>Ga0182024_10025064_pt1 | contig 10559 bp, 11 predicted proteins | sample P32metaG_FD_120480 | JGI IMG/M metagenome (GOLD analysis project Ga0182024, IMG submission 120480) | Permafrost microbial communities from Stordalen Mire, Sweden - P3-2 metaG (Illumina Assembly) | ecosystem: Environmental > Terrestrial > Soil > Wetlands > Permafrost | place: Sweden: Stordalen...
GAGCGCCACGCATCCATGGCGAGCTTCTCATGCTCAGTTTTGATGTCTCTGAGCGAACGATCTCTGGTTGGATGAAACGCGCACCTCGGGATCCGGAGTCGGCCACGCGCTGGCTTACCTTTCTCCGTAATCACCGCGAAGCGATTGCCGCGATGGGCTTCTTCACGGTTCCGACGATTACCTTCAGCGCGCTCTATTGTTTTTTCGCGACCGAGACTCAAGAACGCGACGATGACTCCAGCGGCGCAGGCGAAGGTGCGGACTGGTCGAACGGTCGCTGGCGAAGATCGAGAAGCGCGATGCAGCGAAGAAATGAACGTCCAAAGTCCGGTAAATGGACGCCCGTACGCCTACGCATTGAACTGCAGCCTGATTGTTGGTTTGTGCGTGAAGCCCACCGCTATGGCAGAGTAGAGCCGATGCGCCCTGTGCGATTCTAGTCCTCTGCGGCTCGTTCCCCCGCGCGGGATATTGGCATCGGAATTTACCGCGTGACCTTCTTCGCCTGCTTCCTAACCTTCGCCCAGCGCCTTTTCGTCGCTTTCACAATCGCCGCTCTGCCAGCAGCCGACAAGACGTGCTTCTTCACGCTGACTACTTCGCGTTCGGCGGAGTGGCCCAAGGCTTTCGCAGCCGCTCGCACTCCGCTCAATTGGTGATTCAGCTTGCGTAGCTGCTTTTCGAGCTTTTTTTCTTCGCGCTTGATCGCTGCAAGAATATCCATGAATCCTCCGAGTGAAATCTATCTCAACCGAAGGCGATGTACCAGACGTACTGCAACAGGCAAGTAACTCAGCGACGGTATAAAGAGGTTCTCACCGTCCCGACGAATAACCGGGGAATGGCGCGATCCTCAATTTCTGTGAAGTGCGAAGTAGTGGACGGAGTTGTTGGAGTCGAGAATCGTGCGCCGGGGGTAGCGAGCGCCTTTTTGCAGCATAAGCTAAGTCTCGATCCTTGACTTAAAGACCATACTTCTGTACCATAAAATAGTTAAAGACCATAAGTATGGACATTAACCATGGACAAAACACCCTCGAACGGCCGCTCCGCCCTGGGTCTTCCACTTCCCGTCACGCGGGCCCTGCGCAAGCTGGGCCACGACATTCGGGATGCCCGCCGCCGCCGCCGCATACCCGTGGCCGTCGCCGCTGAGCGCGCATCGATCAGCAAGACGACCCTGCTCAAGGTGGAAAGGGGCGATCCCGGCGTCCTGGCGGGAACCTATGCCACCGTCCTCTTCGTCCTGGGACTGCTCGACAAACTCTCGGATGTTGCCGATCCCGGCCGCGACACGGTCGGGCTACAGCTGGAGGAAGAGCAACTGCCGCAGCGGATACGGCGCTCGCGGCCGAAGCCCACGGGAGATAGATAGTGGAGAGAGAAGTTCTCACCTACGTCGATCTGGACGGCACCGCACATCGGGTCGGACGCCTGTGGGCGCGCGCGCGCGGGAACAGGGAAAGCGCGACTTTCGAATACGACCCGGCCTGGCTTGAGAACCCCCTGAAGTTCTCACTGGAACCGGCTCTCGAAGTCGGCCCCGGTCCTTTTCACACCGCGAATGATCTGCCCATGTTCGGCGCCATCGGTGATTCGGCGCCGGACCGTTGGGGCCGCGTGCTCATGCAGCGCATGGAGCGCCGCCGCGCCAAGCGGGAGGGAAAGACGCCCTCGGCGCTGCGCGAGATCGATTTTCTGCTTTTGGTGGATGACGAAACACGCGCCGGCGCGCTGCGCTTCGCCGAGCAGGAGGGCGGCCCTTTCCTGCGCTCTTCCGACGCGAAGCGCGTCCCCCCGCTGATCGAATTACCGAAACTGCTGTCCGCCGCCGAACGTGTTGTCGACGACGACGAGAGCGAAGAGGATCTGAAACTCTTACTGGCGCCGGGATCGTCCCTTGGCGGCGCGCGCCCGAAAGCGTCGGTGCGCGAGAAGGGCGGCCGGCTCGCCATCGCCAAATTCCCGCGCAAGGACGATGACTTCAGCACCGTGCTTTGGGAGGCGGTCGCTCTCGAACTGGCCGCGAAAGCGGGTATCGCGGTCGCTCAAAGCCGCGTCGAAAAAATCGGCACGAAGCCGGTGCTCCTGGTTCAACGCTTCGACAGGGCAGGGGCCAACCGCATTCCGTTCCTCTCCGTCATGAGCATGCTGGGCGCGCGCGACAACCAGCAGCACAGCTATCTGGAGATCGTCGATGCGCTGCGCCGGCACGGCGCCGCGCCCGAGCGCGACATTCAGGCGCTCTGGCGGCGGATCGTGTTCAACATTCTTATTTCAAACACGGACGATCACCTGCGCAACCACGGCTTCCTCTATGCCGGAACGGACGGCTGGCAGTTGTCGCCGGCATACGACCTGAATCCCATGCCGCCCGAGATCAACCCGCGCATCCTCTCGACCGCGATCAACGAGGACGACGGCACGGCGTCACTGGAACTTGCGATGGAGGTTGCTGCGTATTTCGAACTGGATGCGGCCAAGGCCCGCGCCATCGGCGCCGAAGTCGGCAAGGCCGTGTCGCAATGGCGTGTGCAGGCAGCGCGGCATGGCATTCGGGACGCGGAGATTGAGCGGATGGCGTCGGCTTTCGAGCATAAAGATCTGGAACAGGCGGTTCGGTTCAGTCAGGCGGAGTAAGGGAATTCGATACCCGATCTGTTGCGCGAGGAAGCCGCTGGTCGGGGATTTCAGGCCGAGAAGTAGAATATCTTTGAGCCTTTCACCTCAACGCGAGAGATGTAACACCGGAGCAAGCCGGTTCGCTTTTCGATATCGCTCTAGGATGGGTGCTTCGTCTCGCGCAGTTCTTTCAGACGGGTCCGAAGGCTTCGCATGATAGCCCTTGCAATCGCAGTGTGAGGAGGTGAGCGGCATGCTGGAACTCAAAGTTCGTAAGATCGGGAACTCACTGGGCGTGGTCCTGCCGAAGGAAGCCGTCAATCGGCTGCACGCGGACGAGGGCGATCGCCTCTTTATGATCGAGGGGCCGAATGGTGTCTATCAACTAACACCCTACGACCCTGCATTCGAGAGAAAAATGAAGAAGGCCGGGAACATCATTGACCGCTACCGCAACACCCTCCATTCGCTCGCCAAGTGAGAGAACCCGTCTGGATTGACGAGCGTGATGCTCGCGCGCTCCATGATCGGCTTCTGGCGCTCGATGGTGGTGCTGCCGGCGTCCGGAACGTAGGGCTTCTTCAGTCCGCTCTTGCTCGTCTTCAGCAACTGCATGCGTACGGTGACGCTCCTGACACCATAGACATGGCGGCCGCTTATACGGTGGGAATCATCCGCAACCATCCTTTTGTCGACGGCAACAAACGAACTAGTTTTGTTGTGGGCGTACTCTTCCTCGAACTTAATGGCCATCGTTTTGCAGCTACTGAGGAAGATGCCACGCAAGCCGTTCTAGGCCTTGCCGCCGGAGCTATTGACGAGGCCTCGTTCACCCGTTGGCTCCGTGCCAACGTCAGTCGCTCGCCGCGCTGAGTAATCAGAGGTCAAATCGGCACGAGATTCTGGGGCATCAGGTATCATTAGACATTGGGATGCATCGTTCTGCGCCGGTCGCGCTTCCGACTCGGTGAGCAACGTGCAAGCCTTTGCCAATAGGAATGATCATAGAAGCAAACTCAGGCAAGTTCGCTACAGCTTGCAGATAGCCGGAAATCTCATGAGGATGCGACAGTGCGTTATCCGCCAAAAGGATCACATCCGCTTCTAGTTTGGGAAGAAGAATTGCCACCTGCTTTGGGGCGCTAACGCGATCGGCGTCAAAGAAAACTGCATCGAACGCTCCCTCCAAACCGCTAACCACCTCGGTTGCATCCCCCACACGAATATCCACCCACTCTTCCAAGCCAGCACGTGCAAGATTCTGGCGCGCTTGATTCGCCTTCTCCGATTCTCTCTCAATGGTGATGAGCCGGCCTGCGTTAGGGATGCGCCGCAATGCCGCAGCAAGCCAGAGTGCACTATAGCCGTTTGAGGTGCCAATTTCTAAGACACGACGGCGGCGGCCACATAGGATCAGGAGTTGCAGCAGTTTTGCCGTCTCTCTTTCTAAGTTGAGCCGCTTGTGACGATGTTCCGTTTCAACCGCGTCGTGAGCGGCGCCCTCTTGTTCAAGTTCCTTCAGAAATTGCTCGTAAATAAGGGACGGGTTGATGTTCATAGATCCAGTTTGAGCGGCAATTCTGCACGCAACTCAGGCCTCCGTGCAAAGATGTAAGCTCTTCGGCCCTGGTACTCGACCTCAGAATGGGAACCGCGTTCGATGTCTTCATCCATGGTGAAGTCAGCCATCTCAAGCTCCTGACGGATTTGTACCGTTTTGAAGAGAAAAAAGTCCATCGTTATTGGCATGCCCCACAGTTCGTCCGGGTGGACCACGTCGCCACCCACGTGGAAGCTTATCAAAACCTGTTGTAGCAACGTGAAAATGTCACCCGAACGGCCCGATGAAAATGTCACCCCCTGTGAAGTTAACCACCGGAGTGGTGGAGTCTAGTTTCTCCGAAATAGATAGCAATCTTTCCTTCGAGTGATTCGCCAAATTCCACCCCAGCCAAAATGCTCCAGCTTCGACAGTTCCGCGCGTCCTGAATCGGACACGCTCTGTCGGCGTGTTCCGCGTAAACTCGAAGCTCTTGGGGGGAGGTGTTGCCCGTCGTCAGTGGCTTCCCCAAGATACGCATCCTCCAAACCGCGTGATTGCGTATCTGGTGGTTTGCGTTGGCGGTGGGCAAGGCACCCTGACGAAGTTTGCGTTGACGTTTGGACTGTGCACGACATCGGCCCCTAGAAAGATAGGCGGCGCGGGAATTACGACGCTTTCGCGCAAATACAGGCAATCTGAGCGCTTCGAAATCACGAGCAAAATGACAGCAAAGCGTAGGCAGGCCGTGACGGGCGGCCCGTGTCGCCTTGCTCCGCCGCGATCACACTAGTTAAGCTTCTATTTTGGGATGTCGCCATCCCCCGCATTAGGGACGTGGACTAGAACATCGGATGATGGCCCATCGTCGGTAGACATTATCTTTCGAGTGATCGTAACCATCAAACTGAAACCGGTCTTCGTGCCAATCGTGTCTGGCACGCTGTTCATTTTAAATTCTTGAACCAACACCTGACCGAGGGGCCGTAGCGATTTTGCAGTCTCAGCCCAGCAATCTGATTAGCAGATGCGTTTCCTACCCAACTTGCTCCGTGGGAATGTTGAGGAACGAGAAGTCGTATGTTCATAGACTTGCATATTGTGAACATGCATGCTATGCTCAAAATGGGGGATGAGCGTATGGCCTTAGCTAAGACGAGGTCCCACAAGCATTTTCAATTAGACGCGGGAAAGCTCAAGCGCGCCCAGAGGGCGCTGCGGGCCGAGACAGAAACGGAAACTATCGAGCGTGCGCTCGACGCCGTGATCACCGAACACGTGAGAAACCGGTTGACGGTCGAAGCCAACGACCGCTTCGTCAAAAGCGGCGTCGATATAAGGGACGCATACGGCACATTGGACAAGTAGATGCAGCCGGTTCTCTTCGACTCTTCCATTTACATTGCCGCTTTACGAACCGGAGATGAGGCCGCCCTGTCGCTGAGGCGGTTGGCCGTCGACTCGCCGGTTTGGCTGAGTGCGGTCGTGCTCGAAGAGCTATACGCCGGAATTGCTCCTCGCGGTCGGCATGTGTTGGAACGATTCGAGCATGACTTCGAGAAGGCAAGGCGAATTCTAGTACCAAACCTCAACGACTGGACCCAGACCGGCAAAGTACTGGCCCGTTTGGCCGCCAAGTATGACTACGAGAAAATCGGACGGGGCCGACTGACGAATGATGCGCTGATTGCAATGAGCGCCGCTCGTCTGGGGATCACGGTGATCACCGCGAACGCGCGAGATTTCCTGCGACTCGCCGAGTTCCGTCCTTTTCAATGGAAAGTCCACGATTTTAGCAGCAGCTAACGCTATCCACACGCTCCGGTGCCGTAGTGAAAATGGATTCGATAAATTAAAAGTGAGCAAGTTCGTTTAGGCAGCCGTCGGCTTACGGGAAAAACGAGGGAGCTTTGAGCAATAAGAACTCCTTTGCATGCCTCATCGTTTCCTTTCAGTGACTTAGCCTTCCTTGTCATTCCTCGTAAGTCTTGAAAATACTTGCGTTGTTTTTTTCGATCCCCACCCCCACCAAAGCTTGCTGTTTTCAATCTGTTAGGTCGTTGCCGTCAATTGGAATGCCGTTTCTGACTGACGTTCCGCTCTGAGGTAGAGAAGGGCGGGAATTTTAATGATTTGGTGCATTGCGAACCAGCATCGTAGGTGCCAACGGGCACGAAAATCCCCACCGCCTTCACTAAATACTCTGTGGGATCGGAAACCCGACAGTGGTGTCAGCGCGAGTTTGATCAGTCGCCGCAGGGCGGCGCGGTTGTCTCCCAAGCAGATGGAAGCAACTGAGGAGAGGATCTGCCTCGTGAGCAGCGGCACTTCCAAGGTGGCATTGGCTGTTTCGCGAGATTCGAGAAATTATGGTGGCGACGTAGGATGTAGTTTTCTGATCTCGGCGTGGGTGCAGGTGTGAGCGCAACTAAGGAAGGGAAAATGGCTCTCAAGTTCTTGTAAGCGACACCGGATCGGGCACTTAGATTTTCGGTCCAGCGTGCGTAGCGGAACCGGCGTTCACGAACTGACTGCACTACTCGTATCGCAACGCCTGCGTCGGCGCAATTCGGGATGCTCGTCGCGCAGGCACGTAGGTCGCCAGCATGGTCACCAGAAACAGCGACGGCACGATGATGATATAGGCCACGATGTCTACGCCGCCGGCATTGAACAGCATGGAATTCATAAGCTGCTCAAGGGCGAAACCCATCGCCAGCCCGATCACCGTTCCCATCCCGACCAGCACGAGGCCCTTGCCCATCACCAGCCGCAGCACGTCCGAGCTTGCCGCGCCAAGGGCGATGCGTATACCGATCTCGCGGGTTCTGCGGCTGACGTTGTACGCCACTAGCCCATACAAGCCGGCGATGGCCAGCAGGAGGCCCACCACGCCCATGCTACCTACCAGGTCCATGGCAATTCGTGGCCCTTTCACGGCCCGGTTCATGTAGAAGTCTTCGTAAGCCATCGTGCGCAACATCGGCAGATTCGGATCGAGGATACGGATAACGTCCTTCACGGACTGAACCAATTGCAGCGGATCGCCGCTGGACCGCAACATCAAGGTCATTCGCGCGATCGGATGTTGGGCCAGCGGCATATACACAAAATCCATCGGCTTTTCGAAAGTGTTTTGATATTTGATGGTCTGCGCGACGCCTACAATCTCCACCAGCGTGCCGGCACGGCTATCGAGGCGGATGTGTTTGCCCACCGCATCCGCTCCCGACCAATAGTGTTTCGCGAACTGGTCATTCACCACGGCGACACGCGGCGACTCCGCGGTATCGGAAGTCAGGAAGCCGCGGCCACGCAAAATCGGAATCCCCATCGTCTCGAAGTATCCTTCATCAACCGTATCCATCGTCGAGTTGAAGTTCTCGCGATCGCGCGGCATCTGAAAACCGTCCGGCACGAAGGCGACGCCGTCAAAGTCTTCTATTCCGAGCGGAATGTTCTGGGTGAGAGCCTCGCTCGCAACTCCGGGCGCTTCCCGTACACGTTCGGCCAGCAGTTTGTAGAACTGTTGCGTTTGAGCTGCGTCGTACTGCACCAGACGCGGATCGAAGCTGGTCATCAGCAGATGATCTTTCGCGAAGCCAGTGCCCTCAAGCAAGCCATGCTGAAAACCTCGGACCATCAGGAAAGACGCGGTCAGAAGCATCAGGGAGGTGGAAACTTGCGCCACTACCAGCACATTCCGGCCCCACAGGCGTTTGCGACCGGGCACCTCCACGTCGGCCGACTTGAGTGCGTTGACCAGGTCCACGCGCGTGCTCTGCAGCGCCGGCGCCAGGCCGCAAAGGAGCGCGCTCAAGGCGGACAACGCGAGGCTTGCGAGGAGCACACGCGTGTCCATCTGGAATGGGAGCGAGACCGGCAAGTCTGTCAAAACTACTATACTTTCTTTACTGTGAAACCATTGTACGATGCCGTAGCCGATGGCGATCCCAGCCAATCCACCCAAGGACGCCACAATCAGACTTTCCGTCAACAGCAGACGGATGAGGCGGAAACGCCCGGCGCCAATCGCCAGCCGTACTGCGATTTCGCGGGTTCGCGCGCGGGCGCGGCTCAGGAGAAGTCCCGCAACGTTGGTGCAAGCCACCAGCAGGACCGCCAGCGCAAGGATCACGAAGATCACGCTGAATTTCCAATTAAGGTCTTCTTGAGTCCGCGCTTCGAACTGGGTGTATACCGCCGCGCCGCGGCTGCGATTGACCTTCGGATACTCGCGCTCGAAGTTTTTCGCGAGCATGGCCAGCTCATTCCGCGCCTGCTGCAGCGTCGTGCCCGGTTTCAAGCGCGCCCTGACATTCAACTCACGATCGTCGCGGTCGTCGAAAAAATTCTTCTGCGGGTTGGTCGAAAAGACCCGCGCCATGGCCAGCGGCATGTAGAAGTCGGGGTGCTCGAATATTTGCATCCCCGGGAAGGTTTCTGGAGCCACGCCAATCACGGTGAACTCCGTGCCGTTCAGGCGAATCGTCCTGCCGAGGACGCCCGGGTCGCTCGCGAATTCGTGCTTCCAGAAGTCCGGCCCGAGCACCACCACGGAATTGCGACCGGGCACCTGATCTTCGTCCTCCCGAAAACCGCGCCCCAACCGCGGCTCCACGCCAAGCACGTGGAAGTAGTTACTGGAAACCATCACGCCGCCCTTGATCCGCGGCGTGGCTGCGGGTTCGGCGCTGAAGGCGACAGCCTCCATACCTGCGTTGGCGATCACGCCGTCGTAGCTCTTCGTTTTGCCCCGGATGTCCAGGTATTCGCGATAGGAGAAATCGTCAAGATTACTCTCATGTGTAGTACTCGCTAGAGTAACCACGCCGCTCGGATGCGGCACGGGGTAAGGCCTAAAAATCAGCGCATCGACCATACTGAAACTCCCCGAGGTCATTCCGATGCCCAGCGCGAGCGTGATCACCACGAACGCGGTAAGTCCGGAGGTGTGGCGCAGGCTCCGGATCGCGAAGCGCGCGTCGTCGAGGAAATCCGTCAACCAATGAATGCGTCGCATGTCTCTCATCTCTTCTTTGCGTTGTTCCAGTCCGTCCATTGCGCGCATCGCCGCGTAGCGCGCCTCTTTTGGGGAAAGCCGATTGGCGATGCCTTCCTCGATTTTGCGCTCCAGGTGGAACTGCAGCTCCTCAGCCAGTTCCCGCTCCACCCTCCGGCCGAACAGAATCGACCTCAGCCTCAATCGCGCCGTGAACCACAAATTTTCCATGCGCATAACTTCTCCTAACTCTCCGAAAGCTGCCCCTCGGCAAGCCCAACGACCTGCGAAATCGCGGTCGAGAGCCGCTGCCAGTTTGCCGCCTCCGATTCCAGTTGGCGCCTGCCCAGTCGTGTGAGCGAATAAAACTTGGCCCGCCGATTATTCTCCGTCTGCTTCCACTCGGACGTGATCCAGCCTTCCTGCTCCAACTTGTGCAATGCAGGGTAGAGGGATCCTTCGCTGACCTGCAGCACGTCTCCGGAGATGGATTTCAGGCGAATACTGATGGCCCACCCGTGCAAGGGCTGCAGCGCCAGGATTTTCAAGAGGAGCAGGTCGAGGGTGCCTTGAACGAGATCGGTTGGTTTACTCATATCGGTTTCCGAGGGGAGTATATCGAAGCTTCTCTCGGTAAGCAAGGGGACACTGCGCTGAGCGAATAGGCTTTGGGCGTATTGTCGCTACACCGAAGTAATCGCCGAACATGGCATTAGCTCTCCGCACCCTCCGGCCCTAGAACCCGCGCGATTGGCCCGCTCCCGACCTCGCGCGACAGAAACAGCGATACAGAAAACGGCTGCCAATAGTGCTCTGGTTGTGACTTCTCCAGTTTCTGATCCCGCGCTTCGGCAGCACGGGAGATAAATGACCCGCTATGGCAATTGGCATCTCATCGAGGAATTTACGGTGGAGCATCGACTATCTATGTGGCATAGGAACCGACAGTACCCATTTTGCTGTGGCGCCTCATCCAACGAGACGGCGAGTCCAGGGAAACGAAAGTCGGCGATGGATTGTGGAGCGGCGAGGAGAGACAATTTCGATCAGACGCTGCGCGAAGTCCGGTATTGACGCGAGAGGAGGGACGAGGGGATGAACGACAAAGAAGAAACAAAAAGCATTGAGCCTCGGTCTAACGCTATCTCCAGGCGCGAGCTAATAAAGGGTGTGATAGTTGGTGGCGCGGCAGTTTCCTCCGCTAGCTATCTATTCCGCGCTTCCACGTTGCTCGGCCAGTCTGCTCCCGGCCTGGGTGAAAGGCTGCTGACTATCGATGTGAACGGGCAGTTACGGCGGGCGGACGTCATGAGACAAGAAACGCTGGCCTGGACACTGCGCCACAAACTGGGGCTCACGGGGACGAAGCTGGGCTGCGACCGGGCCGAATGCGGC
>Ga0182024_10025065_pt1 | contig 10559 bp, 11 predicted proteins | sample P32metaG_FD_120480 | JGI IMG/M metagenome (GOLD analysis project Ga0182024, IMG submission 120480) | Permafrost microbial communities from Stordalen Mire, Sweden - P3-2 metaG (Illumina Assembly) | ecosystem: Environmental > Terrestrial > Soil > Wetlands > Permafrost | place: Sweden: Stordalen...
ACTGGTGAGGAACCTCGCGCGCGAAGTACCCGCGAGCGATGCGCGGTCGCTGCGCGATTATTTCGATAATGGCGCGATGTTCGCGGTGAAGGCCGCACTGCGAATCGCGGGGATTGCCGGCGGCGGAGGATTGCTGCTTGCGCTGGCGGGATTGTACGGAGTCGTATCGAGCTCCGTCGCGAGGCGAAGGCGCGAGATCGCGATTCGAGTGGCCCTGGGCGCCCGGCAGGCGAGCGTTTTCGCGATGATCGTCCGGCAAGGGATGAAGCTCGCGATCGTCGGCACCGCGGCGGGTCTGGCCGCGAGCTTCCACGGCTCGCATCTTCTGCGCGGGTTCATACCAGGGACGGCAGCATCGTCGTGGTCGAGCGCGGCTGCGGCGGGTTTAGTGCTCGGAGCGAGCCTGATGGCGTGCGCCGTGCCGGCAATCAAGGCGTTGCGGGTCGATCCTGCCGCAGGATTGCGAGACGTTGACGGGTAGGGCAGGTCCCCCACCTGCCTGCTAAACATGGCGTCATTAGTGATTGCGAATAGAACCGCTCGCTCACACGCGCGGCTCAGCTCCGGCGCTTCCGAGCCGCGACAGTAATGAAGCGGATGCACAAGTACTTATGACGCTATGTTTTAGTAAGATGTCCCGGCGTACCGTTACTGCAACAGGATCCCCGCCCTCACGGGACGGTCGAATCCCCTGGCGTGAGCCAGGGGATTCGACTGCTAACGAAGTGACCGTAAGATCTTACTCGTTGTTAGCCGGCCAGAACGCCCCCGCTCGCTTGCATTGTTCGCGATGCGAGCTTAACGAGGTATGCCATGCTTCGCCCTAAACTCAGCGAAGAACTCCCGAGCGGGGGTACCCAACCCCTGCTTAGACTCCTCCAGCCCTTGCCGGATTCCCTCCGCCGCGCTTGAGGTCTGTAGCCGACGCGGTCTGCTGCCGATGATCGATAAAGTGCCGTTTCGCCGATGACAACCAACTATGTTCTCGCGCTCGTGTTTCTGTTCGCTGTGTCTGTTGTTTCGGTCATCGCCGTGCGGCGAAAACTGAAGCTCGATTCCAAGAAAGCCGCCCCTCCTCCGTTGACTTTGGGCAGGTTCCTGACCGGCCCTGCCGTCTTCGCGGGCCTTTGGGCGAACGGCTACTTGTTCAGAAGGTTTTGGCCGAATGCGAGCATAGTGGCGGAAATTGGCGTGGCGGTCGGCTTCACGATTTGCGTGTTGCTGTTTTATCGGCAGCACGTCCCGCGTGACTCAACGAACTTGAGGTCCTGGTGGAGCGTCGCGAAGGGCCTGGCCGGAACGGCGCTTTTCGCCTTTGAGAACCATGTGCGCTTGCGGACTCGCATAGCTCCGGTTGGGCATGGCGGATCGGCGCCGGCATCGTGATCGGGTTGATTTTGCTTCTTATCGGACCAACCATGGTTCTCGCGTGGATGCTCCACAAAACGCAGGAGCGCGGCGATCATCGAGGCTCGATGCGAGTGCTTGACCGGTTTGGGCACCTGTCGGGAAGAACGCTGCGCGAGGATTTTCGGGCGATGCTGCTGGTTTATGCGGGTGAGCCGAAACAGGCGGAGTCGCTGATCCGGTCGGTGATTGAAAACCGAAGCAAATCGCGTTGAAGGACGACCTTAATAAGTACCTGGGGCAGGCGCTGATCGATCAAAAACGGTACTCGGAAGCGGGGCGATTTTCGAGCAGGTGGTCAAGGGATCGCCTCAACGAATGGGCGGCTACGATGGACTTGCCGAGGTAAGGATACTGGAGGGCCGCCCGCGCGAGGCGCTTGAATTGATCGAGCAAGCGATCCGCTCCGAAGAGGCCCGCTCCTGGATCGTTCGAAAATTCGAGGCTTACGAGCAAGGTCATCTAAGGGCTAATCGCGCTTGGGCGGAGGCGGCCCTGGGATGGCGTGCGAAAGCGGAGGAAGCGCTGGAGCGGGCGCTCAAGGCGGCGGGCAAGAACAAGCTTGAACTCGCGGGCGGGCATTATCGCGCGGGGATGCTCTGGAACATTCTCGACAGGCCAGCCAAAGCTCGCGAGCATTTCCGGGCAGCATCGGAGCTTGATCCGGATGGGCGGTACGGCAAAAAGTCGCGCGAAGCGGAACTGATCGGATGGACCTTCGCGCATGATTCCGTCCTTCAAATCCGTTTCCCAGATCAGCGCTAGGCGATCGGCATCGGGATACGGCAACGGACGCAGCACTACCGAGTTGACAACACTGAAGATTGCGGTATTGGCGCCTATGCCGAGCGCGAGGACGACCAGAGCCACGATCGTGAAGCCCGGCATTTTGCCTAGCGTGCGTAAGGAGTACCGCAAATCCCTTAGGAAAGTGGGCATTTGGATAACAGTATTGCAAGCGAGGGTCCCTTTGTATAGCTCGGCAAGTGATTGAGACTGTTTAACCGCGGCTCCGGCAAGTAACGGGCAGGTCTCCGCTCCTGGGAATCGCGGCATTCAAAGAGTAATGACGGCGGCGCCATTGATCTGGTCTTTTTTCACGGCAAGCAATGCCTCATTCGCGTGCTCCAGAGGGAACACAGTTACCTTGGGCTTCAGACCGATCTTGGCCGCAATCTCCAGAAAGTCGCGAGCATCCGTGCGGGTCATATTCGCGACGCTTCGGATCTGGCGTTCTCCCCACAGCAGCGAATCGTAGTCGAATTCGGGCATGCGGTCGAGATGGATGGCGTTGATGGCGACCACTCCGCCTTTTCTAAGGCTCGAGAGAGCCGCGACCACGATGTCGCCGCTGGGGGCGAAAGTTACGGCGCGGTCGAGACTGACGGGGGGACGGTCCGTTTCATTTCCTACCCATGTTGCGCCAAGCGTGGAGGCGAGTTCGCGATGGGATGCTCCTCGGGTCGAGACGTAGACTTCACAATTCCAGGCGCGTAACACGGCAATCGCCAAGTGTGCGGAGGCGCCGAAGCCGAACAGTCCGACGCGCTCGCCAGGTTGAACTCCGGCTACGCGGAGACTGCGGAAACCAATAATCCCAGCGCACAGCAGAGGCGCGGCATCGAGATCGTTGAGGGCGTCGGGAAGGCGGTAGACGAAGTCCGTGCGGGCGAGCGCGTACTCGGCGTAGCCTCCGTCGACCGAATATCCGGTGAAGGTGGGAGCGTCGCACAGATTTTCGAGTCCTCGTTTGCAATAGGAGCAGGATCCGTCCACGCCACCGAGCCAGGATACTCCAACCCGGGCGCCGAGCGGCAGATCGGGGGTGGCTCCTTCAACGATCTCGCCTACGATCTGATGACCGGGGATCAGAGGGCTGCGGAGAGGTGCGAGTTCGCCTTCAACGATATGGAGGTCGGTCCGGCAGACTCCGCAGGCGCGGACGCGCAAAAGAACTTGCCCAGGTTTCAGGCTTGGCTCCGGGACCTCTTTTACAAAGAGGGGCTGCTTGGGCTTATCGAGAACGGCAGCTCTCATAAAACCGCGGGAAGTGTTTTACGCGGCCTTTTGGACTTTGCCGTTCTTGATGCAGTCCGTGCACACTTTAATGCGTTTCGGGGCACCCGCGACAACCGCGTGGACTTTCTGTAAGTTGATGTCCCAGCGACGCTTCGTCACATTGTGCGCGTGGCTGATCCGATTTCCAAACTGGGGGCCGCGCCCGCAAAGATCACACACTTTCGACATTGCCTTCAATCGCTCCTAGTACTGTTTACTCTAGACCAGCCTATCATATCGGGCGATCCGGTGGGAGAATGGGGTCGTGGCAGTTCCAATAACGTGATGGACCATGCCTACATCGACGCGAACTCTATCGCCGAGCGCTATCTCGACCACGCGCTCTCGGCCGAGGAGCTCCGCGAATTCGAGGAGCATATCGTCGATTGCCAGGAATGCGCCGACCGGCTATTGCTCGCCGAGATGTTCCATGCCCGCAATGGACACAATCCCAAGCCGGACCGAAAAATGGTGGCGCGGGTGGTGCTGTACAAGCCGAAGCGCGTTATCCTGATGCTGGTTGCCGCCGGCTTGGCGATTCCGATCGGGTATTTGCTGTGGTCGCTTATCTGGCGAGGCTGACCGCTTTCACCGTGCCCAATCATCACGCGTCTTGCTAAACTTCTATCTATTGTCCTTTCTTAGACATGCGATGCCTCATCCACGGCAGTGTACCTGCCCCTCGTTACTCTCTCATCAGAAGGAGTCTCCACCGGGGCTCTTTTGACAGTTTTTTCCTGCGCAGGAAATGTCGTATTGCGGTGGTCCTGAGCCTCTGGAAATGGAGGTATCTTGGGATCGATCTCATAAAATCACGGTAAAACCGAGGATTCAGAGGGTTGTAACCGGAAGGTTGGACTTGTTCCAATCCTAGCGGGTAACTCAATCCACTCGCGGCTGGCGGATCGAATGGTCCGCCGGTCGCGCACGACCTTTCGCACCGCCGAGGTGTGCCCATTTAGAGAGCTGATCGCTTCGAGACTTATCCAACCATCAGGCCGCGGAACTTCGGCTGGTCGTAGCCGGGGAACACCGTGGTCATATTTTTGTTGCCGAGTTGGCGCGTGACCAGTTCGCCCAGCACATCGCGGAAATCCGTGGTGAGGTTCAGGTCGCGATTCTCGTAGAGCTGCTCCGGCTCGAGGCCCGGCCAATCGCCGTACATCTTGCCGCCCTTAATGCCTCCGCCGAATGCGAACATGACGTTGGCGTGGCCGTGATCGGTGCCGCGGTTGCCGTTTTCCTTGGCGGTGCGGCCGAACTCGCTCATCGTAACCACCGTCACGTCGGCGATGCGATCGCCCAAGTCCTGATAAAACGCTCCCAGGGAGTTGCCAAAGTCGGTCAACAGATTGGCGAGCTGGCCTTGCGCGGGCTTCGCACCCACTTCATTGACGTGCGTGTCCCAGCCGCCGACGTCGGTGAACGCGACTTCGAGTCCAACGTCGGATTTGATGAGCCGCGCTATCTGCATCAGCGATTGGCCGAGCCGTCCGTTCGGATATTTCGCGCCGTTGGAGGGATTGTACGCCTGCTTCTGGATCGACTGCATCAGTTTCACCGCTTCAAACGTTTCGCGACCGGTGCCGTTCAGTACTTTATCCGTGGAGTTGCCGTACATGCTCTCAAAGCCCATCGAGCTGGGGGCGTCCTTAACCTGAAACTCGGCCAGATTGTTGATTGCTACCGCATCGTTGTGTCCGCGCAGTGCGCGAGGCAGCGCAGCTCCCATGCTGATCGCGCGCACTGGCGATAGTTTGCCGGATTCGCTGGGCAAGGCGCGATTCAACCAGCCGTCGTTGGTCGCCTTGCGGCCCGGCGTGCCCGATTCCATATAGTCCTGCGCGTCGAAGTGCGAGCGCGTTGGGTCGGGCGAGCCTACGGCTTCAATGACGGCCAGTTGTCCCGCGTCGTAAATGGGTTTGAGGGCCGAAAGGGACGGGTGCAGACCGAACATGCCGTCGAGGTCGATCGCCGTATCGGAGGTGCCGTTGGGACGCGGAATGGCAATCGTGGGCCGCATTTCGTAATATCGCTTTTCGCCGTGCGGGACGACGACGTTGAGTCCATCCACTGCGCCTCGTTGGAAGATCGCTACCAGGACTTTTTTTCGCGGAGTGGGCGCATCGGCGGCGTAGAGGGCTCGCGACAACCAAGCCGGCGTGGCGCCGACACCGACCATGGCAAGTGCGGAACTCTTCAGAAAAAAGCGGCGGTCAAACATGATACGTAACTCCTAACGTCTTTGGAAATCCGGCGATCCGATTACTAAACCCGCCACCAATGCCGGCGATGGCGGGGCTTTGGGATTTTTCGCTTTCTGATCGGCAATCGCTTTATCGATCGCATCGCGAGTAGGCGCTGTGGGATTGGTGAACAACATGAGCCGCGCGGTGTGGGCGGGATCCTGATTGAATCGCGCCTGATCGACCTTGGTTCCCTGCACTTTGTTCTGCGTCAGGTCCAACGCGAAGTTCATGCGCGCCAGCAGCGAGGCTGAATTGATCCATTCGGCATTGGCGCTGGAGTAGCCTGTGGGCGTATCCTTGCGGTAGAGAGGCTGCCCGAGTTGCGCGATTCGGTTCGCCAGAGGAAACGCGTAGTCGACCTCCGCTCCGATGGCGCGAATCGAGCTGACAATCATCTCAAATGGTGTCTTCACCTTCGCCTGATATGCGCCCTGCGACAGGAATTCCTTTGATGTGAGCATCGTGTTCATGACGGCGCGAATGTCGCCGTTGGTATCGAGGAACGTCTTTGCCATGCGATCGATCATCGCCTGCGGAGGATTGTCAGAGACGAATCGCTGCGCCAGCTCTTTCGAGATGAAGCGCGCCGTTGAAGGATGCCTGGCCAGAATATCCAGCACTTTCTCGCCGTCGTCCTTGCCGCCACCCGCGGGAATCGTCACGCCGAGCACGATTTTTTCACCCTTGTCGTGAACCCGATCGTTGAAGGTAAATGTGGAGCCGGCCTGGGGATTTTTGATCGTCCAGCCGGTGAAGCAGCGCGCGACTTCCGTCACGTCTTTCTGCGTATAGCCGCCGTCGACTCCAAGCGTGTGGAGTTCGAGCAGCTCCCGTCCGTAGTTTTCATTCAGGCCGCGGGTCTGCTTACCACCCCTTCCGCGGCGCGCGACATCGGGCGCGACGCTCTGCCAGTTGTCCAGGTAAAAAAGCATCGCCGGCGCAGTCGCGGTCGATTCGAGAAGGTCGCGGAAATGCCCCAGCACGTGCGGCCGGATGGCTTCCCGCTCATAGCTCGGAACCATGAAGCGGTCGTTGCCTTTGTCGAGGAAAACATTGAAATGGTTGTACCAGAAATCGACTAGTTGCTCCTGCAACTGGCGGTTGCTGAGGATTGCCCTATAGAGTTTGCCTTCAGAAAGATCGTAGGCGATCACTTGTTGAGGGGCGTTGGAGAGCATGAACTTGCGCCGCAGTACTTCGGGGGCGATCGGCATCAACTGGTTACGCATCGGAGGCGGCATCGCGATAACGACGTCGTCGATCTGCTCCTCCGGGATGGACGCCAGCAGTTCTTTTTTCTGATCGGCTGTTCCAGTGCGCAGCGCCTTGATTTGCGTCTGCGTTAAGAGCTTGTCGAGAGGAACCACTGGCTCAATCGGATCAGTATCCTTCTCATCTTTTTTAACTTTGAACCGGCGCACTTGACGCTCGACCGCTGCTCGCGCAATCGGATCCTCAGGCAGGGGTTGGCGGCCTTGCGCCACCTGGCGAATCATCTGCGGTGTCGGATAACTGGCTTCCGTATCGCCCTGGGTCATGCGGAGCGTTTCAAGCGGCGCAAGCTTTGCTTCGAGAGCGGGACTCTCGGCTATTTTCTCAGGATGGAGTTGGAGATCGATCCACTTCTTGACACCCATCTTCTTCACGATTTCGACATCGCCTGGACGGGGACCGAAGGTCAGCCGGTCGAGAGCATGAAGAACCTGCTCGTCCTTGGTGAGCTTTTCCTGGAACCGCTTGGCGTCAACTTCCGCCTTCTTTTTCGTGGTCCAAGCCGGCACTGCGGCACAGAGAACCGCCGCTGCCAGAACCAATGACTTACGCATTTTCCACAGCCTCTCACATTATTAAACGCCGTAATGGGGAAGAAGTTGATACTAATCTTCGGAAAGATGCCCTACTTAGAGAAGTTTCACCTGTTCGCAAGTGCGAATCAGGAAGCCGTCGGTCATTCCGGCGATGTAATCGCACACAGCGCGATGCAGGGGTTGTCCGGCGGACTCCTCTAAGTAACTGACAGGCAAGTGTTTGGGATAGTGCATGAAATAGTCGAACAGGTTCGCAACAAGGTGGGCAGACTCTTTGCGGTCCTCTGCCAGCCGTTCGGACTGGTAGACCTTCCGCCGAAGAAAGTCCTTCAGTTGCTGACTGGCCACAGCCGTTTCGGGGGAAAAACATGCGACCCGTGTGCCATTCCGGCGGACATCCTCGACATCAACCAAGCCTTTTGCCGCTGCGACGGTCCCTTCGATCAGTCCTGAGACCAGCCAGTTGATCAGTCCTCGCACTATTTCGTGGAGTCGAACCCGTTCGGAAGCGCCCGGATATTTTTGCTCCAGAATTTCGTCCAACTCGCCGACCTTTCCCACCGCCTGACGCGCCGCTTCCATCTGAATAAGCCCGGCGAAATAGCCGTCGTCGAGATCGGATGCGTTGTAGGCGATCTCATCGCACAGGTCGATTAACTGCGCCTCAAGCGGCGGCTTCAGCCCCGGCAGATATTCATCCAGCGCCGAAATTTCGCCGGGACCAAAATCGCGCGAGTGCTTCACGATCCCTTCGCGGACCTCAAACGTCAGGTTCAGTCCAGGGAACATCGCATGCGGATTTTCGAAACTCTCGACAATCCGGAGGGCATGAAGATTGTGCTCAAAATGTTCGCCATACCGGCTCATCAGCCGGTCGAGCTCGGCTTCCCCCGCGTGCCCGAACGGCGGATGCCCGATATCGTGGGCGAGCGCGAGCGCTTCCGTCAAATCTTCATCGAGATCCAGTACCCCCGCAACCGTGCGCGCGATTTGCGACACCTCAATGGTATGCGTCAGGCGGTTTCGGAAATGATCCGAGACGCCGGGCGTGAATACCTGCGTCTTATTTTCCAGGCGGCGGAACGCACGAGCATGCACCACCCGGTCGCGATCCCTCTGAAACTCGTTGCGATACGGGTGAGGAAGCTCAGGATATCTTCGTCCCCGCGTGCTTGCGACTGGAAATTTAAGATGGGCGAGGTGCCCGTGCACTTGCTTCAGTTGTTCCGGCCGAGGATTTCGCCCATGGCGGACACCGCGGCTTTGCTGATGGTGTTCCTCCCCTTTTGGAGATCTTCCAGTATCTTGCGGGCCTTATCCGGGTCGGTTCTGGCAAGCACCTTCGCTAGTGCGAGTTGGGCTTCTTCTTTAGAAACGGTAACCGTCGGGTTCTTGATCAAATTATTGAGGAGCTTTTCCGCTTCCGCGGTCTTGTCCTCGATGCTGTAAAGTTGCGCCAGTGCCAGAGCCGCTTGCGAGGCATATGCCGGCGGAGCCGAATCGACGACGCTTTTTAAATCCTTCTCACCTTCCGTCAAGTCGCCCTTATCGACCGCAGCCTGTCCGAGGTTCATCAGGGCAATCGCACCTTCTTGAGTACCGGGATACTTGGCAGCCACCTCGCGAAACGCTTTTTCGCTGGCTTTGTCCTTCTCTTCCTGTGTGTCGAAATGGAGGTTTGCCGCCTGGGTATTGGAACCGACCGTGCCTTGATCCACTCTCAGGGCGTGTGCCAGCGCTTCTTCCCGCGCATCCGCCTGATGGCCGATATAGAAGTAAGTCGCTCCTGCGACCACGAGCACCGCCAGCGCGATGGCCCCGTACTTCTTGACCTCAGCAGTATGATCCTTTACAAAATCGATGCTGTGCCATACCTGCTGTTTGAACTCGTCGTTCTTTACTACTTTTTTAAGTTGTCGATCCACTGCGGAAACTCCAAAATTAGTCTAGCACGCGCAGTTTATCTACTGATGGACGTTAGATCCCTCTGGATGGCGAATTTCACCAGCCCGGCCACATCGTGAATGTCGAGCTTCCGCATCAAACTCGCACGATACGTGTCAACCGTTTTGGGACTGAGTTCCAATCTCGCCGCAATTTCCTTGGCGCGGATTCCCTCGACTAACAGCGAGAAAACCTGATATTCCCGCGCGCTCAGCATCTCCAGAGGATCGTCGGGCGCCGACTTCTGCCCCGGACCGAAGATCTTATTCAGCTCCAGTTGAGGAGAAACGTAGATCCCCCCGTCCAAAATCTGCTCAAAGGCTTCCAGAAGTTGAGCCGCTGGACCCGACTTCAGCAGAAATGCACTCACGCCGCAGCGCAACGCTTCCACCACCGTTTTCCTGTCACGCCGAGTTGACAGGACCACAATTTTCGTGGGAAGACCCGCCTCTTTCGCCCGCCTGACAATCTCTAAAGTGAACAGATCAGGCAGGTTGAGATCTAAGACGGCAATATCGGGCCGCTTCAGTTCCATCATCCGCAGCGCGGCTCCGCCTTCCGAACACTGTCCGACAACACGAAATTGAGGCTGCGCCTCGCAAAGTGCCGCCAGGCCTTCCCTGACGAGCGTCAGGTCATCGGCCAGTAAAATCGAGTATGTTTTGGGCTCTCTTATCGGGACCATGACCGTCCATGCCGCGCCAATTGAAACAGCAGCCTTGCGCGGGTTGCTCTGCCAAGTACAGTGAGCCGGAGTCGCTGTAATTCTCCGGATTTCCGTTACCTAAACGCAACCAATCGTCGATCCCAAAACAGCTCTTGCGCTGCTACCCCATTGATGTGTATGGGGTTACTACCAGTTCAGGCAAAGCTACGAACCGCAGCGGCCTCGTCGTCGAAAACCTCAAAAACGGTGTAAAGCTTCGTGATTTGCAGCAAATCCTTGACCCGCTTGGTGAGATTCAGCAGTTTCACAGTGCCCCCCTGATTGGCCACCGTCGTGAAACCCGAAACCATTTCACCAATTCCGGAACTGTCGATATAGCTCACTTCACCCAGGTTCAACAGGATTTTCTTATGTCCGCTCGATGAC
>Ga0182024_10025066_pt1 | contig 10559 bp, 13 predicted proteins | sample P32metaG_FD_120480 | JGI IMG/M metagenome (GOLD analysis project Ga0182024, IMG submission 120480) | Permafrost microbial communities from Stordalen Mire, Sweden - P3-2 metaG (Illumina Assembly) | ecosystem: Environmental > Terrestrial > Soil > Wetlands > Permafrost | place: Sweden: Stordalen...
GCTTTCCTTCCGTCCTTGCTCTTGGCACTCTCGCTCATGGCGGCCTCCTCTTGCTCAACCCGATCTTCTGATCGGGCGAGGTGAGCCGCCACTCAAATCTCAACAACCTTCAGGACATCGCCGCTTTTTCCGAGCGAAATCTGACCGCTCTTACCGACTACTTTGATTTCTATGCGTGCTGGAATCGTTGCCGCCGTCTCGTTCATGCGATCATGCTATCATGCCGTCGCGCGCACGTGCAGCGTTCACTTCTCAACCAGACGCAGCGCGGCGCGCGCGATGTAGAGTTCTTCGTCCATCGGGACGACGTGGATCGCGATGGGCGAGGCGTCGGTCGAGATGCGCGTCTCATGGCCGGTCGCCGCGTGATTGCGAGCGCTATCCATTTCGAGGCCGAGCCATTCGAGGTCCGCGCAAATCTTCGCCCGCACCCGCTCAGAATGCTCGCCGATGCCGCCGCTGAAAATCACGGCCTCGGGTTTACCGGAGATCGCGAGATAGGCGCCGAGATATTTTCGCGCGCGATGGCAGAACACCTCGATCGCGAGCGCCGCGCGCGCGTTGCCTTTATCGGCGGCTTGCTCCAATTCGCGCATATCGTCAGATAGACCGGAAATCCCCAGCATCCCCGACTCATGATTGAGGATGCGATCGATTTGCTCGGGCGCCATTTTGGCGTTGGTGCCGAGCCACGTGACGATCGCCGGATCGAGGTCGCCTGAGCGCGTCGCCATCACCAGGCCTTCCAGCGGCGTCAACCCCATCGACGTATCGACCGAGCGGCCACCTCGAATCGCGCAAGCGGAACATCCCGCGCCAAGATGAAACGTGATCAGGTTGAGGTCGCGCGGATTCTTGCCGGTGATTTCGGCATAGCGCTCCATCATCCAGGCGTGCCCGATGCCGTGAAAACCGTAGCGGCGGATTCCGTAGCGCTCCGCGAGGTCGTGCGGCAGCGCATAGGTGCGCGCCGCAGGCGGAAGGTCGCGATGAAAGGCGGTATCGGTCACCACTGCGGCGGGCACCTTAGGCAGGCGCTCGTGCACGGCGCGCATCACACTAATGGCGATGGGATTGTGCAGCGGCGCGAACTGCGCCGCGCGCTGCAAGGCCGCGTAGACGGCATCATCGACGATGCGGGGTTCCTCGACTTCGCCGCCACCATGGACGACCCGATGCGCGACGATATCGAGACCATCGATCGGTTTGGCGTCGAGCGATTCCATCCACGTGAGCGCATGGAGGGCCCCCTCTCTATGATTCGACGCTGGCGCCGCGCCGCGCGATTCCTTTCCATCGGGACCGATGAAGTGCGCCGTCGCGTGCGCGCCGATTTCCTCGACCTTGCCGGATGCGAGAGTGGTGTGCGCGCGCAATGACTCATCGAGTTCGATCAACTCGAACTTGAGCGAGGAACTCCCGCAGTTGAAAACCAGCGCCTTCATTTGAATGCGAGCGGTTGCGAAACGGTACCGCGCGCGAAGTACGCTCTATCGTAACATGTTCGCGTGGCAAGTCAGGGCTAGAGGGGAACTTTATGGTCGGTGCTGAGCGAGACGTGCACGACGCCGTCCTGATTGAAGCTTTTGCGTTGGAAGCCGCTGTCGCGAAAGACGTCGAGCATATGATGATTCGTAGACATCACATCCGCGACGAATTCGTCGATGCCACCTTCATGCGCGATGCGCCGTAGATGTTCGAGCAGCAGAGTCGCGATGCCGCGGCCCTGATACGCATCGAGGACCGCGAATGCGACCTCGGCGCGCGTGCGATCCTGCATGCGAAAATAGCGGCCGATCCCGATGAAGCGCTCGCGGTCGCCCTCGGTCATCGTGGCAGTGAGGCCGACCTGGTTATCGAAATCGAGTTCGGTGAATCGCTCGAGCTCATCGCGCGTGAGGGTGCGCTTGGCGCCGAAGAATCGCGTATAGCGCGAATCCTGGCTGAGCCCGCTGAAGTGTTCGAAGAGCAGATCCTTGTCTTCGGGCGTAATCGCGCGGATATGAATCGCGCTGCCGTCCCGTAAGGCTTCATCGGCGCTATACCCACGAGGATTAAGCTCCGGGCGACTCGCGGCAGTTCCTTCGATCATTTGCTAAATGAATCGTGTGAGTTATTGCGCCGGCTCGGTCTCAGTGAGTGCTTGTAACACATCAGTTACCGTGATCATACCTATAAGCTTACCATCGTCGACCACGGGCAGTCCGCCAATCTTGCGCTGACGCAACAAGCGCGCGGCCTCGTTCACCGTAGTGTTGACGGTCACGGTGATGACGGTTTCGTTCATCGCGTCTTTGACCCGCGTGGTATCGAGCATGCCGGTGAACCGGCGCAGATCGCGATCGGTGATGATACCGACTACCACGTCATCCTTGACCACCGGCACCGCGCGGAAATCGCCCTCGCGCATGTTGGCTTCGACAGTCGAAAGCTTGTCCTCGACGCCCGCGACGACCGGGTTGCGCGTCATCCACGCGCCGACAGTTTTTTTGTCGGCGGCCTGTCCACGCACCGTCAGGACCGGGCAGGTTGACTCGCGCAAGACCACCTCGGCAACGCTGCCGAGGAAGAAGCGCGAAAAGCCGCGTCGTCCGTGGGTCGCCATCACGACCAGATCGGGATTCACTTTCTTTTCGGCGCGAATGATGGTGCCCGCCGGCTCGCCCATCTGCACCAGCAATTCGAATTTGATGCCTGCCAGATCCTTGCGCGCGATGTCCCTGAGGCGGCCCCATGCGGTCTCTTCCTGCGATTTATAGATGTCGACGTAAACCGGCATCGCGGTCGGTTGCACGATCATCGGAACTACGTGCAATACGTAAACGGTACCATCCGAGGTTCGCGCCAAGTCTGCCGCCGCGGTGAGCGCTGCGAGTGAGTTTTCGTCGAAATCTACCGGGCAAAGAATCCGCTTATATGAGAAGGGCATACCTCGAAGCTCCTTTTGGTTTTGGCGTCACCATATTGATAGCGATTGTCATGCCACGCCTGCCGGAGGAGCGGCTGGCCTCATTTGGCCTAAGATCGCGCTCCGAGCGCGTCTCATCGCCATCGGTGTATCGATCGGAGCCAGTAGCGATGAGTCTGAATGCTCCAAAGAACGGGGAAAAAATCCTTCCCCTCAAATCCGACCGAGCCGTATCAGGTGGACATAGGGTGGCGCCAAGGGGTACAGGATGTTTGAGTAGTTGCGCCCTGCGGGAACAGCCTTTTGAGACAGTAGATAGCTAATGTGCCCGTAAAAGTTCGAGAAATTCGAACTTCCGGGACTGGCACAATTTTAGCTGAGGCATAGGGGTGCATTTCGGCGCTATCGCTTGCTACAAGCGGTAAACATCAGTAAATCGCCATGCAATGCGCAGTCGAAATGCGGGGGGATAGTTACGGGTGTGCGATTACTAAGTGGCATAAGGCCAAACAACGGAATGCGCGAAACCTCAAATAGAACGGCGGCAATCCGTCGCGACCGCGGTTTGCGAGGAACCGACGTTTCCGTCGCTGAGCTTACGCGACCCACCGAATCGTCGCGCGCGACGCCGCCCACGCTGGTTCTATTTTCCGCCGATAAGGAGCTTACAGCGCTGGTGCGCAAGACGGTCAAGGCGCCTTGGAAGGTCGAGCTATGCGAAGACCCAGCCATCGGCCGCGAGGCCCTGTCGCGCCCCTCGGTACGCATGGTTATCGTCGACGACGGCGCCGTCGATGAGGAAGCGCGTGGATGGCTATTGGATCGCATCCGCAAATTCGTCCCGCAAGCCTTTCTCATCTATATCGCCAGCGCACACAGCGAATCCGACGAGCGCCGCGCGCGCGGATATTCGGCGCAGTACTACACCGCCAAGCCGCTGGATGCCGATCGTACCTCGCGCGTTATCGAGTCGTTCGTGCGGACTGCCGCCGCGCGTGAAGACGGTGACGGCCGCGGCTGAGGTCGAACACCGTCGGCGTGCAATCTGACGCGATGGTCGTCGTGTTGATGGGCGTCTCGGGCGCTGGCAAGACCACAATCGGCCGCCTGCTCGCCGACCAGCTCGGATGGAAGTTTCACGACGCCGACGACCTGCATTCCGATGCCAACAAGGCCAAGATGGCCAGCGGCGTTGCGCTAACCGACGCCGACCGCGCCCCGTGGCTAGCCAGTATCTGCGACCTGATCGCTGAAAGCCTCGCGCGAAGCACTAACGTGGTGCTCGCGTGCTCTGCCCTGAAGCAGTCGTATCGCGACCAGCTTGTGGTAGATCCCGAGCGCGTGAAGATGGTGTATCTGAAGGGAAGCCGCGAAGTGATCGGGGCGCGCGTGGCGCATCGCTTGTCTCATTTCATGAACAAAGGCCTGCTCGATAGCCAATTCGAGACCCTCGAAGAACCCCACGATGCGCTCATTGTAGACGTCGCCGGAACACCCGAGTCGATCGTCGAAAACATCCGCGCGAAACTCGGGTTGTAGTCATGCGACGGAAGGCAGTCGTGGTTCTGCTCGCCGCGCTTTCCCTGGTGAGTATCAAAATGGGTACTGGGCATGGCGAGGACACCGCGATATTGACAGGAAACCATCCGCGCGAGGCTGAAACTGCGTCGATGGGCAATGCCGACCCGAATCAGCCGTTGTCGATGGAAATCCACTTCGCGGTTCGCAACGAGGCGGAACTCAACCAGCTCCTCGCCGAGCAGCAGAATCCCTCGTCGCCCAATTATCGCCGATGGCTCGCGACCGGCGAGTACGATCGCCGCTTCGGCCCGCGCCAGTCCGATATCGATGCGGTCGCCGACTGGCTGAAGAGCGAGGGCTTCACCGTCGAGTCCGCCTCCGATGGTTCCATCAAGTTCGCGGGCACCGTCGCGCAGGCGCAGCGCACTTTCTCGGTTCGCATCGCGCGCTTCGGCGATGGGAGCGCCTATGCGAACGTCAGTGATCCTTCAATTCCAGCTCGCTTCGCGGGCGTGATTAGCAACGTTAGCGGGCTCGACAACATGACCCACGTGATGCCGGGAGGACCGCGGCGGATAGTGCCGAAGCCTGTTAGATGACGCCGGTCTGGCGCAGCGCTTCATACACCACGATCGATACCGCGTTGGAGAGATTGAGGCTTCGGACGCCCGGCTCGAAGATAGGAATGTTGAACGTATGTTCCAGATTCTTAGCGATGAAGTCGCGCCCGAGGCCCTTGGTCTCGCTGCCGAACACCAGGAAATCGCCGGGCTGATATTTCGCCTTCAAGTAGGATGTTTCGGTGCGCGCGGAAAAGAACTTCATCGAAGCGCGAGGGTTCGCCGCGACGAACTGCTCCCATCCCGGGTAGGTCTGCAGGTCCACCAGCGGCCAGTAATCGAGCCCGGCGCGCTTGAGGTAGCGATCCTCCAGCGAGTAACCCAGCGGCCCGATCAGATGGAGTCGCACCCTGGTGGCGGCCGTCAGCCGCGCGATTGAGCCGGTGTTCTGCGGAATCTCGGGACGCACCAGGACCACGTGCAAGAGGGGTTCCGCTATCGAGAATTGCGATTTAGTGGTGAGCCTTGGAATCGGTACTGCTCGCAAGTTTCAAGGGATAGCGGTTGCCGCCGGACTTCAAGAAAAATCCGCCCGCGTTGTCAGCCTCGAAGTTGGCACTCAGATGATAGTACGCCGGACGCAGGAAGCGCGCGCGATAGTTGCCGCCCTTCACCCGCGCATACAGGACGTTGTCCGCGCCGACTTCGAGTGTCGAGGGGTCCAGCACCTCGCGCGTGTCGTCATTGAGGACCAGCATAAAGCTGCCGTTGCCGTCGTCAGTGATCGCCTTGACGACGTAGGGCGTGTCTTCGACGGTGATGGACGCGCGCTCCTCGGCAACTTGGAGGAAGTAGCTGCCGTCGGGGTTTTGCTTGATGCTTTGAGAGAACAGCAGCGCGATGCGCGGATTGTCGATGCGCTCCTCGTCGCTGTACCAGTTGCCGTCTTTGCGGAAGGAAATCTTCCCTGACTCGACGGCATAGAATCCCGCGCGTGGCATACGCTTCTCTGCTTCCCTTTCCCTAAAGGGAAGGGGTTAGGGGGTTAGGTTTTCCTGCTATCCAGCACGATGGTCACCGGGCCGTCGTTGATGAGCGACACCGCCATCATCGCGCCAAACTCGCCTGTCTCAACTTTATCACCACCGTTTCGGACGAGCGAGAGGAAGTGCTCGTAGAGCCGCTCGGCCTCTTCGGGAGGCGCCGCGCGGATGAACGACGGACGCCGTCCCGATTCGGTGTCGGCCAGCAGCGTGAACTGCGATATCACCAACAACTCGCCCCCAACTTGCTTGAGCGCGAGGTTCATTTTACCTCCCGCATCGGCGAACACCCGCATCCCGATGGTCTTGTCCGCGATGTAGGCAGCATCCGCCTCGGTGTCATCCTTCGCGACTCCGAGTAGGACGACGAAGCCGCGCCCGATTTTGCCAATGACCCGGCTATCGACCCGCACCTCGGCTTGGGAAACCCGCTGGAGAACCGCCCGCATACTTCCGCTCCTATGATTATCTTTTAGGAATCAAAAGAACCCTTCTGGTCTCCCCCCCCGGACGCGCTATTATAATGTCATTCGATGATTCCGGTTCTCTTCAAGCTCGGCCCGATTACCGTCTACAGCTACGGCCTGATGATGGCGCTCGGCTTTCTGGCCGCCGACTTCGTCATCAGCTCCGAATGCAAGCGGCGCGGGCTCAATTCCGACTTCGCGTCCTCGCTGGTGGTATGGGCCGCGGTCGCTGGCATCGCTTGCTCGCGTCTGTATTCGGTAATCGACAACTTCTCCGCCTACGCGCACGACCCGTGGTCGATCATTTTCTCGGGTTCCGGTTTCGTATGGTACGGCGGCCTGATTGGCGGCCTCATCGCGTCATACATCGTCTCGCGTTACTACAAAGTCGACTTTCCGACGACCGCCGACATGGCGGGCCCGGCTCTGGTGATTGGCCAGGCGCTGGGGCGCATCGGATGCCTGGTGTCGGGTGACGGCGATTGGGGGATGCCGACCAAGCTGCCGTGGGGTATGCAGTTTCCGCATGCGATCGTCGGATGGAACGGCAATACGGTGCTGAAGCTCGACAGCCAGAACCATCTGGTCTCCGGGTTCTATCCCGGCGTCCATGTGCATCCGACCCCGATTTACGAGGCGATCGTCTACACGCTCATCTTCACGTTTCTATGGTCGCGGCGAAAGCAAACCAAGGTGCCCGGGCAGATTTTCTACTTCTACCTGATGCTGGCGGGAGCGGCGCGCTTTCTGGTCGAGTTCCTGCGGGTGAATCCGCGCGTGTTTATGGGGCTCAGCGAAGCGCAGTTAATTGCAGTCGTGATGATGGTTCTCGGTGTCAGCCTGTATCTCTACAGCTTAATGCGATCTGGTAAGGATGAAGAGCGCTCGGGGGCGGCGCAGAAGCCCGAAAAGCAGGCGGTGACGGCCTAAATGGAAATCAGCAACAAGACCCTTGCGTTAGCGGGAGCATGTTTGGTGTTCGCCGCGCTGCTGTTGTTCGGGGCGTCGTATGAGCTCAGCCATCCGCACGCGGTCTCGGTCCTGCCGAGCGGCTCGGGAGATAGCGTAGAGACAGGCAACGCTCCTCCGGTGCCCGCCGGCGACATCGCCGGCGACTTCAAGCTCGAGGATGCCTTCAGCGGCGAAACCGTTTCGCTCTCCTCGCTGAAGGGCAAGGTAGTGTTCCTCAACGTATGGGCGACCTGGTGCGGACCATGCCGCGAGGAGATGCCCTCAATGGAGACGCTGTACGACGAGCTCAAGACCAACAAGGATTTCATCATGATCGCCGTCAGCCAGGACACCAAGGGCAAATCCGCGGTGGTGCCTTACGTGGAGAAAAACGGGTATCATTTTAAAATCCTGCTCGATCCTGAAAATAAGGTGGGCGATTCCTACGGCGTGAGCGGCGTCCCGGAGACGTTCATCATCGATCGTAAGGGCCGCATCGTCGCCCATCACATGGGCGCGTTCGATTGGTCGCGTCCCGACGTAAAGGAAGCGCTCCAGCAATTGTTGTCATCAAAAGAGAGTTGATTCGCGAGCGGGCTATGCAAATGACGCTCGCTTTTGATTAGATTGTTAAGTCGAAGTCTATAGGTTGATAGGTCTCCGATGTCAGTAATGAAGAAAAATCGATGGGCAATCACGCTCGCAGCCTGCCTGATCGCATGCTTTGTGGTCCTCGAAGCCGTCGCGGTGCGCCGCGCCCAGGCACTTCCCGCCGACTCCTACCACGAGCTGGAAACTTTCGCGAATGTGCTCGCGATCGTACAGAAGAATTACGTCGAGCCGGTCACCACCAAGCGACTGATCGACGGCGCTATCACCGGAATGCTGGCGTCGCTTGACCCGCATAGTGCGTACCTCACGCCCGAGTTGTATCGCGACCTCGAAGTCGAGACGCGCGGCAGCTTCGGCGGCCTCGGCATCGAAATCACCATCAAAAATGGCGCCCTCACCATCGTCTCGCCGATCGAGGATACGCCCGCTTACAAGGCGGGGCTCAAGGCCGGCGATCAGATCATCAAGATCAATGACGACTTCACCAAGGACATGACGCTGACCGAAGCGGTGCAGCGAATGCGTGGGCCGCGTGGCAGCAAGATCAAATTGACCATGCATCGCACCGGGGTCGCTGAGCTGTTCAACGTCACCCTCGCGCGCGACGTCATCAAGATCAAATCGGTCAAGTCCAAAACCATCGAGGACGGCTACGGCTATGTCCGCATCAGCACGTTTCAGGAGAGCACCGACGATGCGGTTGAAAAGGCCGTCGATGATTTCCAGAAGCAGGATCACGGCAAGGTCAAAGGCCTGGTCCTCGACCTGCGCGACAATCCGGGCGGTCTGCTCAATCAGGCGGTCAAGATTTCGGACGAGTTTCTCGATGGTGGATTGATCGTCTACACGCAGGGCCGCGACCAGAGTCAGCAGCAGAAATATTTCTCACACAAGAAGACTGGCTTCAACGATTTTCCGATGGTGGTGCTGGTCAACGGCGGCAGTGCGAGCGCCAGTGAGATCGTTGCCGGCGCTTTGCAGGATCAGAAGCGCGCGGTGATCGTCGGCACCCAGACTTTCGGCAAGGGCTCGGTGCAAACCATCCTGCCGCTCGACGATCATTCTGCCTTGCGCCTGACCACCGCGCGCTACTTCACGCCCAATGGCCGCTCGATTCAGGCGGTCGGAATCACTCCCGATGTCGATGTCGACAATCCCAAGCCGACCCTCGCATCGCTCGAAGTCGAGGGCGCCGAGGTCGACGAGAATCCCGAGATTCACGAGCGCGACCTGCCTGGGCATTTCCAGAACAAGCAGCATTCGGGAACTGACGCCGAGAAGCCGAGCGGCGATCAGAGCAAGGATTCGGTGGACACGCCAACGGCCGCGGATCGCAACCCTCAGCCGGGCAAGGCCTCAGCGATCAAGGCTCCCAAGGAAGAGAAGGATGTCCAGCTGCAGAAGGCAATCGACGTCCTGAACCATTGGGAGAGCTTCAAGATTCAGCTCGCGAAGAACGGGGGCGAGGCAGCGGAACAGTAACGGTTTCCTTAAGTAGCACCACAGCGAAAGCGGCCGGCTCCTAGCCGGCCGTTTTCTTTTTGCGCAGTTGATTCCAGTGCCAGGACTAGCCGTGCAAACCAGGAATTTTTGGAGCCCCCGCCAGCATCGCGGAAACGAAGCGCGGAAAAGTGACGCCGAAGTAAAAGCACTTTACCCGGCGGTCGTCTTGCCACAATGTCGAGAACTAGCTGGTCAGTCGCCACCACCAAAATTTGCAACACCTCCATTCTTCGGAGCCGCATTTAGGCACCCCGCATATGTGATGGCATAGCTGAGGAGGCGTCCTAAGCAGATGATCCTTCGCGATTGTGTTTGTCCTCGTTGCGGTGATCTGCATCTTAAAAGCCCATTGCATTGGTGACAGCGCTGGACTGCGACATTGTTCTCACATTCCGGCTTTCCGCTCAATCAATCTAACCTAGAGTAAGCCAGCCATTTTGTTATCGCTACCACGACTTCTTGACTAGAGGCGGTAATTCTGCGAAACGTAACGCGGTTTAAATTTTTTGACGGAGTGCGAGTATTCCATTTAATCATCAGGGGGGCGAGTACCGTTGCCGTTAAGTTAACAGGCGTTCGAGGAGAGAGGGTATGGATCGAATTACGGGGCGGAAATTCACTCGGCTAGCGATAACCGTGATGGCGATGGTGATGTTACTCGCTGTGGGGAAGGCTTCTGCTCGAGCGGCATCCGGAGGGATCCCGGGAGTAGTAGCCAACCAGCCCGGCGCAACGCTGTTGCTGCCCTATTTCGAAGCTAATCTAGCTGACCTCAATTCTAACAACACTATCATTTCGATCACGAACTCATCCGCCACCGCCGTCCTCGGCCACGTCATCATTTGGACCGACCTGAGTGTGCCCGCGATCGAATGGCGATGTCCTGAAGGTTGTTGAGATTTGAGTGGCGGCTCACCTCGCCCGATCAGAAGATCGGGTTGAGCAAGAGGAGGCCGCCATGAGCGAGAGTGCCAAGAGCAAGGACGGAAGGAAA
>Ga0182024_10025067_pt1 | contig 10558 bp, 14 predicted proteins | sample P32metaG_FD_120480 | JGI IMG/M metagenome (GOLD analysis project Ga0182024, IMG submission 120480) | Permafrost microbial communities from Stordalen Mire, Sweden - P3-2 metaG (Illumina Assembly) | ecosystem: Environmental > Terrestrial > Soil > Wetlands > Permafrost | place: Sweden: Stordalen...
GCACGATCGGTATAGAAAGACCGCTAGCACGGAGAGCCTGGCACGGTCGCCGATATTGGAGCTAGGCGTTTCTCCCGACTGCCGCGAATGGCCCCGTACGCAAAGCGGGGCTTTTTCGTTTGCGGAACGCACTATGCCGGAATCGTCGGCAAGCTACTCCATGTAGCACGGGCGCCCGATAAATGCACGCGTTTTAAATTCTCGCTCTTTGCGTTCTGGTGCTCGCCGCCGCCGATTACCAAGAGTACGTTCTCACGAAGGTCGAGATACTCGCCATGAATTAGTTCCAGCAGCCGCGGATTGTTGAAACTGGGGCGGGCCTGGAAGTCGAACTCAATCCAACAGCTTAGCGGCCGGGAAGCGGACCGTTTTTAGCCGCCGCTCGGCAGCCTTGCGATCCCGTTCGATCAGTTCCAACTCGCAGAGTTGCAGTAGGAACACCAAATGGTCGACATGGTCCGACACGCAGCGCTGAGCAATCTCTCACATTCCGCCAACAGGCCGAGCGCCTCGTCGAGTTCCCGATGGGCCACAAGCCCGGCGTCGGTGGTGACCTGACTGCCCAAGAACTTCAGCTTCAAATGACCGATTAAACTGACCCGCAAGTCCCCGTTGTGGCAGTCATCCTGTGGGTTTCACTGTGAGCAGCGCACGAATTGGCAGAACACCCCTGTTTCTCAAGGTTCTGGCGCACATCACAGGCCCTCCCAAGGCGACGCATCTGGGAAATGTGGAGTCCAACTACTTGAATTCATGGCGATCACAGCTTAAAATGTTGGGCGTCTGCTGGAACTCAAGGCATGGCAAGGCTTTGGAGTCGCGGAACAACGCCGGCAGACAATCGTTGTTCCGCTTCTCCTCTTATGGGTTACTGCGCGCTGTTGGCATGGTGCCGGCGGGTGCAATGATCCTGTCTTTAAAAGAGGAGTTTGCCATGTCTGTGTGCTTTTTCTGTAGCAATCCAATCAACCGTCTCGCGCAGCGGCACATGCGCGCCGGCATCACTCATCATTTCAAACATGGTGGCGTGAGGACGAGCGAGCGTGATTTCCATTTGAGCTGCTACGACAAGTTTAGGGCTGTCGGCCGGCCCTACAATCCGGAAACGGCTTACTCAGTGGACTGGGCGACCGTGATGATCGGTGACGAAGAGCTTCGGGAAGAAACTGATCAGCTCTAATTCTGTGTTCCCGCTCGCCGCTCTCTTATTTAATTTCGATTGCTGGCGAGCGGGGCCTTATTTTCCGAAAAATGAATTCGGGGGTCCGGTTGCCGACGGGCTGTGGACAAACCGACGACTTCGGTGGCGGAAGCCACACCACATGTTGGACAGTCTTCTGCCGCGCCGGGAAGTACCACCCTGGGATACGCTGCCGTGGGAACCGCATCTCCACCTCGGCATTTTCATCCACCGGGTTCGGGGGCTGACGCCGGGTTTGTACTTGCTCGAACGCAGCGCGGCAGTCCATGAACGAATCCGGCCGGCACTGCGAGACAAGTTCCTGTGGACACGGCTTCCCGATTGCCCCGAGCACTTGCGGCTCTGGTGCCTGGCGGAAGCGGATCTCCAAGAGGTTTCCCGGGTAGCAAGCTGTCAGCAGGAGATCGCCTCGGACGGCGCTTTCAGCCTCGGCATGCTCGCCGAGTTTGGCGACACGATCCGTCAGCGGGACTCCGCAAAAGACTGGCAATCGTTATTTCAGATTGCTAGAATTTCCGTATCTTTTCGTGGCCACTCACTTGTTTCTACCCGTGATTATCTGGATGGCTTTTTGGGCAGCATTGAACATCGCCACTGGCCATGTATATGGGGCCATCGCAAAAGTGTGCTTGAATTGCTCAATTGGAACCCTTGGAATGCTGATGTCCGAGTGTTTAGTCACTGCTTTAGGTGCATTCTCAATCCAGAACGGCTTTCCCGATCAAAGTTTCACGATATGCTTTCAAACCGACACAGAAGAGCAAAGCTGCTTAAGAAAAATATAAAAACCGCGACCGAATAATCTCGATCGCGGTCAGTGTGAAACTAATGCTATTCGTAATTGACCGTGCGAGCAAGCTGTCGCCTACTTGGTCATTAAAAAGCCACGGTCAGCCGCTTCAGGCCAACGTTTATCGTCAAAGCCTTGCCGCTGTTTAATCGTCTCTTCAGTCACATCAACTCGGGCTCGGTTGACTTTATTGTCCTTCCATTCCAGATGGATGGCATCCAGGGGCACAGCGAATAACTTATCACCAATACCTAAAAATCCGCCAAAGGAAACAGCTGCATAAAGCACTTTTCCATCGGGTCCGATCATCAAATCCTTGATCTTGCCTTTTTCTTGGTCCCCCGTGGTATAGACGCTTTGTCCGATCAATTCGCTCGCCTTCCAGGCATGGACGCCCCGCTCCATATTCGTCCTGTCAGGACCCTGTGCGCTTGAAACCGCGGCAAATCCGACAAGGAAAGCCAAACACAATGTAATCATTCCAACTAGAGCAGCTCGCTTACTTTGAGTAGTCGACATACGGTCCTCCCTTTCATCAACAGTTAAGATTCGAAAACCTAAACACGCTAAATCGATCATCCGAATAGTCGTTGCTTGGTCGTCTAAATCGCGCCCGCACTCGCATGGTGTGTGCCTTTTGGCTCCCAGGTCGGTGCGTACTTCGGCACGCGTGGGAGGTCCTGATCCTCGCGGGCCGTTCGATACGCAGATGAATAGGGAGGACGGCTAGGGCCACGATATTGTGCGGCGCCGGAATACCCTGGATAAGTGCCAACGAACACAGTATCCTCGTCGCCGTAGTTATCTCCCGATAGTCCGCGCGATTCCTGACAACGGCAGCCTTCCAAGGCCACCTTCAAGTACTCCTGGCGGAGCGGCTTAACAAGATACATGAATACGTGCTTGTGCTCTGCATTGAGCACCGAATCACGGTCGCAATCGTCCGAGTAAAGAATGATCGGGATCCGACGGCTCTGATAAATCGCCGCGGCCGCGTCGGCCCCATACACGTCGGGCGTCAGGGTGCCGGTAATAACCACGTCTGGCTTTACGCTCACACACTGTTTGATGAGCGATGCGCCGTTTTCGGCCACTGCGACCACTTCATACCCCAAATTGCGGAGCATTTGCTGAAGGAGTTGACGCATCCGACTGTCCGCATCAGCAAGCGCCACACGCAGAGAGGAACAAGACATCGTTTTGATCGATTCTGCGAGAACCACCGTGACCGATGTGGGAGCGTGGTCCGTGCATTTCTCGTGGAAAGCGACCGCAGCTTGGGCAATCTGCCGCGCCCCGTTTGGATCAGATTTGTTGGTTGTCTCCATCGGATTCCTCCCTAGCGGTTGCCACTGTCCCGCGCCACCAAAAGCCAAAAAAAACCGACGTCGTCGACCACCCTGAGGTGATCAACCACGTCGGTTTACTCGTTAACGAGCCCCTCTGCAGCAGGGTTGCTCTTTATGTAGTCATCCGACAACTGCACACGATCTATTCGGCGGAGTCGTGTCCGACTGTTCGGCCTGACACTTCTCCCACTCGAATTTTATACGCTCTGGATTTCAGAAAGTAAAGGAGATCGGTAGTGGGGTCATTTGAAATATTGAAAAGTAGCCCCGCTCAACTCCCGTGCCGTTCGTCTGCGAAATCTTTTTTCAAATGACACCACTACCAGGAGATCGCTGGTTTGCTACTGGCCTCACAGTGTGTAGCCGGAATATCACTTCAGGGTGGTCAACCACGTCGGTTTTTTTTATGACTTTCGGCGGCGTGAGGCCGTCGCGATCACGGAGGATGTTTCCGTTTGATCCTCTAACTAAAGGGAGCCGAAGACCATGGGTACTACCGAGCTAATCATTTTGATCGTTGTATTGGTCCTGCTGTTCGGCGGGGGTGGTGGCTATTATTGGAGTCGCGGGCGTGAGTGAGATCACTCGAGCGCGGGGGCTTGGAAGGATGTCCATCAAGGAGCCCTGTCGGCCTTTGACGAGTTGGACAAAGCTTTCCACGACGCTTCGCATGAATTCGGATCGATAAGCTGTTACGAGAACAACCTCTAGGAAAAGGAGTCACTATCATGAGTGGCAAAACAGATGTGGTGAAAGGCCGAATCAAGGAAACCGCTGGCGCGCTGACCGGCAACGATAAGCTTCGCGCGGAAGGAAAGACCGACGTGGTAGTCGGAAAAACCAAAGAGGCTGTCCAGAAGGGCGCCGATGCGGTCAAGAAAGCCCTGAAAAAGTGACCTGGTAATTAGGAATTATGCGATACTGAAGCGACACCGGCTTTCTCGTTCGCCACTTCGGCACCGCCTCAGCAGGGAGAAGTAAATCAGCTCCGTCAAATAGAGTGTGTGCAGTTCGGATGACTAAATAAAGAGCAACCCGGCACCGCCGAGAGGCTCGTTAAAAAGTAAACCGATGTAGTTGATCACCTTTGGGTGGTCGGCCACGTCGGTTTTTTTATTGGCTTTCGACGGCAAACACGGCGGTTAACGCCGCCGGGAAGAATCCAATGGATAACTTAAAGGAAGCTAAATCGACCGTGGCGCAGCGGATTGCTCAAGCGGCAATCGCTTTCCAGGAGAAACGCACGGGTCACGCGCCCACTTCGGTGACAGTGGTTCTCGGTGCTGACACGCTCGTAATTACGTTGCATGGAGCGTTTTCGCCCGCAGAGCAGGCCCTGGCCAAAAGCTCGGAAGGCGCAGCCCAGGTGCAGAAGTTTCACCGGCAGTTGTTCGCCAATTCGTGTGAGCCGCTGCTGCATGAAATCAAAAGAATCACTGGAGTCGAGGTGCGGGAAGCAACCGCGGAAGTCGAACCAACGACCAGCACCATCGTGCAGGTATTCACGACCGGGAGCATGGTGCAGGTGTTCCAGCTCTCCCAGAACGTTCCTGCGGACAACTGGAGCGGTAACGGAAAAGGCGAACTACACGTGAAAACGGAGGTTTAACGATGTTAGTGCTATCAAGGAAGAGCCAAGAATCGGTGGTGGTCGGCGGAATCAGTGCGGTCGATCGCAAGCTTGTGGTCACAGTCCTGGGGATTCAGGGCGGAAAGGTGCGACCGGGTTTTGAGGTCGATGCCGATGTACCTGTGCATTGCGATGACGATGAAGTCGGGGAACGCATCCGAGCAGCGGCCGGCGAAACGTATTGAACAGTGATTCGTGACGCGGGTTACGAACAAGCAGCCGACTTGTTGCGGGAGACGCTGGATGAGGAAGGAGCCGCCGATAAGAAATTAACCAAACTGGCCGAGACGATCATTAATATTGAGACCGTCGCTCCAGGCTAGCTTCGCGTTGAAGCTGGCGCATCGTACCGAGGACTCTTAATAGGAGACGTTACCCATGAAACGCATTGTTTGTGCGGTCCTGGCACTGAGCCTGTTTTCGATGGGCATGGTCGGATGTGCCAAGGACGAATCGTCGACGAAAACTGAAACAGTAACTACAACGCCCGGCGGGAAGACGACCGTCACCACCGAGAAAGACGTTAAACAGTCCGGTGAAAATCCACCACCGGCGCGCCCTTAGGATCGAAAAGTAACGGTGCTTTTAGTTGAGATACTTTATACACGCTTCACGGAAAGAAATACGCATGGCTACCACAAGTGATCGGCTTCGCAAACAAGCGAGGAAAGTGACGAAAGACCTCCACAAAATGAATGGCATTGTCAGGAATGGCGTACGCAAGAACCTCCATAAATTGGGTGCGAATACCTCGGGGTATTACGAACATGGAATAGGCAAAGTGCACCAGGCTGAGCGCAGGGCGGTGCAAATTATCCGTGACCGACCGATCAGGTCCGCTTTGATCGCTGTGGGCGTGGGTTTGGTGCTCGGGGGCTTTTGGTTCCTTCGCTTTACAACGGCTCGCCCTCACACAAACAGTGACGCATAAAATTTTGTTCGGGACAGGTGACGACCAACACAAACGTTTTAGCAATCACTGCCAGTTCATTTGCCAAAGGACTTTTAGAAAAACTGCTGGACCAAGCACAATCATTCCAAGGCGGACAATCGACTTGGCTACCAAAGAACCAGAAATTTGTTTCGTATTTTGAACAACGAATCTAAACAGGAGAATCGATTATGAAAACTTACAAGGGTACGTTCTTGCTAACCGTCGCATGGTTAGCATTTGCGACGAGCAATGCGATCGCCGCTGGAGGTGCAGGCGCTGGCGGCACCGGAACTGCGGGGGCAGGTGCAGGTGGTACTGGAACGGCCGGAGGGTCGGGAACCCAAGGTGCGTCAGGCACTAACCCCTCCGCTAATGGAGTTTCTGCTTCAGACAACAAGCCCTCGGCCAACGATGTTCCCAGCGCGAGCGGTAATGTTCCGATGCCGGCCTCGAACGCTCTACAAAATCAGCCCAATAGCAGTCCGAACAGCAATGGAAGCACAAACTCGGGCGCTACGGGCAGTGCGAATAACAGTGGAAATGTCCCCATGCCGCCTGCAAATGCTTTGCAGAACCAACCCAACAGCAGTTCTAGCCGCCAGCAGTTCGGCGCCCCGCAAATTGCTCCGAACAACAATAACGCGCACGTAAATACGTCAAACGGAACGGTTCGCGGCGCAGTCGGCGGCGCTGAGATCAACGTCGATCCGTCGCTTCGTCTCAATGATGGCATGGAGGGCAATGGGAGCCTGAACAGTAATGGTAACCTGAACAGTTCGGATGCCCAGCGTAATCAACAAGAGCGGGATGCATTGCGCAACGAGCACCAGAACCAAGGTGTACAGAACGCTCAAGATCGGCAAAACGATCCGAACCATTGGCGTTTCGTCCGCAACAATGGCGTATGGTGGTATTGGATGCCAGGCGACTATTGGATGTACTACCGCGACAATCAGTGGCTTCGCTATGACACGAATGCGAACCAGCCCAGTAATTACAGGACCGGTTATCGTGGCACTCCCGATAACGGCACTTCCGGGATCTATAACGACGATAACAGGCAACAGTATCGGCGCGATAATACTCCGGACAGTCGCGCGCTGCGAAATCCAGGCAACGATGGCACGGGAACGCGGCTTGGTAACGCAATTGGGAACACCATTCGAGGAGCGGTTGGGGGTGATACAGGTGCTCGAGCCAATACCGAGACTGGCGGCACGACGCCCGACAAGCAGTGATCGCCGATTGTACTTCGCTTTTCTCCGCCGCCTTTGCGTCGCGGGCCACAAAGGCGGCTTTTTTAGTCAGCGGATGTAGGCCGGAATTGCGCAGTTTGCGGCTACTTGTCGACGTAAGATTTGTGGCTAAAAAATCTTCGAGCCACGGCGTTTGTAAACCTATGTCATCTATCAAAACACCGACCACTCCTTGCGAATTAGCTTCACAGCACAGCAGTGCCTGGTGATGCAGCTATAACAATGTCTCTGCGAAATAGTGGGTGGATCGCCGAAGTCACACAAAAAGCAAACAAGGAATCAGATATGAGGCGCCATGCGTGGTTGCTTAGTGGCGCTGTGATTGTTCTCGCACTAGGGGGTTCTATTTACTCGATGGCGGCCGACTGGCCTCAGTGGCGAGGCGCGCAGCGCAACGGAGTTTCGTGGGAAGTCGGTCTGCTGCCGAAGTGGCCCCCAGAGGGCCCACGATTGCTATGGCTGGTGAAGGATGTCGGCTCCGGTTACTCAACTCCGGCCGTCGTCGGCCAGCGCATTTATCTGCTTGGCAATCAGGGCCTGGATGATGAGTTTGTGCAGGCGCGAGACACGAAGGATGGCAAGCAAGTCTGGTCCACACACATTGGCAAAGTCGGCAACCCGGACCAAAAGCCGTCGTACCCCGGCGCACGTTCCACTCCGACGCTCGATGGCCCATTGCTGTACGCTCTGGGATCCGATGGCGACTTAGTCTGCCTGGACACCTCGACTGGCCAAATGCGGTGGCACAAAAACTTGCGGACCGATTTTGGCGGCCAGCCTGGCGTCTGGGCGTATGCTGAATCACCTTTAATAGATGGTGATGTTTTGATTTGCACGCCGGGTGGGGCCGAAGCTACCCTGGTTGCACTGAGCAAGCTGACGGGTGAGGTGATTTGGAAATGCGCCTCACCAGAAGCCGACCAGGCAGCTTACGCGTCGGCGCTAGCGCTGCCGATCGATGGCAGTAAGCAATACGTCCAATTTCTACAAAAAGGACTCGTCGGCCTGGACCCAAAAACTGGCCAGATCCTGTGGCGCTATGGCAGGACTGCCCAAGGCAGCATGGCGAACATACCCACGCCCGTGGCGGAAGGCAATTATATTTATACGGCCACTAGCATGGCTGGTAGCGGCCTGGTGGACGTGAAAGATAAGAACGGGACGTTCGATCCCGAGCAGGTGTACTTTTCAGCCAAGCTCCCAAATGCCGTCGGCGGATCAATCAAGATTAATGAATGCTTGTATGGCACGAACAGCCAAGCTTTGCAGTGTGTCGATTTCAAAACCGGCGACATCAAATGGCAAGACCGCAGCATCGCCCCCGGCTCGGTTTGTTACGCCGACAGCTGCCTGTACTTGCACGGCGAAAACGGAGACGTCGCCTTGGTCGAAGCAACACCGGAAGCCTACCGAGAAAAAGGGCACTTCACACCCTCTGATCCCCCGGACCGAGGACAGTCCAAGGCCTGGGCCTATCCGATCATTGCCGACGGCCGACTTTATATCCGCGACCAAGACCACCTTTGGTGCTACGATGTGAAAACTGGCCCGTGAGCAGAGAAAGCACGGCTCAGAACCTTTCGGCATAATTCACAAGAGCGATTGAGGCAGCGCTGCTCTTGACGTTCAGGCCTGCTAGTTCGAATGCAAGCATCTGTTGAAGCTGAGGTAGTGACCATGGTACCGGCAAATTTATCGGCTCAGGTCGTTGATATCACAACCTTGGCCGTCGATGCCATCGTCAATGCCGCCAATGAACAGCTGGCGCCCGGCGGTGGAGTATGCGGCGCAATTCACCGCGCGGCCGGGCAAGAAAAGCCCGCCGCGCAACCGGTTGGAGGCAAAAGAACATCATGTAATTAAGTTCGATCGCGCGACGGGCAATACAAAGAGCTGATAAAGCGCCTGCCAAGGCCGCAGAAGAGGGCGATCATGTTGCTGAATCGTAACGACCCAGGGCAGGCAATTACCTATTGTAATTAAGGCAAGAGACGACACCAAACAGATGTAAACTACCCCCGCCGATCCCCAGCCCTATCATCCGAATGACAATTCAAGTGCATTTTCAATTCGGTCAGCAATTCATCGGTTTGAGCAACTAAGGCCAGCGTCTCAACGTCAGCATTGATTCCCCATTCGATCATGCGCCGCCGGAACCAACAGAAATAACGAGCGTGCTCGCCAATTTGCTGCGCCAACTGTTCGGCAAGGTTGGGGGTTCAGATCGGCACTTTTCATTCCGGCCAGTTTAGGGCTTTGAGTAAATAATCCGTTTTGATCAGAAAATATGCGCGCATGAGTATTTAATCGCGCGGAGAGATTTTTGAGATGGACAGAGCGAAGAATTATTCAATCGAAATCATTACCTTCGGTTGCAAAAGGCAGTGGTCCGTCGGTTGGTGCCACGTCTCCTCCAAATTGGTATCTAAAAATTGAAAAATGCTTATGGCGATAAATATCCTCATATTCGATTCTTCCGAAAAAGAACACCGCCAGCGTGCCATGTTCCATCTGCTGTCTTTGTTCAGCGCTCAAGGTAATTTTCGGGTCGGGTGGCTGGGATTCACCACCTGGATACAAGACGCCTTCAGACGGTTCTGTCGTCAGTCGTCCGGCAGCGTCTTTCGTTGGAAGTTCGCCGTGAAAAGGAAACGGCTGAGCAGATGTGCCAACTGTTGCAATGACATGCCGGGCCGGTGTTGCTCCAAAGTTCTTTTCAATCACGTGAAATGTGATTTCGCCTCCGTTCTTATATCCCTGTACAACACCGCCTTGAAAGCCAATATAGGCCCTCAGTTGACGCTGAGCAGTGTCGCTTGCAATAACAACAGATTCTCCAGTAGCCAAGCTGGTCTGATAAATAACCCACAGTCCGGCCGCGCTACAAAAAAACGCGAATCCCGCGATACAGGCGAGACCAATGTCTGCTCTCGTCGAAAGGGGGCGATCCAGCTTGGGGTGGCCTGTGCCTGTGCGTTGGCCAGCGCCTTGTTGCTCGCTTGCTGGCTGTTGATTTTCTTCGGAACCGGTCAAATTATTGCCGGGCGATTGGTCATTGGATGGTTGATGACTGGCGGCGGCGCTTTCAGTGTTTCCACCGCCTTGTTCTATTTTCTGTTTTCTGAAACCAAATATAGCAATCCAAACAATCACTCCCACGAAGGCCAACGCGGCCCCACACACGATGTCTAATATGCGCCGAATCATAAATCATTTTTTCTTTGGCGGCCCTGGAAGTGTCACTTCCTCATTTCCGTCGTCTGCATCGACAAAGAGCCTAGAGCTGGTTTCAAAACCTGCTTGAATTAAACTTGCGCCCTGCTTGGAGTTACGTTATCAAGGCTGTTGAAAGGAGACCTTTCAATGGCTCGACGACATGAACTCTTTGTCAGCGATGA
>Ga0182024_10025068_pt1 | contig 10558 bp, 7 predicted proteins | sample P32metaG_FD_120480 | JGI IMG/M metagenome (GOLD analysis project Ga0182024, IMG submission 120480) | Permafrost microbial communities from Stordalen Mire, Sweden - P3-2 metaG (Illumina Assembly) | ecosystem: Environmental > Terrestrial > Soil > Wetlands > Permafrost | place: Sweden: Stordalen...
TTAGCTTAAAACTGGGGAATTTCCATTCTTAAAAGGCTTAAAAGTGGGAATATCTGGGTTAGGGTTCTTAAAGCCAGGAAAGCGTGTAATTTATGGCTTTGACTATGAGATCCCCGCTTTTCAGCCAACTAATCTCACCAAAGAATCATATTGTTTGCAATGCAGGACCCCCTCTAAGGATAAATCTGTCATAGACAACCTAAACTTATCCCTTTCCCATCCCAGAAGTTGGTGCGCCAGCCTTGAGCCTGGAGCGGCTAGCATGGAGCTGGAGATGCGAGCCGAAGCTGGTGCACCAGCCTGGAGAACGAGACCTGGAGTCAAGGCTGGCAGAGGAAGTCGCTAGCCAGAGGAGAGGACGTCGCTAGCCAGAGGAGAGGACTTCGCCAGCCAGAGAGGAAATCGCTTGTCGCTAGCCTTTTGTCGGTCTAGATTGAAACATTTAATTCGCTAAAATTAGGACATTTGAATTCTTAAAATGCTTAAAAGTGGGAAGAGGTCCGTGCATCCCACTTTTAGTGACGCCTGTGTCTGGGTTCCAACGCGGATTGTAATTACCTCAGGAGGGCAAAGGTACTCAATCTTTATCTCTATGCTTCCTGGACTTTCATCAACGCAAGAGTTACGAACAAGAATTTCCGACAAGTGGAACTGTTGCGAGCACCCTCTGCGTTGATTAGGACTCGGGAAATAAGGTTGCAAGGCACATAACCTTAGTAAGCATGACAAAGGTCTAACCCCCACCCAAGCATTCGTCCCTGGTAGCGGACTCCGCAATCAATCTTTTCGCAACACTCTCCCTTCCCGAACTTCAAAGATTGCGCGTTTTTCATACGCCTAGACCTCGGTAAAAACGCCATCCGTTCGTTCCGTTCTCATCCCAGAGTTCCCTTCCTTGATGCGAACGCTCAAGGAGCCTGACTACACCATCGGATGGATATGCGCGCTTCAAATGGAGCTCACCGCCGGGATAGCGATGTTAGATGAACGCCATCACCCTTTGCCGCAAGCTCCCGAAGATGACAACTGCTATGTCCTAGGCAAGATCGACAAACACAACATTGTTATGGCATGTCTTCCGCAGGGCGATTATGGCACCAATTCGGCAGCCCACGTGGTAACACAAATGAAACGAAGTTTTCGTTTCATCAAGTTCGGTTTGATGGTCGGCATTGGAGGCGGTGCCCCTGGTCAGGTACCTACTCAACGGCTGGGAGATGTGGTGGTCAGCACTCCAACCGGACAAAGCAGTGGTGTTCTACAGTACGATAAAGGGAAAGATGAGCCGGGTGGGTTTGTGAGGAAGGGATTCATGAATGCACCGCCCTTGGCGTTGCGTACGGCAGTTACTGCAGTCACGTCACAACACTCAGCCGTTGGACACAATACACATTTCTCCGATTACGTGGATTTGGCGAAAAATCAAAACCTACCTCCCGAGTTCACATATCCAACCGGAGAAGTCGATCAATTATTCATGTCTGATTATCCTCACGTCGCCAAAGCCGCGACTTGCGAAACCTGCGATCGCAATAAACTCGTGATACGCGATCCGCGAGACAGCAAGCCCGTAGTACATTACGGGACCATTGCGTCGGGAAACATGGTTATGAAAAACGGTATCAAGAGGGATGAGCTAGCAGCGAAATACGGCTTAATGTGTTTCGAAATGGAGGCAGCGGGGTTGATGAATACTTTTTCATGTCTCGTCGTCAGAGGGGTTAGCGATTATTCGGATTCCCACAAGAACACTCAGTGGCAGAAATATGCTGCCGCAACAGCCGCTGCCTATTGCAAAGAATTACTTACCATTCTTCCAGGCAAGGGAATCGCGACGCAGTCCCACATTCCGGTCTCGCCCGTACGAAGCGGTCCATCTCGCAATCGAGGCTATCCAACCAGCAGTGCATCATTCCTATCGATTTTCACAGACGGATACCTTACACGAGAACAAGTTGCTCTTGGACGTTTTGTCCTGAATATCAAATTCCCTGGCCAAGATTATTGCCCGCATGGTACAATTGTTACGCCAAGGGATATTGCTACAAAACCTTTCAACCACGTCCGGGAAATAGTTGCTCGTCCACACTCGGGACGGTTTGAGTCTCGAATCGCACAACTTTTCTGGACCCGCAATCCGGCCTTCGATGACATCAATACCAGACATGCCACAACGTATCAGCTCTTGAACTCCGCCGAGTGCTTCAAGAGAAGTTGTGCTAATCAGGATACCAGAAAATGGTTAGAGCAACATTTGGTCAAAGGCGCGGTGTCAATGGTGGTTGGTTTACATACCGTCAAGGATGCTGCAGTAAACCTACGACGAGAAGCTGCAAAAGAATTGTCGACTGACACATTGTCCGCCGGAACGGGGGAGATTGTGCTTGGGGGAGATTCTGTATCGGATGCATCCTTCATTGCGCCAGATGAGCGCATCATTGCAGTCCAGTATCGTAAAATTCAATTCAAAGTTTTCTCAACCAAGACGGTTGATAAAGCCTTTCTTGAAAACTCAAATTGTTGGAAGTTTTATGGCATTGGCAGAGGGGACGGGATCGACGACGGGGTGGAGGCAACACTTCAGGACACGACAAGTGTGGACGAGTTTACCAGGGTTGCTGCTGATGGATCGTATCAAACTGAGGATGGACAGGAGGTCTTTACCTTTTTAAAATAACAAAAACACAAGTTATAGGCGCAAGTTTTCAAACATTGTTTAAAAATCTAGTAAGAGTCAAAGGCACAGACAGTGCTAGTATTTTATAATAGTATGGATTTATAACTTAGGCTCCAAAATGCACGAACGGAGCCCAGAGCATCGGTTCATTCGGGTATTTCATTGAACTCCCTTCCGCCCTAGTCGTCTCATCTCGCAAGTTACGTACAGCAGAATGTAATGCACGCGCCACACTCTCAACTTTAACATTGCCATCGCCTTTGACGATCATCTCATAAACAGCCCGGGACACCGCCGCCGATCTCTCGTCGTCAATGTGCCACAATGTTCCCACAACGTGTCTGAATCCTGCCAATTGAAATCCACCAGCAAGATGCCGACTCTCATCAATGAGTTCCAAGACACGTGTACTGGCAGCGTGACAAGCCGAGAGGTATGCCAATTCTGAATCGACCTTCATCGCAACGATATCAGCTACAGTGAACGGGTTTGATTCCCAGTCCATAAGGAGCAGACAACTAGCCGAGGGATCTTCAGCGTCGACCTCCCCATGGCAGGCGAAATGAACAATCTGACTGACTGCTATCAAGGGCAAAATTTCGGTTTTATTGGGTTGAGAGCAGAAATACCCGGACAGGACTTGCCGATAAGACCTTGGAGGTGCTGAGCCTCTTTGTCGGCATTAGGAAGTCCCGGTCGTTCAGGAGTCTCCGGCATTGTTACCACTAACAATTTGAGATCAGCATTGAGATCAGCTTTTACTCCACGACGTGAATATTCAAGGCTCTTCAATGTCATGGCGTAGGACGGAACAACGTACTCGAGGACGTTGTGATCTGGATTAAACTCCGAACCAGCCGCATGTATTGGAAACAAACCCAATAATCCGACAGGAATCCACCAAATCCTCGGCTTCTCTCCAAATGCGGGCCGAGCGGAGTCGAAAAAGCCGAAAACGGGAAACACGATATCGTTCCACACAACCAGTCCAGAATTCCGCGAAGCTGTGCGTTTGTAGTTTCGCGGATGACAGGGTTGTCATTCTTAATCGTAGCTAAAAGCACTTCCGATTGCTCGCGAACGACTTGTAGATCCAAGTTGAGAAGTGGGATGTGCCGGATACCAGTTTGTGTGACAATGAAGGCATCGCAACGAACCGCAAAAACGTTTAAGGTGATTATTGGACCAGGTTGGGCCAGTACGGATAATTCTTCTTTGGATGGTGCTTGGAGAAAGTTTTCGAAATCTTCCAGATTCTGGATCTTTGCAAGTAAGTTGTCGAATGTTTGTGCTACTGTTTTCTTTCGACGAGATTCGAGAGCCGTCATGTTGGCTGGTTTGACCACATCGGCCATCAACTTGGACGGCACATCCAATTGATCTCGGAGCTGCAAGAACTCTAAGGCCATATCGGGATGTTTCTCCTCCAGGGCGGCAATGTCAGATCGAGTATTCAGCAAGAGACTGTTGATTACACCTCTGCCAATTTCCAATAGCTGCAGCGCTGTCAACGAATCTTCAGTCGAGTTGAGTACGAGGGCAGCGGCATAACTCGAAGCGCCGGCGAACATTTTGAGAACGTCCTGTTGGTCGGTTTGTTTCAGAACCCGGGGACTTGCCAGTGGCAAGGCGTATTTAGCTGCCCGGTGAATATCTGAATTCTCGAGCAGATTCGCCGCCTTTATGCCAGCGTAAATTCGATATCTGGGTGCCCCAGCAGTATCTTTGAGAACGTCGTCAAAAGCCTGGATCGCTCGGTTATAGTCCTTTTCGTCATCCGTTGCACTGAACCTCAGCTCCAACGCGTTTCCCAGGCCGTTAAGGCACATGGGTCGACTATGGTTATATACTGGCATACAGTCTGCGGCCTGTTGATAGGCATCCACAGCCTGATTCAGTACCTCAATATCTGCGTTCCGTTCATAAAGTCGGAATAGAGCGTTCCCGAGATTGGTTAACGAAATGTAATAAATTTGTTCTCCTGGTAGAGCGAAACGGACGGCATCTCGGCAAGCGCTAACGGCGAGGTCGAGATCTGATTCACGTTCGTCTTTTTCGTACAGAACGCGGAGCGCATTGCCCAACCCGTTGAGTCGTGAGGCTTTTTGGAAGGGGTCTGAGCATTCAGTTTCTGCTGCCTCTGTGTACAGGATAATTGCTTTGTCCAAGTCGTCGGGGTCCGCAAGACGTTCGAATCGTCGCAATAGGCAGTTCGCGAGGGCCATGAGTGATACTAGATGCTGTGGGTGGTCATCGGGAGTCATGGTTATGGCGTTGCCGATAGCGTGGAATGCTTCTTGTAAATCCTCCAATGCTCCCAGTTCCTCGAACCTGGAGAAGGACGCAATTCCAAGGCTATGATATATCTCTGCACGATCCCTGGGATTGTTAGGGATGAGCTCCGTGGCGCTCTGATAGACTATTATGGCCTCATCCAGATATTCCATCTTACCAGTCAAACTGAATTGGCGACCCAACGAATTCGCTAGCATCTTGAGTGATAGCGCACGAGCGAGGTAAGTGGACATAGCGCAACTCTCTGCTTCCTTACAGAGTTCAAGTGACCGGTTCAAGTCATCCCACATCTCAGAGACTTCATGTCTATCGAGATATGCCGAACCCAGGCAATGAAGAGCAATCTCCCGGTGAGGATGTAAGGGATCCATGGAGTTGACTGCAGAGGTGAGAACAGCAATTGCTTCCTCCACGACGTCCGTTGAACGCTTTTCTGTGAACAGATGCAGCAGGGATTGGCCCAAGTTGACCGAATAGCTCCCAAGGTTGCCAGGAGAAGCACAAGAAACTGCCACTCGGCAAGCGGCGATCGAATCTTCGAGGTCTTGTTTTACTTGCAGCCGCTCGTAACGATTTTGTAGTGCCACCCCCAAAGTGTTCAGACAGAGTGCTCGATCAGGGTGACCGATACGGACTGAATCGGCAGCAGCGCGTGCGAGTTGGCAGGCTTTTTCCAAATCGTGAATCGAGTCAAACAAATTATACCGCATCATGTAGCCGAGAGTAGAATTATTAAATCGTTTCTGAAAGCTTGGATCTGTCCTTGGAGTCAATTCGATTATGGCATTGTAAAGTGTGATCGCTCGATTCACATCCTCAGCACTTCCAGTGTCATCGCTTCGCAGCTGCAAAGCGGAAGCGAGGTTGTTCATGATAGGTGCACGAAGTAGGTCGGGGGCAATGGAAAGCGCGCGCTCTGAGTAATCGATTGCGTTGTCCAGATCGGCTCTCACTCCGGTATATTCGTGCCGCTGTCGGAGCGCAACACTCAGATTGTTAAGGTATCGTGGGAGATCAGGATCATCGGGTAGCGCCTTATCGACGGCCTTCTGGTGAACCTCAGTAGCGTATCGCAAGTCATTGAAAAATTGTAGGAAGGAATAGCGAGCCATGAGCAATTTTCCAAGCTGATTCCAGTATCCCGGTCCGCTGATATCGTCGTCCAGCAAATCTCTCAGAACATGCTCAAGTGCTTGTATAGCCTTGTCGACGTCATCCATATTGGTTGTTGCGGGTTGGCGAGGAAGGCTTACGTGTCTTCTAAACCCAAAATCGATCAGCCAATTGAAAGTGTGTTAGTAGCGGTGACCGCTTGTGTAACCAAATTTCGGATTTTCTACCTGATTAAGCTTTCGATTCTTAAGTTTGGCACCTCTATAAAATGGCTTCCACCGCCCAGACGTGCGAAATATATACACCATACAATGATTGACATTGACGGAGCGCTTCTTGAAGGTGGCGGGCAAAGTAGTCCCACCCAACGGCGAGCTGATTTCTAGTTTTGCGGATTACGACGGCGCTTGCGTCGATTATTGGCACCGACATTCGTGTCCGAAACATTCGTTCAAAACGAGCTGTTACCGGCTTAGTTGAGCAACCGCTGAGTGGAATACGATTGCTTGCAGAAATTTCATCTGGCGTACTTGAGGGTGGATACATCGGGAGCAGCGAGATCGTTTTCCGACCGGGAAAAGGTCAAACGGCGTCAGAATTCACCGCGAGCTGTGCAGGGTACTCCCATTCCGGTGTGAAGTTTAACCAAGGTCGGTTTTTCTGGTCTTACAATCTGCTTTGCCTGTTTTAATATACTCAAAGCAACCGACGAAGATTTATCTCCGAGGACAGACGGATGAAAGCTCAGTGCCTCCGATTGATTTTGCAAAGTTTGTCTTTTTACCTTTCATCCAGAAACATTTTGGAATTGATTGCAATCTTCAAGTTACCAAGCGGGGTGTTTCATCTCTCGGCCAAGGCGAGATTGCAGTTACTGTGTCTCCAAGGACACGAAATCCAGAGAACATCTCACTTCTTGACAGGGGAAGTATTGTATCGTTCACTGCTGTTTACTGGAAATCAACCAATGATCATCAGAAGGTATAGATCCTTCTCAAGTATTCCACTCAATGTATAGCTTTCGGCCGCCATGGAAAGAAGGATAAAACAAGAGTTGGACCGTCTATATCCTCAGATCATACTGATATCGATCCATTCACCGGCTGGCCTCTGCGACGATCGTGGCTTCGGGGTGCTCCTCTATGCAACAAGCAGTACTGGAAGTATACTATCGGCATCCACAATGCTTGGCGTACCCACTGAGTCACCTGCGTTGATCCTAGAAGCAACCCACAAGGGACTGCAAGTCGTACGTGAGCTGGAGGATCAATTGTCCCATGGTGGGGTTGTGGACATGTATCTTGCAGACCAAATCGCCATATTCATGGCTCTGGCTGTAAGTGGATACCATCAGTCCAGCACCTACCCTGCAAAATACAGGCGTTGCGAAGTTCTCGTCGGCAAAGTTAGTTTACATACAATAACTGCTATGAGAGTTATCGAAATGTTGTTGACAGACATTACGTTTGCTATGGAAGATAAAGCAGGTCAGGGGATGGTCATGGTTTGTGAGACAAAGGGAAATCGGAAAGGGAGCTGGGAAGGAGGTAAATAGGAATACAATTATTAGCTCCGCCCAGGAAATCCGTCCTCAGTCAAATACCGTACCCAATCAGGTATGGGGGGGGGGGTGTTGCTTGTCGTCAGTGAAGAAAGGTAATTTGATGTGAATCGGTGAATAATTGGTCTAGTGCGACGAAGTCAATTGTTCGGGTCCAGAACAGACTCACTTGCTGTACAGTGCCGAATGCTAACAGTGCCATTTGAGATGACAGTTCCGAGTCCGAGGAGGATGATTCCCCTTTTCCAACAACGGCCACCAAAACCGGTCTTTCGAACCGTTTGCAATAAGGTGCAGACGATTCTACAGTGTCTCAACAGTCCAGGCTTTTCGGCTCCCGCACTTCAGATTTGGTAAGCTGCTACCTCGTGGCCACAGACCCACTGAAACTCAGCCTCATTCCCCTGATGCCCCGGGAGTTCTGCTTGGCATACTGGTTAGGAATCACGGTGTTCGCGGGAGCCAATCGAGCCCTCTGCCAATGTCGCTGAGGAATTCGCGTCTTACTTTATATTGATGAAAGCGGTTCGGCCTCTGCTTTAAAGATCCAGTTGTTAATTCAAGTTCTTTCGTTAATTAAGTGTGCGCACAAAACTCAACACTAGTTCAGATAAAGGTTTAATTTAGCAATCAAATTTTCATCGCGCCAAGGTTTGAGGTCCTTAAGATTAAGCATGACAAAACTTGCGCTCCGAAGTCGACAGACTAAAGTAACATTCTTGAAAGCTTTATTAGCGTCCAGCTACAGCGGATGGGTCACACATTTGAGATGAAATTTCAGCATGGCCTCATTGGAAATCTTTTGGGAGTTATAATTGACGAAAGCACAAGCTCCTCCTTTATGTTACCTCCTAAAGTCAACCCGCTGTCTCTCCTATCCTATCAGCACCGCACACGAGATCTCCTGGTGGCTGCAACAGGCCGTTTCTCCCATTCTGCTGCTAGCTTTTCTACTCCGAGTAGCGATATCCCCCTCACCCTACCAAACATCCAACAACAGTTCAAACAAACAATCTGAAAATCACGGTCACGCCAAAAAAAAACATCGGTCCCTCGCGCAAAATCATCATAGATCATTTCCGCGGAACAAACTTTCTGCGGGGTCGCTGACTCGAGCGAGGAGGAAGACAACCCTGCTGCCACCGAGACTTCGTAGATTGCTGAAATCAAGTGGACTCAGCCCTTTCCACTTGGGTGCCATGTTGCCGGCGGAATTCTCTGCCATGGGGTCCTGTGTTGGTTGAGTCGAGTGTATATATACCACGACGCGGTAACTTGTGTTTTCTCGATTCAAAATATCTTTATTTGGTCATCTCTCTCACTAGCAATGAATATCGTGCAATTGTACTATACATTAACTGTCTTCCCATCCCTGGTATACCGTATTATATTGATCGACTCATCAAAATGACATTGTCTCCCCCCCTCCCCTGGACGGGCCCGTTCGCAACTTCGCACCGTCGGTCCTGGCCTCCTAATAGTAGCCGCGGTCTCCATTCTGGTTCATCGCCATTTGTCCCCTAGCCGGACCCCGATCTGAAGCCTGAGCTCCGCCATTCTGGCCCAGATACTGTTGGACCTATTACATTAAGCGTAAAGACCGTGTTCGGCGGCCGTCATCGTATTGCATGTACCCTGACGGAGTATGAACATAGTATGGTTGTCTATTTGATCCCGGAAATCAATTGATCAATAACAAGAGTGAAATGGAAAGTTACATTACAACGTTCTACCCGCAGCAAAGTGTCTGCCCGGTGTTGCTCGCGCATGTTCCAGCACACGCACTAAGGCCATGCCTGCACAGGCTCATTCAGTGACGTAGGGATAAGAACAGGGGACGGAGCTGTGTGGGCGCCGAGAGCGGAAAAATACCGGTTTTTACACGCAAAGCTAATTTATTTAGGCAAAGCTAATTTACTGTATTTAGGTCGTCATGCAACCGAATTTATTGAACCTTGAGTCATCGGACGACGACTTTATTCCTACCTTAGCCATGGTCCCGTCACGATCGATTTTTCACAGGCCCGGCAGAAGAAGAATCCCATTTTCAAAGGCTCTGGCTCGGTGAAAGGTTGTCCATGCTCAGAGGATTTCGCTTACCAGGGGACTTTTGTGGAAGGATCGGCACGGCATGACGCGGGCCCTTGTCCCGTGGTGCAAACCGAAATAAGGTTATCGTGATTGCCCATGTGACGGTGCAGGACCCTGTTTGCGCCACGCCATTCGTACCTACCGCGGCGATGACGTACCATAATCCATATGCTCGAGTCTATGGAATCAAGTTCCGGCCCGAAGTCTATATAACCCCCTCTATTTGAACGTCCGATTTCGATCGACTACACATCACACACACTCATACAAAATGCTCCATTTCGTGCAATTCCTGGAATTTGTCATCGGCTTAACCGGTTAGATCTTCCTCTTCGTATATCTCTGCTAATCGTTCAGTCATGGCTCTCGGGTTGGCTCTGAATTACAGCGACGGTTTCTCAGGCTGGCCAATCTCTAACATTCTCCTCGTGGCTGCGGTACCTCCCTCCATTTTCCTTACAGACTCAAACATGTAGGGCGGCTTTGCCGTGTTTGTTACCATCGTGGGACATTTTTCACTTCGTAAAATGGCGAGACCAGGAGCTCCGATTGTAGTGCTTCATTTTCTCGCCTTTGCAATGGCTCTTGGAACCTTTGTCTACTGCTTTCTAAATTTCCCGTATGTGGATTGTAAGAATGGGAGTATTCAAACGGGATGTAAAACGGAGACTGCAGCCGTACCCGTCGATGGTGTTCTAATGTATCACCCCCCGTGTCTTGAAGGTCGCAGGAGGCTTATATATTTTTAGGGGCTTGTTTTTCATTACCTCGGCAATTCTGATTTATGATTTGGCTACCTGGAATGATAGGAGCACTCAGAA
>Ga0182024_10025069_pt1 | contig 10557 bp, 9 predicted proteins | sample P32metaG_FD_120480 | JGI IMG/M metagenome (GOLD analysis project Ga0182024, IMG submission 120480) | Permafrost microbial communities from Stordalen Mire, Sweden - P3-2 metaG (Illumina Assembly) | ecosystem: Environmental > Terrestrial > Soil > Wetlands > Permafrost | place: Sweden: Stordalen...
ACCCTGGCTGCCAGTGCCTCCCAGCTACAAAACACACAACGTGGCCGCCGAATCCAAAGATCCAAATTCCATCCTCAGCGTCTACCGCCAGCTCCTCGCCATGCGCCACAACGAACCCGCGCTGCTCAACGGAACCTACACCGCGCTAAACGAAGACGATCCCAACGTCCTTTCCTATCTACGCAAAGACAATAACGAAGCCATCCTGGTCCTGCTCAATATGTCCAACACCCCCCAAAAAATAAAATTAAATCTAGCCCCACAGGACTTTGTATCTCCTAAATTAACGGTCCTGCTGTCGACTTTTCAGCAACCCACTTCCGCAGCCCCAGCCGACGCGGTGGATCTCCCGCCCTTCGGGGCCCTAATCACAAAAATAACAAACTAATTTATAACTCAAGAAATAAATTCAGTTAGGCGGAGGGTGCCCCACCCTCGTTTTTTAGGGTGGGGCCTGCTTTTAAAATTTTTTTTCCCTGATTGAAAGCAGTCCAAGTCAGGGCATCCAACACTAACGTCACAAATCGTATGTCTCTAGTATTTCGTCGCCTAAATAAACGCCTGAATCCACAGAAATAACCTGAGCCGCCTGATTAACGATGTTGCCGAGAAGTGCAATCCAGATGTCCGCCTAACGCGATTCATCAGCAGCCTGTCGATTCAAGCTGCGATGCGGCTTCGACTTAGAAGAGCCCTGCACAGTCGCTAGTAACCGGTCGCACAGTTCTATATACTCTGCCGTAATCTTTCCCAGGAGGTTAATATGTCTTCCGCTTCCCAACCACTTACCGTTACGGAACAGAACAAACTGCTCGTGATTCGCTGGTTTGACGAAGTTTGGAACCAGGCCCGCCGTGAAACGATCTTCGAACTCCTGGGCGAATCCTCCATTATCCACGACGGCGCCGAGCAGTTCCGCGGCCCCGAGGAGTTCGCACGCTTCCACGATTCCCTACGTTCGCAATTCTCGAACTTCAAGATGACCCCGATCATTTCTCTTGCGGAAGGCGATCACGCCTGCGTTCACTGGTCCTGCTCAATGACCCACACCGCCACGCAGAAACCATTGCAGTTAACGGGCACCTCAATCGTCCGCATCGAAAACGGGCGCTTCGCCGAAGGCTGGCAAAACTGGGACGCCGCCCACCTGTACGCGCAGTTGACCGGACAATCGATTAGCTTGTTGTAGCGCTGGTGCCACGAATATAGGGGACCGTCGAGAAGTGATGTTCCTCACCGGCCTCGTTCAAATTGCCTCTGATAAACGCGCTACCTGACAAGTGGGAATCTGACAAAACCTTACTGCAACGCCCAATGACCAATCATCTCCGTAAACGCGAATCCATACCGCGGATACTGCGTCCCCGCCCATTCCGCGCGCACTACTCGCGCCTTACCCACATGCTCCTGCTCAGTACCCAGCATAAAAACATCCACGATGGCCCCGATCGTCAAAACCACCGCGCAAGCACAAAGAAACCCGCCCTTACTGACATTATCCGTCGTGCTCAGCAGGCTGAACTCAGCGCCATTCGCGTCCTGGCCGCTCAACTTCAACGGCACCCGTAACCCCACGCGCACCTCTTTGCGGCGTTCCTTCCGGCGGCTATGCAACGCTTGCTCCAATGAATCGCGCAGCGCTTTAAAGTCCACCGGCTTCTCAAAATACGCCGCTGCTCCCAGGTCGCGGCAAAAATCTTTTGTTTTTGCTCCGCCCTCGCCACTGATCACAAAAACAGGAATCAACTGCGTGGCGCTGAATGACGTAAGCGTCTTGCAGAGTTCGAAACCAGAATATCCCGGCATGCGCAGATCCAGCAGAATGGCGTCAGGTTTGTGCTCCAGCGCCAGCGCCAGCGCTTCCTCAGGCTGCCCGGTGTCAAAAACCTCATACAAATCCGTAAGATTCAGCCGTACCAGTCGCCGTATCGCTTCATCATCGTCAACAATCAGAATTCTTGCCATCCCGTGTCCTCTTAATCTTTGCCCTCTTAGCCCCTGTTCTTAAATGGACCGCTGTTTCGGCGCGCCGGCCAAGACCATCTCGCTGATACGCTGCCCTGGTTTGCCGCTATCCAGAACATCGCGCACCTTATGGATCAGCGCTTCTTCAGTGAACGGCTTATTAAGCAAATTCGATTCGGCTCCCAGAACGCCATGCCCCGCTATAAATGAATCGGTGTAGCCGGAAATATATAAAACCTTGATGTGCGGGTAGCTGGCCACCAGTCTTTCCGCTAACACCCGCCCGTTTTGCCCCGGCATGATCACATCGGTAACCAACAGCTGAATCGCCCCCGCATGCGCAGCTGCGATACTTACCGCTTCTTCCGCGTTCGAAGCGCTCAACACTTCGAACCCGTGACTCGACAAAAATTCCGCCGCAAGTTTTCGAATCGCTTCAGCGTCTTCCACTAGCAAAATAGTTTCCGATCCCCGCAGGTTTTCTCCGAGATACGGTCGCGCCACTTTCGACTCGGAAACCTCCGCCACCCGCGGAAGAAAAATCTGGAAGGAAGCGCCCTTATTCGGCTCGCTGTCGACCCACACGTATCCGCCGCTTTGCTTCACGATGCCGTAAACCGTCGCCAGTCCCAGCCCCGTGCCTTTGCCCATCTCCTTCGTAGTAAAAAATGGTTCGAAAATGTGCGCCAGCGTTTCCGCATCCATGCCGCTGCCGGTATCGGTAACTGACAGACACACGTATTGCCCTACCTTCGCGCCAGGATGCAATCGGGTGTACGCGTCATCCAGCTGCACGTTTTTCGTCTCAATACGAAGTTCCCCGCCCGCGGGCATGGCATCCCGCGAATTAACTGCCAAATTCATGATTACTTGCTCGATCTGATTGCGGTCCGCGCGCACCGACTGCAGCTCCGGCTCCATCCCCATCGTCACCGTAATATCCTCGCCAATAAGCCGCGGCAGCATTTTCTGCATGTCCGCAACCAAGTCATTCAGGTTCAGCACCGTGGGCGTAAGAATTTGCTGCCTGCTGAACGCCAGCAGCTGGCGTGTCAAAGCTGCGGCGCGGTCTCCAGCTTTTTCGATTTCGTTCACGTGCTCCACTAAATGGCTATCCGCTCCCAACGCGCGTTTCAATAACTGGCTGTAACCGATGATGACGCCCAGCAAATTGTTGAAGTCGTGTGCGATCCCGCCCGAAAGCCTGCCCACCGCTTCCATCTTTCCTGCCATGCGCAACTGCCGCTCCAGAATCCGCCTATCCGTAATGTCTTCCACAAACATCTCGAAATAAGCATCCTGGCCATTCTTATGGTCGATGCGCCGCCCGCTGCATCGCACCGTGATCGGCGTGCCATCCTTGCATTTCCATTCTGCTTCCGCCTCCTTGAAATCCTCGGCGCGGTTAAACAAATCCGTTAACGTGCGAAATTCCCCCGGCAATTTAAAAACATCAAGTTGCAGGTTGGCTTTTAAAAGCTCCGCCGAGCTTTCATACCCCAGCATTTTTTGCAGCGCGGGATTAATGCGAAAAAGCTGCCCGTCAGCATTGGCGCGGTAAATTCCATACGGCGCATCCTCTACCACCGACTTAAAATCCGCATCCGCCAGCCGCAACGCTTCTTGCGCCGATTTACGCTCGGTGATGTCGCGATTCACGATCACAAATTTTTCAGGCGCGCCTTTGGCGTCGCGTATCACGCTGGCCGTTGATTCCAGCACCCGCCACGTTCCATTCTTGTGACGAATGCGATATTCCAGCGTCTGTCCCACTCCCGAGACCCGCGCTTCCGCCGCCGCCTTCTTCACCCGCTCGCAATCGTCCGGATGAATTTGCGCTAGCGAAGATGAACTCTTCAGCTCCTCGGGCGAATATCCCAGTACCTTTTGATACGAAAGGCTGTTGTAGATTCGCCGGCCTTCCATATCCACCACCGCTATCATGTCCGTGGCGTTATCGCTGATCAGTCGAAACAGTTCCTCCCGCTTAAATAACTCACGCCGAATCCGGTGAATCTGCCATTGCTGATAAATGGTGTAGAGATCAAAAAGCAGAACTACCGCCACTAGTCCACGCACCGCCGGAGGAAAACCCAACCACGAAAGCCCTTGGCGTTCGGCAAGTTCGGGAACAATAAACGAAACCACTCCCACGGTAAGCAGCAGCGTGACCATAATCGCTGCCAACCACAACCACCACTCCCGCCGTTCCGCGCGTCGCAGACTCTTCCACGCACTATCTGACGAAGGCGCGGTCAAGTCATTTCCCCCGCCAGATGCGTCTGCCTTTTTCTTCACACCAAATGCAAAAGCAATCGAACCGCCACTCCACCCACCGTAAGTCCCACTAAAGAGTAGGTTCGCAACTAACTCATCTATCAATCGTGTGCCACTTTGAACCGAGTTCCCTAAATGACTCCGGTGTACGATGGGGGCGGAGATTTGCTGATCGTGGCGGCCGAATTTGCGCATGGGGAGGCCATGCGTTTCATGGATCCCTCACTGCAACGAGGTACAAAACTCATGATGCGGTTCTCGAAGCCTACGTACTCACCTGTTCCCCATCAGCAACAGCGTCCGCTGCGAAAACGGCAAATACAAAAGCGCCGCCGCCACCGCAATCGCCAACCCCAACCCGATTTGCTCTATACACAAAAACGTTGTCAACGCCCAAATCTCATCCAACACCAGTAAAAACGGAAACAGCTTTTTAAATTTTCGGTTTAATCCCTCATACCGGAACGCCATCGCCGTCAACAAATACAACCGCACCGGAATCCCCACCGCCGCCGTCACCACCAAAGTCATCAATACCGTAAACGCATGTCCGCCCCAGCTATTCAAAACCTCCTCAGCAAATCGCAGCCGCACGAGGAAAATAATATAAAAGATCAAATACATCAGCTGAATCAGCGAAAAAAGTACCCTCACTGATTCCTTGCGCACCGTCGGCAAATCCTTCGCCTCGCTCAGCAAGGCCGAGCGCCCTTCTTCCTCACTCGTCGAAATTCCCGCCACCGCTCCAGATTCACTCGCGACGATCCCCTGGATTGCCGCGCCATCAACTGCCGCCGCTCCATCCCGTCCCACAATTTGCACCGGCCCAATAAACCGGTATCCCCGCCGCGGCAAAGTCTGAATAAATTTTGGATTCGCCGCCGAATCCCCTAACGCCGTTCTCACCTGGTTAATCGCCGTGTTCAATCCATGATCAAAATCCACAAACGTGTCCGCGGGCCACAGCCGCTCCCGAAGTTCATCCCGGCTAACCACCTCATCCGATTTTTCCAGCAGCATAATCAGAATTTGCAGCGCCTGGTCCCGAATCCGCGGCCGTGATTTTCCGTCCTTCCGCAATTCTCCCGTGTCGGAATCCAGTTCAAACGTGCCGAAACGAAAAACCCGGGGCTGGCTGTTGCCTTCACTCAAGCAGGAGTCTCCCAAAGAGCTCTTATTCTAGGCGAGATGTTCGCGTAAAAGACGAAGTTTCATGCGCTTACGGATTGAGCTCTAACTGATCACGATTTACCCGCAAACCATTGCTTACCCGCCGCCGTTTCCGCATATTGCGGCCCATGTACTCGCCCGTCATTCAAAAACGCACGCGCATACTACTCATTCTTCTGGCAAGTCTCAGCCTGGCCTCGCCGATACTCTTAGCGGAAACTCCATCTCCCAAAACCACGAAAGCCTTTAACACCTATATCGAAGCCGCTGAAGCTCGCAACAATGAAGAACTGCTCACCAGAAAAAATTTCCTGTGGCTCGACACCTTGTCAGCATCCGAGCGCGAACGCACTTACCTCCTCCTCAAGCGCCAACAAACGATCATTCGCCGTTCCGCATCGTGCGCGTCGCGAGACTGCTCCAACATCCCCGGCGGACTTATCCATGACTGGACCGGAATAACTTTTGTTCCCGACGTCACTCTGCAGCAAACTCTCACAGCCCTTCAGGATTATGATCGCGACGCCGATTACTACCGGCCCACAGTCCTTCGCTCTAAACTCCTCTCGCGCGAAGGAAATTCCTTCCACGTTTTCCTGCGCCTAAAAGAAACCCACGTTCTCACCGTCGTCCTGGATACCGAATACGAAATCCAATATCTCGTCATAGACAGTACCCACGCCGCATCCATCTCGCACAGCACCAGCATCACCGAAATCGAAACCGCTGGCACCCCGCAAGAGCACGCGACCTCACCGAAGGATAACCACGGTTTCCTGTGGCGCTTGAATTCCTACTGGCGCTTTTATCAAGCCGATGGCGGCGTGTACATCCAATGCCACGCCATTTCCTTAACCCGCGACATCCCCACCGGCCTCGGCTGGCTCGTTGCACCGTTCATTGAAAATGTTCCCCGCGAATCCCTGGATTTCACACTCACAGCAACACGTGAAGGGTTGCTAAAAAAATTCCCAAACAAAACCGGCCAATAGTTGACGAAAGGAAAATGTCATGAAGCCATTACAAAGCACTCGCACGTCCCAGAGGCAGGAGAGCAACTCCAACCATCCTGCAAAATTATTTCCCCGCCAGCCAAAATTTAAAAACGCCACCCGTCTTCAAAATAGCTTCACCGCCGCAACAGAACGCAAAGCATTGCTATGGCTGGCGGCTCGTATGCCATCCTCCATCAATTCCGATCACCTCACCCTGCTCGGATTCGCTGCCATGTTTCTAGCTGGTTGTAGCTACGCCTTGGCCCGCTGGACTCCTTGGGGCCTGCTCCTCGCCACTCTGTTCCTCGCATTAAATTGGTTTGGCGACAGCCTCGATGGCACCCTGGCCCGCGTCAGAAATCGCCAACGCCCACGCTACGGATTTTATGTCGACCACATGATCGACTCCTTCGGCGCTCTCGTCCTGATGGGCGGCCTAGCAGCCTCTGGCTACATCGATTGGCGCATTGCCATGGGCCTGCTCGTCGCATTTTTGCTGCTCTCCATCGAATCCTATCTCGCGTCCTACACTCTCGGAATCTTCCGCCTGTCTTTTGCCAAATTTGGTCCAACGGAAATTCGCATTCTCCTCGGAATCGCCAACGCCGTTTTATTCTTCCTGCCAGCCGCGCGAATTCCCGGATGGTCTCATCGCCTTCTCGATATCGGCGGCGCAATCGCCATCGTGGCCATGACCGCCATGGCCATCTTCGCCGCGGTGACCCACACTCTCAGTCTTTATCACCAGGAGACTTTGTAGCCCGTTAAAAGCGCTCTGCTACGAGCAAATATTTCGGCGATGAAACGGGAAAAACTCAAAAATTAATTACGAACATCGTAGTGAAGGCTGACCACGCCATCTTCAAACTTCGTAGACGAAATCAGCTTTAGCGGAATCGTACGGCGACCAGGCCCGAGCAACGGAATGCCTTCACCTATAAATACAGGAATCACGGAAATCATGAACTCGTCGATCTCTCCTTCGTCAAGAAACGAACCAATGATGCCGCCGCCACCCATCATCCAGATATCTTTCCCCTCAGCCTTCCGCAGGCGTGTTGCAAACGCTTTAATCGGTTCCTTCACATACTCCAACCCCGCGGGCGCCGCCGACGGCACCACACCCCGCGTGAACACATAATTCTTCACTCTCGTATCAAAGGCCGCCTCCGTCACGCCCTTCTTTTGAAACTCGATCGCCATATCGCACGTCTTCCTGCCCCACAATATCGTGTCGATCGATTTATAGAACTCATCCATCCCGTAATTTCCTTCCGGACTCGGTCGGTCCAGCCAGTCAAACGAACCGTCGCTTCGCGCAATAAAACCGTCGGCACTCGTAGCAATGCGTACAATGATTTTTCGTTTGTGCACCATAGCCGGCCAGATCGCAGCCAATCCTAATCCAGACGCCTCACAATTTCCATGGAATCGGCTGATGTAAAAAGCTGTCGCTGCGAGCTTTCTTAGCAAATTCACACATTCACCAGCAGACACTAGGCCTTTTCCCTAAGCTGCACTATTGTGTCTACCTGGAGGCAGCATGCCATCGGATAAAAATTCGCCCAGCACGGAAACTCCCCCGGGCCTGAAAATTGAACGCGCCGGCGACGTCCTCACCTTCACCCTCGACAATCCCACTGAAGGAAATCGCGTCACCGGCGCGATGCTCGACGCGATGCTCAACATCCTTCGCTCCGAAGCCACGAACCCGTCATCCCGCGTCCTGCTAATCCGCGCCACGGGCGATGTTTTTTGCACCGGTCGCGAACGCGCTGGACGCGACGTCGCCTCCATCCGCCAGGAATCCGCCCGCATCCTCGAATTCAAACGCGCCCTCAGAACCACCAACCTCATCAGCATCGCCGCAGTCCAGGGCGACGCCATGGGCTTCGGTTTCGGCCTGGCAATAATCTGCGATTTCGTAGTCGTCGCCCAACATGCCTCTCTCGGTTTCCCCGAAATGCGGTCCGGCCTGGCCCCCGCGGCCATCATGTCGTATCTCGGCGACTACACTCTTCCGCGTTTCGCTTTCCCTATGGTGCTCTTCGGCGATCCCATCGACCCACAGCGCGCCTTGCAAATCGGCTTAATCTCTCAAGTAACCACCGCCGAACGCCTCACCGAAGACGTAAATTCCCTCGTCCAGCGCATCTTAAAGCTCGATCCCACCGCCGCCCGCAAATGCAAAGAATTCTTCAACGTCGCCGCGCAAAATTCCTTCGAACAAAATTGCCGCCTGGCCACCGAAGTTTTAACCATCGGCAGCCTCTCCGTCCTCGCCAGGGAGAAATAATCTGCCCGCTACGGTAAACGTAAACGCCGGCGCTCGCCTCGACCGCCTCCCCATCTCTTCCTTCCATCGCCGCATCATGGGCCTCATCGGCATCGGCATGTTCTTCGACGGCTTCGACCTGTACCTCATCGCCACCGTCCTCGGTGCGATGCTCCGCAGCGCCTTCTCTACCCTCGGCCAAAACGCCCAGTTCATCGCCGCAACTTTCCTCGGCATGATGCTCGGCTCCTTCGCCACCGGATTTCTCGGCGATCGTTACGGCCGCCGCTTCACCTATCAAACCAATCTCGCCGTCTTCGGTTTTGCATCCTTAGCCTCCGCCTTCGCGCCCAACATTCATGTACTCATCTTCCTGCGCTTCATCATGGGCCTGGGACTTGGCGCGGAAAACGTAGTCGGCTATTCCACCATGACCGAATTCATCCCTCCTCAAGCTCGCGGCAAATGGCTCGGCGCCATGTCCTTCATCGTCGTCCTCGGCCTTCCTGCCACCGCGCTCGTCGGCACCATAGTCATTCCCATCTTCGGCTGGCGCGCTATGTTCGTCATCGGTGGTCTCGGCGCTCTCGTAGTCTGGTATCTGCGCAAAGCCCTGCCCGAATCGCCCCGCTGGCTCGAATCCGTCGGCCGCTACGACGAAGCCGAAGCCCTCTTGCAATCCATCGAAGCTGAAGTCTCCCGCCAACACCCCACGCTTCCGCCGCCATCGCCGACGCCATCCGTCGTGCCGTCAAGAAAACTCAATTCCCTTCTCGGCCCCGTTCTCTTCCCCCGCATGATCGTCGGCTGCATCACCCTCATCACCGTAAATACTCTGATCTTCGGCTTCGTCACCTGGCTCCCGACATTCTTCGTTCACAGCGGCCGCAGCATCGCCCAATCCTTCAGCTACTCCCTGATCATCTCCATCGGCGCACCCATCGGCTCCGCAATCGCGGCTCTCACCTCCGACTCCTGGGGACGCAAACCCACCATTGTCGGCGCATCGCTCCTCACCATCCTGATCGGCAGTTTCTATCCCTTCATAGAAAACCCACTGCTCCTCTCCCTGATCGGTTTCATTCTGATGATCCCCATCTACGTATTAGTCACCGTGTGCTTCGCCGTCTACATCCCCGAATTATTCCCCACCGAAGTCCGTTTGCGCGCCTCCGGCATCTGCAACACCTTCGGCCGCGGCGCCACCATCGTCACTCCATTTCTGGTAGTCGCACTCTTCCGCCATTACGGCGTCGGCGGCGTAATCACCATGCTGGTGGGCCTGCTAATCATCGAAATCATCCTGGTCCTAATCTTCGGCATCGAACCCAAAAATCGCCGCCTCGAAGAAATAAATTTGTAACGACATCTTGGTTGAGGATTCTACTTGCGTCGTCAGGTACAATTCACCCGGCAGTTCAAGGTCGCCGCGCTGCAACTTCCGGTCTCCAACGCAAGACCGTGCTGTCTGTGAAGAGGCTGCGGCAGTTTCTGCGCTTTCAGGCAAAATGATTTACGGAACCGTAAGATTTTGTGCGAGAGGAGCAAGTTAAAATGGACATGACCCGCCGACAATTCGCCCTGACTCTTGCAGCTGCCACCTACCTGCGGCCCTCCTTGTTCGAGCCGCTTTCCCCATTAGGAGTTCCCCGCGGCGTCGTTCCCGGCCGAGTCACTTGGGCGCACGATCCGACGGCTGTGACCTGGGATGGCACAGGTTCGTGGTGGACCGATGCTAATACCCACCAGTCTGTGATTGACCGCATGGTTTCCGGCTCCATTTGCGGTCTTACAAATCAAAAAAGCGACACCCAGGCATGGAACTCCATCTTTCAATACTTCAATCGCACTCATGGTCGCGGCAAAGCCGGATAC
>Ga0182024_10025070_pt1 | contig 10556 bp, 9 predicted proteins | sample P32metaG_FD_120480 | JGI IMG/M metagenome (GOLD analysis project Ga0182024, IMG submission 120480) | Permafrost microbial communities from Stordalen Mire, Sweden - P3-2 metaG (Illumina Assembly) | ecosystem: Environmental > Terrestrial > Soil > Wetlands > Permafrost | place: Sweden: Stordalen...
ATTAAAAATCGGGAGGCTGGAGCATGCCCCGGATGAACAGGCTCGTCATTCGATCTGGCTTTCAGTCATAATTTCTGTTTACGTGACGTCGCATGGATTCGTCCTGCTTATGTGTGGACCAAGTGCGGCGATGTTGGTACCACCAGCCCCACAGTACCAGCCCGCCAAGAACCACTACCGAAACAATCCAAATATAGGTTCGCGTCACTTCAACACCATCCCCTGATTATCGCTCAAGCCTGGAACGGCTGTTCTTGCCCTCTTCAGGGATCCCCTCAGAGTGAGTAGGCCGCCGCTGATTCTTTCCTGATGGATATGCTGACCCCTCATGGTTGTGTAAAAGGCCCGCCGGTTCTCGGCCGGCACCAGCAAGTAATGTCACGCATGGATTGTCAGCCCCGTGCGATGGCCGCGTTGTTGGGCCGTCTTCGCTGGCTTCGAGCGCGAGATCATCGGGGAACGCGTGCGGGCAGGACTGGCAAATGACCGGCAGAGCGGCAAGCGCCTTGGCCGGCCAGCAACCGCAGCCGTGCATACCGATTAGGCTCGCAAATTAAGCCGCTCTGGCCTCAGCAAATCCGAGATCGCCCGCCGTCTCAATTTCGGCCGCACCTCCGTGCGCCGCCTCCTTGCCGCTCAGAGATAGACCTGCGTTCATTGGTAAGCGCCCGAGGAACACACCTGTTAGGAAGGGCTGGACTGTGATGGACTTTGGTAATGAGCGGGGAATCTGGTGTGGTGGTTCGTCGTCGTGGCCGAGCGGAAGTTGAGCGGCTGGCAGTTCTATACCGCACGAGCGGAATGGCGCGAGGTGAGTTCTGCCGCAGCCAGGGTATGGCGTTGAGCACGCTGAACCGCTATCTGAAGAAGCAGCAAAGCAAACAGGGCAAGTCAAAGGAATACGGCGTTGGTCGGAGCCGGCTGGTTTCGGTGGAGTTGGCCACGGCCGTGGTTACGAGTGCAGCCGGTGAGCGCCCGGGCGCTCTGGCGGTGTTATTGTCGAACGGCCGCAGAGTGGAAGTTGGTCGCGGCTTCGATGCGGGGACGCTTTCGCAACTTGTAACCGCGTTGGAGAGATTGTAAGCCGTGTTCGGCTTTGGCGCGGCGACGCACATCTATCTGGCACCGGGAACCACCGACATGCGCAAGGGCTTTAATGGGTTGTATGGTCTGGTGCGCGACCGGCTGATGTGCGATCCGCTTAGCGGGCATGTGTTTTTGTTCTCGAACGCACAACGCAACCGGCTGAAGATTATCTTTTGGGATGGGACGGGGCTTTGGGTTTGCGCGAAGCGAATTGAGCGGGGGCGCGTTCACTGGCCCGAGGTAGATGAAGTTCATGGCAAGGTGTTGTTGAGTCATGAGGAATTTGCGATGCTATTGGGTGGCATCGATCTCGCGCAAGCCCGACAACGGAGATGGTATCGGAGACCCGCCGTCGAGGAATCAAATAAGACACGACTTCCCGCATAAGCACTGGACAAAGCGCTTTCATATCCACAGGTGCATCTGTTATTCAATACACATCGTGAGTACGGCTTCCAATCCTGCGATCGCGTCCACTTCTTCCATTCCTTTGGACCCCGAAATCCTCGAACAACTGAAGGAGAAGCTGGGCTCGACAGAGCGACAGCTTGGGACGGCAGAAAAGCGTCTTCAATTTGCAGAACTGAAGATTCAGTTGCTCGAAGAACGTCTGCGTCAGATGCTGATCAAGAAGTACGGAGCCAGCAGCGAGAAGCTTCCGAGTGCGCAACTTGAGTTGCTGGAACTGGAACCAGGAGTCAGCAGCGACGAGGTACAGGCGGAGGGTGAGCGTGAGCCTTTATCGTCGCAGCCTGCGGCCCCGGAAGAGGAAGCGAATCGCAAGCCGGGCCGCAAGCATCCTGGCCGCCAGAGCCTTCCAGCGCATCTTCCACGGGTAGCGAAGATCGTGGCCTGCACACCGGAACAATGCGTGTGTGGAGGCTGTGGCGCGGAGACGACGTTGATCGGCTACGAGGAGAGCGAACAGCTTGATGTCGAGCCAATGAAGTACTTTGTGCGGGTTACCAGGCGCGAGAAGCGGGCGTGCAAGCGGTGCGAGGAGCGCGGCGTGGAGGCGGCTCCACTGCCGGAGCGGATCATCGAGAAGTCCCTGGTCTCGGACCAGGTCGTGATCGATACGATTGTCGCGAAGTACTGTGATTCGTTGCCGCTCTATCGGCAGAGCGCCATTCTTAAGCGTGACACGGGCATCGAGATCAGCCGCTCCACCATGGATGGCTGGGTAATGCGCGTGGGCGAATTGCTGATGCCAATCGCTGGAGTGATGCGCAAGGAGTTGCTGGCTGGAAGTTATATCCAGGCCGATGAAACGCCGGTCGATGTGCAGATGCACGACGGTCGCGGCCAGAACCACCAAGCCTATCTCTGGCAGTACGGCACTCCGGGGGCGGCGTGGTCTTCGACTTCCGCATGGGGCGTGAGCGAGAAGGGCCTAAGCAGTTTCTTGAAAAGTTCGATGGCATCCTGCAGACCGACGGCTATGCTGCCTACGACCACATCGGCGGGCCGAAGATGGTCCATGCCTGCTGTCTCGCACACTCAAGAAGGAAGTTTGTCGAAGCCCTAAAGTTGAACCCAAAGGACCTGGCTTCAACGCGCATCGTGAAACTGATGGACGATCTGTTCGCCATCGATGCCAAAGCCCGTACCGAGAACCTGGACGACACCGCACGCCATCAGATGCGTCTGGAGAAGGCACCTGCATTGCTGGCGGATATCCGAACCGAGGTCCTGGCCATCCAGAAAGACGCTTTGCCCAAGAGCGCTGCGGGCAAGGCCGCCAACTACACGCTGGCGCTGTGGAACAAACTCACGCGGTTTCTCGAATATCCTGAGCTGGAATTATCCAACAACCTGGCCGAAAACTCCATGCGTCCCATCGCGGTTGGACGCCGCAACTGGATCCATGTCGGAAGCGCCCAGGCGGGACCGAAGGTTGCAGCGATCCTTTCGGTTGTTGAGAGCTGTAGACGGCTCAGGCTGCCGATACGAGGTTACCTGGCCCAGGTCCTTCCAGGACTCGCCAACCTTTCAGTCAATCGCCTCGACAATTTGACCCCCTATCGCATCGGCCGCACGAAAACCGAACAACAGCCCATCTAGCGGACAACCCTGTCAAACATCAGGCTGTTCGTCCGATTACAGGAAAACTGCATAGTTTCCCGTTTGCGAGCTACGCGGGAATTGCCGAATCAACGACAGTCAAGTGCCCAACGAACCACTCGGTTCATGCAATGCCCCGCTTGGATCAATTGACGCCAAACTTCGCGATGGCCCGTAAACTAGCCATAATCGACGCTGCAGCGCATCTAACTCCTGAGAACCCTGTTCGTTGATGCATCATTTCATGGTTCGTCAGCACCTTCGTTAGATACCAGAGTTGCGAACCGATGCGGCGCATTGGATAGCCCAACGCGAGCGCAGGATTAAGCGGCAGCCTGCCCTCGTCTAACAGAAACCAAACACATTCCTGATTCACTCCACACAATCGCGGCGTACACTACCCCCACTGTGCGCCTCCAAACGCTAAGCCCGCTCGCGGTGCGCCGAAGCCTGCCGCTGTTTCTTGCCATCGTCGTCTGCCTTGCGATCTGGCAGGTGTGGCTCACCTGGCGCTTGATGGAGCAAGACCGCAACCTCGCGGAGCAGCGCTCCCGCGAGCGCCTGGAACAGATCGCTGATCTAGCTGTGGCTCAGGTCAGCGGCCAACTTGGCGACTGGGACCTCAACTTGCGCGAACTGAACTCTCTTCCGCCTCCAGTTGCTCTGAGGGCCAAGTTCCCGCTGGGCGGGACCCTGGTCATCCTTGAGAATCAATCCGTAGCCGCAGATCCGGCTAGGCCGCTCCTGTTCGTGCCCGAGCCCCCTTTGGCCAGCCCTCTCCCCGATGTGTTTGAAGCCGCCGGGAAGTTTGAGTTTCGAGACCAGAACTACGAGCATGCCATAGAGGCATTGCAGCCACTGACTCAGCAACCCGCGGCTCGCGCGGAGGCCCTTTTGCGCATCGCCCGCCTGGAACGGAGACTTAACCATCCAGATGCGGCGTTGGCAGCTTACGATCGAATGCTTCAAGAAATCGGGGTAAGTCCCGACGGTGTGCCGTATGCCCTGTTGGCGGCGGCGGCACGCTGCGAACTGCTGGCGGATGCCCGCGATCCGCGGCACAGCGCGTCGGAGGCAACGGAGCAGCTGCGCGTCGCCCTCATCGAAGGACGCTGGCCGTTGCATCGCGCGACTTTCGAGTATTATTGGGCCGACGTGAATCGCCTCCGCCACACAGCAGACGATCCCCCGAAAGATGCACTGGACTTTTCGTCGCTCGTGTCAAGGCTGTACGAACAGTGGCAACAGGCCCTTCGGACCGGGTCGAGCTTCAATGGCCGAGAGGCGCAGCCAGACGCATCGCTGCTGATCTGGCACGCGACGCCCTCACGACTCACGGCTCTTGATGCGCCGGCCGGATGGCTCGGCGCCGGCCTCAAGCTTCCTTCCAATGCGGATGACATTCGCTGGAAATTACTGACCTCCAACTCGCCGCTGGGCACGGAGCCCCATGTGCTTCGGTCGCTTGCCGATGCTCAACTCGCCGGAAGGCTCGAGTTCTCCAGCGTCTCCGCTGTCGCCAATGCAGGGTTCAACCGCGCGCTCTGGCTGGCCGGCGTGGGGCTCATGCTGGTCTTGGTGCTGGCTGGCGCCTATGCCTTGTTTCGCGGAGTCAGCCGGGAATTGCGGGTGGCGCAGCTTCAGTCGGATTTCGTTTCCGCCGTCTCGCACGAATTCCGCACGCCGCTCACCTCAATCAGCGGCATCAGTGAACTGCTTGCAAACGACCGTCTCGCGGACGAATCCCGCAAGAACCAGGCCTATACGTATCTTCAGCGCGAAACTGGCCGTCTGAAGCGGCTGGTGGAGGACCTGCTTGATTTTGGCCGCATGGAATCCGGACGCAAGCAGTACCAAATCGAACCGCACGATGTGTTTAGCGTTGTGCGCGCGGTCGTGGCGGATTTTCGCGAGGAAGCGTTGGCCGGCGGTTTTGAGGTAGAGTTGAACCTCGATGCAAATGCACCTACCGTGAAAGCGACGAACAAGAGCTGCGGCGCGCAATCCGCAACCTGCTTGAAAACGCCGTGAAGTATTCTCCCGAATGCCGCACGGTATGGGTGGAGGGCCGAGTGAATCACCGCAAGGTGGCGATTTCGGTGCGGGACCGCGGCATGGGCATTGAGCCGCGGGAGCAGCGCGAAGTCTTTCAGAAATTCGTCCGCGGTGCAGCGGCAAAGAAAGCCGGCATCAAGGGCACGGGCATCGGATTATCGATGGTGAGGCAGATCGTTGACGCTTGTGGCGGGGAGATTCGCCTGGAGAGCGTGGCCGGCGAGGGCAGCACCTTCACAATCTTTTTCCCGCTGGTCGGTGCCGGGGAGACTCGGAAATGAGCCGAATCCTGATTGTGGAAGATGAGCCAGCCATTGCCTTCACTCTCGAAAACGACCTCGAAGCCGAAGGCTATGAAATTGCCGCGGTGGCCGACGGAGTGGAAGCCGTGCGGCGCGCTCTGTCTGAGCCCTTCGACCTGATCCTCCTGGATGTCATGCTTCCCAACAAGGACGGCTTCGAAGTGTGCCGCGAGCTGCGCCGTGGCGGGTTGAGCACGCGCATCATCATGTTGACCGCAAAGACGCAGGAGGCGGAGAAGATTCTGGGACTGGATATGGGCGCGGACGACTACGTGACCAAGCCGTTCAGCCCGCGTGAACTGCGTGCGCGCATCCGGGCCATGCTTCGGCGAACCGTAACCGATGCGGCCGGTGAGGTGCATCGCTTCGGCAGTTTCGAGCTGGACCTTGCACGTTTCGAACTGCGCCGGGATGGCAAGCAATTGGATGCCACCCACACCGAACTGAAACTGCTCACCGCGTTCATCCGCAGCCGGGGACGTGTGCTCACGCGCGAGCATTTGCTCGAATCTGTGTGGGGCTCCGGCGTCTTCGTGACCGACCGCGTGGTCGACTACCACATTGTTTCGTTGCGGAAAAAGATTGAAGACGATCCCGCGGCGCCGCGGCATTTGATCAGCATCCGCGGCGTCGGATATCGATTCGATGGATAACCTGATTTGTGTTGGGAAATCCAAACAGAGTTCGTGCAGAGTTCTAACCGAATCCCGCTAAGGCGCAAATATTGATGCGGCATTCTGAATTCGCACTCAGGAGGTGCATCATGAGATCCGTGAAACTCGAAAAACTTGCACTGGCCTTGACGGCAGCCTTTTCCATACTGCTGAGCGGAGCTGCCCTCGTGAGTATGGTCATGCTCGGGGTACTGCTTTCCGAAGTGACCGCATTGCCACTTCACGCCCAAACCAGCTCTGCGGTCGCGCTCGAAGCAGCCACAAAGAAGGAAGAGGTGGATGGCGACCTGAAGACCGCCATCGCCGACTATCAGAAGATCGCGGCTGACAAGTCCGCTCCCCGCGACGTGCGCGCCAAGGCGCTGCTGCACCTGGCGGGCTGCTATGAGAAGCTCGGGCAGCAGGCGCAGAGCGTGTATCAACAGATTGTGCGCGACTTTGCCGACCAGCCCGCCGCCGCGCAGGCGCGCACCCGGCTGGCAGCCATGAAGCGCGAGGATCATCCGGCGCCCCCCGCGACCATGACCCAACGCAGGATCGAGCAATCGGAGAGACAACTCGGAGAGGGCGATACGGACGGACACCGCGTGGTCTATGCGGACCGCGCAACCTCGGAGCTGATCTACGGCGACCTCGCGGGCAATAGCAAGAAGGTCATCTTCAAGGCGAAGCCCGGCGAGCTGCCCGGCTGGTCACCGTCCAGGGATTTTTCGACGGTCTACCTCAGCCTTCATGCGAAGCCAGGCGAGCCGCAGATTTTTGCGGTCATCAACATCGACGGCACCGGCTACCGCGAGTTCGCCAAGCTTGATGCCAACTCTCATTGCTGGCCCAACTGGTCCTGGGACAATCGCTATCTGGTGTGCGCCGAGTCCAAGGACAAGGTGACCCGTCTGGTTAGGATTTCCGTTGCTGATGGGCAAACCCGCGAATTGCTGAACCTGAAAGACGCCGATGTTGAGGATGCCCATTTCTCTCCGGATGGCCGTTTCATCGCATATGAAGCCTACGCCACCTCCGACGCTGATCCGTTCTCGCGGATCTTCGTCATTCCTGCCGAAGGTGGAGAGCCGCAAGTGGTTTACGAGCAGCGGCAAACCGATACCTTTTGGATTCTCTTTCAACGGCTCAGGCTCCTCGATTGGACCGCCGACGGGCGCTATCTCGTCATTGGCAGTGAAAGGATGGGAAAGGACGCGCTAAACCTCCTTCCGATCAAGGACGGGAAGGCGGACGGCGAGCTGGTCTTTGTCAAGTATGGCGACTTCAGATGGGGGCAAACCACAGCCACCGGAGGGCTGATTTACCATGCGGTCAAACCGGGCGGCGCGTGGTCCGTCTATCTCGCCTCCCTCGATGCGAATGGCCATCCTGGCGATTGGAAGCGTCTGGACCTTTCCCTGGGCAACATATCCAATCCGTTCCCCGCGTGGTCGGGCGACAGCAATCGAATCGTCTATGTTGCCCAGAGCGAGGATAACGGGCAAGCTGGGGGACAGGTGGTCCATGTGCGCAATATCTCCACAGGAGAGGATCGCCCCATCTATCACGCGCGGGGTTTCGTAACATGCATATGGGCGGCTCAGCAGCCAAAGCTTTTCTGTGGCGACAGGGCCGATCAAACAACGGAGCTTGATTCGATCGCGGTGGAATCAGGCGAAATCACCCGGCTCCATTCCTTTTCAGGCAAGGCGCTGTGGATCGACTACCCCAGTCGCGATGACCAGTCTCTTTACATCATCAGAGGCCCAGAAACCGCCGGAGGGAAAATGGTGCGATGGGATATCGCCCCTCAGCAAGAGACATTGGTAGATCAATACCCAGACGAAACATGGGGGGAGATTTCTTCGGACGAGCGCTGGCTCATCCGGCTGAATGACAAGAGCCTCGAGATTCGTCCCATGTCCGGTGGCGACTGGAAGCCGCTGGTTACGCGCTTCTTTGGCGGGGGTCACGTCGACTTTACCGCTGACGGCAACTGGCTGCTCTACCATGACCGCGATTCCAACGGAAAACCGATCCTCTCTCGCGTTGCCTCGGCCGGCGGCCAACCGGAGCGCCTGGGCGATTTTCCCACCAAGGTCGGGGGAGGCACCATGAGGATCAGCCCGGATGGAAGCAAGGTCATCGTCGCCGCCGGTGAGTACGGAACCGCCTACGAAATGTGGTCGCTGGAGAACTTCGTCCCACCCGCGCCCAAGCCGTAATTCGTTCAATCAGCCCTAAGCCGCGGGTCTCAACCCATCGAGGTCCACCCTGACTTCACCGTTTCATCAGACTATCTAGTCCGTGGTCGTGCGGGCGGGGTCATCGCCGAAGAACACGGAGGGCGCAGATACTTGCCCATCAATTGACACGATTGCTCCAGGTAACCAAATTCAAAATCGACGGAGGAAGCTATGAAACACAACTACGCAATCGGAATTCTTCTCGCCGCGCTCGCTTTTGCCGGCACGCCCCAACTTTCAGCCCAGGATAATGGACCGGGCAACCAGGCAGTGCTCTTTATTCCGGACGGCGAGACCGTCTATGACGTGGTCAATCACGTCACCTGGCTCGCGGATGGCAATCTGGCCGGCAAGACTCTGAGTGACGGTACAAATTTCCGATTCGGCCTTCCGTTGTGCGATCCCCTCGTCGCACAACCCCCAGGACCGTGCGTGAACGCCAGCGGCATGATGAACTACAACTCCGCGAAGAAATGGGTCAAGGGCATGAACGACGCTGAATACCTGGGGCATAATGACTGGCAACTCCCCACAGCGCCGTCAACCGATCATAGCTGCTCTGCTAAGGCACCGCTTGGCAACGACAACAACTTCGGTTTCGGTTGCAAAGCCAACGCGCTGGCATACCTCTACAATACGTTGGGAATCATGGCCCCCAATACGGCCGTTCCCATCCCGCCGAATACGGTGGGACCGTTCCACAATTTCCAACCGAGCCTCTATTGGGGGCAGTTGCCCAGTGACGCCACAACCGGAGGCGTTGCGGTGTTTTCATTCGCCACCGGGGCCCAGGGCGGCTCTGTCGAAGGCGATTACCAGTATGTTCTGCCGATGATAAAGGGCGAGCTACTCGGAGTGCCGCTCCCCAGCGGCAGTGAGCTGCACGTCAATCCCGATGGTAAGACCGTCTATGACCCTGGATCGGACGCCACATGGTTGGTGGATGCCAACCTGGCCGCCACCTGGCTGGCAGTTGGCAATTTGGGCGTCATCGACAAGCTCGGCTTTAATCCCTGCGAGACCCCTACTAAGCCTTCGCCTTGCGTGGCCCTCGACGGCTCGATGAACTACGAATCGGCCACGCAGTTTATTGCGAACATGAATGCTTACAATAATGGCAAAGGCTACCTGGGCCAGACCAACTGGCAGTTGCCGCCAGTCTCTGCGAAGTGCCCCACCTACGGCTGTGGAGGCGTCGCCAACCCGATGGGTAACCTTTACTATGACCAACTGAAATTCACCGCGGGCACGCCCGTGGTCGCGTTCCCTGACGTCGAACTTGGCCCGTTCAACGATATCCAGCCTTATCACTACTGGTCTTGCTTAGCGGATACGATTCAGGACCCTTGCGAGCGCAAAGGCTCAGGCCCCGGTGCCGAGTTTGGCTTCTCATTTGGCGACGGTTACCTGGGCACAGCGCGTCTGCAGGCCGATCATTTTGTCACCGTCTATTACGTGGGATGCGATCCTCACCAGTCATGGTGCCAAACCATCACCTTCCCGCCCATCCCGGCCAAGCAAGATGCCCTGACCCCGCTCGCGTTGTCTGCCACGGCCAGTTCCGGCCTGGCCGTCAGCTTCACTTCAAAGACTCATGGAGTGTGCACAGTCTCTGGCAATACCGCATCGCTGCTGTTCCCGGGATCATGCACCATTGTGGCATCGCAAGCCGGCGACGACTCATTCGAGTCTGCCCTCCCCGTTCAGCGCACGTTCACCGTCAACCGCGCGATTCAGACGATCACTTTCCCTCCGATCAAAACTCAGAAGGTAGGAGCCTATGTGAATCCCCGCGCTACGGCCAGTTCCGGCCTGAAAGTCACCTACAGCGCCGGAGGCTTTTCGCAGGTCCACAGCCTCAGTACAATCCCTCCGCCAGTTTGCGAGGTCATAAACAACACCGTGGTCACTATCACCGTTGGCACGTGCTCCGTCGGTGCATATCAAGCTGGGGATGATCTTTATGCCCCGGCATCGGCAGCGCGCAGCTTTAAGGTGACGGTTCAGTAGCAGCCTTTGCCGGATGAGGGCAGGAACGCAGACCTCCGAACTGACCCGTGAGCGAGAATGCCTGGAACCGGTCTTCAACGAATACGAGCATAGAACCCACGTCGCGGGCAAGCGTGTGGTTCCTCTGACGTTAACAA
>Ga0182024_10025071_pt1 | contig 10556 bp, 5 predicted proteins | sample P32metaG_FD_120480 | JGI IMG/M metagenome (GOLD analysis project Ga0182024, IMG submission 120480) | Permafrost microbial communities from Stordalen Mire, Sweden - P3-2 metaG (Illumina Assembly) | ecosystem: Environmental > Terrestrial > Soil > Wetlands > Permafrost | place: Sweden: Stordalen...
CTCGTGCGCGCGCAGTACCCCGATGATCTGCTCCTCGCTGAAGCGACTCCCTTTCATCGTCCGTCTCCTTTTTCAGGCGACGGACTCTACCTCATTTCGGCGGAGTTTTCGGGGGGCAGGCCAGCAGGCAGCGCGAGCGATCCACCAAAAGTGAGAATGGCGTCCATCTGCCAATCCATAATCTGAGAACACAGAGCGAGCTTTAAATGCTCTACTTCGTGCACGACACGATTAAACTGCTTTACAAAATTGCGATAGTCGTCACTCATGGCGGCAAGTTGAAAATCTGGATCCCGACGCCACTTCTTATACAAATCGATAGCCGTTTCGAGCTTGCTGTCTCGTCTCCCTGGGTAGGCCGACAAATGTTTCCTGAATAGGTCTTCGGCCAGCGCACGATTTATATAGAAGCCGCCAACGGGTTCCGAAGACGCAGCAAGGGGTTTCGAATTTCGGTTTGTCCTGCTGATATCACCTTCTTTTGTCGTCTCGACGATACACACGTCGAACGTGCCTCCGCCAAAGTCCATCACAAAAGCATTATATTTGGTTTGGTCTGTGAGGAGCGGATGTCGACGCCCATGTCGGTAGTATTGGAACACTGCAAATGGCTCTGGCAGAAAGTCAACCGCTGCAATGCCGGGTCTGCCTTTCAAGATACGATCGACGTTCCTTCTATAGTTCGAAAGCCACTCATCGGAGGCCAGCTCCCCGCCCATTGAGAGTGGTTCAGCGAGCAAAAGCGCGACGTCGGCTTCGACACCTTCTAGCTGAAGCCATTGATCTACACCTTTGAGTACTTGATGGAAGAAATCCGACGTGAGCCCTACTGCAGACTTTGGTGTGCCTGACGCCGTAGGAAATTTCTCTCGAACAGTGCGCGATGTGGGGTTGATGCTGCCAAGATCAACTTTGAAATCCTCATTTAATAAATCGTGCGCATCTGTAGCTGCGGCTAGAGCGGCAGATCCGATTAGCGCCGGGGATCCCGCGGAGTCGTAAGTATTGTCGGAACGTTTGTATTGTCGTCAATTTCTATGAGTCGAAGAGCTCGAATTAGAAAGGCTTTGTCTGCCATGAGGCGTTCTCGATTTAGCGATTTTAATATTTGTCGCGACAGCTGCCGAGCGAACGTTCACCCTAAGACGTGCCGGTGCATGAGGCGTTATCAGAGTTCCGGCGGACTGTTTATGAGGTACAAGAGGTAATCAGCGTAGCCGTGGCTTTGGGCTATCTTTAACTCGCACATAGCGAAAGCCATCCGGAGATGGGTTGATATTGTCACGGTCCTTAACGAACGACCAGCCTTTCTTCACTGGAAATCGATCGAACCCTTGGCGCCTTAGGCTCTGCTGCCATATCTCAAGTTGCCTGGTGTGCCCCACCGTCATGGCTCTGCTTTATCATTTCTCGCTATATTGAGCACTTATTCGAGTCGTCAGAAACGTCAATCGACTGTAAATGCTATGCAGCCACGGCTGTGCTGCTTGACTGTCATGGAGTTTTGCGTGCCACACTATGAAGATGAGACACCAATTATGTGATCTGAATCCCATTATAGGAAAATCGACAGGAATCGCCCGGACCATTCAGGTTTTTGGGACGCGACGGATGTGACCAACGTTGAGAAGATTGTCAAATTGCTCGACGAGCGATCTTGCGAACGACGGGATTCGCACCAAGACGCCTGCCTCAATGTTGCGATCCTGCGCCGCCTCCGTGAAATTCGCAGACGTCACGAGTGCGGCGGTATCATCGACGACCACGCACTTCGCATGAAGCGCTGCGCGGCCGCCTGTCTCGCTCGATAGACCGCGTGGATCATAGAATACCTCCGGCTGACGCTGCCCTGGCCAGTCGTTTTTCGTGAATAATTCTCCGAACTCCCGAAGCAGCTCCGCCTCGCTTCTCTGATCCTGATAGGCGCGCGTGATGTTCAGGAACATGCGCGTGCGAAGCCGCGGCAGCGCGTCCATCCTGTCGGCCAATTCCTTGAAAATCCGCTTCCCCTGATACACGGCGTATCCCGCGACCAGAACGTCTTCGCGCGCGTTGGCGAACATTTCGCGGACGACGACGCCCGTGTCGCGCGTCGCCGATTGGATGCTTTCCGGCCCCGTCCACACCAACTCCACCAGATCCTCGACTGGCTGATTTCTCGCGCGCTCCGCCGCGATGGCGTCGAGCACGTATGCGATGTTCGCCGATTCCACGCACGATTTCGTCAGCCTCTGAAGCTCGCCGGCGATCTCGGAACTGTCGGGGCCCGACGCGTAATCTCGCAGCGAGATGGCGCTATATGGCGCTGAAATTCGTCCGCCCCGAATCGCCTCCGCTAGTGATTTGATTGCCGCTGCGGAAAGTTTGACCAGCGGCGTTGTCATTGCGCTTCGCGGAAAAACTCCGCGCCGATTCCTTCGACTGTGGCCACCACTAGCGCGCGATCGAGAAACTCGTTGCACCGCTCGCACGACGTTTCCGCGATGAGCAAGCACCCATGGCACGCCGCGCCGTGCAGAAAACGTTCCTCCTGGCGATTATCCGGTTGATGATGCGCGCACACCGGGTCGTTCGAGCAGAGCCGCCCAAGTTCGAGCGCCATTTGCAGGTGTTCCTTCATCCTTCGCCCGACCGCCGCGAGTCCGCCGAGCGTTCCCTCCGCGTCCGGACTGCCGGTGTACAACAGGATTCCGCTGCCCGCCTCGCTCACGTAGATCCGTTCCCGAATCGAGCTCGCCGCGTATCCGCATTCCAGAGATACAGCCGTGATCAGCAGATGCGATAGCGAGTGCAGCAGGACATAGGTCGGGCCGAGAAACACCGCCTGACTTCCGGGATGCATGCGCTGCCATGCTGCGAATCCAGCCGCGAGTTGTTTTTCGCGAGCCTGCAGAGCCCGAGTTTTTCTCCAACCGGCGATCGCATTGTTGTCCAGCACGACGAACACGCCCTCTCCGCGATTTTCCACCGCCGGCAGCCACGTGACGTTGGTCGCGAGCTCCGCGCGTCTCACCCCGAGATCGAGTTCGCCGTTGACATCGGTCATCGCCGCTTCGAAGCGCGTGAAACCCACCTGAGCGACAACTTCGCGCATTCGATGTACCAGCGCGATGCTAGCGATCTTCGTCATCGCGCCCTTACGCGGTTCTTCGAGCTTCACCTTGCGCGCAAAGAAGTCGCCGTCAGGTGCATCGCTGCCGATTTCCTTTTCAGCCGAGAGGAGCGTTTCGAGTTCCAGTTGTTTAATGCTCTTGGGCGGGACGAATATTCCGCCTTTGCGCCGCTGGATCTCCTTGAACACTACATCGTCGCTCAGTCCTTCGAGCGACGCCGACACCTTGGCCTTTTTTCGTTCGCGCGTCAGGTCGCTGACACTCTCGACGTACTGCAGAAAGTCTTCCCAGATGGGCGCGACGGCCTTGCGCACGCGCTCATCTGGATCGGGAATGGAAATGACGCTCAGCAGTTGCGGGAAGTAGGAATTGCTCGCCGACCGGATCAACAACCGATTCGGCTGCGCGGATCCTCCGTCACCGCCGCATTTCTCGCGCGATGCGGGTCCCAACCACGGACGATGGCCCTGGCAAAAACCGAGTGCACCGCTGCCACGCTGATTCGCCTGAACCAACGCGCGCTTCTTACCGCATTCGCACCGCACGACGATATCCGCGAACTCGCCGCTGGTGCCGTATTCATCCAGCCACAGTTGGCGGTTGCAGTTTCCTTGGAACTCATGCGCGAAGCCGTGCCATTGGATATCGCTGATGTGTCCGTTGGGACACGCCTGCACAAACCGGATCGGAATTACGCCTGATTTCTTGCGGTCGCTACCGAGATATTTTCCTCCAACCAAAGCCTGCTGATGGACCATCGGGCGCGATCGAAACCCGGTGCCCCGCTCTTCATCACCTTGCGTAACGAACCATTGCGGAAACTGCCATGCAGTAATCCCGGTGCGCGGCGCGGTCGGGTCACCCGAATCGATCGGGGGCGCGTACAGTTTGATTCCGGGAATGTTGAGCAGGGTTTGGACTTTCGCCTCCAGCCGTTCCTCGTGAACCTGACGGCCCATGCTCCGCCAGTGCTCGAGGCCGCCGATGATCGCGGCGTGATCGGGCAGATCCACCATCGCTCCCGGCCCGAATGTGGTGACGATTTGGCTCTGGCGAATCTGACCGTGCGGCCGTGCTTGGGGCTTCATGAGTCGTCGCTCTCCACCTCAACGCCGTCAGATCTTTCCACGAACAAATTTACGTTCGATTCGACGTCGCGCATCGAACGTTGGGCCTTGAACTTGCGCGCTCCCGGTGGCTGGCTGTCGAGCTTCGGATCGAGGGGTGCGAATAGCAGCGGCGGATCGCTACCCACCTCCTCGCCGTACTGGAGGCCGGAGCCCACATTTTGTTTGGTATGCGCGATCTTGTCCCATTCGTCGAGCAGATCGTTGATTCGATCGGTCAGTTTCTTTTTGAGCTCCGCCGTTTCTACTTCGTTGAGAGATGGATCGATGCGCTCGATTGCCGCTTGCGCGACAAATCCGAGCTGCGCGCGCTCTTTGAGGATCCCGACAGCGTGGCGCGCCGCGGTCAGGTTTCCGTCTCCATGACGCGCGAGTGCGACCGATACCGCCGCGAGTCCTCGATCGATCGCACGTGGCGAGAAGGGCGTCACGCTGGTCGCCTCGACCCCTCTATAGAATGAGGCGTGCCAGGCTTCGAACCGTTCGTAATGAGATCTGTCCCGCGGGCGATGGATGTTTAGCAACGTTACGATCAGTCCTGGCCGTTGCTCGTCGCGCCCCACTCTGCTGGTCGCCTGGATATATTCAGCGGTGGTCTTCGGCTGCCCCAGCACGACCATAAGTCCCAGCCGCGTGATATCCAACCCGACTGAGATCATGTTGGTGGCGATCGCAACGTCTACGCTCTCTTTGTCGCGGATCGGCAGCGCAAGCTTGCGTTTTGCGTTGGCGACTTTGTCGGTACTCTCGCGCGAGGTCAGCTCCACCACGTCTTCTGCGATCTTGCGATCGGAGAACAGGCTCTCAGTCTCGCCGACGCGCTTGCGCGTTCCGTAGCTCTGGAGGCGCGAATTAACCTCGTCTTCGATAATTCTCCGAGTGCCGCCAAGCTCGCGCAGGCTGGCGAAATATCCTACCAGCGTCATATATGGATCGGCCGGATTCTTGAGGTTCTTTTCGCCTCCTTCCGCGTCATAGAGCCGCTGCGCCGCAGCCATCAGCGCCAAGTAGGTGCGCAGCAGGACGACTTTTAGACTGCGGCCCTGCGCTGCAACGCCGGCGTAGAGCCGCGGATTGCGCTCGGAGGCGGGCGCGGTGACGGCAAAGAATGAATCGCGCCGGTCGATTAGAGGAGGCGGAAAAACCTCCACTTCCGATCGCGCGAACAGCGCGCGCACCTGTTCTTTCGCGCGCCTGACCGTGGCCGTCGATGCGATAATCTTCGGCCGCACAGGCTTGCCATCGATCACGCGCGTACTGAGCGCGTCCACCGCGGTTTCGTAGAGGCCGGCCATCGTACCGAGCGGCCCGGAAATAAGATGAAGCTCGTCCTGGATAATCAGATCGGGCGGCAGGAACGGCTTTTCAACCGGCGCACCGCCGATCGGATCGCAAGGTCCGTAAAATCCGTGTCTGTCATGGCGATCGACCTTGCCGAACAGCGCGCCGACGTGCCCAAACCACGGCAAGCCGGCGAATTTATCCACCGTCGCTACGATGAAGCATGGAAGGCGCCGATAGAGCGGCTGATCGACCGCAACGATCGGCAGCGCGCGATCTCCTTTGAACACGCAATCGCGATTGACGCAGACGATCTTCAGCTCAAGCGGCTGGTCGGGATCGGGCCGCAGGAAAAAGGAATTGCGGGTGAACTTGGTTCCACACCACGGGCAATTCTCGAGCGGAATCGGCGAGGGTTTATGGTCGTCGTTCTTGAACGCTATCGTTCGCGCGCGCGCCGTGTTCTGATCGGTATCGCCTTTGCCACCCATCCGATTCGGCGTGGCCGCCATCCCGACCCACAGGCCGATCTCGAACGGCCACTCGCCCAGCTTAGTCACGTCCTTCTCGCGTTCGAGTTCCAGTGCGCAGATCATCGTCGCGGCACGACCGAGCTGCTCCAGCGTGAGCAGCCGCAGCGTATAGCGCATCAGCACGCTGACGCCAGCTGATGAGATTCCGGGATTTCTCAATCTCCGAAGCACGATCGTGAATGCCGCGAGGCCGAGGTAGGCCTCGGTCTTGCCGCCGCCGGTCGGAAAAAAGAGCAGATCGACCAGCTTGCGGTCGCTGTAAAGCGGCTCCGCGATCGCAGGCAGGTTCTGCAGAATGAACGCGAGCTGGAACGCTCTCCAGCACGGCGCATCGCCATATCCGCCGCTCTCGATTAGCGCGCGGCGGCGCATCACCTGCCCCATCGCACGATTCGCGATGCGGAACGCTTCAAGGACTTGCGGATCATCCAGGGCCGCGATTCCAGCCTCGATCCGTTTCCTCGCGAATTCGGCTTTTTCGATCAGATAGCGAGCAACGTCTCTGCGCCGAGTGTCGCTCGGAATCTTGCCGCGCTGCTTCTCAATCCATTCTGCGTAGGCTTTCGGCAAGGCCTGGAGGCGCGACCGCGCGGATGCGGAATCGGCCAGCGCGCCCAGCGCCTCCATCGAGAGTTCGACGGTGTCTGGGACTTTGCCGGGTTCGACCTTTTCCACCATCGCGACGGGGAGCCACTCGGTTCCCACACTGTGGCACGCGCGATCGGAGCCGAGTGCCACCGAAGTCGATACGCCATGGCCGACCGCGTACTCGAAACAGTCGCGGTACTGCAAATCGGCGATGTTCTCGTCGGTGTCCTCCCTGGAAGAGATAAGGCCGCGAAGATTCGGACGCGGAATAAATGGCTCCTGCATCGAGAGTATCAGCCGCGCCTGAAAGATGTATCCTTCGTCGCGTTTGGGGTCGGGCGCCGGAGGCCGATAATTCACGATAAAAACGGAGACGGAACGGGTGCCGGGCGGGACCAGCTCGGGCGGAAAACCGCCATCATCGGAAGGCGGAATCTTGCGGATCGAAGTGACCAGGCCAAGCCCGCCGCTTCCGGGGACGTCTTGGGTTTTTGGTTTGTCGGATGCTGCGCCGATGGGAATCACGACTTCTTGCCGGCGTGGGGTGCGTTGCCATTGCTCGCGAGTGCTTCCGGAGCCGTCTTCAGCTTTGCCCTCGGCGGATTCTGTTTTCTTGTAGTCGCCCCATTCGACGACGGCCTTTATCGCGGATGCGGCTTTGGGGACCAGCACGCTGATTCCCATCGACGACGGGAAGAATGCGCGGCGCGCGGAGCCGCCTTCGGGCGTTTGATCGTCGTCGGTCGCGGCTTTGTTGTTGAAGACATCGATCTGTTCGTCTTCGGTTGGGTCCGAAGCGCTCTCGCTTTTGACTTGGCCGGAGGGCGCTTCGAACGGGACGAGAAACCCGGCTAGGTATTCGCGAGAAGGGACGCGATCGAGGATTTCGGTTTCGCGGGGATGGCCGGGATCTGGACCGATGAGATCGAGCCTGAGAATCTTGACGAGTTCGCAACGAACTTGAGCTGAATCCAACGACGCTCCCCCAAAGGTGACAGATGTCCGCAGGTTATCTGACGACTCCGGTACCTGTCACGAGGCAAGCTAGCATCTGCCAGTGAGCAACGCGACGGAGTTTCGGAAGCTCAAACCGCTGAATACTGAATGTTTTGCAGTCGCCCCTTACCTTGCAGCACCCACCTTGTAATGTGAAGTTAAAGCAGAAATTCCTCACCGCGCGGGAGCAGAACTACGCGGATGCCGGAACCGGTCCACGCACGGATTTTCTTCGCGGCTTCGAAGCTTAGTTGTTCGGTCAGGAAAAGGAACTTTTGTACACCAGCGCTGTATTCGCGTTCGAGATCCGAGAGCTTCATCGGATTACCTAATCATTCCAGAAATGTGGTGGTGCGGGAGTCGCGGGGTTTGCGGCCGGCTCTTGACCCCTTCTTTTTCGGCCCGTTAGCGGCCACGTCCATAGCTTTTTCTTCGGCGGCGCGTTGTTGGTTGAGCGCGAGAAGGCGGGCGAGGACTTCATCGCGGAATTCATCGGGCCATCGGTACCGCCAAGGCTTCTTTTTCCGGCGCGGCTTGCCGTCGTCATCCTCTTCTTCTTCGTAATCCAGGATGAACTCGCAGGTGGGTCTGAGATCGGTCCATCCATAGGCATCGAGAACGGCGCGATCCATCGCGTTGTGGAGCTCGCGCAGTTTGAAGATGTCCGGTGCGCGCTCGTCAGGATTGTGAAAGCGGTTGTAGGTGGCAGTGAGTCCCTCGTTGTTTCGGACCATCAGGTCGGCGCGAAAATCGTAGTACTGTTTTCCGTTGCGCTCGATAGCCTGGTTGGCATCCGAGCCACCAGGGAATGGAAACGTTTCGAAACAGTCACTGGGTGTGTAGCGTAACCCTTCTTGCAGAGTAGAGGAAAGGAACTTCGCCCAAAGCTCGTGGCATCGAGATTGGATGACACAAAACGCCGAGTATGACGCTAGTGGAAATATCACGAGGTCTTCGGAATAGACCCAGTTGCTTGGCAAAAAGGCAAGCGCGATTTGTTGAGTGACCCTTGCCAGGGCCAACACTTTGTCCGCCCCTGCTATGGCTTCGTAAAGCGCCGGCCGTTTCTCGGCAAACTGCCACCAATATCGCTTGTAGGACTCGCGCTTGTCGCTAAGGCGGTTTGGTTTCACCCTCGTTTCTACTATGTGGATTAGCTCTGGCCACCGCCGCGCCTCCACCTCGGTCATCTCCCCAAAGTTGATCACGTACCGTCGGTGCATCTGATTCGGGCTTTCATTGAGTTCCTCGCCTCCGATGTATGGGAGAATGCGGTCTCGGTTTTTCGGATTTTGCATGATCAGATCATGCATTTCGTCCAAAGTATTCGCGTTAGGATTAGCGTCCGCGAATGTGAACCCCATGCCCAGCAGGTAGGTACCGATGAAACTCTTGCGCTGGTTCGCAGCAAGCGGAATCGGATCCTCATCCCCGCCCGCGTGAAAAAGAAACGCGCTTATCCGCTGTACGGGCTTGCCATCGAGATAGTGAGGCGGTTCGGCCCTGCCTTTGGCTATATGGATTACGCTGACAGTGACAGCCGCCCGGCCAGAACCTTGACCCGGCCACCTCACGCGCTTATGCGCTGCGAAAATTGTTCCTCCGTGTGTGCATACCCACGTGAGTCCTGTCGCACGGGTGTCGCCTTGCGCGATCGTGTTGGTGGCGATAAGCCCGAAAGCTCCGTTCACACGAAGCTTGTCGAAGACTCTGCGAAAGAAGTGGGATACTAGATCGGCATTACCATGGGTCGCTTCGTGAATATTCTGCAAGTATGGAATGTAGTGGGCCCCATTCGACGCACTAATGCTGTTCTTTCCCGCAAACGGCGGGTTCCCTATGAACGCATCGAATCCGGGATTCTCGCGCGAGAACACTTCGGGAAATTCGATCTCCCAATGGAATGGATGAATGGGTTTCGCTCCCCCGAGTGTTTCCAAGACGAGGGCATGTAGTTCCTGCTTCGCCGTTGTGCCGTCGCCTTGCTTGGCCGCGGCAATAAAATTGCGGACCTTTGTCTCGTATCTACCTCTTAGCTCTTCGCGATCCTTCTTCCTCTCCGCACCGAAGAACGCCGCGATTGCCAGGTCACCGATCAGGCGCACGCTATCCAGCGCATCCTCTGCCTGCATGAGAAGCCGGGCCTTCTCATCGGTGTCGTCCGAAGCCGCGAGGGCGTGAATCTTCGCGCGAAGCTCTTCCGCCTCTTTAACCGCCGCATCGATCACCGGCCTCACCGTGGGAATCTGGATGCCGACTTCCCAGTTGAAGCATGCGATCTGCTCGCGCGTCAGACCAACGAGCGAATCGCCACATCGGAGCGCATGATCGAGAAAGGTAAACGGATGGTCGCGCGCAAGGGTCGTCAGCCATAGCGAAAGTTTTGCCAGATCGACGGCGAACGGATTCTTGTCGACACCGTAGAGGCATCGTTGCGCCACGATCCGGCGCGCATATAGTTGCGGGTCCTCATCGGGCGGAATCTTCGGGATGCCGCCGTGCGCGTTCCACGCCGCCACCAGCCTGTCGCCGAGCAGCCGGCACGCTTCGACCAGGAACGCGCCAGAGCCCATTGCGGGGTCGCAAATCTTGAGGTCGAGAATCTGATCGGGCGTCGGACGCTCGCCCATCGCCTCAAAAATCGGACGGAGCGTGGTCCTGACGATTGGCTCGGTGAGCGAACGCGGCGTGTAATGGGAGCCCGACCGGCGGCGCTCTTCGGTCGGCTGAAGATAGAGGGCGCCGGCCGGAATCACATTGGGCGTGCGCTTGGAAATTCGCTTCGAAAGCGCCGCGACGAGTCCATCGACGCTTTTGGCGGCCGTCAGCGATTCGAGAGCCGTGCCGGCGATGTCGCATGCGGCGATATTCTTCACAACGCGCGCTCTATCCGAGGGTTTGTTTCCTAGAATCTCCTC
>Ga0182024_10025072_pt1 | contig 10556 bp, 8 predicted proteins | sample P32metaG_FD_120480 | JGI IMG/M metagenome (GOLD analysis project Ga0182024, IMG submission 120480) | Permafrost microbial communities from Stordalen Mire, Sweden - P3-2 metaG (Illumina Assembly) | ecosystem: Environmental > Terrestrial > Soil > Wetlands > Permafrost | place: Sweden: Stordalen...
GCGGCGGGATCGCCCGACAGCACGGTCGAGCGCGGCGCGTTGCTGACCGCAATCGACAACAGCTCTTCGCGCCCGGCGATCGCGCGCTGCGCTTCGTCGAGCGACAGCTCGACCAGCGCCATTGTACCCTGACCGTTGAAGCGCGTCATCAAGGCGCTACGCCGGCAGATGACGGCCACCGCATCCGCGAGACTGAGCACGCCCGCGATGTGCGCCGCGGCGACTTCGCCCATGCTGTGGCCAAGACACACTGCCGGCGCAAGCCCGTAACTCGTCCAGAGTTTTGCCAGCGCGACTTCGATCGCGAACAGCGTTGGTTGAATGCGCTCGATACCGAGCCGCACCGATTCGTCGCCGCGCAGCAGCAGCTCGGTGACCGACCAACCCGTCTCGGCCGCGACCGCGGCCGACGTTGCATCGAGCGACGCGCGGAAAACCGGTTCGACTTCGTACAGACGACGACCCATTCCGTGCCACTGCGAACCTTGGCCCGGGAACACCATGACATACCTGCGGCGCTCATCGTTTGCCGCCTCGAAGCTCTCGCTGCGCGCGCCGCGCTCGGCTAAGGCGCGCAGCTGTTGCGCGAGATCTTCGGGGCCCGCGCCGCTGACCGCCAGCCGATATGGCTCCGCCGAACGGCGACGCGCCGCGGTGAAACACACATCGGCAGCATCCGCGCCGTTCTCCAGTCGTACCGCAAAGCTTGACGCAAGCGCGGCGAGCGCGGCCTGCGAACGCGCCGACAACGGCACGATCAACGCGTCGCGCGCGTCAGGGGGACGGCGCGAATGCTGCGGCGCCTCTTCGAGTACGGCGTGCGCATTCGAACCCGTAATACCGAATGAACTGACGCCCGCGCGCCGCGCCGCGGTTTTGTCCCACGCCTCACCCCGCGTCTGAAGTGCGATCACGCCGCGCTCCCAGTCAATTTCGGGATTCGGTTCGCTGACGTGCAATGTCGGCGGAAGATAACGATGACGAAGCGCAAGCGCGACCTTCACGACGGAAGCGAGGCCAGCGGCAGCTTCGGTGTGCCCGATGTTGGTCTTCGCCGAGCCGACGCGCACCGGGACCGATCGCTGCGAATCATTACCGAACGCGCTCAAGAGCGCGGACAGCTCGACCCGATCGCCGGCGTGCGTCGCCGTTCCGTGCGCTTCGACGTAATCGATGTCGCCCGGCCTCAGGCCGGCCTCGTCGATCGCCTGTGTGACGACGGCGCGCTGCGCGTCCTCGCTCGGCTTCGTCAACGAATCGCTGGTCGCTCCGCTCGTACTGATCGCTGAACCGCGAACGACCGCATAGATACGATCCTCGTCCTCAAGGGCGCGCGACAAACGCTTGAGGATAACAACGGCGGCGCCTTCGCTGCGCGCGAAGCCGTCGGCGTCGGCCGAACCGAAGCGGCACACGCCGTCGGCGGCGAGCACGCCGGCACGCGCCATTCCTTGTGTGACATCGGTACGCAGAACGACGTTCGCGCCGGCGACAACCGCAATGTCGCACTCGCCGGCGAGCAGCGACATGCGTGCTTGGTGCACGGCGGCGAGCGACGACGAGCAGCCGGCATTGACGGACAGTTCCGGCCCCTGCAAGTCGAAAGCTTGCGCCAACCGTCCCGTTGCACCGTAGAGCGCATTGCCCGTGGTCGCGAAGAGATGTCCGACCGCGACGTGAGACGCGATGACGCGCTCGTAACCGCTGCTCCAAACACCAACGAACACGCCGGTGCGGCGTCCGGCGAGATGTCCCGGCGTTTCGCCCGCGTCCTGCATTGCATCCCACGCCAGCTCTAGCAGAATGCGCTGCTGCGGATCCATGAGCTCGGCCTCGCGCGGCGAGATGCCGAAGAACTCCGCGTCGAACGTGTCGATCTGTTCGAGAAAACCGGCGCGCGCCGACGGAGGACCGAGCTCGGTTCCGGCGGCGGCGTAGAAGCGATCCATCGCGGCGGAATGACCGCCAGGATAATCGCTCGTACCGTCACGGCCGGAGGCGAGCAGGTCCCAATACGCAGCAAGATTTGGTGCGCCGCCGAAACGACACGCCATGCCGACGATTGCGATCGGTTCCGCCATAAGCGATTTAGAGCACCGGCTGGACGCTCAGTACCTCGACCTCACGCGCCGCCGCCGCCGCCGCATCGTCGTCGTCGGCGCGCAGCTTGGAAAGAATGGCATCGGCGAGCCGCAGCCGCTGCTCTTGCAAGAAGAAGTGTTCGCCCTCGACCATGTCGAGACTAAACGCACCGCTGGTTTGATCGGCCCAACCGGCGAGACCCGAAGGCGCAATGATCTCATCGTCCGTGCCGCCGAACGCGGAGATCGGACACTGCAGCAGCGGACGGTCGGCGCACTGATAGCGTTCGAGAATGCCGAAGTCCGCGCGCATCGCGGGCAGAAGCGATGCCATGAAGTCGGCGTCTTGTAAGATCGCCGCCGGCATGCCGTTGTAGCGGCGCGTGAGCTCCGCGATGAACCCAGCATCGTCGAGCTCGGTCAGCGGGCCATGCACTTGACGATGCTGTGGCGCTTGCGACGCGGAGACGAACAGGCGAACCGGTTCGCGACCGGTACGTTCACGAATCAGATGTGCGAGCTCGAAGGCGAGCACACCACCCATGCTATGGCCGTACAATGCGAAGCGATCGTTCAGGTGCGGCTCGGCCGCGCGCCAGAGGTCAGCGACGACGGCGTCGAGCGTTTGAGCCAACGGTTCACGAAAACGCGCTTCACGGCCGGCAAGTTGGAGGACGCGCACGTTGAGCGCAGGCGACAGCGCATCGGACCAGCGCCGATACGCGGTCGCGCCGCCGCCGGCATGCGGAATACAAAACAGCGTCGTGGTCGCAAGTCGATGCGAAGGAAACACTTGACTCGTAGGACCGGTCATGTGTGCACACTCTTCGATGGGGGGAAAATCTCTACCCGGCAAGCATTCGCGACCCGGGGTTAATCTTCCGTATATTCCCGTAAAATGTCACGTGTATCGTTCAATTGTGACGACATCGTGGTAGCAACGCTCCGCCGCCGATAGGCATTTGGCCTCAACCGTGATCCGGATCGCCGGGCAGCCTGTCCGACGCCGATCGGGCCGCCCGCAAAGGCGACCGAGCGCTCGGAATCGGCTAGGCCGCCTAGGCCGGGTGTCCGGCACCGTACAGGCCGCCCATCAGCGCCCGCCGAACCCGCGCCTGTTCACACAAAAAGAGCGAACAACAGCAAAAAGAACAGAATCTAGGAGTACCAGTGCCAGAATCCGTCTCGCTCGAGATCGGAGGCCGTGAGCTCGTCATTGAGACGGGGGAGCTTGCCAAGCAAGCCAACGGGTCCGCGCTCGTCCGCTACGGCGATCAGATCGTCGTCCTCTGCGCCGCAACGGCGTCAGAGAAGCCTCGGGAGGGGATCGACTTCTTCCCCCTCACCTGTGATTACGAAGAGAAGATGTATGCGGCCGGCAAGATTCCGGGCGGTTACATCAAGCGCGAAGGCCGGCCGACCGAGCACGGCGTGCTCAGCGCCCGCCAGATCGATCGCCCCATCCGACCGTTGTTCCCCGACGGTTTTCGCAACGACATCCAGATCATCGCGACGGTCCTGTCGACCGATCCGGGTCTGGACAGTGACGTCATCGCCGTCTGCGCGGCCGGCGCCGCGCTGGCCGTCAGCGACATCCCCTTCCACAAGAACGTCGCCGCAGTGCGCGTCGGTCGCGACGAGAACGGCAAGTACATCACCAACCCGACGCTCGAACAGTACGAAGCGGGCGGGATGGAGGTCGTCGTCGCCGGCACGTCCGACGCCGTGATGATGGTCGAAGGCGGCGCCAACCAGATCTCCGAGGAAGTCTTCCTCGAAGCGGTCGCCTTCGCGCACGAAGAGATCAAGAAGATCGTCGCCGCGATCGACAAGCTGGCCAAAAAAGCCGGCAAGAAGAAGCGCGAGTTTCCGCTTCTGCTCAACGACGCGGCGCTCGACAAGTGGATGCGCAAGAACTTCGCCAAGGAAGTCGGCAAGGCGATGCGCGTCACCGACAAGCAAGAGCGCAACACGGCGTTCGCCGACCTCAGTCGCGAAGCCGCGCTCGCCAAGCTGGCGAAGAAGGACGATCCGATCGTCCGTACCCTGATCGAAGATCCGAAGAACAAAGACTTCGACAAGATCATCAAGGCCATGGAAGAGGACGAGCTCCGCACCATGGTCGTCGACGAGAAGGTCCGGCCCGACGGGCGCAAGCCCAACGAGATTCGTCCGATCTGGTGCAAGACGCACTACGTGCCGCGCGTGCACGGCTCGGGCGTGTTCACCCGCGGACAGACGCAGGTCTTCACCGCGGCAACGCTCGGCTCGATCAGCGACGAACAGCGCCTCGACGGGATCCTCGCGATTCCGAACAAGCGCTACATGCACTACTACAACTTCCCGCCGTACTCGGTCGGTGAGACGCGCCCGATGCGCGCGCCGGGCCGGCGCGAGATCGGACACGGGCAGCTCGCGGAGCGTGCGCTCGTTCCGGTGCTGCCGCCGGAAGATGAGTTTCCTTACACGCTGCGCGTGATCAGCGAAGTCCTCGAATCGAACGGATCGTCGTCGATGGCGTCGGTCTGCGGTTCGACCCTCGCGCTGCTCGACGCGGGCGTTCCGATCAAGGGACACGTCGCGGGCGTCGCGATGGGACTCGTCCTCAAGGGCGACAAGTACTCGATCCTCACCGACATCCAGGGCCTCGAAGACTCGCTGGGCGAGATGGACTTCAAGGTCGCCGGAACGGTCGAGGGGATCACCGCGATCCAGATGGACATCAAGGTCGCCGGAATCACCATCGACATCATGCGCGAAGCGCTGGTCGAGGCGAAGAAATCGCGCTTGTTCATCATCGACAAGCTCAAGGAGACGATCACCGAACCGCGCGCCGAGCTGTCCGAGTTCGCGCCGCGGATGATCGTGCTGCAGATCAGCCCCGACATGATCAAAAACGTGATCGGGCCCGGCGGCAAGGTCATCAACAAGATCGTCGCCGACTGCGGCGTGAAGATCGACATCGAGAACGACGGCCGCGTGTTCATCGCGGGCGCCGACGCTGCGGGCGCCGAGAAGGCCAAGCAGATGGTCGAAGCACTCACCAAGGAAGTGAAGCCGGGCGAGACCTATCTCGGCACCGTCACGCGCTTGATGAACTTCGGTGCGTTCGTCGCGATTCTGCCGGGCAAGGAGGGCCTGGTGCACATCTCGCAGCTCGCGCCCGACCGGGTCGAGCGCGTCGAGGACGTCGTCAAGCCGGGCGATCAGATCATGGTCAAGGTGATCGAGATCGACTCGCAAGGCCGCATCAACCTCAGCCGCAAGGCCGTGCTCGGCGCGGCCGCGGGCGGTGGCGGTGGCGGGAACGAGCCCGTCCCGGCAGCGGCGCCCCGCAGCAACGGCACGCCGCCGCGACGCGACGCCGCACCGAGCGGTGGTAGCGGCGGCGGTGGTGGCGGCGATCGCGGTCCGCGACGCCGGCGCCCGCGTCCGACCGGCGGTTCGTCCGAATAAACCCGATCCGGAAGGAAACCCATCGAGAGCCCGTCGCAAGACGGGCTCTCCTCATGTCCGTCCTGCGCTCGCTCACACTCGCCGCCGTCGCGACGCTCGCCTTCACCGGAGCGGGGCAGCCGGTCGCGACCGTGTTCGATCTTTCGGACCACATCGGCAAAGCCGCGCCGGCGGTAACACTCATCGCCGTCGACGGCACGTCGATCGTGTTCAACGATTCGCGCGGCGAGCCGACCTACGTCTTTCTGTTCGCCGGCTGGTGCGGTCCCTGCCAGCAAGAGCTGCCGTTCGTGCGCAGCGCGTACGCGAAGTTCGGCGACCGCGTGCGCTTCGTCGGCGTCGACGTGCTCGAAGATGCGGACGCCGCGAAAGCGGCGGTGAACGCGGCGGCGCTACCGTTCTCGGTCGCGGTCTATCCGATCGAACAGCTCGACGCCGTCGTGCCGGCGAACGTGCAGCTCTACGAGTCGGGCATGAAGTATCGCATCCCGGCCGACTACCTCATCGATGCGAAGGGCGTCGTGCGCTACGCCTGGCACGGTCTGGCGATCGACAACGCCGGTTCACCGGTCGACGTGCTGCCGTCGTATCTCGCCAAACTCGGGATCGCGGAGAAATGACGCGCGCCGGCTGGATCATCCGGCCGAAAACCGAGCACGACGCCGACCGCGTCGCCGAACGGCTGGCCGAGGTCGCGCGCGAAGGGCGCTGGATCGCGACCGAATGGCCGTTCGACGTACCACAACGCGCCCGCGCGATGCGCAACGCGCTGCACGACGGCAAGAGCGTCGGCTGGGTCGCGTGCGACGCGAACGACATCGTCGCCGATCTCACCATGTTCGATCTGCACCTGGCCGAGCCGTCGCTCGGAATGCTCGTCGCCGCGACGCATCGCCGCTGCGGGATCGGTCGCGCGCTGCTCGAGGCTGCGTTCACCTGGGCGCGCGAGAACGGACGAACGGGGTTGACGTTGCGCGTCTTTCCCGACAACGACGCGGCGCGTTCGCTCTACGCCGCTTTCGGTTTCGTCGACGTGACGGTGCAGCACGCGTCGGTAGCGCGTCGCGAAGGCGCCGCCCTCGACGCGATCGTCATGCGCCGTGCGGTGACGACGAACTAGTGCCGATGCACGTCGAGGTCGCGTCGCGCGCGCCCCACCCGCGCAAGTACGGCGCGACGTTCGCGGAGTCATGGACCTGCGCCGACGGGGCGACGATCGTCGCCGTCGGCGCGGTGCTCGCCGGACGCGACCCGATCGTGGTGTGCGATCTGTTGCGGGCCGGTACGCGCGCGGTCGTCGTATCACGCAATGCCCTCGCGACCGCCCTGGCCGCACTCGACCGCGTCGTTGCGCGACATGCGCACGAGGCGCGCGACGACCGGTTGGCCGGCGCGATCATCTTGTTCGCGCTCGAACCCGGCGGTACGGACGTCGCCGTCGCGGGCGCCGGACAGTTGCACGCCGCAATAATCGACGGTTCCGGCACCGCGCGACGGTTCCACGGTCACGCCGGCGCGCTGGGCACCGGAATCGAGCCGAAAGACGTCGTCGAGCGCGTGCACCTGCGCCGCGACGACCTGCTGGTCGCCGCCACCGTTCCGATCGACCGCGCCTGGTGGGACACCGGCCGGCGCACCGCCGACGCGCTGCTGCACCGCAGCGCGCAGCACGAAGCCTCGGCCGCCCTCGTCAGCCTCTAGGCGGGCGCCGGCGCGCGACTAGCGCGGGTGGAAACCGCGATACGGTGCAAGCGGAATGACCGCATCGATCAGCAGCATCCCCTTCTCGCGCAGCGGCAACGTATCGAGCGAGGCGTGCACCGCCTCGACCGACTCCGCTTCGACCAGAATGACCGCGCCCGGCGCGTCCTTGCGGCCCCACATCATGCGGTTGACGCCGTCGGCGTATAACTGCCGCGCGCACTGCGCCTCCGCCTCGAGCAGCTCGGCCGTGAACGCCGCTTCGGGAAACTTCTCATAATCGCGGCGCACGAGCGCCATGAACTGTGCCATGCTGCTGGCGTTTCTCGATCGTCGTCCGAGCTTACTTGCGACAAAGACCGGTGTTGCGCGTCGTTGAAGGGTCGAGGGATGGCCTATGATTCGCTGGCCGCCTTCGTGCGGGCACTTCGCGATGCCGGCGAGCTGGCAACGATCGAGGCGCTGGTCGATCCGCGGCTGGAGATCGCCGAGATCACCGACCGCGTGGTGAAGGCGGGTGGTCCGGCGCTCCTGTTCCGCAACGTGCGCGGGTCGCAGTTCCCCGTCCTGACCAATCAGTTCGGCAGCGAACGGCGGATCGCGATGGCGCTGGGCGCGTCGTCGCTGGCCGAGGTCGAGGAGCGGCTGCGCGCGACGATCGATGTCTCGCTACCCGGATCGCTGGGCGGCAAGCTCGGGCGGTTGGCGGGCCTTGCCGCGGCGGCGGCGTCGGCGATTCCGCGCCAAGCGATCGGTGCGCAGGTGCAACAGGTCGTGATGGAGCCGCCGGATCTGGGCGCGCTCCCGGCGCTCACGACGTGGCCGCTCGACGGCGGTCCGTTCATCACGCTGCCGCTCGTCTTCACCCGCGATCCCGAGACGCGCCGGCCGAACGTCGGGATGTATCGGGTGCAAATCTACGACGCGCGCACGACCGGGATGCATTGGCAGCGTCACAAGCACGGGCGCGCGCACGCCGACAAGTGGGGCGCGAAGATTCCGGTCGCAATCGCGATCGGCGGCGATCCGGCGCTGACGTATGCGGCGACGGCGCCGTTGCCGCCGGTCGTCGACGAGCTCGCCTTCGCGGGCTATTTGCGCGGCAAACCCGTGCGCATCACCAAAGCGCTCACCGTCGACCTCGACGTGCCCGCCGACGCCGACTTCATCATCGAGGGCTGGGTCGACAACGAAGACTTGCGCGTCGAAGGACCGTTCGGCGATCACACCGGCGTGTACAGCGCGGCCGACCTCTTTCCGACCTTGCACGTCAGCGCGATCACGCATCGGCCCGACGCGATCTTCGCCGCGACGGTGGTCGGCAAGCCGCCGATGGAAGACGCGTGGCTCGGCAAGGCGACCGAACGCATCTTTCTACCGCTGCTTCAAATGGTGGTCCCAGAGATTACCGACTACAATCTGCCGGTGGAGGGCGGCTTCCACAATCTCGCCATCGTCGCGATCAAGAAATCGTATCCCGGTCAGGCGAAAAAGGTGATGAACGCGCTGTGGGGACTGGGACACATGATGATGCTGACGCGCATGCTGGTCGTGGTCGACGACGACGTCGACGTCCACGACGTGCGCGGCGTCGTCTGGTTCGCGCTCAACAACATCGACGCGGCGCGCGATCTGGTCGTGATGCCGGGACCGGTCGACGACCTCGATCATGCCGGGTCGTACGATCTGGCGCTGGGGCACAAGGTCGGGATCGACGCCACGCGCAAGCGCGCCGACGAAGGATATCATCGCGATTGGCCGCCGGAGATTCGCATGGATGAAGAAACGCGCGCCCGCGTGACCGCGCGCTGGGCCGAGTACGGCATCGGCGATCTCGCCCGCATCGGCGTTGCGAACGAGTGGTCCGGACAAGGCGCAGCGCGTCTGGCGCGACTGCTCGCCTCTTCGTCGGCGTCGCCCGATGACGCGCCGCCGCGGTCCGAGCGCGTGAAGTCGAGCGACGCGTGAACGCCGTTCGGCTCTTCCTGCGCGACATTCGCGTCGAGCACACCTTGTTCGCACTCCCCTTCGCCTACGTCGGCGCGGTGATGGCGGCGCACGGCTTGCCGGCCTGGTGGCAACTGCTGTGGATCACGCTGGCGGTGGTCGGCGCGCGCACCGCGGCCATGGCGGCGAACCGCTACTTCGACAAGGACATGGACGCGGCCAACCCGCGCACCGCTCGGCGCGCCGTCGCGAGCGGCAAGCTGCCGCCGTCGGTCATGATCTGGGCCATCGTCGCCGGACTCGCGCTGCTGGTGCTCAGCGCCGCGATGCTCAACCCGCTGTGCCTCAAACTGTTGCCGCTGGCCGCGCTGGGCGCGGTCGGCTATCCGCTGTGCAAGCGCTTCACCTGGACGGTCCACTTCGTGCTCGGGGCGGTCGACGCGTGCGCGCCGCTCGGCGCGTACATCGCGATCACCGGCACGATCACCGTTCCGGCGCTGCTGCTGTTCGTCGCCGTGACCGTCTGGGTGGCCGGATTCGACATCCTGTACGCGCTGATGGACCTTCCCTTCGATCTCGCTCACGACGTACGCTCGTTTCCGCAACGCTTCGGCGCGCCGAGCGCGCGCATCTGGCCGGTCGTTCTGCACGTCGTGATGACGGTCGCACTGCTCGGTGCGGGGCTCATCTCGCACGCGAGCTGGCTGTACTACGTCGGCGTCGCGCTCGCGCTCGGGGTCACCGTGTACGAAGAGCGGCTCATCGTGCTGGCCAAGGACGTCTTCGTGCTCAACGACCGCGTGTTTCTCACCAACATGGCGTTCTCGGTCGGCTTCCTCGGTACGACCTTGGCGTCGTATTTGGTCGGATGATCCGCGCCCAGTTTCTGGCCGGTGCCGGCGGCGCGGCAGCCGCAACGCAAGTAGCACAGGTCGTGCCGTTCACGCCCACCTTCCGGTTCGGCGTCGTCTGTCCGCAGAGCGGGCCTGACGGACGGCTCGGCAAGGAGCTGCTGGCCGGCGTGCGCGGCGCGGTCGACGAGATCAATCGCGATCGGCCCTCGTTCCAAGCGCTGGTGGTGTACAACGCGTACGACGACCACAACACGCCGGCCCAAGCGACGGTGCACGCCGACTTCGCCACCGGCACACCGGACGCGCTCGCGGTCATCGGACACCTCAGCGCGGCGACCACCCTTGCGACGCAGCAAGTCTACGCGAACGCGCAGATCCCGCTGATCGTCCCGACCGTTACCGACGATCGCATTACCGCACGCGGTTATCGCAACGTGTTTCGCCTCCCGGTGAAAGATTCCGATGAAGGCGGCCTGGTCGCCGCCTACGTCGTGAAGAGCGGCTCGAAAGCGCCGCA
>Ga0182024_10025073_pt1 | contig 10556 bp, 12 predicted proteins | sample P32metaG_FD_120480 | JGI IMG/M metagenome (GOLD analysis project Ga0182024, IMG submission 120480) | Permafrost microbial communities from Stordalen Mire, Sweden - P3-2 metaG (Illumina Assembly) | ecosystem: Environmental > Terrestrial > Soil > Wetlands > Permafrost | place: Sweden: Stordalen...
CGTCACGTTTCACCTGAAGACCGATCCAAACGGTGCACTTCAGTACGGTCTCATCGCCGAGGAGGTGGCGAAGGTGTATCCCGAGCTCGTGATCCGCAATGAGTCGGGCCGGATCGACGGGGTGCGTTACGATGAACTCGCGCCCATGCTCTTGAATGAAGTGCAGCTGCAGCAGAAGAAGATCGCTACTCAGGATGCGGAGATTCGTGACCTGAAACAGTTGCAGAAAACGGTCGTCGAGATGCAAAAGCAGCTGATGGAAATGCGCGAAGCCCACGTTAAGCTGCTGGCCAAGGATGAGCTCGTCGCACGGCGCTAAGTCACGCTACCATCCTGTCCACGGTGCCAGGCGACGTGGCCGCCCACGCGCCCTAGGCGGCGCGCAGCGTTTTCTCCCCGATGACACAGGGCCAAGCGCGGGGCGAAAGCTTAGTAATTAGAGAACGATCAAGCCTGCCCCCGCTACCAACACACAATGTGGATCCGGGCTCGGGGTGTTGTCGAACCCGATCGTCGACGATAACTAGCGCCGCGCTGGAAACTAGGAGACTGCCATGGCTGAAGAATCCATCAAGGTGACCGCGTAATTTTTCGAATGTCCGTACCGATGTCCGTATGGCGTAGAAGTGTTACGCGATTTTGACCTAAGTGATTGTTTTATTGGTGGGCGGTACAGGGATCGAACCTGTGGCCCCTGCCGTGTGAAGGCAGCGTATACGTGTCCAGGGATTTCTGATAGTCTACAAAATCAGTAAAACTCGGCATTAAGTGTGTTCTGTAGTGTGCGGCGATTTCCTTGTGGTGTTCCATAAAAGTTCCATATAAGGCATTATGGCCTATAGAATCGACCAGGCCAAGGTGCGCGATAATCTCGTCCCGCGTATCCATGAGCCGTATTGGGGAGTGCCGGTTGCGCGTGGGCGGGCCTTGGGCTTGCGCAAGATCGCTGCAGACAGAGCTTCCTGGATCGCCAGGATGCGACCGGAAGGGGGCACCCAGAAGTACGAGTACAGAGCCTTGGGGGCCGTCACTCGCGAATTCGACTATGAATGCGCCAAGCAGGCGGCGATTGAATGGTTCCAAAGTCGCGACACAGGTGTGGATGGCGAGGTCACTACGGTCGAGGAGGTATGCCGAGAGTACGTCGTCGAGTTGCGCCGGAAGAACGGTGAAGCCAGCGCACACGATGCGGAGAAGCGCTTTGAGCGCACCGTGTACGAGGCTCCCCTCGGCGATATCCGTCTCGATAAGATCAGAACTCCACACATCAAGGACTGGCACGACCGGCTTCTCTTACCCAAGGGGGAGCGCGCTGGCCTGTCCAAGGGTTCGGCCAATCGCACCTTGACCGCGCTGAAAGCGGCTCTTAACCTCGCCGTAACCAACGGTCGCGTCGATCTACGCTCTGCTCAGGCTTGGCGGAACGTCAAACCATACAGGAACGCATCGGCTCGGCGCACATTGTTCCTGGATCTTAAGCAACGTCGTAGACTCCTCAAGACCGCGACAGGGGGACTGCGGGACTTGATGCAGGCTGCAGCACTGACAGGAGCACGCGCCGGGGAACTGGTGGGAGCCACTCGTGCGCAGTTTGATACGCGCCTGAAGACTATTGAATTTAAGGGAAAGACCGGGCCGCGAACGATCCCGCTCGCTCCAGCTGCACTCGCACTATTCAGCCGGCTTGCCAAGGGTAAGCTGCCCGCCGCACCGCTGCTTACGCGCGATGACGGCAAGCAATGGGCGCATTCAGACTGGGATGAGCTGGTCAGAGACGCGGCCAAGGCCGCAAAGCTCCCGAAGGGTACGTGCCTTTACACACTCCGCCATAGCTTTATCACGCAGGCGATCACCGACGGCATGACGACGCTTGATGTGGCACGCCTGTGCGGTACGTCGGTGGGTATGATTGAGAAGCACTACGGCCACCTGGTGGCTGATGCGGCCCGCGAGCGGCTAGCCGAGGTAATAATGTTATGAACTCGCCGGAGAGCCTACGGGCGAGGGCAAAGGCACTGCTGAAAAGCTCTCGCATTCCTGAGCGCGGACCGCTGCTCCGGAAGGCTATCAAGTCAGTCCAGTTATTCGGCCCGGTTGCCCATCATGCCGCCTGGCTACGTCACCATGCGAATGAGATCGAGCGCTTGCTCAAGTCGATCCCTGAGCCGTGCCAAGCCGCTGTGCTTGAGGCCATATCGCAGGCAGTGAGTGCCGGTCGGCGACTTGCTTTGCTCGATGAGCTGCAGCGCGAGAAGCCTCAAACGATTACTCCCGAGGAGGAAGCTTTCCTGACCCAGGCCGTGCAGCGGCGCGACAAGACGCTCGATAATGCCGCCAAGGCCAACGACCGTCGTAAGAAGGAGATCAATGCGGCCCGCTACGATGAGTTAGTGGCGCAGAGAAAATCACAGGAGCAGATCGCGGAGAAGCTTGGCTGCAGCGTAGTTCACCTTCGAAGCTGGCGGAAGTCGAACAGCAGGTAAATAAAGTTCGAAAGGCCCGGTGGGCCTTTCTGTACTACTGGAAATCAGCGCATATTCTTGAGGCTACCCCGATACCTGAGGTAGCAAATGAAGACCCGCCCAGCACGGCCCTCGCTCGATGAACGGCAGCGATACACCATTGATGAGGCAATCGCCCATCTCCGATCCTCGCGCAAGAAGACCCGCCCAGCACTGCCCCCGCTCGATGAACGGCAGCGATACACCATTGATGAGGCAATCGCCTATCTCCGATCCTCGCGCAAGACGCTGTTTAGTGACATCAAGAGCGGGCGTCTACTGACATTTAAGGAAGGCCGGAGGCGTTTTGTGCCCGGCACTGAAATCGTGCGCCGGTCGCGAATTCCGGCCGACGTAGCGTATGGCGCAGGTGCAGCATGAGTGCTGCGACCTTGCTCGACCGCCTCGACCGGCCGAAACAGACACGCTCGGGCAACTGGATCGCGGGCTGCCCATGTTGCCAGTCCCGCCGAGGGCGGCCGATCAGTGTGCGCGACCTCGGCGGCCGAATCCTCCTGCATGCATTCTGCGGGTGCAGAACTGAGGATGTGCTTGGCGCAATTGGTCTGCAGATGAGCGATCTATTTGAGGCTCCGCTCGGTCATCATTTCCCTGCCTCGAAGTCCCAGATTCCTGCTCGCGACCTCATCGAAATTATAAGTGAAGAGACGAACATCATCACGACTACCGCCGCCGATCTTCTCGACGGGCGATTCATTGATGAGGACGCATGGACTCGGCTCGCTCAGGCCGCCGCCCGCATACATCGAGCGAGAGATCACTTCTATGGCTGATCGAACACGTCTTGATACTGTTCGCGCGTTGCTTGACCGAGGAACCCAGGACCACGGCACACCGCGCTCCAGTTGCGCTCCCTTGACGTCACCCATGGGATTTTCAGGCCCGGAAGAGCGAGCGGCTCTGGTGAGTGAGGTCATCACCGATGTGGGGGCCGCACTCAAACCAGCGAATTTAAAGAAACTGGCAGCATTGAAGCGGGAATCTCCTGCCGACTTCGAGACACTCCGCGCCGAACTCAAAGGGAAGGGCTGTCGCCTAACCGCGCTCGATGAGGCGATTGCTCAGGAGAGTGGCGGCGGAAGTCGCGCTCCAAAGCAGGCAGACATCTTGATCGAACTGGCGCAGGAGACCGAGCTATTCCACGCCCCGGATGGCACTGGGTTTGCCGACCTAGACATCAAGGGCCATCGAGAGACTTGGCCGATCCGCGCAAAAGGATTTCGCCGCTGGTTGGCGCGGGGCTTTTTCGAAGCGACAGGGGGCGCGCCGAATTGCGAAGCCCTGCAGTCCGCGCTCAACGTGATCGAGGCCAAGGCACATTTTGATGCCCCGGAGCACGCAGTACACATCCGCGTGGGTGGGCTCGATGAGCGGCTTTACCTCGACCTCGCCGATGAGAAGTGGCGGGCAATCGAGATTGACGCGCAGGGTTGGCGGGTTATCGAAAACCCGCCGGTGCGGTTCCGCCGTGCGGCAGGCATGAAAGCGTTGCCGATCCCGGTTTCGGGCGGGTCGGTAAATAGATTGCGTCCTTTCCTCAATGTGAAGAGCGATGCCGACTTCGTTCTCGTGGTGGCTTGTGCACTTGCCGCGCTGCGCAATCGCGGCCCATACCCCGTGTTGGCATTCTCCGGAGAGCAGGGATCGGCGAAATCGACCGTCTCGGCGATGGTGCGGGCGCTAACCGACCCCAATACTGCGCCCCTGCGAGCTTTGCCGCGCGAGGACCGTGACCTGTTCATTGCCGCCAGCAACGGGCATGTGCTCGCGTTTGATAACGTCTCTGGCCTTCCTGCTTGGATTTCAGACACGCTCTGCCGTCTTTCGACAGGTGGCGGATTTGCCGTACGCCAGCTTTACACGGATCAGGACGAGGTACTGTTCGACGCTGCCCGTCCGGTGATCTTGAATGGAATTGAAGACATCGTGACGCGTCCCGACCTGGCCGACCGTGCCCTATTCTTGACGCTGGAGCCAATCTCGGAGGAAAAGCGGCGGCCCGAGCAAATCCTGTGGGCGGAATTCGAGAAGGAACGTCCAGCCATTCTGGGCGCACTCCTCGATGCAGTTTCGCACGGCCTTAGAACGCTCCCTGGTACTAAGCTTGAGAAGCTCCCCCGTATGGCCGACTTCGCGTTGTGGGCGAGTGCGTGCGAAGGCGCATTGCAGCTTCCTGTGACCTTCTCGTCCGCGTACTGCGGCAACCGAGATGAGTTGATCGACAGTGTGATCGACGCCGATCCTGTCGCCACCGCCCTACGCGAATTGATGTTGCCGCCGCGGACGGTGTGGACCGGCACCGCGTCGGATCTTCTGGAGGCGCTGACAGGCGGCGTCGGGGAGGCGCAACGCAGGGCGAAAACCTGGCCGGACTCCCCGCGGGCCTTGTCAGGGCGCCTGCGCCGCGCCGCTTCTTTCCTTCGCAAGATCGGAATCCGGCTCGAATTCGACCGAGAAGGCCGTTCCCGAACGCGGACCATTCGTCTGACGGCAGAAAGTGAGGGGGGCCGATCGTCCGCATCGTCCACACCGTCCGCGTCCCGGCTGAATGCCAGAAATATCACTGGGCTTGCAGCTGAGCCCAGGCGGACGGTCGGCGGTGATGCGGACGGTACAGAGGGCGATTCCGCCCCTACCGTCCGCGACAACCCCTTGAAACCCAATGGTAAGACCGATGCGGACGGTACGGACGCAAAAGACCACCTCCAATCTGGTCCCGAAGATGCTTGTTCCGCTGCGGAGGTGTTCTGATATGTCCGTCGTGGCACAACTCCGCAAGCACGGGCTGCGGTTCTCGGCGGCGGGTGACGCTTTGCGCGTGGAGCCGCGTGAAGCCCTAACAGACGAGGTGCGCGCGATTATCAGGGCCAAGAAGCCCGACATCCTGCGCGAGCTGGCGGCTGAAACGCGCGAGCGGCAAGAGGGGATCTACGATGTAACACCGCTGTCGGCCTTTCAGGAAGCCGCACGGCAGGAGGTGCTGGCCCGACTGGCGGCGAATCCGAACGTGCAACGTGCGTTCGTCAATCGAATTGAGGACGAAGGGGTTGTTGTCACGCTGGCGGTTCGGGACGTCGGAACCTGTGAATTGATGATGCCCGCCGAGCGATTCAACCCTGAGAGCCTCGGTGACTATTGGGCTCTGGTTGCGTGCATACGCTGTGAGGGAAAGGCATGAGCAAGATCAGTACCGGCGAGGCCGCAAAACTGCGCATCCGTGCGAAGTCAAAAAGAACCCAAGCCTTGAACATATCCGCTCACGACACTCTCACGGCAAAAATCTGGACCGAAGAAGCTAACGAGCAGGATGAACAAGCGAATTTGCGGTTGGCTCTCACGATGCCCCCGGTCCCAGGCCCTGGCAAGGAGTATGCCGTGCAAGGCCCTCAACCTTCCCTTGCTGCCGTCATCTCGACTCAGAAACCGGACGCCATCACGACGGAAGCAAGCCTCGACCGCATCGACCTCGTAGCCCGAGCCAAGGCGGACAGTCTGGCACTGGATCTGGCTGAGAGCGTGAACGCTCAAGACAGCACTGAGAAACTCTTTTCACACCGGCAAGCCGTCGCTCACTCGTTCGGGATGAAGCTTATTGAGCTGGCCCACCAGCAGATGTCACCTATTTGGTCTGCACGGCTAGCCAATGTCGCCATGCGGTGCTTTGATACGGCAAACGATACTGCACTCAAGCTGGCCCGACTTCGCAACGGAGGAAGCCAGACCGTTGAGGTCCGTTACGTCAATATCGCAGCCGGGGGACAGGCGATTGTCGGCAATGTGGTGCAGGGGGGTCTGAAGAGATCGCGGCCAAAGGGTGCCAAGGGGAGAATGCGAAAAGGTGGCTAATCCCATGCATCAAGCCCGTGCTGCCCTCGCTCTGCACCCGCGCTGTGGTGCCCACTGCCGGACTACGGGACAGCCTTGCAAGAATGCCTCAATGAAGAACGGACGCTGCAGGATGCATGGCGGACGTGCCGGGCGAAAGCCGATTCACGGACGGTACTCGAAGGCCACGATTGAACAGAAGCGAAATACCAGGGCGCTCATTCGGGCGGTTCGAGCGTGGCTCGCTCAGTAAAGCTCAGTCATTGGCAAGACCCAAACCACCCTGCAGGCCCCGAGGCGGATTGCCTTTGCCTACTGGTCCGTCACCCAGGATCCAGCCGAGCGACCGACCCGCCGTCCAAGACCTGAGCGCGCATAATCGACGGATGGTGATCAAGCAACCACTCCTGCGCCGCTCGATGTAGCAGTTCCATGCGATACATCGATACGGCTTTTCATCAGCTCGCGTTTGCGTGGAAGCTGTACAACTACGTGCTTGGAGGCAAGATAGATCGAAATGCGTTGGATAAGCCCGTGACCTTTGCAGAAGGCAACATGATCTTGGTTCTGCCGAACAAGATTCTGGACGACCTTATTCTCGCCTGCAGTAATTTGTTGACCATCTCATTCGGCGCTGCAGCAATTACTTTGAATCGGTGTCGCGAAGAGCGCGGCTTGAGATTGGCAAACCCGATTGTTTCAGAGCAAGATCAGTTTGCTGCCGTGGCTTAGCCTGCGCGGCTAATTCAGCTAATTAGCCTATAATTCGCCAGCTGGCCGGTACGCTGCGGCCTGATAGGGAGAATCAAAATGACAGTACTGGTTGTCTGGATCTTATGGTGTTCTAGCACTCTGCGTCCCGTTCAAATGTATGTGAACGTCTACGCTTCGGAAGCGTCTTGCAAAGCAGCTGCCCGCGCGGGACAGGCACAAACCGCTGCGGCGACTAAAACCTTCAAGGATCTGGACTCGGCTCTGACGTATGCGTGCTCCGCCGCAGAGGTACAGCCATGAACGCGGGAAACAGCTATCTCCAGCGGCTGCAGGCCGAAAAGGTAGATCTGGAACAGCAGCTAAAGGCACTGACGGAAAAGACCGTGAGGCCGTGGGTCGGTACGCCTGGGGGCAGAGACTATACGACGCAAGAGAGAATTGAGGCTGTGAGCGCAAGGCTTGCGCAGGTCGAGACGGACATTAAACGGGAGACAGAGCGCAAACCGTGATTGCCGCACCGGGGGTTATTACTTTGGTACGTCCGCCATAGTTTTTACAACCTCGAACATGCAAACGTACTGTTCTGGCTGCGAGGCCGCTTTCAGATGTTCCGTTGCCGCATATTGCGCGATGGCATCCTGTACCGTTGTTGTCGGTTGTGATCGGGTGGCAGGCTCAACAAACAGTTGTGCAGTGGCGTTCGCCTGTACCTGAGCAATCTTCGCATGCGCTTGGCAAGCAGCTTGAGTGTCGTAGACCATCGCAAAGCGCCAGATCTTTTCCGTAGATAGCGGCTGCACATGGATTGCGACTAGAACCCAAACAACAAGTTGCATCATGGCTGAACCTCCGGGTAGGGCGCTCGCGCCCGGCGTGCATGCAGTATAGTGCCATCTTTTGCAGCGTAAGCCGCTTGCGCTTATAGTTGCGGAACGATAGCGAGGGTCTAATTACAACAAACGTCTAGCTGGTAGAGCTGCGATAGCTCGCGCGACAAAGCGATTAAAGGACTAAAACTATGCTTATCCGAAAGCTGATAGTTTTGCTGGCTTTAGCGCCGACATGGACATGGGCATTCGCCAGCGGGCAGATTGTCTGCAATCAAGTCGGTAACCAAACGATATGCAATGGCGCTGGCGGCCCGCAGCAATACAACTTCCCTGAGCAAATGGCCGCAATGCAGCAGGCACAGGCTGCTCAGCAGTCAGCAGGCGCAAGCTGCGCTGCTGCCAATTGGAGATCGATATTCAGGAACTTAGCGGGGCTTCCGCTGCATGCATCGAGACTGCCAGACCAATGCCAACGAAGAATTCCGGTACGGCCGAAAACAGATGAAGCGGCCCGAGATGGCCCCATCTCCTAGGGGCGGTGAAGCGATGGGCATTACGGTGGGTGTGTTAGCACCGCTGCAGAAATCCTCTTCCGTGCTCGCTTCTCGCCCAATCGCGGATCGGCTGGCCGGATTCCGAGACGAGGGACAGCCGCAAATCGAACCGGGATTATGAATTCCGCTATACAGCTGTCTACTCTCATTCACCCTGGCGGTGGCGTTTTAAGCCAATTTCGCGCGGCGATGCGCATTAGTTCCCAAAGCTCGCGTAGTAAATCCTCCTCCTTCCGCTCAGGGGGAGCCCAGGTCAATCTGGCCTCCTGGTCCATCTCCATCAGCCCGCTTCCGTGCAAGATATCCGACCGAAGCGCATACATATCTGTGAGACGCGCCCTTCGGGTTGCGCCAGGCACATATTGCTCAATCAAGTTGCGAAACCTATCCGTTGGCCGCGCGAACTCATGAATATTCGCGAACGCAGAGTTGACGCGGGCTCACAAAGGCGTACTTTCACCGGCAAGAACGAGTTAATTTGACGCGATAGCTGCCACAACTGCTATCGGCCAACGGTGAGCCAGGGAGCTTGCCGCGAGAGATTCAACAACAGATTAAGTTAAAACGAACATACGGGGTCCAATACGCCATGAACACTCTCTATAGATCTACCTTAGGTTTGATCGGCGCGCTCGTGCTCGCACTTGCCGGGACGGCTTACGCTCAAGTGCCTGCGGGCACCTGGACAGGCAACGATACCAGCGACACGAACAACAACACAGGAATGGGGAGCGGCGCGCTCGGCACAGCCGCCACGAACGGGGGCTACAACAACACCGCCTCCGGTACCGACGCGCTGCATTCCAACACGACCGGCTCCTACAACACCGCCTCCGGAGCATACGCGCTGCATTCCAACACGACCGGCGGCAACAACACCGCCTCCGGGTACCAGGCGCTCTATGCCAACACGACCGGCATCCAAAATACCGCCTCCGGGGTCTATGCGCTCTATTCCAACACGACCGGCTACGACAACAGCGCGTCCGGGTACCTTGCGCTCAATTCCAACACGACCGGCCTCAACAACACCGCCTCCGGGGACGGCGCGCTTGAGTCCAACACGACCGGCAACGACAACACCGCCTCCGGGTACCAGGCGCTCTATGCCAACACGACCGGCATCCAAAATACCGCCTCCGGGGACGGCGCGCTCTATCACAACACGACCGGCAGCGACAACAGCGCGTCCGGGTACGGGGCGCTCCTTGAAAACACGGCCGGCAACGACAACACCGCCTCCGGGTACCAGGCGCTGTATTACAACACGGGCGGCAACTACAACAGCGCCTCCGGCTACTTCGCGCTGCATAACAACTCCACTGGGTCGCAAAATAGCGCCTCTGGGGTGCAGGCTATGTACGGCAACAAGACGGGCAATTACAACACGGCCTCCGGCACCGACGCGCTCTATTCCAACACGGGCGGCTCCTCCAACATTGCCGAAGGGTATAAAGCGGGCTACAACCTGACGACCGGCAGCAACAACATCGACATCGGCAATGTCGGCGTGGCGGCAGAGAGCGGCACGATCCGCATCGGCACGACGTCGACGCAAACCGCAACCTACATCGCCGGGATCTACGGTACGTCGGTCACGGGCAGTGCGGTCGTAGTCTCCTCCACAGGCCAGCTCGGTGTGACGGTCTCCTCGGAGCGTTACAAGACGGCGATTGCGCCAATGGGATCGGACACGGCGAAACTGGAACAACTACGACCCGTAAGCTTCAAGCTCAAGACCGATGCGACAGGAACGCGCCAGTACGGATTGATCGCCGAGGAAGTGGCGAAGGTCTATCCGGAGCTGGTGATTCGCAATGAAGCGGGTCGGATCGACGGAGTTCGCTATGACGAGCTTGCGCCGATGCTGTTGAACGAAGTGCAGAGGATAACGGCACAGGTAGAGAAGAATGCTGCCCAGGAACAGCAAAACGCTGTCCAAGCTGCGGAAATCCGCGAGCTTAAACAGCAGCAACTTCGCACGCAGCAAGAGATGGCAGAGTTGAAGGCTCTCAACCAAGCGACGCAGGTCGCGCTACGGAAGCTCCAGGCCAGAGATCAGTTAGTCGCGCAGCGTTGAAGGATCAATACCGCCGCCCACCGAGCCGCGC
>Ga0182024_10025074_pt1 | contig 10556 bp, 11 predicted proteins | sample P32metaG_FD_120480 | JGI IMG/M metagenome (GOLD analysis project Ga0182024, IMG submission 120480) | Permafrost microbial communities from Stordalen Mire, Sweden - P3-2 metaG (Illumina Assembly) | ecosystem: Environmental > Terrestrial > Soil > Wetlands > Permafrost | place: Sweden: Stordalen...
GCACAGCGAAATCAAGGATCTCGAGATGGCGATATCGAAGCCGCGCCTCGCGCGAGTGCCGGGGTCCCATCACGTCGTCGTGGCCGGCCCGAAAGGGGGCACCGGTAAGACCACGGCGGCGGCGATGCTCTCCCTCTGTTTCGCCGAACTTCGTGGGGAGATCGTGAGCGTGCTCGACGCGACCACGCAGCTCGGCACCTTGCGTCGTCGCGTGGTGTCGTCAGAGGAACCAACGACTCGACCCTTTCGAGAACTCTGCGCCCGAGCTCTTGATGGTGACGTGCTGCCCGAGTGGTCCGCGCTCGCGCCCTACGTCGACGTGGTGAACGGTCTGCGGGTGCTTCGAAGTCTGAGCAGTCCCGCGGACCAGGACTGTCTTGCACCGGCCGAGTTTGCCGCCGGCGTCGCGCTGCTGCGGCACGCCGGCGACATCGTCGTCTCCGACGTGGGCACGAGGGCCAACGGCCCGGTCGCCGTCGCGGCGCTCGAGAGCGCGAGCACGCTGGTCCTCGCGACAGAGTTCGCCTACGACGCGCTGGAGCTGACCATTGAGATGGTGAGCGCGCTCGCCGGTCAGCCCCTCAGTTATCGGCCGGACCCCGACGACTGGTCCGCCGTTGCCGACGGCAGGTTCGCCCCGTTGGTCGCAGGGTCCGTGGTCGTGGTCGCACCCGGTCGTCAACGTAGCGGCGCCACGGTTCGCCGCGACGTCAATCTAAGGGCGATGACCGAGTGGCTTCGCGTCGTGTGCGGTGGCGTCGTCATGGTCAACCACGATGAGCACCTCGACCTAGGCGATCGGATCGTGCTCGCAGAGCTGCAACTCGACACGGCAGTTGCGTATCTACGCGCCGCCGCGGTAATCGCCGCGAGATTCCCGCTGACGGAGGTGAACGAGTGATTCCTGAGTTGCCGGTTCGACGGGTTGCGCGACGTGGAGCCCCGCGAGTCCGTCGCCCGACGTCGTCGCAATCGTCGACCAGAGCGAAGCGCACCACTGTGGTTCAACTGGCGTTCGTGGGCATCGTTGATGTGGTGTTAATAGTGGCGATGTTTCATCCGGGAATTATCCGCAGCATCTTCACGTCACTGTCGATGACGATCACCGTGCTCACGCCGACGCTCACGACGGCGACGAGTTGGAGTGGATTGTGAAGAGCCAAGAAGATCGACCCGTTGCCGCGCCGGCGAGGATTCAACTACCGCCGTACCCGCCATTCGTGAACGCACGAACGCGAAGCGCCGTGACGCCTGCGGAGGTTTCGCGCGCAAACCCTGGTGGATTCGGAATACTTACGTCCCGTTGGGGGGAAATTGAGCCCACAGCGGCGATCCTGGACGGAGGGAATTCTCTCGGCGGCACGTTGTACAGCGCTGCGAACACTCCGCGACGGGTTCGACGAGGGATGGCGCGCGCGGCGGCGCAGATTTCCGGAGCGGATCGCGTAGCTGCGCGCGAGCAACTGAGGGAGGCCAAACGTCAACTTCAACTCGAGGCTAAAGCAGCTGCGTATCTGCCGAGGAATGGCGAACTCGGGGAGCGTGCGCTGCGTACGTATCGAAGGTTGAAGGTTGAACCACACCGAGCGACGAGCGAGGTCCTAGCCGGCGCGTACCCCTTTCTCGCCGAGAGCGGTCTCGGGAGTGAAGGGATCCTGATCGGTCAAGACGCGTGGAGTGGCGCGGGCTTCGCCTACGACCCTTGGGTGCTTTACCGATTGGGTGTTCTCACTAATCCGAACTGTCTGCTCGCGGGCGTCGTGGGTCGTGGCAAGAGCACGCTCGCCAAGTCGATCGCGACCCGCTCGATTGCCTTCGGGCGGAAGTGTTACGTGCCCGGCGACCCCAAGGGGGAATGGACGGCTGTCAGTCGCAGTGTCGGGGGTCAGGCGATTGCCTTGGGTGACGGCGTCGCGGCGCGCCTCAATCCCCTCGACGAAGGTCCGCGTCCCGCGTACCTTACGGATCCCGACGGCGATCAGGTCACGCTGTCGGACGCGGCGTGGGCGCAGATGGTGCGACAGCGTCGCCGCGAACTGTTGCGATCAATCACCGAGGCGGCGCTCGGTCGATTGATGGGACCGGTGGAGTCCACGGCGCTCTACGCGGCGCTCGATGAGGCGGTCGCAACGAACACCGTCGCAACGTTGCCGCAGGTGGTGTCAGCGATGTTCGATCCACCCGGCGACGTGATCGGATCAAATCGCGCGCAACTGCTGGACGACGGGCGCGACGTCGCGCACGCGCTCAATCGTCTCGTCGGTGGTGACCTGGGAGGACTGTTCGACGGTCCCTCCACCGTGCACTTCGACGCGACCTTGCCCATGGTGAGTCTCGACCTCAGTCGCATCCAGGGATCGGACGCGAAGATCGGCCTGGTGATGACGTGCGCGAGTTCGTGGATGGAGGCGGCATTGCAAGACCCCTCGGGCGGACAGCGTTGGGTCATCTACGACGAAGCGTGGCGCGTGCTTAAGCAACCGGCGCTGCTCGCGCGCATGCAGAGCCAGTGGAAACTCAGTCGGGCCCTTGGGATTGCCAACCTAATGGTGATCCATCGTCTGAGCGATCTCGATGCCGTGGGCGAAAGAGACTCCGAGGCGCGCAATCTCGCGCTCGGACTACTGGCGGACTGCTCCACCAAGATCATCTACGCCCAAGAGTCGGGCGAAGACGCCAAGACCGGTGCGGCGCTGGGTTTGTCCTCAACCGAGATCGACCAGCTCGCGAGTCTGGCGCGAGGCGAAGGGCTCTGGCGCGTGGGCGAGCGGTCCTTCGTCGTTCGCCATATCTGCACGCCGGGCGAGTTGGCCTTGTTTGATACAAATCAACGAATGTTGACATAGTGGGACCGCGACGCCACGACGACGTGTCGTTATTTGTCATCGTCGGAGCTTTCGGACTTTTCTTCACGTTGGCCGCGGGAGGGCTGCTGAGCGCGATGCTCTCGGGCCACGGACTCCCGACGCACCACGTCGCGGGTGCGCTCTCGGCCTTTGCGCACACGAGTGACCCGTCGTTCGCGTGGCGCACGCCGGTCGGTCCCGCGTGGCTCTACTGGTCGGCGACGTCAGTGGTCTTCGCCGTCACCGATATCGTCGTCTTCTTCATGACGCGCATCGTGCGACGTGACTTGCGCAGCAAGGCCGATGATCCGACTCGCATTCCCGGCCTTGCTGATCGACACGACGTCATTGTTGCCGCCGGGGCGAAGCATCTTCTTAAACGGGGCTCGATCCTACGGCCGTCAGTTGCGAAGCCGACGTCGAACGATCTCGGACTCTTTCTCGGGTCGAGTCGTGGAGTGGATTGTTACGCCAGCGTCGAGGACTCGATGGTCATTCTCGGACCCCCGCGTAGCGGCAAGGGGTACAACCTGGTGATCCCTTTCATCCTTGATGCGCCGGGCGCCGTCATCACGACGAGCACTCGACCGGACAACTTGGCCGCGACGATGAGCGCAAGGATGAGGCGCGGCCCCGTGGGCGTCTTCGACCCCCAAGGGCTCGCGAAGGGCGTCGCCGGGGGGCTGCGCTGGTCGCCCATCAGGGGATGCGAGCTCCCTCAAACGGCGATGCTTCGCGCCGGTGCGCTGTGCGCGGGCGCCGCGGGCCGCGTCGAGGGAGGCAACTTCTGGCAGCAACAGACCGAAGTGGTCGTGCGCTGTCTTTTGCAAGCGGCGGCGGTCGATCGGCGCAGCGTGAGCGATCTCTATCGGTGGAGCCTGTCGCCCGACGAGGCGAAGGAGGCCGTCGAGATACTGAGCGCCTCTGCGATCGCCACGCCACTCTGGTCGCGAGCCCTCGGTGCCGTCGTCGGACTCGAACCTCGTCAGCGCGCGAACATTTGGTCGGTCGTCAGTTCGGTCTTCGCGCCCTTCGCGAGTCCCGACGTTATAGAGCAGCTCACTCCGTTACCGGGCGCTGAGTTTCAGCCCGCGCAGTTTCTCAAAGAGAACGGCGCGCTCTTCCTCCTCGGCACGAGCTCCGGTGCGTTCGCCACTTCGAACATCGTCTCGACCTTGATCGAGGACGTGGTGGAGACGGCGCGTCAACTCGCCGCAGCGTCGCCCGGCGCTCGCCTCGATCCGCCGGTGGCGCTGATTCTGGACGAAGCGGCGAACTACCCGCTGCCTTCGCTGGGTTCTTTAATGAGTGAGGGCGGGGGTACGGGCATCACGACGGTCGCGGTCCTGCAGTCCCTGGCGCAAGCGCGTGATCGTTGGGGGAGTGAACAGGCCCAGGCCATCTGGGACTCGGCCACTTCGAAGGTGATCCTCGGGGGCTCGAGTAACGCGAGCGACCTTCGCGATCTCGCCCAGCTCATCGGTGATCGAGAACATCGCGAAGTCACGACTACTCACCAAGCTGGCGGTGGACGGAGTATCTCGGAGTCCACGCGCCAACGAGCCATCCTGGATCCGAGCAGCGTGCGGCTCATCAAGGTGGGTCACGGCCTTTTGATGTTGCGCGCGGCCAAACCCATCATGTTGACCTTGAAGCCCTGGACGCAGCGCGCTGACGCTCGCGAACTCGCTCTCGCGCGCACGAACGTCGAAGAGTTACTGCGCATCGGCGCTCTTCCTCGATGGGAAGTCCGGGCGTGAGCTCAGAGACTCCACCGCGCCCGGTTCTACCTCGTGCCTTCGACGTGCGTCCGAAGGCGACCAGCGACGAGGAGAAGATCGAGCCGCCGATTCATTGGCCGAGTCTCGCGGCGATTCCAGCCCAGCGCGAGTGGTTCGGACTGCGCGAATGGGTCGACGAGTTGCGCGAACGCTACAAGGGCCTCGACAGTTACGTCGTGCCGGCGTGTTGGTATGAACACCAGTCGTTGGTGCTCGCCCTGCAGGCGCTGAAGGATCACGAACGAGCCGCCTACGCGAAGTCGTCACCGGCGTCCTCGGGCACGGACTGGCACCGCGCGTTTCGCGACATCACGGCAATGCTGCGACAGTTCACCGCCGATCTTCGTTGCGCTCACGGACCCGAGCACGCTGAGAGAGAGTCCTTCGACGAGTTCGTTCACGAAGATATTGCTCGACGACGACGCCACGCCGCGACCGTTGCGTTAGGTCACTCGGAGTAACTCACTACCGAGTGGGTAACGGAGATGCAGTTATGGACCACGACTACGCGCAACTACTCGAAGCACTGGGCGAGGGCGTCGCGGCGCTCACCACGAGCGAGCGCTGGACACAGTACCTCGACGTCCAGAGTCGCTTCCCTCGCTACAGCTCGAACAACGTGCTGTTGATCCTCACCCAGAAGCCCGACGCCACGCGCGTCGCGGGCTACAGGGCCTGGCAAGCCCTCGGTCATCAGGTAGTGGCGAAGGAGTCGGCACTGCGGATCTTCGCGCCGATGAAGTACCGAAAGGACGACGTCCCCGAGAGTGAGAAGACCAGCGAAATTCGCGGCTTCAAGTTGGTGCCGGTATTCGACGTCACTCAAACCGAGGGACCGGACCTGCCCGATATCGTGAGCAAGCTCAACGGACTCGCCCCCGAGGGCGTGTTCGAAAAGCTCACCGGGTTCGCCGACGACATCGGGTTTCGCGTGGAGCGACCATCGTCGCTCGAGAGCGGGGCGAACGGTGACACGAATCATTCCGAGGGCCTCATCCGGGTAGCGACCGACAACTCGGAGGCGCAACAAGCGAAGACGCTGGCCCACGAGATCGGTCACGCACTCCTGCACGATCCGGGTCTGGCGACGAACAAGGACCTGTCGCGCGGACTGAAGGAACTCGAAGCGGAGTCCACCGCGTACGTCATCTGTCGCGCGCTGGCCATCGACACCGGTGACTACTCCTTTGGCTACGTCGTCGGTTGGGCCGGCGGTGGGGAGCAGGCTCTCCAGGGCATCAAGGCGTCCACGGGACGGATCCAGCGCGCGGCGGCGGCGGTACTGAAGACCTTCGAGGTAGAGGAACCCGTCGTCGAGGCCGTGAACGTAGTGAGTGCGGGCGTCTCGATCGAGCAGTGGCGTGACGTGACGGCCGTGCTCGACGCCGGAGAGCGCTGGGCGGGCGATCGAAGTGAAGCGGCACGCCTTCAACAGATTGGCGACGCGTCCGACGGACGAATCAGCGTCATATCAATCGACCTTTCGCGCAATCTCGAATCAGCCGGCAACTTCCGGCCACTCGACGATTGGGAGTTCGACGGACCAGCGCAGAGCGCGCCGGCGTGGCACGAACTCGGAATCTAGGGGGAACGTGACGAAGCGAATCTCACTGGTCGTTACGTACGACACGGACAGCGAGACGTCAATCGTTGACGTCGACGCGTCGACGGCTCGTTTTCCCGAGGGGCTCTGTTGGGACGATGAGTTGGATCGTTGGGTGGATGATCCGGCACTCGTGGATGAGGCCACGAGGCGACTTGTTGCTCAGTTGCGAACAGACGAGCGCTCGACCTCGCCCGGTTCTCGGGCGCTGGTGCGCGTGGAAACCAAGTTCATCGAACTGGCGCTGAACATCATCGACCCGGACGGCGCCTGGGACCCCGAGGAAACCCTCGAGTTCGCTGACGCGGCGAAGGTTTATCTCAGCGAGTATCCGATCACGAGCTGGGAGATAGAGGGTGCCTTCGCGCTCGTGGCGCAGTTCGTGCACGACTGGGCGCTGGGCGAAGCTCACCTCGAGGACGCTACGTCACTTGGTGTCGATCGAGTCGATCATCGCGTCGCTTCTCAACTGGTGCGGATGGGGATCGCTTCCAAACTCGAGCGCCCGTCGAGTTCTTCTGAATCCGTGATCGGTGAGATGGAGATTGACGATTGGATAGGGCGTACGTCACTCGAAACGGAAGATCCGCTGTCGCGAACGACCCTACGGATGATCTTTGGCGATTACGAGGGAGCCCCCACGCTGGCGCTCTTCGTCGGAGATGACGAAGAGCCGATTCTGATTGATCGCACGGCACTGCAAATCACACTTGAGGAGGGGTGGGACGGCGCCTTCAACGCTGATGGACCCGTTCTCTCCTTCAGGCCGAACTTCGACGGCGAGCTCGAAACGATTGATCTTGATATTGATCTTGGTCCGATGTTCGAATGAGTGACGTAAGAAATGGCGAACGAGAGGAATCTGAGATGACGGTGAAGGATTCACGCGAAGCAAAAGTGAGTCGCTTCCAAGACGCCGCCAACGACTTCATGAGTGAACCGTCGCCGTTTGGTGTCACCGCCGTCGGGGTCTCGGGTGTCGAGGGTGCCGCTCGTTACGAGCAACACCGAAGACAGTTCGACGTGGTCGAGCGGGTTTGTCACGGGGATCTCATAGCTCTGGTCGATTTGGTCGACAGCGGTTTGTGCCGCTTCTGTGGCGCCAGAAGGAACAAACTAGCGGACGCAGGTTGCGATGAGTATTGCGACGATTACGGCACAAAGGACGAAGGAGCGTGAGCTTGATCTCATATTTCGGAGGTGGGAACGTCCCGATGTTTAACGTGCCAATTGGAAACAATCACGCGCACGATGTCATTGTGAAGTTCGCATTCAAGTCAAGATTGGAAGCAACAAGTCGATGTATCACAACGGTCGCGGATACCCTTCAAATTGGGCTCGAATGCGAAGTAAGGACACTGACTTACCAAGCAGCGGTACGCGAGGGCTGTGATGGCCCATCTATAGCTCCCGCCGAAACCAAGCGGAAACGTCCACTTGTGACAGTTAATCAACGGAGTATGAAGATGGGTACCGAACATGGATGAAGTTTCAGTGGACCACAGAGAGCATCACCCAGGACTGTCGGTTTTGTTGACCGTGGAAGAAGCCGCTGAGTTGTTGAGGCTTGGTAGAACGACAACCTTTGAACTCGTGATGCGGGGAGATATTCAAAGCGTGAAAATTGGACGTCGCCGGCTGGTGATTCGTGACGGACTCGACCGCTACGTCGCTGAACTATTGGCGTCACAATTTGTCGACTAGGTATCTTCCGTTTTTGAAGGTGGCCTTAGGAGACATCCTTGCTGGGCCTGACGTCGCAAGCACTATTTTGTCTGGTTTGCGTGCGCAAACCAGACTAGGATGGAAGACATGATGCACAAGGATTCCGTGTCGAGGATGGTCACGAAGCGTGTCCGACAGGCTCGCCAGCGGTTTTTCGAACCCAATGACTTCGATGCTCCGGCTGCGGTAGTGGATCGAGTCCTCAGCCGTTTGGCGTCTCGAGACGAATTGATCCGCGTCCGCCGAGGTCTTTATTGGCGGGGTCCGAGGTCTCTGCTCGGCATGACACCGCCGGCCACGTCGCAAGTGCTGAGCTACCTGCTGAAAGGGATGAGTTACGGCCCCAGTTCGTACAGCGCAGCTAACGCTCTGGGACTTACAAGCCAGGTGCCCGCTCGAACGGTCATCGCGGTCTCTGGGCGCCCCCCTCGTGATCTCAACTCCCTCGCGGTTCGATTCGCCGAGCGTGGGGGCAAGCGCGGTCTTAATCGTCAGCGCCTCAACGCGAGCGAGATCGCCGTGCTTGAGGTGCTCGAGTCTTGGGACGACTTGGTGGAGATTGACGCAGATGATGCGTGGTGTCGTCTGCGGTCGTTGATTGACAGTGGAAGTGTGCGAGCCGACGCTCTGGCGGTGGCTGCACGTACCGAGCCGAAAATCGTGCGGAGCGGTCTTGAGCGTCTTGGCGTTACGGGAACCATCGGGCACGACATGGTGGCAGCGACGTCATGACTCTTTTCAGAGACGATACGACCGAGTTTCGCCGCGCCGTCGTTACGACGGCGCGGCGACTCAACATTCCAGAAGCCATAGTCGAGAAGGACTATTGGATCAGTCAAGTGCTCCGTGCTGTGAACGCGGCGCACTATGGCCAGTACGTACTGAAAGGAGGAACCAGCCTGTCGAAGGGATATCGGATGATCAGCCGCTTTTCGGAAGACGTAGACCTGTTACTCATTCCTCAGGCCAAGGACGGGGAAGGCGGGGTCGTCGAGGCGTTGCTCGAACAGATTGAGAGGGCAATTTCCGACTTGACGGGGCTTGACACTACAAGGGAGAAGGCCGAGGAGGGGGTTGCGACCATCTCTGTTGCACCATACCCAGGGGTGCTATCCGAGTACTCCAAACAGCATCAGCCACAGATCAGAGTTGATCACGGCGTTCCTGGCGGCCCGATACCTTCCGAGTCTCGTGATTTGGCAATGATGCTTGTCGACCAGTTCGTCCGGGCAGAGCAGGACTTTTCACTCTTCGATGATTTGCAGCCGTGTCAGATCACAATGCTCCATCCAGCTCGAACGCTCGTCGAGAAGCTTTGTGTGGTTGACGGCATCGGTCGAAGGATTGAAGCCGGAAACAAGGCGGTCCGCTCCAGGGAAGCGCGTCACTACTACGACCTATGGCATTTGCTAGATACAAACAGGTCTCCAGCGATTCAATATCTGCAAGAGCACGAAACTGTCGAACTACTCTATGAAGACTGCGCTCGGATTACTGAACGCTTTTACGGGAGCGCCCCCGAGCGCCCTGATGGTGGATTCGCCTCAAGTGTTGCTTTTTCCCCCGAAGTTGTCAGTGTCGTTGGGAATTCTTACGAGAAGATGTGTAGCGAACTAGTTTTCCCGGACTCGGATTGCCCAAGCCTTCAGGATGTGGTTGAGCGAATCCGAGCGAATTCGGGCGATCTGTGATCTCTCGTTAAGTTGAAGAAGCCGCGACGCTTCTACGCATCGGGAGGACCTCGGCGTATGAACTCTTTATGCGCGACGGGCCACAAAGCGTGAAGAACTTGACCTCTACGTTGCGCAACTTTTGGCGCTACAAATGGGCGATTAAGTGTCTTCGGTATCCCACAGCATTGACCCCATTGCCTCGGCAACTACCTTTCGATCGGAGTCAAGGATGTGGCCATAAACATCCGCCGTCATCCGGATTGATGAATGGCCCAGTACTTGACTAACGACTTGAATCTTCACTCCTTGGGCTAACATCAGGCTCGCTGTGGAGTGGCGCAGTTCGTGAGGATGCCAGTCTCCGGGACCAGCGCTCCGACATATCGCCTGGAACTCTCTGTACAGATTTCTCGGGTCGATCGGCGTGCCGACTGATGACGTGAAGATGTACCCCAAGTCAATTCACGAGCTGCCTAACTATCGGCTCGAGACCCGTTCATGAGGGTTCAAATTGGTGAAAACTGACTTCGTCTGCTGGACTTTCAATTCATCTTCGTTCATCAAAATTCACCTCAAGTAGTTCACGTGTAGTTGGAAGCCCTGCCGCCACGGAGAACCCCGCTCCAAGTATGAACATACGGGGGTGATGTCTCGCGGCGAGTTCAGCGGCCGACTCAGTTTTTGAGAGGCCCACTATTGGGGCCTCACGACACGCTGGCCGTCTCTAGGTTCTGAAGATTCCTTTCCCCCCTCTATTTTCATCATAAACATTTGCCAGTTCGAGAAGAAGGGGAGTGCCAGGGCTCTGAAGTGGACCCCATCCCTTGGACAGCCTGACCGTCTTCTTAAGAGTTGAGCAGTTGGTTGTTGTCACCGAGCTCAGGCAGCCCGTTGGTTGATGCGTGATTGATAGTAGACCTCGTCGGGA
>Ga0182024_10025075_pt1 | contig 10556 bp, 10 predicted proteins | sample P32metaG_FD_120480 | JGI IMG/M metagenome (GOLD analysis project Ga0182024, IMG submission 120480) | Permafrost microbial communities from Stordalen Mire, Sweden - P3-2 metaG (Illumina Assembly) | ecosystem: Environmental > Terrestrial > Soil > Wetlands > Permafrost | place: Sweden: Stordalen...
GCACGGGACGGTCCCGACGCCGCCGGGCGTCAGGGTGCAGCCGACCCCGATCTATGAGACGGTCACTATGTGCCTGCTCGCCTGGGGGCTGTGGCGTCTGCGTGATCGCGTGCGCCCGGGCGTGATCTTCGCGCTGTACCTGCTGGGGAGTGGGCTGGAGCGGTTTCTCGTCGAGTTCATCCGCCGCAACAGCGAGGTGCTCGCCGGCCTGACCGCGCCGCAACTGGAGAGCATCGTGCTGTGCGTGATCGGGTCGGTGTGGCTCGCCGCGATGGCACGCCGGGGCGGCGTCGCCGCTCTGCGGGCGACGGCGGCCTGACTCGCACCGTTCGACGAACTCCTGAGCGGGCAAGCGATAATCACCGGCCATGGCCACCGGCACTTCCCTCTCCGATGTGTTCCCGTTCGGCAGCCGCCTGAACGAGCGCGGTCGCCTGGAGGTGGGCGGCTGTGACGCGATCGAGCTTGCCAGGGAGTTCGGGACGCCGGCATACGTCGTGGCCGAGGACGACCTGCGCTCGCGCGCCCGCAGCTTCATGCAAGCGGGCCGCGACGCCGCGCACAACGACTTCCATGTGGTCTTCGCGTCCAAGGCGTTTCCCTGCACGGCGGTCCTCGAGCTGCTTGCCCGGGAGGGATTGTGGTGCGACGTGGCCTCCGGCGGCGAGCTGCACCTGGCCCTGACGGCCGGGTTCTCGCCCGAGCAGATCGTGGTTCACGGCAACGCCAAGTCGGAAGCTGAGCTGCGCATGGCGCTACGCCATCGCGTGGGGCTGATCGTGCTCGACAACTTCGATGAGATCGATCGCTTGGAGCGCCTTCTAGCGGAGGGCGCTGCGGGCGGGGCAGCGGGGAGCGACGCAGTGCTCGGCGGCCAGCCCGTGCTCGTGCGCGTCGCTCCCGGCGTGCGCGGGGAGACGCACGAGAAGATCTCCACCGGCCAGGCGGACTCGAAGTTCGGCTTTGCGATGGCGCAGGCGGGCGAGGCGCTGGCCCGGGTGGAGCGCGTCGAGGGGCTGGCGCTGCGCGGGCTGCACGCGCACATCGGCTCGCAGCTGCTCGATTTGGAGTCGTTTCGCCGCGAGGCCGCCGAGCTCGCGAGGCTCGGCGACTTTCCGGTCTGGAACCTCGGTGGGGGTCTCGGCGTGCGCTACACCGAGCATCAACCGCCCCCGCCATCGATCGAGGAGTACGTCGGCGCGGTCGTCGCAGCGGCGCACGCTCATGGCAGGGGCGCCGACCGGCGCCTGCTGATCGAGCCGGGAAGGGCCCTCAGCGCGAACGCCGGGGTGACGCTGTACACGGTGGAGAGCGTGAAGCGGAACGTCTCGCGCTGGGTCGCCGTCGACGGCGGGATGTCGGACAACCTGCGCCCGATGCTCTACGGAGCAGTGTATGAAGCGCACGTGGCAGACCGCTTCAGGGGCGCGAGCGAGTGCGTCCTGGTCGGCAAGCACTGCGAGTCCGGGGACGTGATCGTTCGCGACGCCCGGCTGGAGGATCCGAAGGCGGGCGACGTGATCGTGACGCCCGCCACGGGGGCGTACGGATATGCGATGGCGAACAACTACAACGGCGTACCCCGGCCGCCGGTCATCTTCTGCCGTGACGGCGACGCGCGCGTCGTCGCGCGCCGTGAGAGCTTCGACGATCTGACCGCGCGAGATGTCGTCTAGGGCGCCGGAGATCGCGCACGATGGCGGCTGATCACTTCAACGTCGGCCTGCTCGGCCTCGGCACCGTGGGCTCGGCGTTCGCCGAGCTGCTGGAGGAGAGGGCCGGGGAGATCGAGCGCTTCAACGGCCGCAGGCCGGTGATCAGCGGTGTGCTGACGCGCACGCGCGGCAGCTTCGAGGACGTCCTCTCCGACGCTGACCTGCTCGTCGAGCTGATCGGTGGCATCGAGCCCGCGCGCGGATACCTGCTGCGGGCGCTGTGCGCCGGCAAGGACGTGGTCAGCGCCAACAAGCAACTGCTGTCCCAGCACGGCGAGGAGCTGTTCGAGACGGCCCGCGAACATGACGTCAGGCTGCGCTTCGAGGCGGCGGTGGCAGGTGCGGTGCCGGTCGTGCGCGTGCTCGAGGAATCGCTTTCGGCCACGCCCATAGAACGCATACACGGGATCGTCAACGGCACGACCAACTTCATACTCACCGAGATGGCGCGGGGCTCGACCTACGCCGAGGCGCTCGCGGAGGCTCAGCGTGTCGGTTACGCCGAGGCCGACCCCAGCGACGACGTGAGTGGCCGAGACGCGGCCGCGAAGATGGCGATCCTGGCGCGCCTGGCGTTCGGCTCGCCCGTCCACCTCGACGACGTGCGCTACGAGGGCATCGAGCACCTGCACGGCGACGACCTGGAGTACGCGCGCGAGCTGGGTCTGGGGCTGAAGCTGGTGGGTACCGCCGAGCGCTGTCAGGGAGGGCTGTCGGTCCACGTCCATCCCACGTTCCTCTATTCCGGGCATCCGCTCGCGGCCGTGTCCGGACCGTTCAACGCCGTCACGGTCGAGTCCGAGACGATCACCGAGCTCACGATGTCCGGACCTGGCGCTGGCGGCCTGCAGACCGCGAGTGCGGTGCTCGGCGATGTGGTGAGCGTGATGACCGGCGGCGCTCGGCCGCCCGCTCCGCCACTTGCGCTTGCACTGATCGAGGATGTCGAAAGCGCCTACTATCTGCACCTGGACGTGGCCGACCGCCCGGGCGTGCTCGCCTCAGTCACAAAGGTGCTGGGCGAGCACGACGTGTCGATCAAGTCGGTCGTGCAGCGCGGGATGGGCGAGCACGCGCGCCTGGTGATGGTCACCCACCCCGTGCTCGAGTCGAGCCTGAGAGAGGCTGTGCAGCGCGTTGGCGAGTTCGATTTCGTCCGCTCGGAGCCGCGAACGATCAGGGTCATCGAAGAGGAGTTCGTATGAATCAGACGAGAGCCCTCCCGAGGGTCGAGGCGATACCGCCGACGGGAAGCCATGTGCCCCTGATCGAGCGCTACCGCGAGCGCCTGCCATTCGCGCCCGGGGATCCCCTGGTGAGCCTCCAGGAGGGCTCAACGCCGCTGCTGCGCGCGCCGGTGCTCTCCGATCTGGTGGGAGCGACCGTGCGCCTGAAGCTCGAGGGCGCGAACCCGACAGGATCGTTCAAGGATCGGGGCATGACCTGCGCCGTCTCGGCTGCCGTGCGCGAAGGCGCCAAGGCGGTGATCTGCGCCTCGACCGGCAACACGGCTGCGAGCGCGGCGGCATACGCGGCCCGCGCTGGCATCACCTGCGCCGTGATCGTGCCGGACGGCAAGATCGCGCAGGGAAAGATGGCCCAGACGCTCGTCCACGGCGCCCGCGTGATCGCGCTGAAAGGGAACTTCGACCAGGCGCTGACGCTCGTGCGCGAGCTCACCGCCGCGCATCCGATCGTGCTCGTCAACTCCGTCAACGAGTTCCGCATCGAAGGCCAGAAGACGGCCGCCTTCGAGGTGCACGAGGGCCTGGAAGGCGGCCTTGAAGCGCTCTGCATACCGGTGGGAAACGCGGGCAACATCACCTCCTACTGGCGTGGCTTTCGCGAGTTGGGGGCGGCGCCGAAGCTGTTCGGCTTCCAGGCGCAGGGCGCAGCGCCGTTGGTGGAGGGCAAGGTCATCGAGAATCCGGAAACGGTGGCGAGCGCGATCAGGATCGGCAATCCCGTGCGCTGGGAGGACGCGATGGCGGCGGCGACGGACTCGCGCGGCTCGATTCGGGCCGTCAGCGACGGCGAGATCCTGGACGCGTTCAGGCTTCTCGCCTCCAGGGAAGGCATGTTCTGCGAGCCCGCTTCGGCGGCGTCGGTGGCCGGGCTTCTGAAGTACGGGGCCGACGGCGCGGAGCAGATCGTCTGCGTGTTGACGGGACGGGGCTTGAAGGATCCGGAGACGGCGATCGCCAACAACGACGGCATGGTGATTCAGTGCGACGTGGAGATCGGGCCGATCGAGGAAGCGGTGTTGGGTGATCCGTAGGCGTCTCGTCCGCGTGCCGGCGTCCTCAGCGAATCTGGGGCCGGGGTTCGATTGCATGGCGGCCGCGCTGTCGCTGCACCTGGAGCTCGAGGTGCTCGAGACGGGCGAGTTCGCCGTGGAGTCAAACGTGGCGGTGGCCAAAGGTCGGGAGAACCTGTGCGTCCAGGCATTCGAGCGGCTGCACGCGCCGGACGGATTCACGTTCAAGATCCGCTCCGAGATTCCACTCGCCGGAGGTCTGGGGTCAAGCGGCGCCGCGATCGTCGCGGGACTCATGGCGGCCGACCACCTGTTCGAGCTCGACGCCGACGTGTTGGCCGAGGCGACCGAGCTCGAGGGCCACCCGGACAACGTCGCGGCGGCGCTGCACGGAGGGTTCGTCGTGTACGCCGACGGGCAGGCGACCCGGTTTGACCCGCCGACGGGATTGGAGGCGCTGGCGGTCGTGCCCGAGCTGGCCGTGGGCACGAAGGCTGCGCGCGCGGCGCTGCCGGAGGAGGTGCCGCTAGCCGAGGCGGTGTTCAACGTCGCGCACGGCGCGCTGCTCACGCTCGGCCTGGCGACCGGTGACTGGGATCTCGTCGCGCGCGGCCTGCAGGACCGCCTGCACCAGCAGCGACGCGGCGCGCTGTTCCCGCGCTCGTTGCAGCTGGCCGCCCGCGCGCGGGAGCTGGGAGCGCTCGGCGCGACGATCTCCGGCGCAGGCCCGACGGTGCTGGTGTGGTGCTTCTACGAGCAGACGGGCACGGTCGCCGAGGCACTGCGCCTCGAGATCGACGGCTGGGCGACGTTGCTGCGGACTCCGTTCGAGCCGCAGGGCGCATACGTCGGAGAGCTCTGAATCACGCGGTCAGGCGCCGATCACAGCCAGCCGCCCGCGAGCCTCCTGGAATCCGGGCAGGCGCTCGAGCACTTCGTCGGCGAGCGCGAGATAGTCCGCGCCCAGGTCGGGGCGATGGTCGAGGATCGACGTCGCGCGCTCGGCGGATTCGGCGTAGGCGATGGACGCGCGCACGACCGTGTCGAACACCTGCTCGCCGAAGCGCTCCTTCAGCGAGGCCAGTGCCTCGCGCGAGTGGACGGTTCGCATGTCGGCCAGGTTGAGCAGCACGCCCAGCAGCGACAGCTGCGGGTTCAGGCCGTCCCGCGCCAGCTCCACCACCTCCATCGCCTGCTCGACGCCCTGCAGTGCGAAGTACTGGGCCTCGGCGGTGACGAGCGCTGAATCGGCCGCCACGAGCGCGTTGACGGTGAGCAGGCCCAGCGAGGGCGGGCAGTCGATCAGGATCACGTCATAGTCCCGCGGCGCCTTGGCCAGTGCCCGCCTGAGGGTCAGCTCGCGGCCCATCTTGCCGCCTAGCGTCAGCTCGGCTTCGGCGAGGCTCAGGTTCGCGGGGATCATGTCCGCGTGGATTGCCTCGGCGGCGGAAGATCCTCCGGAAAGCACGTCGGCGATCGTGGGCTGGACGTCCGGGGCGAGGTCGAAGTAGTCCGACAGGTTGCCTTGTGGATCGAGGTCGATCGCCAGCGTGCGGACGCCGCTGCGGCGAAACGCGTCGGTGAGGGTTCGCACCGCGGTCGTCTTTCCGGTGCCACCCTTCTGTGAGAGGACGGCGATGGTGTGAGACATCGTGGGCGCGATACTACGCGCCCGGCACCACGCGGGGGGCGACGGGCTCAGCCGGTCGTGCGCAGTGAGCTTTTCTCGAGGTTCTCGGGGTCCGTGTCGGTGGGCTCGGCGATGCTGAGAAAGCTCAGGCGGTAGCGCCCGACGATGATCTCGTCGCCGTCGCGCAGGACCTTGCCTTCGACCCGTGCGCCGTTCACGAACACGCCGTTGAGGCTGCGGTCGTCTAGCAGGCGCACGCCGTCGGGCTGGCGCACTATCAGGGCGTGCCGGCGTGAGACCGTCGGATCATCGAAGCGCAGATCCGCCGCCATGCTGCGCCCGATGCGGGTCCACTCGCGTGATAGCGCGACCGTTTGCAACCCGCCGCCGTCTTCGTAGCAGAGGTAGTCGCCGGGCTGCTCGATCTTCTCTCTCGCCACGGCCAGCTGTGCCTCGCGGTCGGCGGGCGCCGGCTCGGAGAGCACGGCGTCTTGGCGGGAGCTCTGCTCGCCCGGGCTTATTCGCTCGGTGTTGAACAATGAGGCGCGCACGAAGTCCCGGCCAGAGCACCCCGGACACTCGGTCAGCGTGTCCATGCCCGTGAGCGTCAGCACGTAGCCGCAGCCCCGACAACGGAAGGATCCCGCCCCAGCGAACGTGCCCGCAGTCAGTGTCTCCATGGGTGTTCCTCCCTTCTCTCCTAGGTGCCCGGCGTGCGCCTCGTCGAGGGAAAGCTCGTGGCGATCATAACAAGTTGGCCGAGACGGCAGACGCTCGATGGACGCATAGGCCACAACGGTGCACCGAGGCGCTTTCCTCGGCCAATAACAGGTCTCTACCCGCAAGCAGGCCGGCGAAACCGGCGCTCTTGCAAGGCTGCACGCTGCGGTGAGTGGGTGCTCGCGAGCCCGCGAGCCGCGCCTGTAAGGCAGGCCGGCGTGCAGGCCGGGGGCGCCGAGCAGGAGCGGGGAGCGCGACGGCGAAATCCGCAGCGACGATGGCCTTGCCAGTCACCCATGTCGAGCAGTTCGAGCGCTTCCTGCTGCGGCGCGGCGTGGGCGCGTTGGAGGCGGACCGCAATCGCTGTGTCGACTGCGGGCGCACGCCGTTGACGGGCGAGCAGGTCCACCTTTACGACGGGCGCAAACACGGGATCGTGTGCGAGCTGTGCCGAACGCTCCGTCGCGAAGCGCCCGTGGCGAGCGAGACCGTGCGCCACTACGAGCGCGGCCAGACCGTGCGACTCACCGCGCGCGCGGCCTAGCTGCAGCCACCGTCCGGTCAGGGCGGGCTCTAGACTGACGGTCGCCCGTGGACCCCGTGACCGTCTCGACCGTGATCTCCGCTCCGCGCGAGCAGGTGTTCGACTACCTGCAGGACATCGCCAACCACGGCGAGTTCACCGACCACTATCTCGTCGACTGGCATCTGACGCGGATCGACTCGGTTGGACTGGGCGCGGGGGCGCGCTTTCGCGTCCGGGCCCCCGGCAACCGCTTCAGCTGGGCCGATGTGACCTTCGCCGAGGTCGATCGCCCGTACCGGATCGTCGAGGTCGGCCGCACCGGCAAGGAGAACCGAATCCGCACGCTCGGCGTCTACGAGCTTGCGCCTGGCGCATCCGGCTCCACGCGCGTGCGCTTCACGCTCGAGACGATGCCCGCCACGCTGTCGGACCGATTGATGGAGGCGCTCGGCGCGCGGGGCTGGATGAGGCGCAAGAACAAGCGGGCGATGCGCCGGTTGCGCGCGATCCTCGAGCAGGGCGAGGGTCGCGGGCACCGCGTGACCGTCGCCGGCGGATAGACTGCCGCGTCGCATGTCCAGCCGCTTGCGCAAGTCACCGCTCCTCGCGCTCGCCGTGCTCGCCGTCCTCGCGCTCGGCGCATGCGGGGACTCCCACACCAGGGTGAGCACCGGCACGTACGCCGGGGAGTCGGGCGCCAACGCGCCTTACCTGAACGTCGGCCCGCTGATCTACGAGGTTCAGCTCTCGCGGGAGCTGAACCCCTTCGACGCCGAGGACGCCACGTACCTGCAGGGACTCTCTCCGGCCCAGGGCACGCTGACCGCTGGACAGGAGTGGTTCGCGGTCTTCCTGCAGGTTTACAACAACACCTCTCAGGCGCTGCCCGCGGCGAGCGACCTGACGATCACCGACACGCAGGGCAACAGCTACACGCCGCTGGCGCCGGGAGCGGGCAACGAGTTTGCCTACCGCGGCGGGACCGTCCCCGCCGATGGCAGGCTGCCGGCCCCCGACTCGGTCGCGGCGGCGGGCACCACCCAGGGTGCGCTGCTGCTCTACAAGATCCAGATCGTCTCGTTGGACAATCGCCCGCTGAAGCTGACGATCGTCGACCCGACGGACGCCTCGCAAACGGCCTCGGCCGAGCTGGACGTCTGACGCTTAGCGCCCGGTCCGCAACCCTGCTTCGAGCACCTGCCGGGCGACCGGTGCGGCCGTCGCTCCGCCGGCGCCGTCTTTGACGAGCAGCACACCGACGACGATATGCGGGTGAACTGCCGGAGCGAACGCGGCGAACCAGGCATCGGTGTTGCTCGCTTCGTTGGCCGCGCCCTGGCACGTCGCGGAGCCGGATTCCTTCCCGGCGGATTCCCCGGACGCGGATTCTGAGCGTGCGGGGGAGCACTCCGTCTTCAGTTCCGCGGTACCGGTCTTTCCGGCGACCACGACCCCCGGAATCGCCGCCGAGGTACCGGTGCCTTCTCGCACGACGCCGATCATGAGGTTCCTGACGGTGCGGGCCACGGTGGCGCTGGTCGCTACGATGCCCGCGGTGGGCCGCGACGCCGGCGTGAACGTTGGCCGCGGCCGACGTCCCCCGTCGGCGATCGTAGCCGCGACGATTGCCATCTCCAGCGCGCTCGCCTGAACCTGTCCCTGGCCGATGGCCGTCGATCCGACATCCAATTCGCCCTGGATCTGCGACGCCGGAGGGAGCGTGCTCTCTGCCGCGCCTTCGATGTCCGGTTCGTGGTTGAAGCCGAAGCGTTCGGCCATGGCCACGAGCCGCGCGGCGCCGACCTTAACTCCGAGCGGCGCGAACACGGAGTTGCAGGACACCGCGAAGGCCAGTTCGAGCGTCCCGCCACAGTTCTCGCCGTTGGCGTTGTTCAGCTTGACTCCGTCGAGCGTCGCGTAGGACGCATACGGGAAGACGGTGTGGCGGTTGGCGATCCGCGCCTGGAGCGCACTCGTGATGGTGACCATCTTGAACGTCGATCCAGGGGGCTGGACGCTGTCGAGGCCGATGCCAGCCACAGCCAGGATCTGACCGGTGGAGGGCTGCATCGCGACGATCCCGCCAAGCTGGCCGCCGAGCGCCGTTACGGCTTCACGCTGCACGGCGGGAGAGACGGTCGTGCGAACCGCCGAGGCGGCATGCGGCGCGGCGGAGGCCAGGACGCGAACGGGCCCGCCGGGAGCCTGTCGTCCTGCGGACTGATCCGGCCCCGCCGGCAGCTTGCTACTCGCCGGCTCGGCGAGTAGCTGGCCGCCCGGCGTTCCGCGCAGACGAGCGTCAAGCGCCAGCTCCATGCCGCCAACGCCGACGATCGCGTCCGGTGGCACGCCCTGCGCTTCCAGGGCCTGGCGTCGGTCGGCGGGGACCGGTCCGACTCCTCCGAGCAGCGCGCCTGCGAACGCACCCAGCGGTGAGCTGCGATCCGCGGCGGTGGACGCCGAGCCCTCGGCCAGGACGGTTCCGTCGCGCGCCAGCAGCTCGGCGCGAGGCGGCAGCGCGGTGCGGCGGCCGAGCGCTTCTCCCGGGCGCAGGCCGGGGAATGCAAGCGAGCGCGACCAGGCGATGGCCGGTCCTTCGCCGCCGCGGCCGCCGGTCGCCATGATCTTCAACTGGAAGCTGAGCGCCAGCGTGCCGAACAGACGGGTGTGGACGCGAACCGGCACGGCGACGAGGCCGCCGGGAACGTCACGCGGCTTGCCGGCGACCTGCAGCCCGGTGGCCGTAGCGGTTGTGAGCGCCTGTTGGTACTCGCGGGCGAACTGGTCGGCCGAGGTCGTTCGCTGCGAGGAGGCGTCGATGTCGAAGTACATGGCCGCGTAGTCGCCGCTGGCCCACGCCGCGACGAACCGGGCGGCGAGCGAATGCGCCGCCGAGGCCATCTGGTTGGCTCCGGCGATGGCCCCGACAGCGAACGCGACGATGGCGAGCGCGATCACCGGCCGCGCCCGTCGCAACCGCGTGATCTGCTTCTCAGTCAGGGAGCGGTAGAACATGGCAGGTGACGGGACTGGATTGGATCATCGTCGCGTTCGCGGCCATCCTCGCCTCTTTCGGCTTTCGCCGGGGGTTCATCGTCGGAGTGCTCTCCTTCGGCGGGTTCGCGATTGGTGCATTCCTCGGCACTCGCCTAGGTCCTCTTCTGCTTCCACAGGGATCATCCTCGCCGTACGCTCCCGCGTTCGGGCTGGTAGGCGCGCTGCTCGCTGGCGCGATCCTGGCGAGCGGCTTGGAGGGTCTCGGCTTCAGGCTGCGCCGCGCCATGATCATCCCCGGAATCGGGCTGCTCGACGGGCTGCTCGGAGCCGCGCTCGGTGCGGCGCTCGGACTGGGCATCGTCTGGATACTCGCCGCGGTTGCCGCCCAAGCGCCGAGCGAGGCTCAGCTGCGCGCGGACATCCAACGCTCGGCGATCCTGCGCGAGCTGAACGTTCTGCTCCCTCCCTCCGGCCCGATCCTGAACGCGCTCGCGCGCCTGGATCCGCTCCCGTCGATCTCGGGCCCTTCGCCGGACGTGGCGGCCCCCGCCCCGCGGATCGCGCGTGCGCCGGGTGTGAGGGCGGCCGCACGCAGCGTCGTGCGTGTCATCGGCACCGCGTGCGGGCTGGCGATCGAGGGCTCGGGGTGGGTGGCGGCGTCGCAGCTGGTGGTCACGAACGCGCACGTCGTCGCCGGCGAGCAGGACACGA
>Ga0182024_10025076_pt1 | contig 10555 bp, 6 predicted proteins | sample P32metaG_FD_120480 | JGI IMG/M metagenome (GOLD analysis project Ga0182024, IMG submission 120480) | Permafrost microbial communities from Stordalen Mire, Sweden - P3-2 metaG (Illumina Assembly) | ecosystem: Environmental > Terrestrial > Soil > Wetlands > Permafrost | place: Sweden: Stordalen...
AAGTTGGTGCGGGCCGCGATCTCCTGATTGCCAAGAAGCCCGTCGTTGGGATGGAATGCGCGCAATACATCAAGGCCGCGGGAAAGCGCGACGACGAAGCTGCGATCGGTCGCCACTTTCTTGCCTGGACGCTTCATTGCCTGCTGCTGTGCGGACCTCGTTGACAACCGACGTGCTTCAAAATAACCCTCCGTGTCAAGATGTGGAATTAAATTCCGCACTGCGAAATTAGTCGTATCCAGGGAGAGTCGCGTGAACGAAGTGGTCAAGCTCGAGCGTCATGACGTCATCGGCATCGTCACGGTCAACAGCCCCCCGGTGAATGCGCTGAGCGCCGCCGTCCGCGGCGGCATCCTGGATTGCATCACCCGCGCGATCGCCGATCCCGAAATCAAGGCGATCGTTCTGACCTGTGGCGGCCGCACCTTCATTGCCGGCGCCGATATCACCGAATTCGGCAAGCCGCCGAAGCCGCCCGGCCTCCACGAAGTGCTGACCCTGATGGAGAACAGCGCGAAGCCGATCGTTGCCGCGATTCATGGCACGGCGCTGGGCGGCGGGCTGGAAGTGACGCTCGCCTGCCACTTCCGGGTCGCGACCAAGGACGCCAGGCTCGGGCTGCCGGAAGTGAAGCTCGGCCTGTTGCCGGGCGCGGGCGGCACGCAGCGCCTGCCGCGCGCGGTCGGTCCGGAACTGGCGGTCAAGATGATCGTCGGCGGCGACCCGATCAGCGCCGCGGAGGCGCTCAAGAACGGCCTGATCGAGGAAATCGTCGAAGGTCCGGCCGCAGGCGGCGAGGCGTTCGCCCGCAAGGTACTGGCGGAGAAACGCCCGTTGCGCAAGCTGCGCGACGACGACAGCAAGCTTGCGGCGGCCAGGGCCGACCGCTCGATCTTCACCAACGCCGTCGCCGCGATGACCAAGCGGGCGCGCGGACTGGAAGCGCCGTTTTCCGCCGCCGACGCGGTCGGCGCCGCGATCGACCTGCCGTTCGACGAAGGCCTGAAGAAAGAGCGCGAGGGCTTCCTGAAGCTCGTCGCCAGCGATCAGTCCAAGGCGCAGCGTTACGCCTTCTTCTCCGAGCGCGAGGCGGCCAAGATCTCCGGCGTCCCCGAGGGCACCAAGCCGCGCCCGGTCGAGCGCGTCGCCATCATCGGCGCCGGTACCATGGGCGGGGGCATCGCGATGTCCTTTGCCAATGCCGGTATTCCGGTGACGCTGATCGAGACCGGCGAGGAGCAGCTCAAGCGCGGCATGGCCGTGATGCAGAAGAACTACGAGGCCACCGCGGCGCGCGGCGGCATTCCGGCCGACGCGCCGGCCAAGCGCATGGGCTTGATCCGTGGCGTGGTGGGTCTTGAGAACGTCAAGGACGCTGACCTGATCATCGAAGCCGTGTTCGAGACCATGGCGATCAAGAAGGAAGTATTCGCCGCGCTCGACAAATTCGCCAAGCCGGGCGCGGTGCTCGCCAGCAACACCTCCTATCTCAACATCGACCAGATCGCGGCGGTGACCAAACGTCCCCAGGACGTGCTGGGCATGCACTTCTTCAGTCCGGCCAATGTGATGAAGCTGTGCGAGATCGTGCGCGCCGAGAAGACCGCGCCGGATGCGCTGACCACGGCGGTGGCGGTGGCGCGGCGGATCGCCAAGGTGCCGGCGGTGGTCGGCGTCTGCGACGGCTTTGTCGGCAACCGCATGCTGGCGCAGCGCGGCAAGCAGGCGGAAAAACTGCTGTTCGAAGGCGCGCTGCCACAGCAGGTCGATGCCGTCGTCACCAGATTCGGCATGCCGATGGGGCCGTTCGCGATGGGCGATCTCGCCGGCCTCGATATCGGCTGGCGCTCGCGCAAGGATCGCGGCATCAAGTCGGAAATCGCCGATGCGCTGTGCGAGGCCGGTCGCTTCGGCCAGAAGACCGGCAAGGGCTATTACAAATACGAGGCGGGCTCGCGCGCGCCGCTGCCCGATCCGGAAGTCGAGAAGCTGATCGACGAGACGCTGCAGCGGTTGGGGCGCAAGCGGCGCCTCGTCAGCGACGAGGAGATTCTCGAGCGCATGATGTATCCGATGATCAACGAGGGCGCGCGCATCCTGGAAGAAAAGATCGCGGCCCGTCCGAGCGATATCGATGTGATCTGGCTCTACGGCTATGGCTGGCCGATCTATCGCGGCGGCCCGATGTTCTATGCCGACCAGGTCGGGCTGAAGCACATCGCCGACCGGCTGTCGTTCTATGCCAAGGAGACCAACGATCCCTCGCTCGAGCCGGCGCCGCTGCTGAAGCGGCTGGCGGCGGAAGGCAAGACCTTTGCGTCGCTGGCGCAGTCCGCGAAGGCGGCTTGATGACGTACAGCGACGCAGTCACTCCATTCCCTCCCCCCTTGTGGGGGAGGGAATGGAGGGGAGGGTAAGCCACCACCACGGTCTTCGCGGTACCCCCTTCCCCGACCCCTCCCCACAAGGGGGAGGGGAGCACGCACATTTTTGCTCACCTCACGTCAGCCAAGGCTTCCATGACCCATCCTGGCGAGCAGTTCTATCCAGAAGGCGTGCGGTGGGACGATCCGATCGCGCGCGGCACGTTGCCCGATCTGTTGTCGCAGGCCGCCGCACAATTCGCGGGCCGGCCGGCGATCGAATTCCGCGACCGCCCGATCAGCTATGCCGAGCTTGAGTCGATGGTGGAGACGGCTGCCGCGGCACTGCTGCGCGCCGGCTATGGCAGGCACCATTCGGTCGCGCTGTTCCTCGGCAATTCGCCGGATCATCCGGTGAATTTCTTCGGCGCGCTGAAGGCCGGCGCCCGGGTCGTGCATCTCAGCCCGCTCGACGGCGAAATCGCGCTGTCACACAAGCTCGGCGATTCCGGCGCGCGCGTGCTCATCACCAGCAACCTCGCGGCGCTGCTGCCGACGGCACTGAAGTTTCTCGACAAGGGGCTGCTCGACCGTCTGATCGTCTGCGAGGACGACCGCTGGGGCAAGCTCGGCATTGCGCAGGCGCCGATTCCGGATCACCCCGCCATCGTGACGTTCAGCAGCTTTGTCGACGGCGCCGCCGCGCCGGCGCAATGGCCGCCGATTTCGGCCGATGACGTCGCGCTGCTGCAATATACCGGCGGCACCACCGGCCTGCCGAAGGGCGCCATGCTGAGCCACGGCAATCTCACCGCGGCGGTGTCGATCTATGATGTCTGGGGCAGGAAGGCGCGGACCGAGCGCGACGCGGTCGAGCGCGTGATCTGCGTGCTGCCGTTGTTCCATATCTTTGCGCTGACCGTGATCCTGCTGCGCAGCCTCGAGCGCGGCGACCTGATCTCGCTGCACCAGCGCTTCGACGTCGAAGCGGTGATGCGCGACATCGAAATCAAGCGCGCCACCGCCTTCCCCGGCGTGCCGACGATGTGGATCGCGATCGCAAGCCTGCCCGATCTCGAGCGCCGCGATCTGTCGTCGCTGGTGAGCTGCGGTTCCGGCGGCGCGCCGCTGCCGGTCGAGGTCGCCCGCATCTTCGAGCGCAAGGTCGGCATCAAGCTGAAGAGCGGCTGGGGCATGACCGAGACCTGCTCGCCCGGCACCGCTCATCCGCCGGACGGGCCGGACAAGCCGGGCTCGATCGGGCTGATGCTGCCCGGCATCGAGATGGATGTGGTGGCGCTGGACGATGCCACGCAAATGATGCCGGTCGGCGAGGTCGGCGAAATCCGCATCAGGGGCCCGAACGTCACCAACGGCTACTGGAACCGGCCGCAGGAGACCGCCGAGGCCTTTGTCGGCGACCGCTTCCTGACCGGCGACATCGGCTACATGGACGCCGACGGCTATTTCTATCTGGTCGACCGCAAGAAGGACATGATCATCTCCGGCGGCTTCAACGTCTATCCGCAGATGATCGAGCAGGCGATCTACACCCACCCTGCGGTGCAGGAGGTGATCGTGATCGGCATTGCCGACGATTACCGCGGCGAGGCGGCGAAGGCCTTCATCAAGCTGCGCGAGGGCGCCACGCCGTTCACGCTGGACGAGCTGCGGGCCTTCCTGACCGGCAAGCTCGGCAAGCATGAGCTGCCGGCCGCGCTCGATTTCGTCGACGAGCTGCCGCGCACCTCGGTCGGCAAGCTGTCGCGCCATGAACTGCGCCAGCAGCAACCGTCCACCCAGACTGCACCGCCCAAACAACAACAACTCGCAACAGGAGGTCGCTGATGACCGACGCCGTAATCGTTTCCACCGCCCGCACCCCGATCGGCAAGGCCTATCGCGGTGCGCTCAATGCCACCGAGGGCGCCACGCTGCTCGGTCACGCCATCGGTGAAGCGGTCGCCCGCGCCAAGGTCGATCCGAAGGAAGTCGAGGACGTGGTGATGGGCGCCGCCATGCAGCAGGGCTCGACCGGCGGCAACATCGCCCGCAAGGCGCTGCTCCGCGCCGGCCTACCGGTCACCGTCGGCGGCACCACCATCGACCGCCAATGCGCCTCCGGCCTGCAGGCGATCGCGCTGGCGGCGCGCTCGGTGATTTTCGACGGCGTCGAGATCGCGGTCGGCGGCGGCGGTGAATCGATCAGCCTGGTGCAGAACGATCATGCCAACAAGTTTCATACCCAGGATCCGGCGCTGCTTAAGATCAAGGGCGAAGTCTACATGCCGATGATCGACACCGCCGAAGTGGTGGCCAAGCGCTACGGCATTTCGCGCGAGCGCCAGGACGAATATTCGCTGGAGAGCCAGCGCCGCACCGCCGCCGCGCAGCAGGGCGGCAAGTTCAACGACGAACTGGCGCCGATCACCACCAAAATGGGGGTCGCCGACAAGGCGACCGGCGAGATCTCGTTCAAGGACGTCACGCTGTCGAAGGACGAGGGCCCGCGCCCGGACACCTCGGCCGAGGGCCTCGCCAGTCTCAGGCCGGTGCGCGGCGAGGGCTTCACCATCACTGCCGGCAATGCCAGCCAGCTCTCCGACGGCGCCAGCGCCTCGGTGATCATGAGCGACAAGGAAGCCTCGAAACGCGGCCTGAAGCCGCTCGGCATCTTCCGCGGCTTTGTCGCGGCCGGCTGCGAGCCGGATGAAATGGGCATCGGGCCGGTGTTCGCGGTGCCGCGCCTGCTCAAGCGCCACGGCCTCAAGGTCGAGGACATCGATCTCTGGGAGCTGAACGAGGCCTTCGCGGTGCAGGTGCTGTATTGCCGCGACAAGCTCGGCATCGATCCGGAAAAGATCAATGTCGACGGCGGCGCGATTGCGGTCGGCCATCCCTACGGCATGTCGGGCGCGCGCCTGACCGGTCACGCGCTGATCGAAGGCCGCCGCCGCAAGGCCAAATATGCCGTGGTGACCATGTGCGTCGGCGGCGGCATGGGGGCTGCCGGTTTGTTCGAGGTGCTGCAGTAAGGCGGGACACAAAGGTCGTCATTCCGGGGCATCGCGAAGCGATGAGCCCGGAATCGCGAGATTCCGGGTTCGCGCTGGACGCGCGCCCCGGAATGACGGTTTTGACTTCCAGCCGATCATTTTGAATTCGCTCACGGGAGGATCCGATGGATCTCAGCTTCAGCAAGCAAGAAGTGGCGTTTCGCGACGAGGTGCGGGCGTTCTTCCGCGACAACGTGCCGCCGGCGACCCGGCAGAAATTGCAGGAGGGCCGTCATCTCGGCAAGGACGAGATGATCGAGTGGTGGCGGATCCTCAACAAGAAGGGCTGGGGCGTGTCGCACTGGCCGAAGGAATATGGCGGCACCGGCTGGAGCTCGGTGCAGCATTACATCTTCAACGAGGAACTGCAGATGGCGCCGGCGCCGGCGCCGCTCGCCTTCGGCGTCAGCATGGTCGGGCCGGTGATCTACACCTTCGGCAACGAGCAGCAGAAGAAGCATTATCTGCCGCGCATCGCCAGTGTCGACGACTGGTGGTGCCAGGGCTTTTCCGAGCCGGGCTCGGGCTCCGATCTCGCCTCGCTCAAGACCAAGGCCGAGCGCAAGGGCGACACGTACATCATCAACGGCCAGAAGACCTGGACCACGCTGGCGCAATACGCGGACATGATCTTCTGCCTGTGCCGCACCGACCCCGCGGCGAAGAAGCAGTCCGGCATCTCCTTCATCCTGATGGACATGAAGTCCAAGGGCATCACCGTGCGGCCGATCCAGACCATCGACGGCGGCCGCGAGGTCAACGAGGTGTTCCTCGACGACGTCGAGGTGCCGGTGGAGAACCTGGTCGGCGAGGAAAACAAGGGCTGGGACTACGCCAAGTTCCTGCTCGGCAATGAGCGCACCGGCATCGCCCGGGTCGGCGTATCCAAGGAACGCATCCGCCGCATCAAGGATCTCGCCGCCAAGGTCGAATCCGGCGGCAAGCCGGTGATGCAGGATCAGGGCTTTCGTGAAAAACTCGCCGCGGTCGAGATCGAGCTCAAGGCGCTCGAACTGACCCAGCTCCGCGTCGTCGCCGACGAGGGCAAGCACGGCAAGGGCAAACCCAATCCGGCCTCCTCGGTGCTCAAGATCAAGGGCTCGGAGATCCAGCAGGCCACCACCGAATTGCTGATGGAAGTGATCGGCCCGTTCGCCGCCCCGTTCGACGAGCATGGCGAGGACGGCAGCAACGAGGCGATGGACTGGACCGCGCAGATCGCGCCAAGCTATTTCAACAACCGCAAGGTCTCGATCTACGGCGGCTCCAACGAGATCCAGCGCAACATCATCACCAAGGCGGTGCTGGGGCTGTGAGCGACATCGTTCCGGGACACAGGCGAAGCGAGCGAGCCGCGTCCCCACTTTCGTCATTCCGGGGCGTGCGAAGCACGAGCCCGGAATCCATAACCACCATCGTGAGTATGGATTCCGGGCCTGCGCCAAGCGGCGCATCCCGGAATGACGACAGTAATTTCAAATACGGGGAAGAAGAACATGGATTTTGATCTGTCCGAGGAGCAGCGGCTTCTCAGGGAAAGCGTCGACGGTCTCTTGACGGATTCCTATGATTTCGACCAGCGCAAGAAATACATGGCGGAGAAGGGCGGCTGGAGCCAAGGGGTCTGGAGCAGGCTCGCCGAGCAGGGCCTGCTCGGGCTGCCGTTTTCGGAAGCCGATGGCGGGTTCGGCGCCGGCGGCGTCGAAACCATGATCGTGATGGAGGCGCTGGGCAAGGCGCTGGTGCTGGAGCCCTATCTCGCCACCGTGGTGATCGGCGGCGGTTTCCTGCGCCATGGCGGTTCGGCCGAACAGAAGGCCGCGCAGATCCCCGGCATCATCGACGGCAGCAAGACCTTTGCCTTCGCCCAGCTCGAGAAGAATTCGCGCTACGATCTTCAGGACGTCTCGACCACCGCCAAGAAGAAGGGCGCGGGCTGGGTGATCGACGGCGAGAAGTTCGTCGTGCTCAACGGCGAGACTGCCGACATGCTGGTGGTGACCGCGCGCACCAAAGGCGGCCAGCGCGACCGGGACGGCATCGGCATCTTCCTGGTGCCCGGCAATGCCAGGGGCATCGCCAAGAAGGGCTATCCGACCCAGGACGGCCTGCACGCCGCCGACGTCAGCTTCACCGGGGTCGAGGTCGGCGCGGACGCCGTGATCGGCGATCCCGACAATGGCCTGCCGCTGATCGAGCGCGTGGTCGACGAGGCGCGCACCGCGCTCTGCGCCGAGGCGGTCGGCGCGATGGATGAATCGCTCAAGACCACCGTCGAATATCTCAAGACCCGCAAGCAGTTCGGGGTGCCGATCGGCAGCTTCCAGACCCTGCAGCACCGCGCCGCCGACATGTTCGTCGCGGTCGAGCAGGCCCGCAGCATGTCGATGTTTGCGACCATGGCGTCCGAATTCGACGACGCCAAAGAGCGCGCCACCGCGGTCGCCGCCGCGAAAGTGCAGATCGGCAAATCGGCCAAATTCGTCGGCCAGCAATCGATCCAGCTCCATGGCGGCATCGGCATGACCCAGGAGGCCAAGATCGGCCATTACTTCAAGCGGCTCACCATGATCGAGAATACCTTCGGCGACACCGATTACCACCTGCGCCGCGTCACCGACAGCGGCGGGCTGGTATAGGTTTCGGTCATTCCGGGGCGCGACCGCGGTTCGTCCGCTTTTGCAAAGATCGTCGTCCCCGCGAAAGCGGGGACCCATAACCACCGGTGATCGCTGTCGACATAATTGCGGCCACAGCTTCGTACAACACGGGCATTCGTGTTTATGGGTCCCGGCTCGCGCTTCGCTTGGCCGGGACGACGTAGATAGAATTTTCGGGGGAAGCAACGCCATGTCCTTTGTGCTGGCCATCGATCAGGGCACCACGTCTTCGCGCGCCATTGTGTTTCGCAGCGACATCTCGATCGCGGCGACCGCGCAGCAGGAATTCCCGCAGCATTTCCCGGCCTCCGGCTGGGTCGAGCATGAGCCCGAGGATATCTGGACCTCGACGGTCGCGACCTGCCGCGCGGCGCTGAACAAGGCCGGGGTCGGTCCGAAGGACATTGCCGCGATCGGCATCACCAACCAGCGCGAAACCACCGTGGTGTGGGACCGCGCCACCGGCACCGCCGTGCACCGCGCCATTGTCTGGCAGGACCGCCGCACCGCCGATATCTGCGCCAGGCTGAAGGCCGAAGGCCATGAGCCGCTGATCTCGGCCAGGACCGGGCTGATTATCGATCCCTATTTCTCCGGCACCAAGGTCGCCTGGATCCTCGATCATGTGCCCGGCGCGCGCGAGCGCGCGATGCGCGGCGAATTGATGTTCGGCACCGTCGATTGCTATCTGCTGTGGCGGCTGACCGGCGGCAAGGTGCATGCCACCGACGCCACCAACGCCTCGCGCACGCTGCTGTTCAACATCCATACCGGGCAATGGGACGAGGAGCTTCTGAAGATCCTGCGGGTGCCGCGCTCGATGCTGCCGGAGGTCAAGGATTCCTCGGCCAAGTTCGGCGACAGCGTGCCGGAGCTGTTCGGCGGCCCGATCGCGATTTGCGGCATCGCCGGCGACCAGCAGGCCGCCACCATCGGCCAGGCCTGCTTCTCGCCCGGCATGATCAAATCGACCTACGGCACCGGCTGCTTTGCCCTGCTCAACACCGGTGCGACGCCGGTCGCCTCGAACAACAAGCTGCTGACGACCATCGCCTATCAGTTGAACGGCAAGCGCATCTACGCGCTGGAAGGATCGATCTTTGTCGCGGGCTCCTCGGTGCAATGGCTGCGCGATGGGCTCGGCATCATCAAGCAGGCGTCGGAGACCGGCCCGCTCGCCGATCAATCGGATTCCACCCAGAGCGTCTATCTGGTGCCGGCCTTTGTCGGGCTCGGCGCGCCGTACTGGAATCCGCGGGTGCGCGGCGCGCTGTTTGGGCTGACCCGCAACACCGGGCCCGCCGAGCTCGCGCATGCCGCGCTGGAAAGCGTCTGCTACCAGACTTTCGATTTGTGGGCGGCGATGCGCGCCGACTGGCCGGAGGCGACCACCGCAAAAACCGTACTGCGCGTCGACGGCGGCATGACCGCCTCGGACTGGACCATGCAACGCCTCGCCGATCTGCTCGACGCGCCGGTCGACCGTCCGATGATCCAGGAAACCACCGCACTCGGCGCCGCCTATCTCGCCGGCCTCGCCGCCGGCGTCTATCCGGAGCCCGCCAGATTCGCCGACAATTGGCGGCTCGAGCACCGCTTCAAGCCCAATATGAGCCGAGCCACCCGCGAGCGCAAACTGGCCGGCTGGGCCCGCGCGGTGAAGGGGTTGCTCGCGAGCGACGAGGGTGAGGGGTGAATTCCACCCTTCGTCATTCCGGGACGCGCCACTTGGCGCGGGCCCGGAATCCATTCTTCCGCGATGCTAATTTGAAATGCCTGGCTCGCAAGAGAATAGGCGTGGCACGTACCGCGCATGCGGCGCGATGGATTCCGGGCTCGACGCTTCGCGCCGCCCCGGAACGACAGCTCCGTCATTCCGGGACGCGCCACTTGGCGCGGGCCCGGAATCCATTTGGCCGCGATGCCATTTTGAAATGCCTTACTCGCGAGGGAACTTAGTGTAGCACGCCGTAGAAAATGTGGCTGCATGGATTCCGGGTTCGCGCTTACGCGCGCCCCGGAATGACGCAGCCCTGCGCCGCCCCGGAATGACCGATGATGGACCGGGAACGGCGCTATCCCGCACCCACCGCCTTCTTGCGATAGGCGAGATGCACCGCGCAGGTGCAGCCGGGCGGGTGCGCGGCGGGTTGCTCCGGCGCGGCATCGTTGGCAGGGGCGGCGGTGGCCGGGGCCAGTTTCGGCATCGCTTGCTTGAGGCGGCGATCCTGCGTCGATTGGTCCTGCGCCGGGATGTAGTTCAGCACAGGCGCCAGCCAGCGTTCTATCTCGGCGACCGTCAAGCGCTTGCGCGCGGCGTAATCCTCGACCTGGTCGCGTTCGATCTTGCCGACGCCGAAATAGCGGCTTTCGGGATGGGAGAAATAAAATCCGCTGACCGACGAGCCCGGCCACATCGCATAGCTTTCGGTGAGCCGGACGCCGATGCGGGCTTCGGCGTCGAGCAGCTTGAACA
>Ga0182024_10025077_pt1 | contig 10555 bp, 6 predicted proteins | sample P32metaG_FD_120480 | JGI IMG/M metagenome (GOLD analysis project Ga0182024, IMG submission 120480) | Permafrost microbial communities from Stordalen Mire, Sweden - P3-2 metaG (Illumina Assembly) | ecosystem: Environmental > Terrestrial > Soil > Wetlands > Permafrost | place: Sweden: Stordalen...
CAAGCCTGATATCGCCCGGGCGCCCGCCCAAGCCTTCATCGACGTCAACGTCACGGGCACGCTGAACCTGCTGCGGGCGGCTGTGAAAGCGGGTCTCGACCGGTTCGTCCTGACTTCGACGACTTCGCTGATGATCACTGAGGCGATCCGGCAGGAAACGAGCGGCGCCGCCGTCTGGCTGGACGAAAACACCGGACCGCCCGCGCCGCGCAACATCTACGGCGTGACGAAACTCGCCGCCGAGGGCTTGTGCCATGTTCAATATCTGGAGCACGGGCTGAATTGCGTGGTCCTGCGCACCGCTCGCTTTTTTCCGGAGGACGACGACACGCACCGAGAACTTTCCGGAGAAAATCTCAAAGCCAACGAATTTCTCAACCGGCGGCTCACGGTCGAAGATGCGGCTGAAGCGCATGTGGCCGCACTCGAACGCGCGCCGTCGATCGGCTTCGGCGCGTTCATCATCTCCGCGCCGACGCCTTTCGATCGATCCGAAGCCGTTGCGCTCGCGCTGGACGCGGCGGGGGTCGTGACGCGACATCATCCGGACGCGCCGGAGCTCTACGACAGGCGGGGCTGGCGGCTGCCGACGACCATCGGGAGGGTTTACGATGCGAGCCGCGCCCAACGGTTGCTCGGCTTTCGATGCGAGACCGACTACGGCCGAGTTTTGGATGCGCTGCGGACCGGGGGGCCGCTTCCTTTCACGCATGATGCTACGTATGTTTCGCCGAAAGAGCGGACCAAGAGCGACTAGCCCGTCCGCAGCCATTTGGCTTCTCGCCGATGTCGGCGTCCAGCGGAAATGCCCGCCGATATTTGACCGCGATAAATGGAGACAGCGCCGACGCGAGACGCGCAAAAACAACTGAGTCAGGGCGGTCGGCCGTCATGCCGAGCCTCGAGCCGGGGCATCCAGACGGCGCATCCGGTAATTTTCACGGCAGCATCGTAGATCGGATTCGCCCGCCCTCAGCTCCTGAGCACCCTTCAGGGTATCTTAAGAGTCGCGGGCGTAAGTCAAAACCAAACTCGTCAGTTCGGATGTCTCCTAAACGAGCGCAAATATGCTTTTTGGCAGAAAAGTAGCGGTTGTCCTACCCGCCTACAACGCGGCCAAGACTCTGCGCCAAACCTACGCGGAAATTCCTCACGAAATTGTCGATGACATTATTCTTACCGATGACGCCAGCGCGGACGAGACTGTAAGAATCGCCCGTGAACTCGGCATTCATACGCTGCGCCACGATCGCAATCTCGGTTACGGGGGCAATCAGAAAACCTGTTACCGCGCAGCCCTGGCTCGTGGAGCCGACATCGTCATCATGCTACATCCCGACTATCAATACAGTCCACGTCTCGTGACCGCGATGGCCTCTATGGTGTCTTCGGGACATTACGACGTGGTGCTCGGATCGCGAATTCTCGGAAACGGCGCTTTGAAGGGCGGCATGCCACTTTATAAATATATAGCCAATCGCGCGCTGACATTCGTTCAGAATATCTTGATCGATCAGAAGCTGTCGGAATACCACACGGGCTATCGCGCCTGGAGCCGCAACGTACTGGCATCGCTCCCGATGCTCAGTTTTTCGGACGATTTCGTGTTCGACAACGAGATGTTGACCTCGGCGCATTTCTTCGACTTCCGCATCGGCGAGATCTCGTGCCCGACGAAATATTTCGCAGAGGCGTCGTCGATCAATTTCAAACGCAGCCTCATCTATGGAATCGGCGTGCTGCGCACGGCGTTGGCGTTCCGATTGCAACGCGCGGGTCTGAGGGCGTCTCCCCTGTTCGGCAGCGACGTTGCGGCGCGGCTGCCTCCCCGCCTGGAGCGGGCGGCATGACGTGGGAACGTTCAGCGGGGCTCGCTCGTCTCGCCTCGGGCGGGGCTCTCATACTCGGCATTGTCGCGGGCGGCGCGTTCACGGTCCTTTGGCCCAGCCAGGTGATCGCACTCTGCAATGCCGTCTGCGACGCAGTGCGCGGTTCGGGCGAGTTGGGAGTCGCCCTGTTTGCGATCTCGCAGATCCTGGTTGCATTGAGCGGCGTGCTTCCCGCCGCGTTGCTCGGCTCGGCGGCGGGCGCCATCTATGGAGTCGGCTACGGATTTGTCTTGGCCGCCGTCAGCACGCTGCTCGGCGCGCACCTCTCCTATCTCGTCTCGCGCACCCTGCTGCGCGGGTTGGCCGAGAGGGCGTTGGCCGGCCGGCCGCGGATGCGCAACCTCGATGAAATGATCGCCAAGGAGGGCTGGCGGTTCGTCTGCCTGTTGCGGATGTCGCCGGTGATGCCGTTCTCCGCGACGAGTTATGCGCTCGGCCTCTCCTCGGTGAGCACGCGCGACTACATGATCGGCACGCTGGCCGCGATGCCGGCGCTATTCGGCTACGTGTTGCTGGGATCGCTTGCCAGGAACAGCCTGGCGGCGGCGTCGACGGACGCCAGCTCCTTTCGGCTCGGATTGATCGTGATCGGCATCGTCGCCACACTGGCGTTGACGCTCCGTCTGGGCTGGATCGCGCGCAAGGTCGGGCTGTTTCAGGGGCAAGTCGCGGCGTCGAGCGTCTCGACATGAGGGCCTGATCGCCTTTGGTTTCGGCGCGGCGCCGAGTGGGGGAACGATCCCCGTCACAGCTTCTCCCAGTACTGATCGCAAAAGTCGGGTGGATCGGCGGCATTGGGATCGGAGGAGCATAGTGACTTTGTCGGCGCCAAGTCGACCAGCCAGCCCTTTGGCCAAACCGCCAGACGATGCTCCGGGTCTGCCCGCCACGCCGCGACTTCCGATCGCCAGTCCGGCCCATCCGCGAGGCTGCTCATGGGCTGAAAATACGCGGACAGGCCGATCACGACGAGCCACAGGGCGGCGAGGCCGGAAATCTGCGACACTCTGCCCCGACCGGTAGTGGCGAACGCCAACAACGCAAATCCGATCAGCACCTGCGGCACGAAGGAATAGCGCGTGGCGAATGCGACGTTGAGCAGCATCGGGCCGGCATGAATGGCGCCGAAATAAGATATCGCCGCGAGCGCGAGCCCGGAAGTCAACAGCCACGCTGGGGCCTCGCGCCATCGATGCAGCGAAGCGAGGATCATACCGCCGAACAAGGTTACGCTCAGAAACACGGTTACCCACGGAATCCCGCCCGAGCGGACCATAGCCCGGATGCCTTCAGCGTAGTGCGCCGCCAGGACGGGTCCGACCAGCGGCAGCACGATATGGCGCACGAACATGACGCTGGCCAGCGTATCGGCGTCGATATGATAGCTGCGAGCGCCGGAGGCGGTATAAAACAGCGAGAGCTGCACGGCCGCCCCGAGCGTCAGCGCGCCCGTCTCAATCCATCGCGCCCGGGTTTTCTCGAGGACGGCGCGGGCGAAGAAGAAGGGCAGCATCACGATCGATGCGGGTCCGCAGAGCGGCCCCAGCAGCAGCAGGGCGTTCCGAAACAGCGCCGGCCGCACCGCGGTCTCGGTTTCCGTCGTCAGTATCAGGGCGGCGCAAAGCGCCAGATGAAATTGGCTGTGCAGCGTGTGAAGCCAAACCTGTTCGGTCAGCGGCGGAGTCGCCAGGATCGCCAGAGCGCAGGGAATTGCCCAGCGTGGCCTTAGCCAAGTCGCCCGGCTCGACAGGATCAAAATCGCTGGACAGGTCTGAAAGAAGAGTGCGACCGCCTCGGTGATATAGGGCGCATCTTCCAAGGGAACCCATCCCTTCTCGACCAGGATTTTCGTCAGCAGCGTCGTTCCGGAAGCTACGAGGTTCAGATAGCCTCCGAGCGGATGCAACAGTGCGCGCCCCCAAGGCATATGCCAAGCATAGCCGAAAAAGAACTCGCCTTCCTCGGCGTAGAACCGCCCATGCCACACGACGTTCGGCAGCCGCAGGCAGATCAGCGCCACGAAAAGGAGCCCCAAAAGAATTCGCATCCTGGGGCCGAGTTCGGGCGCGCTCGGGTCGGGCGCAACGGACGTGGAGGTCAAAGCCAAGGGTTCGCTCGATTGGATAGGGGGATCGGGGCGGGGGCGAGGGAAGCGCAAGATGACCGTGGGGCCAAGTCCGCGCCCCTAAAACTTCGCTTCTGCACGCCGGTACAACCCCCAGGCCGGCCGCGAAGGCACGTTGAGGTCATAGGCGCCGACCAGCGTGAACGGAAACTCGCAGCCGTCGCCTTTGACCGCGAGGCTCGCTGCCCGCGCCTCGTTGCCAGCCAACTCTAGAATGTACCAAGCCGGCTTGCGCGTGCAGATCTGCTCGCGAGGAATGAGATCGAGTCCCGCGCCGCGCGTCGCATTGAAGATATCGACGCTCTTGCCGACGTTGAAATCGAAACTGCTGGCGAGCGTCTTGTCGTCTGACGCGGCGATGGTCGCCAACGCATCGGTCCATGGCGCCGCCTTGCCCGCTTCGAGCCGCGCGAAGGCGAACGCGTCGCCGGTCAACGTCGCTGCGAGCGCGGCCAGGGCGGCCGCGCTGCGCCAACCGCCGAATCGCCAGAGGGCGCCGAAGCTCTCGGCGGCGAGCAGCAGCAAGAACGGCGACGCCGCGAAGAAATAGCGCGGGGCCTGCGTGTTGGGGAGCCGCAGCATGAGGGCGGCGGCGGGGAGGGCGACGAGCATCACGAGGTAGGCGATGCGGCGCTCCGGCCGCGCGAGATAAAAAATTGCGGCCAAAACCAGGAAGGGCAGCGCGAGGAGCGCGAAAACCGCCTGCGAGAAGGACGATGCGTCGAGCCCGAAAGTCGTCATTTCCATATTGGCGATGCCGCCGATCGTGTGCGAAGCCGCGAATGGGGTCAGATAGCCGATGGTAAAACCACCCATGTTGCGATAGCCGGCGATGAAAAATGCGACTGTCGGGGCCATCGCGAGCGCGCTCGGCCAGAAAAGAGCGAACGTCTCGCCCAGCGCCCGAACGGCTTCGCGCCGGCCGCGGTAGGTCTCGGCCAGCGAGATCACGCCGAGCAGGGCGACGACGGGCCCCATGGCGAGATGACTGAAGAAGCCGAGCCCGGCCGCTAGCGCGAGGGTCCAGCGCGCGCCGCTCCGGGGCGCGTCGAGCGCTCGCTCCAACGCGTCATACGCGACGAGGAGGGCGAGCGTCGCGGTGGCGTAGCCACGAGCCTGGACGCTGTAGGTGAGTTGAAAGAAGGAAAAAGCCGCCAGCATCGCCGCGACTACGGCCGCGGCCACGCTGCGGCGCGCGCCGAGCCCCGCCATGACCGGAATCGCCAGAGTTCCGGCGAGGATCGAGGGCAGGCGGAGCCAGCTCGCATCTTGGCTGAGCGGCCACGCGAAATAGAGCCAGAGCGAATTCAAGAAGTGATTGTTGTCGTGCGATATGCCCCAGAGGATTTGCCAGAAATGCTGGACGGGTCTGAGGTTGATGAGCGACCAGATTTCGTCGTTGCCGAGCGATCCACGTGCGGCGACGAGCCGGACGATCATTCCGATCGCGGCCAGCGCCGCGATCGAGGGCGCAAAAGCCCCGCCCCCTGCGAAGCCGAGCGCTGTTCGTTTCGGCACGACCGGTGGAACCGGGACGATGCCCGCGGAACGGACGAACGGGGTGAGATTCATGGCGGCTCGATGTTACGACGCTAGGCAATGGCGCACTCAAGCACGATCTGGTTTCATCGCGGTAAAGGCATGGTGAGGCCGCGCTGGTGTGCGACGCAATAAAATTTTTCCGCCCCTCTTGGCAGGCGACTTCGGACCGGCTACATAGCGCGCCCGGGGGTCGGCGGCGCGATGCGACCCCCTATGATCAAAAATGGCTTCCGCCTCTTGACGTCGACGCCCACTATGGGACGACGCGAAGAGAGCGGTGGATAGGCCGGAGGATCCGGGGGGCAACCCTCGTGTCCAGTCCGGCCATGTCCTGTCCGAGACTGCCGGCGCCGCGCTTCCCCTAGGGAGGCCGCGGCTTAATTCCCTCCCGCGACGCGGGGTAGAGGGGGCCTGCATAGACGGGGAAGACCGAATTTTCAACCGGCGGTCTCCTGGGGCCGGCGGAGGACGGCGGTTCGAACCATCTGTCCGGCGCTGGGCTTTGCCCAACTCCGGGGACAGGCGCAAATCGCCGCGTCGCATCGTCGTAAGACGGCGCGGCGGGGCATGTGCAGAAGGCGGGATTTTCCCGCCAACCGGAGCAAGCACCGTGGACAAAGCGGAAAAAAAGCAGGCCGTCGCGAACCTACACGAGGTCTTTTCGAAGACTTCCGTAGTCGTGGTGGCCCAATATTCCGGCTTGACGGTCGCCCAGATGCAGCGTCTGCGCAAGCAGATGCGGCAGGCGGGGGCGCACGTTCAGGTCGCCAAGAACCGCCTCGCTCAGATTGCTCTCAAAGGCACGGACGTCGCCTCGATCGGTCCCCTTCTCAAGGGGCCGACCCTGATCGCTCATTCGAGCGATCCGGTGGCGGCGGCCAAGGCAGCCGTGGCTTTCGCCAAGGATCACGATAAATTCGTGCTTCTGGGTGGCGCCATGGGCAAGACGGCGCTCGACGTCGACGGGGTGAGGTCGCTCTCGGCCTTGCCGTCGCTCGATGAATTGCGCGCCAAGCTCTTAGGGCTTCTCGCCGCCCCCGCGACCAAACTGGCTCAGCTGGCCAATGCGCCCGCCGCCAAGGTCGCACGCGTCGTCGCAGCCTACGCCGCCAAAGAAGCAGCCTGACGGCCCTTCACAAATCCCCTGGTTCGAACCATATAGGAATGCGAGACAATGGCCAATCTAGATAAAATCGTCGACGAGTTGTCGAGCTTGACCGTCCTTGAAGCGGCGGAACTGGCGAAGCTGCTCGAAGCCAAATGGGGCGTTTCGGCAGCCGCCGCGGTGGCGGTCGCGGCTGCGCCGGGCGCCGCCGCAGCCGCCGCTCCCGTCGAGGAGAAGACCGAGTTTACGGTCATGCTGACCGCCATCGGCGACAAAAAGATCGAAGTCATCAAAGAGGTCCGCGCGATCACCGCGTTGGGGCTGAAGGAAGCCAAGGACTTGGTCGAGGGCGCGCCCAAGGCTGTCAAGGAAGGCGTCACGAAGGAAGAGGCCGAGAAGATCAAGGCCGCTCTGGAGAAGGCGGGCGCCAAGGTTGAGCTCAAATAAGTTCGGGCGGCTCCCACGAGCCGAACCACTAGTCGAACGGCCTCGGCTCCAGCCTGGGGCCGTTCGGTCGTTTTTCAGGTGCGAGCGTTCTTTTTGAGCGTTTGAGGTCGGTCGGGTTCGGGCCCGTCCGACAATCCAACCGTCCAGTGGACGGCTGGAGCGAACAGAGGGCCGAAGGCCCGCATCGCCCGCCTCCCGCGGAGCGGCGCCGCGAAGTTCGCGGGCGCCGACCGGGAGCCCGGCTAGCCAGGATTGAGGAGCGACATGGCGCAGACATTCACCGGCCGCAAACGTGTTCGCAAGGTCTTCGGCCACGTCAAGGAAGTCGGCGAAATGCCGAACCTGATCGAAGTTCAGAAGGCGTCTTACGACCAATTTCTCATCATGCAAGCCCCGAAGGGCGGCCGTGCAAACGAGGGGTTGCAGTCGGTTTTCAAGTCTGTGTTCCCGATTTCGGATTTCGCCCAGACCGCTCAACTCGAGTTCGTGAAATACGAATATGAGCCGCCGAAATACGATGTTGACGAGTGTCGCCAGCGCGGCATGACCTATGCCGCCCCGCTGAAGGTGACGCTGCGTCTGATCGTGTTCGACGTCGACCCGGAGACGCAGGCCCGTTCCGTCAAGGACATCAAGGAACAAGACGTCTATATGGGCGACATGCCGCTCATGACCGACAACGGCACCTTCGTCGTCAACGGCACCGAGCGCGTCATCGTTTCGCAGATGCACCGTAGCCCCGGCGTGTTTTTCGACCACGACAAGGGCAAGAGCCATTCGTCGGGCAAACTGCTGTTCGCGGCGCGCATCATCCCCTATCGCGGGTCGTGGCTCGACATCGAGTTCGACGCGAAGGACATCGTGCACGCGCGCATTGACCGCCGCCGCAAGATTCCCGTGACTTCGCTGCTCTACGCACTCGGCCTCGACGGCGAGGAGATTCTGTCGACCTTCTACAAGAAGGCGGTCTACACACGCGCCAAGGAAGGCTGGCGCGTGCCGTACGATCCCGACCGCATGAAGGGCATCAAGCTGGTCAACGACCTCCTCGACGCCGACACCGGCGAAGTGGTCGTGGAGGCAGGCCGCAAACTGACGGTTCGCTCGGCGCGTCAACTCGCCGAGAAGGGCCTCAAGGCCGTGCGCGCGAGCGACGCGGACCTGATCGGCCAGTATATCGCTGAAGACCTGTATGACGCCCAGACCGGCGAAATCTTCGCCGAGGCGGGAGACGAGATCGCTGAAAAGACGCTTGCCTTGTTCGTCGAGAAGGGCTTCGACGAGATTCCGATTCTCGAGATCGATCACATAAACGTCGGCCCCTATATCCGCAACACCTTGAAAGTGGACAAGAATTCCTCGCGCGAGGATGCGCTGTTCGACATCTACCGCGTCATGCGCCCCGGCGAGCCGCCGACGCTGGACAGCGCAGAGGCCATGTTCAACTCGCTGTTCTTCGACTCGGAGCGCTACGACCTCTCGGCGGTCGGTCGCGTGAAGATGAATATGCGTCTCGATCTCGACGCCGCGGACACCGTGCGCGTGCTGCGCAAGGATGACATCCTCGCGGTCGTCAAGGCGCTCGTAGATTTGCGCGACGGTCGCGGCGACATCGACGACATCGATCATCTGGGGAATCGGCGCGTTCGCTCGGTCGGCGAGCTGATGGAGAATCAGTATCGCGTCGGTCTGCTTCGCATGGAGCGAGCGATCAAGGAGCGCATGTCCTCCGTAGAGATCGATACGATCATGCCGCAGGACCTCATAAACGCCAAGCCGGCGGCCGCGGCGGTGCGCGAATTCTTTGGCTCGTCGCAGCTTTCGCAGTTCATGGACCAGACCAATCCGTTGTCCGAGATCACGCACAAGCGCCGCCTATCGGCGCTGGGGCCCGGCGGGCTCACGCGCGAACGCGCGGGCTTCGAGGTCCGCGACGTGCATCCGACGCACTACGGCCGTATCTGCCCGATCGAAACGCCGGAAGGCCCGAACATCGGGCTGATCAATTCGCTCGCCACTTTCGCGCGGGTCAATAAATACGGCTTCATCGAGTCGCCGTACCGCAAGATTCGCGACGGCCAGGTGACCGAGGAGGTGTCCTACCTCTCCGCAATGGAAGAGCAGAAATACAGTGTCGCGCAGGCAGATACGCCGATCGACGCCAACGGCCATCTCGTCGGCGACCTCATCGTTTGCCGCCAAGCCGGGGACGTCGTCTTCCTGCCGGGCGAGCGGGTCGATTACATGGACGTCTCGCCCAAGCAATTGGTGTCCGTGGCCGCGGCGCTGATTCCGTTCCTGGAGAACGACGACGCCAACCGCGCGCTGATGGGTTCGAACATGCAGCGCCAGGCGGTGCCGCTGGTGCGCTCCGACGCTCCGTTGGTCGGCACCGGCATGGAAGCGATCGTGGCGCGCGACTCGGGGGCGGCGATCGCGGCGCGCCGGGCCGGCGTGATCGATCAGATCGACGCCACCCGTATCGTCATTCGCGCGACCGACGAGACCGACGCCACAAAACCGGCGGTCGACATCTATCGCCTGATGAAGTTCCAGCGCTCCAACCAGTCGACCTGCATCAACCAGAAGCCGTTGGTGCGGGTGGGCGACCGCGTAGAGAAGGGCGATATCATCGCCGATGGTCCGTCGACGGATCTCGGGGATCTCGCGCTCGGCCGCAACGTGCTGGTCGCATTCATGCCCTGGAACGGCTACAACTTCGAGGACTCGATCCTGCTCAGCGAGCGCATCGTCAAGGACGACGTCTTCACCTCGATTCATATCGAGGAATTCGAGGCGATGGCGCGCGACACCAAGCTCGGGCCGGAGGAAATCACCCGCGACATTCCGAACGTATCTGAAGAGGCGTTGAAAAACCTCGACGAAGCCGGCATCGTCTACATCGGCGCCGATGTGGTCGCAGGCGACATTCTGGTGGGCAAGATCACGCCCAAGGGCGAGAGCCCGATGACGCCGGAAGAAAAGTTGCTGCGCGCCATCTTCGGCGAAAAGGCGTCCGACGTGCGAGACACCAGCTTGCGCGTGCCGCCCGGCGTTCAGGGCACGATCGTCGAAGTGCGGGTCTTCAATCGCCACGGCGTCGAGAAGGATGAACGCGCCCAGGCGATCGAGCGCGAGGAGATCGAACGTCTGGCCAAGGATCGCGACGACGAACAGGCGATTCTCGACCGTAACGTCTACGCGCGTCTGGCCGACATTCTGATCGGCAAGCGCGCGCTTTCGGGCCCCAAAGGCTTCAAGAAGGATCAGATTCTCACGCGCGCGCTGATCGACGACCATCCGCGCTCGCAGTGGTGGACGTTCGCGCTCGAGAGCGATCCGACGATGACCGAAATCGAGGCGATGCGGAAGCAGTACGACGAGTCGAAGAAGTCGCTGGAAAGCCGCTTCCTCGACAAGGTCGAGAAGCTGCAGCGCGGCGACGAA
>Ga0182024_10025078_pt1 | contig 10555 bp, 11 predicted proteins | sample P32metaG_FD_120480 | JGI IMG/M metagenome (GOLD analysis project Ga0182024, IMG submission 120480) | Permafrost microbial communities from Stordalen Mire, Sweden - P3-2 metaG (Illumina Assembly) | ecosystem: Environmental > Terrestrial > Soil > Wetlands > Permafrost | place: Sweden: Stordalen...
AGATCAAACCGAGCAACTCAGTTCGTGAACCCGAGCGTTGAGGTACCCTGCTATTCATCTCCGACCACTTCGGTTCGTTGTTTTTGACGCTTCAGATGGCATGAACCCGAGCAGGTCTCACAGGCCGGTCAGAACCTGATGGACGGCCGGGTAGCCGAGGAAGATGACGAAGCCGACCATCAACAAGACGATGGGTAACGACATCCGTTCGCTCGCGGCCTGGGCGGCGCTTTCGGCATCTGCGAGGCCCCGTATCCGGATCGTGCGGGCCTTCGCGGCGATCGAGCGCCGAACCCGCGCGCCTTCGTCGCCGGCCAGGCCGACGCTCGCCGCGAGTTCGTTGAGTTCGCTGACGTGGAGCTGAGTTCCGAGCCGGTCGAGTCCGTCCCACGGCGCCTGACCCATGAGCCGCGCTTCGGCGAGGGCTTGGCGCAGCTCGGCGAACGCCCATCCGTGACCGCTCACCGCGCTGAGCTGCAGCGCACTGTCGATGCCGGCCCCGCCCGCGAGCCGAACCGCGACCAGGTCGAGGAAACAGCCGAGCGCATGACGGAACGCGCGACGACGGTCGGCGGCGACGACTTTCAGGCCGACGAGTGGGATCGCCGCGCCGGCACCGGCGAACAGGACCGAGACCCACACCGGGAACACCCACGACACGTGCACGCCTCCGGCCGTCATCAACGCTGCGGTGGCGGGCGCCCACAACAGTCCCGCCAACCCGCACAGCGCCTGCCGGGCGAACAGCTCGTCAGCCGACTGTCCTGCCACCCGAAGGTCAGCTTCGAGGCGGCGCGCCACATGGCGGCCGGCCGCGGACTGTGCGGTCGGGCGGCCGACGACCCGCACGAACAGGCTCGTTTCGGGCTGCGCGTGGTGACCGTCGCGGGGCCGGTGCAAATCCGCGAGCGCGTCGGAAAGTGCGGGTCGGGCGGGCACGAGTCCCGACGCGACCAGCAGCACGCCGGCCGCGATGCCGACGCCGAGCACCAACCCGACGTTCATGGTCTTGCTCCCGCGGTCGCGGCTTCGTCGAGCAGGAACCGTTCGGGTGCGCGGAAGCGGCTCATGCGCGCCAGCCACCACAGCGCCACACCCCAGCAGATCGAGATGCACGCGAGGATGGTCTGGCCGAGCGCGCTCGCATAGACGGTGACGTAGGTCGGGTTGAGGACCACGAGCCCGACCGCGGTGCAGGCGGTGCAGCCGGTGATCACCTGCACCGCGGTGCGCATCCGTGCCCGGGCCGCCTCGACCCGCAGCTGCATCGCGGCTTCGTCGCGGGCGGCTTGTGCGAGCGTGCCGAGCAGGTCGGTCAGGTCGCGCACCGATTCGGTGGCCGCGACGCTCAAGGACGCGACGACCAGATCGGCGATCGGATGGGCGAGATCGTCGGCCAATCGTCGCAGCGCAGCCGGTAACGGTTCGCGTTCGACCGCGGTCGACAGTGCGAGCACCTCACGCCTGATCGGTTCGGGCGCGACAGCGGATGTCGCCGCGATCGCAGCTTCCAAGCCATGCGCGGCTGCGATCGTGTCGCGCAACATTTCGGTCCACGTCGCGATCGCTTCGGTACGTGCCACTTCGGCCTCGCGTTCGGTACGCCCGCCGGCCAGTTCGGGTGACGCCCACCCCAACAGTCCGCACGCGAGCGCGGCGACCGGCCACCGAGTCGCGACGAGCACCGGAACAGCGAGCGCGAAGGTGCGTGCAAGTCTCGTACGTGACGCAGCGAGTTGCGTCGCGCGACGACGGCGGCGGCGCGTCGTGCGCTCGCGCCGTTCGAAACCCGATGCGGCGAGCAGGACACCGAACGCGAAACCTGCGCCCAACAGGACCGAGAGGGCACTCACCGCGACAAACCTTCGGATCGTTCGGGACGGCGCACGTCGTACCCTTCGGCGACCAGGTCGTCGGCGAGACCGTGGGGGAGCGCGACGGCGGGGACTGCCCGTCCGTTCGGTCCCGGTGCGAAGAGCTCGTTCGTGACGACCTGGCGGCCGTCGGCGTCGACGACGTGACGGATCGACGCGACGAAGCGGCCGCCTCTCGTTTTGGCGATGAACACGACGAGGTCGATCGCCGCGGCCGCGAGCTGATTCGTCGCTTCGAACGAAAGCCGTTCGGGTGCTTGCATCGCGTAGAGCGCAAGCTTGTTGAACACGGTTGCCGACGAGTCGGCGTGGACCGTGCACATCGAGCCGTCATTGCCTTGACTCATCGCGTTCAGCATCGGCACGATCTCTTCGCCCCGTACCTCGCCGACGATCACGCGATCGGGATTCATACGCAGGCTCATCCGCACAAGTTCGGCGGCTGCGACTTCACCGACGCCTTCCATGTTCGCCTCGCGGGCTTCGAGCGCGACGACGTCAGGATGCAGTTCGGGGAAACGGTCCAACCCGAGTTCGAGTTCGGTTTCGATGGTCACGATACGTTCGTGTTGAGGGATCTCGGCGGCGAGGCCGCGCAGCATCGTGGTTTTCCCGGCGCCGGTCGCGCCGGCGACAATGATCGTTTTGTGGGCGCGGACCGCGGCGGCGAGGAAATGGTGCAACGTGACGTCGATCGCGCCGAGGCGTACGAGATCCGTGAGCGTGACCTTCATGAAGCGGTGACGTCGGATCGCCAGAGCAGGCCGGTTGCAGACCCATGCGACCGCGAAGAGGCGGCTCCCGTCGGGAAGTTGGAGGTTGAGTGCGGGATGACTCGGGTTGAACTCGCGTTCTGACAGCCCGTAACGACGTCCGATCTCACGCAACGTGTCGATGAGTTCCGCGTCGGTGTCCGCGATCGGCGGTCCGGGGATCTTGGTGCCGTCGGCATATTCGACGAACACCTGATCGCAGCCGTTGGCGACAATGTTTTGTATACGTTCGTTGTCGAGCAACGGTTGCAGACGACCGAACTGGTACAGGTGGTCGAACACGGCTTGGGCGAGCGCGTCTTCCCGAGCGGGATCGAGACCGGACTCGCCGGCCGCGATTGCCTGGCGGGCAAGCTGTTCCAACTCGGTGTTGACGAGCTGGCGTGCCAAGGCGATCTCGTCGTCGCGTTGCAACCGTCGGCTGCCTGCGAGCTCCACAGCCCGGGCCCGTCGGGTCAGTTCGGTCGCGACTGCCGTCCGGACCTGTTGCACGACGACCGCGTCGACGTCGAGTGCCGTCATCGTCGGACGTCGGTCTGGTCGTACGTACCGAGCAGCCGGTCGCAGAGAGCGGACGCGCTGCGCACCAGCGGCGATCGGCGCAGCCAGCGATCCGGTCGTGCGCACCGACCGAGCGCGTTCGCGGCGCGCGTATCCGCAGCGACGACGTACAGCTCGTCGGCCTGGAGCGCGGCCTGCACCTCGTCGCTCGGATATGGACGTTCGCCGACGCACACTGCGATCGCACGGTCGACTGACGCCGCCAACGAGGCCAGTTGCCAGCGTGCATGCTCGACGCTTTCGAGCGTGGGACGGAGCACGAGCAGCGCGGCCGACGCCGCCGCGACAACGTCGGCGGCGGGGGAGCGTGGATCCCAGCGGCCACCGTCGATGATCACCAAGGAAGCCTCGTTCCGAAACGTCGCCTCGAGCGCGGTGCCGATGCTGGTCAGCGCACTGGTGGCCTGCTCGGCCGAGGTGGGCGCGAGGAGGGCCGCCGCGCCGCACGGCAGGAGCTGGGCGTGGGTGTCGACGGTGGCCCGGTCGAACCCGCGCCGGCCCGACGCCGCGAAGGTGAGCAGGCCGGCGTCGACGGTGAGGCCACATCGTACGGCGATGTCGCCGCCGGCGGGGTCGGCTTCGACGAGCAGCGGCGAACGTGGCGCGCTCATCGCGCAGATCGCGAGCGCGAGCGTCGTGGCTCCGGGCGAACCTTTCGTGCCGGTCACCGCGATCGTCGTCATCAGCCGACGACCACGACCGAGAGCTGACCGGCCGCGCCGTCGCCGGCCACGCGGGCAGCCGCGCCGTTCGGGACGAGCAATGACAGCGCCAGGGTGTCCGACCCGTCCTGCGATGGTTCGACGTCGAGCACGCTCGCCCCACCAAGGTTGACCGGTGCGGGGGCGTTGCCGGTCGCGGACAGCGACGCGGTCTCGACGAGATCGACATGGTCGCCGGCCGCGAGCGACACCGGATACTGGCCTGGTTTGAGTGAGGCGCCCACGATCGCCATGCCGGCCGGGACGCCAGCTGTCCCGCTGACGTCGGCCGGCAGGAGGAGCGAACCGGCGACGAGCGTCACCGCAGCGACACGTCCGACGACGGCGCCGCGTTCGGAGGCTGCCATCGTCGGGAGCTCAGCGCCGACCGACACCCGCACCGTGGCGAGATCGCCGGAGGTGATCGCATGACCGGCGGGAACTGTTCGCCGCACGATCAAGACCGCCGAACGGTTGTTCGCGCTGGAGAACAAGCTCGCGGTTGCGAGAACGCACACGACCATCACGACGAGGCCGAACGCGATCCGCGTTCGGTTCCGTCGACCACCGAAACCGGGCGCGGCCGAACGAGATGTGCTGCCGTTCGATGGTGAAGCGGGCTGATGGGGCGCGAGGGTGGCGGTCATGTCGGTACTCCGGTCACGGCACAGTCGTGTTGAGTGCCTGCACTTCGCCGACCCGTACGGTGAACGGCGTCGTCCGTTCGATCGTTCCGAGGTCGCCGCCGCCGGCGACTCCCGATGCCGACCACGACGCCTGCCATCGGACCGTCACTGCCGCCTGGTAGCGCAGGTCGGGTTGCGCCGCCGACGAGTTCGCGTACGTGTACGCACACGACGGCGACTGCAGGCCGGCCGGAGTCGCCGAGTTGTACGCGACGCCCGGCCCGTCGCACACGACCTGTCCGCCGTCGCCCATCGTCCACACCACCTGTTCGGGGACCGCGACCGCGGTGACGCGCACGCCCGGGACCGACACCGTCGAGGACAGCGGCGCCCACGGTCCGGCCAGCCACAACCAGCTCGGCAGGTTCACGATCTGGTCGCCTGCAGGGTTCAGCTGCGGGTGGGGCAACGGAAGCGCCAGACGCTTTTCGGCCTCGTCCGCCAACGCGACCGGGTCGACGTTGGCGACAAAGAAGAAACCGTCGAACTCGTCGGCGCCGCACCATCTCGCGTACCACGTGCCCGGCGGCTGACCGGGCGGTGGGGTGACGGTGACCGCGACGGCACCACCGAACGGGAAGGTGACTGAACCGATCCCGTCGTGGATGTCGACCACCGGCGCGTCGATGCATCGTTGCGCCGGACCGTCATGTTGTCCGCCTCCCGCGCCGCCGACGCCTGCTTGTTCGCCGATCCCGCCGCCGTCGGTGATCGCCGATCCGGTGGTGTCGGCTCGTGCCGTCGGCGCTGAGCACACGAGGACGGTCATCACGATCGCGGTGCGCACAGCTACGCGGCGCATCCGAGTCCTTCGTCTTGCATCGCCGAGACTTTCCACATGCCGGCCGTGTCGGTCAGGGTGATGAGCACCTGGTGGCGGCGTGGATCGTTGCTGTCGAGGCGCTGACCATCGCTGATGCGGTACAGACCTGTGTTGTCGTCGAAACAGTCGCGGACGAGCGCGGTCGTCCCGGCGATCGACACGACGCTCGGCGCGATGTCGACCGTTCCTTTGACCACGACACCCGCCGCCGCGTTGGACTCGAAGACGTCGTAGAGCCTGCCCAGCTCTGGGCCTGCGGTGCGTTGACGGAGACGCCGGCGAGTTTCGACACTGTTGAACGGACCGGTCGTGCCGCCGAGCTGAAGGTACAGATCCCAGAACGACGACACCGCGGACACGATGGGTCGAGACGCGATGGCCGACGTCGTTGATGTGTCTGTGTGCGACAGCGGTATCGGGCCTGTCGACCCGGCCGCGGACCGAAGCGGCGACGAGGTCGACACGGCTCGTTCGGTCGTCGTTCCCGCGCACGCCGCGAGCGCAAAGAGTGCCGCGGTACCGACCGCAACCAGACGCGTCGTGCGGGCAACTGCCGAGCAGGTCGAAAACATGACCGGTATAGGCGCAACGGCCGAGCCGCGCGCGACAACAAATGCGAAGAAGTCATCAGAATGTTGGCGCGGACTCGACTCCGACGCAGACACCGGGGCACGGTCGGCGAATTCCACGGGCGATAGAGCTACGCGGTGACGTCCGCCTACTTCAACGGGTTTTTGGGGACCTCGACGTGGCCGCGCGCACCTTGAGGTACCGCTCAGCCTGCCCACATCGTGTCGGTGTCCTGACGGCAAAGGTGGACCTCGTGGAGATGGTCTCGACCCCACCGGTAGATCGCGTTGACGGGAGCGCCGAGCGATCGGCCAAGGTCCGTGAGTCGGTAGGCGACGCTCTTCGAGCCGTGGCCGTCGTCGTGGAGTACCCGTTCGATCACGCCGTCCCGTTCGAGGGATCGCAACGTGTCGGTCAGGACTTTGGGTGTGACACCTCGGATGCCGTTGCGGAGCTGAAATTGGCGCAGGGTGCCGGATTCGAGTTCACGGACGACGGGGATCACCCATTTCCGGCCGAGCATCGCGATGACCTCCTGGGTCGTGATCGTCCACGCGACACGTCCGCCCGGCCCAGGTATGTCCAGTCCGACAATGTCGCCCGCGTCGCGTCGCGGGGGCGAACGTCGTCGACGTTTCGGGGGTGAGTCCATGCCGTCGATTCCCCACGTGGTCTGGCGTGGCGGGCGAGTCTCACAAGGCCGGAATGGCCATATCAGAACCCCTTGCGCAGCTTGCGGGGCATAGGTCGGGCTGTTCAGAACCTTGCGCAGACCTGGTGCGCAGACCTGTTGCGCAGATGTTCTGCGCAGAACTCGGCGCAGGGGGTTCCTTCATGGTCGGCGTCCGGGAGACACCGATTGAGGAGAAACGCCGTGAGGACATTGTTTGAGCAGCTCGCAGGCGAGTGGTCGAAGCTTGCGAGATCCGCCGCGGCGCTGGCCGCGCTGCAGACCTGGGCGCAGGACGACGTGGTCCTGGCCGGTTTCCAAGATCTGCACGATGTGGTGCGCTTCGTGCAGCGGTCCGGCCCCGGATCCCGAGCCGATGACGTGCTCGCCTGCCTTGCGGCTCGTGCACCCTCCGATCCGTTCGCCGCGAGGACGCTGCTCCACGTGGTGTTCAATGGGCTGTTGCGGATCACGTCCGATCTGCGCACCGCGGCGTGTTCGGACGAGGAAGCCGCGAGCGTGGTGATCGCCGAAGCGTACGCGCGCATCCGGACATATCCGATCGAACGTCGGGCGCGCAGCATCGCCGCGAACATCCTGCTCGACACCCGCCAGGGTGTCAGCCGGGCGCTGTGTCGTCGGCGTGTCCCCGAGGTTTTGACCGCCGACATCGGACGTCACGCCGCAGATACGGTTGCGCGGTCGGCGATGGACGAACTGCTTGATCTCGTTGACGAGGCCGTACGGACCAAGAAGCTTCGTGTCGATGATGCTCGGCTCATCGTGTTGTCGCGGGTGGCCGACGTGTCAACCGAGTACCTCGCGGCCGTACGGGCGTGCGCGCCGCAAAGTCTGCGGCGTCATCGTCAGCGTGCCGAAGCCGTGCTCGCGGCCGCGGTCGGATACGTCGCGTGAACCGGTCGGCTCGCCGGTCTTGCGTGACGGCCGACGACGAGTTCGCCGCGGTCGGGTCTTCGCCGGCCTGTCCACCGAACAGGTCGACGCCTCCGAGTCTCGAACGCGCAGATCCACTCACGCCGGCTGATCAGCTCCGGCCCGCGTGTCGGTCGTCGTGGCTTCGTCGCGACATGTTTTCGACCGTGGAACGTGCCGCGACGACACCGTCTGGTCGTAGTCTCCGGCGATGGCGAGGTTCGTCCGGCCTGTCGGCGGCATGTCGCAAGACCGTGAGGAGCGAGCGTCGGTGAGACGGGCGGCGGGATTGTGCGTGGTGGTCGGCGTCGCACTGTTGTTCACCGGATGCGGTGGGTCTTCCCCCGCGCGCACAGGCGGCGGCGTCCCTGCGGTGAACACGACAGTCGGGGCGAAGACGGCCTCGTGGGTGGATGAGCCGGTGTCGTTTCCGGCCGGTGGCCTCACGGTCTACGCGACGTTCCGCCATCTGGTTGGCGTCGCGGGTGACGTGCCTGCAGCTGTGCTCATCGCGGGTAGTGGCCCGACCGATCGGAACGGCAACAGCCGGCTGGAATCGGGTCCGGTGAACACGCTCGCGACGCTCGCCGACTGGCTTTCCGCTGACGGGGTGGCCAGTCTGCGTTACGACAAGCTCGGAGCGGGCCGCACCGGGCTGGGAGCGTACGCCGCGGATGTCGACAGCATCGGGATCGCACCCTACGAACAAGAAGCGTTGGCGGCCCTGCGGTTCGTCGCCGCGCAAGCCGGCATCAACGACCAACGGCTCGCGGTCATCGGTCACAGCGAAGGAGCACTGTTCGCGCTCTTGTTAGCGAACGCGCAAGAGAAGACTGCCCCGAAGATCCACGCCGTCGGACTCCTCGAACCGCTGAGTCTTCGATACCTCGACGTGATCACACGACAGGTCGATGCGTCGGTCGCCGCCCAGCTGAAGGCAGGGCAGCTCACCAACCCGCTGGCCGCGCGGGTGGATCAGACCCTCGCCGATGTTGTCACCCAACTTCGCGACACCGGATCGGTGCCGGCGAAACTCCCGTACGGACTGGCAAACGTCTTGAACCCGTCGACCGCGCGGTTTTTGTACCAAGCCGATCAACACGACCCTGCGGCGCTCGCCGCGACCCTGCCGACCCACATCCCGGTGCTTGTGACATGCAGCAACGCCGACGTTCAGGTGTCGTGCGCGGAAGTCGAACACCTCGTCGCGGGTCTGACGAAAGCTCACGCGGACACCGACTTCGTCACCCTGACCGGCGTCGACCATGTCCTCAAGGTCGACCCGACCGGTTCCGCCGCGAACTACACCGCGGCGTTTCCGTTCTCCCCCCAACTCCGAGCCGCGCTGCGTCTTTTCGTCGACCAGAACCTGTAGGCCGGTCATATGTTCGGCAGCTTCGACCGGGCCGGTGAACCGTCAGATGGTTGGCAAAGGTCTGTCACGGTCGGTATCTGATCGCCGCCCATCCGGCGCCGCCACCGCGACGCCGGCGTGACAACACCATTTCAATGTTGTGGATCGCCGCGCGAGTGGTCGGCGCGTCCGACCGCGGCGCGCACGGGTGAACGGCTCGATCGGTTTGGGATCGGTGCCGACAGATCAGACCGCGGACGCTTCCCGGGCCGGTTCAACCAACGGTGAGGTTGTTCGCGCAGGTGCTCCCGTCGCTGTCGCTGTTCGTCCCGTCCGGGCAGATGGTGTTGGCCCAGGTGGCGTTGGTCAATGTGGCGTTCATGAACGTCGCGTCGGTGAGGTTCGCCCCGGTGAAGTTGGCGCCGGTGAGGTTGGAGCCGTTGAGGGTCGCGCTCGTGAAGTTGGCGCCGGTCAAGGTGGCGCCCACGAAGCTCAAGCCGTTCAACGTGGCGCCGGCAAGGTTGGCGCCGTTGAGATTCGCCGCGGGACCGATGAGGTAGCCGTTCACGAGCCGCCACGCGGTCGGCAACGCGGCCGGCGTCCCGTTGATGCCACCCGACGAGACGCCCGTCAGCGTCACGCCAGTGAGGGTGGCGCCGTCGAGTGTGCTGTTGGTGAGGGTGGCGCCGCTCACGTCGGCGCCGGTCAGGTCAGCGCCCGTGAGGTCAGCGCCGGTCAGGTTGGCGCCGGTCAGGTCGGCGCCGGCCAGCTCGACGCCGCCGCTGAAGTCGGCGCCGGTCAGGTCGGCGCCCGGACCGACGAGGTAGCCGTTGACGAGCTGCCAATCGGTCGGCAACGCGGCCGGCGTCCCGTTGACCGCGCCTGACGAGACGCCGGTGAGGGTGGCGCCGGTCAGCGTCGCACCATCGACGGTGGCGCCGTTCACGTTGGCGCCGCTCAGGTCGGCGCCTTTGAGGTCGGCGCCGGTCAGGTCCGCGCCGCTGAGGGTGACCTCCCGCAGGTCGGCGTCTTTGAGGTTGGCGTCTTTGAGGTCGGCGCCGGGACCGATGAGGGAACCGTCCACGAGTCGCCAACCTGTCGGCAGCGTGGCGGGCTTGCCGACGATCCCTCCCGACGAGACCGCTGTCAGTGTGGCGCCCGCCAGGTTGGCGCCGGTCATGTTCGCGCCGGTCAGGTCGGCGCCGGTCAGGTTGGCGCCGGTCAGGGCGGCGCCTTTGAGATTGGTGCCGGGACCGACCAGGTAGTGCCGCACCAGCTTCCAGTGGGTCGGCAACGCGGCCGGCGTCCCGACGATGCTGCCCGACGAGACACCGGTCAAAGTCGCGCCTTTGAGGTTGGCTCCGGTGAGGGTGGCTCCCGTGAGGTCGGCGCCTTTGAGGTTGGCGCCTTTGAGGTTGGCGCCTTTGAGGTTTGCGCGAGGACCGACGAGGTAGCCGTCGGCGAGCTGCCAGTGGGTCGGCAACGCGGCCGGCGTCCCAGCGACCTTGCCCGATCTGACACCGCTGAGGGACGCGCCCGAAAGCCTCGCGTCGGCGAGGGTCGCGCCCACCAACGTGGCGTCGGTGAGGTTGGCGTCGGAAAGGTTGGCC
>Ga0182024_10025079_pt1 | contig 10555 bp, 11 predicted proteins | sample P32metaG_FD_120480 | JGI IMG/M metagenome (GOLD analysis project Ga0182024, IMG submission 120480) | Permafrost microbial communities from Stordalen Mire, Sweden - P3-2 metaG (Illumina Assembly) | ecosystem: Environmental > Terrestrial > Soil > Wetlands > Permafrost | place: Sweden: Stordalen...
CAAGGATGCGCCGTTTTTCGATGGAACTCTGGCCAAGCAGGGTGAAGGCGCCGGATTCGCGACCATCATTCCCACGGGGATGCGGGCATTCACCGTGAGGGTGAACGAAGTGGTCGGCGTCGCCGGCTTTGCCGTGGCTGGCATGCACGTCGACGTTCTTGTCGCAGGCACACCGCCGGGCGGTTCGGCGGGCACTGGGTCCATCAGCCGGACTCTCCTCCAGAACATCAGCGTTCTCTCCGCCGGACAGAACTATCAGAAAGACGCGGAAGGCAAGCCCGTGATGGTGCAGGTGGTCAATCTGCTGGTCACACCGAGCCAGGCCGAAATTCTGAATCTGGCCACCGACCAGCGTATACAACTGGTGTTGCGAAATCCTAGCGATAACGTCATTACCGAAACAACGGGTGCCGCGACAGCGAACCTGTTTGAAGGCGGCGCGATACATATGCCACGCCCGAACGTCTCGTCGGAGGCGGACCCCGCGCCTAAACCGCGACGCAAACCGGAAGCGACGGTTGTCGCCGTCGCAGTACAGCCGGTGGCGCCCCCGCCGCCAAAGACCGCAGTAGTAGAAGTCCTCTCGGGCGGAGCCCGAAGTCAGATTACGATCAACCGGACCGCCAACGGTACGGCGGAGACAGCACAATGAAGGTTCGGATCATCGATATCGCACTCCTGGTCGCACTGGCCGCATGCGCCAGTCTTCTGCGCGCCCAGGCAAATCCGGAGCCGTCGCGAATCCTTGTGGGTTCCGGGAAGACCTTCGTTCTCGATACTACTTCCGACATCGAACGAATCTCTATTGCGTCCCCGGAAACCGCGGAAGCGGTGCCTGTCAACACGCGCAGCCTGATGATCAACGGCAAAGCGCCGGGTGAAACCAGCGCCATTGTCTGGCTCAGCGACGGTACCCGAAAAGAATACGACGTCAGCGTTTCGTTTTCAGGGGCCAAACTCGACGCCGCGAGACAGCAAATCAGGAATGAGTTCGGAGACAGCGTTCAGATTACCGGCGATGCCACCGCCGTTTATCTCACCGGCACAGTCAAAAACGTATTTGCCTCGCAGCGCGCACAGGCGATCGGTTCCTCGTTCGGCAAGGTCGTCAATCTCCTGAACGTTGAGATCCCGCCGCAGGAGCAGGAGATCCTTCTCAAGGTCAAATTTGCCGATGTGGACCGGTCGAAGGCCATGAACCTCGGCATCAATATTCTGGGCGCGCCCGGCGGAATTCCGTTTAACGTCACAACCGGCACCGCCAGCCCGTCGCGTATCTCGGGCATCTCGGGAAGCACGGTCGGTTCAGGCGCCTCTGGCGGGTCGACCACGGTCACGCTCGCGGACGCTCTGAACATATTGATGTTCGATCCGCATGCCAATATTCTGGCTACTGTTCAGGCTTTGGAAGCCGAAAACGTTCTGCAGATTCTTGCCGAGCCTAATCTGCTGGCGATGAACGGACATCTTGCTACCTTCGTGGCGGGCGGTGAGTTTCCGTATCCCACGTTACAGGGCGGAGGCTCCGGAGTCGGACAGGTGACGATCCAGTTCGCGGACTTTGGCATCAAACTAAAATTCACTCCGATTATCACGCCGCGCGGAACCATCCGGCTGCACTTAGCGCCCGAAGTCAGTTCGCTCGACTACGCGGATGCACTGTCTATCAATGGCGGAACAGTACCCGCTCTCACCACACGTAAGGTGGAAACGGAAGTGGAACTGGAAGACGGACAGTCGTTCGCGATTGCCGGCTTACTGGACAGAGAAACCACGGAAGCGCTGAGCAAGATCCCTGGTCTGGGAGACATTCCGATCCTGGGGAAACTCTTTACCTCGAAAACCATCAGCCGGTCGAACTCGGAACTGGTAGTGATCGTCACCCCGGAACTGGTGTCGCCGATGTCCAAAGAGCAGCCGCTTCCGGACCTCCAGTATCCGCGGAAATTTTTGGAGGGCCCCGGAGTACCGACTACCGCGCCGCGGACGTCAGGTAGAGAAACAACGGGCCCGCCTCCCGCGATATCGCAGCGCAACCAGATTTCAATCCAGGAGATGGAGAAACTTCAGCGCGACGAGCAGTTACAGACACAGAACGTGAACACTGGCGCCTCGACTGAGAACTCCGCAGTCACCGCCACGCCTTCACTGACGCTGCCCGGTCCGGCCGCCAGCCCGAGTCCGCTGCAGGTGTCGCCCCAATGACCATGACTCCGTTGAGCGCCGCCGTTGTCCTGGCGAATCGCGCGTTGCGGGAAGAAGCGTTCGACTGCATCAACAACTTGCCGGTGCGCGTGGTAAGCGATCAGCAGAATGAAGATACGGACGAACTTCTCGACCGCATAGAACGGTTCAGGGTCGACGTGCTGTTGCTCGAAGGCGGTCTGATGAAGACTCCCCTGGACGAATTTACGCGGCGCCTGAAGCTGACAGCTTCCGATCCCGCAATCTTCATTCTGCACAGCGAAGCGATACCGGAAAACATCCTCGAAGCGATGCGGGCAGGCGCGTGCGAATATATTTGCCCGCCGGTTGGCACTCCGCTGAAGGAAGCTTTCGAGCGTTTGTCGGTAGTGCGCACGGGTCAGATTTCCAGTCAGCAGAAGAAACTTGGCAGGATATTCGGTCTGCTTTCGGCCAAGGGCGGCTGCGGCGCCACCACATTTGCCGGTCATTTGGGCCCGATGGCCGCGCGCCTGGCGGAAAAGCCGATTCTGCTTGCGGACCTCGATTTCGAAGCCGGCCTGCTGCGCTTCATCCTGAAAACCAAGCCGCGGTATTCACTGCGCGACGCGCTCGATAACCTGCACCGGATGGATTCGAGCTATTGGAACGCACTGGTAACCAAACAGGGCAATCAGCTCGAATTTATCGCGGCTCCCGATGAACTCGGTGAGCGCACGCCGCCGGACCCGCGGCAATTCGGCAGATTGCTCAGGTTCATCCGGTCGATCTATCCGGTGACGATTCTCGACTTCGGACGCTGCTACAGCGCGGCCGCGCTCGAAACCCTGTCGGAGCTGGAAGCTCTGTACCTGATCACCACGCAGGATCTCCTCGCACTGGAGAACGCAAAGGATTTCCTGGAAACGGCCGAAGCTCGCGGCAAGGGTGCGGACCGGGTTCAGGTTCTTCTGAATAAGACGCCCGTACGTCAGAAGCCCGATCTCGACAACCTCGAAAAGTATCTGGGCGTGCGACCAGCCGGTGTTTTCAGCGACGACACCGAAGCGCTGTACGAAACATGGTCGGAAGGCCGGTTGCTGGGCGCGAATTCCGTTCTGGGCCGTCAGCTGACGAGTCTGGCCAAATCGATCATGATCCCCGAGCCGCCGGCAAACGCGGCCACCGAGGCAAAAGGCTCGGACAAGAAACCGGCAGTACCCGCCAGTACGGCAGCGGGCCTCGGACGTTTTTTCTCATTTATGCGGAGTAGCCGGGCTTAGCCCGATTGGACAAAATGGCAACGATACCGATAACACCGGATACAGTAAGCAGCAACCCGCGGCAGGAAGCGGGATGGGTGACGCGGATGTCGAACCGCGACGGCTCGGGTACAGAGTACCAGGAGCTGAAGTTCACCGTTCACCGCAAGCTCATCGATCGCATCAACCTGGAAGCTCTTTCTTCCCTGGCGGGCGAGAGGGCGCGTGCGGAGATCCGTACCGCGGTGGCCAAACTGGTGGAAGAGGAGCGCACGCCGCTCAGCCTGGCGGAAAAAGAACGCGTCATCGAGGAAGTGCTCGACGAAGTGTTCGGGCTGGGTCCGCTGGAGCCACTGCTGCGCGACCCGACCATTTCCGACATTCTGGTAACCACCCCCCGGCTTGTCTACGTGGAAAGAGGCGGCAAGCTGTATCGCACCTCGGTGGAGTTCAAAGACAACAACCATCTGCTGCGCATCATCGAAAAAATTGTGGCGCGGGTGGGACGGCGCGTGGACGAATCGTCGCCGCTGGTCGATGCCAGGCTTCCCGATGGTTCGCGCGTCAATGCCGCGATTCCGCCGGTTGCCGTCGATGGTCCGCTGCTTTCCATCCGCCGTTTTGGCCGCGATCTGCTGCAGGGCGAGGACCTGGTTGCGAAGCTGGCGCTGACCGAAGGCATGCTGGAGCTGTTAAAAGCCTGCGTTCGCGCGCGCCTCAACATTATCATCTCCGGCGGTACCGGCAGTGGTAAGACGACGCTTCTCAACGTGCTTTCCAGCTATATTCCCGAGAACGAACGCATCGTTACTATTGAAGACGCCGCCGAGTTGCGTCTCCGGCAAACGCATGTCGCGCGACTCGAAACGCGGCCCGCCAACATCGAAGGCAACGGCGCGATCAAAATCCGCGATCTGGTCATCAATGCCCTTCGTATGCGTCCCGACCGCATCATCGTCGGCGAAGTCAGAAGCGAAGAAGCGCTCGACATGCTTCAGGCCATGAACACGGGCCATGACGGCTCGCTCACCACCATCCACTCCAATACTCCCCGCGACGGCGTCGCGCGACTCGAAGTGATGGTCGGTATGGGAAACGCCAACATGAGCGCTCGCGCCATACGGCAACAGGTTGCCAGCGCCGTTGACGTGATGGTGCAGGTCTCGCGTTTCAGCGACGGTTCCCGCAAGCTGACGCACATCACCGAACTGGTGGGCCTCGAAGGCGATCAGGTCACGATGCAGGACATCTTTCTGTTCGAGAAATCCGGTGTAACCGAAAGCGGCAAGGTAATGGGACGTTTCCGCGCCACCGGCGTTCGGCCGCGCTTTTACGAGAAGCTGCGTGCCAGTGGCATTCAGCTGCCCACCTCGCTGTTCCAGACCATCGTGGAGATCGGCGCCTGATGATCGCTTTCATCGCCATCACGTTTCTGGTTGTGCTCGGGGCCCTGATGCTCGCCATCAGCTCCGGCCTGCGTTTCTTCGAATCCAAGAGACGTAAACAACTGGTATCGGTGTTGCGCACGGTCACGGAGACCGAAGAGCCGCGCGTCGATCTCCTGATGAATCCCGATGACAAGAAGCGCAGCGACGAGGAGATGCCTCTCACCAAGGCTATCCATAACAGGCTGAATCGGATTCTGTCGGAATCGGGCTTGGACTGGACAATGTCGCGGCTGATTACATTTACGTGCGTAGGCTTCGGCATTGGTCTGATACTGGGTGGTTTAGTTCCTTTTCAGGCGCCGTTGCTGCTGAAATCCGGACTCGCGGCCTGCGCACTGGCATGGCTGCCATTGTTTTACGTAAAACGTGCACGCGGCAAGCGGCTGGATGCAATGGAAGCGCAGCTACCGGATGCGCTCGACTTTCTGGCGCGATCCATGCGCGCTGGCCACGCGTTCACCATCAGTATCGAAATGGTCGGTGAAGAGATTGCCGACCCACTTGGCCAGGAGTTCCGTGCGCTGTTCAATGAACAGAATCTGGGAGCGTCGCTCGACCGGTCGCTGGCGAATTTCGGAAAGCGCGTGCCACTGGCCGACGTGCGGTTCTTTTCCTCCGCCGTTTTGCTGCAGCGGCAAACGGGTGGCAATCTCGGCGAAGTGCTGGGCCGGCTCTCCCACATCATCCGCGAACGGTTCCGGCTGAAAGGGCAGGTGAGAGCCACCAGCGCGCACGGCAAGCTGACAGCCACCATTCTGACTGTGCTTCCCCTCGCTACGCTGGCCGGGCTGATCATTACCTCACCCGGTTATCTCACCCCTCTCATTACCGAGCCGCTGGGCAGGAAGCTGGTTATGGGCGGCGTGGTTTGCCAGATATTGGGAAATGTTGTGATCAGGAGGATCATCCGGATCAGGGTCTGACAATACCCCGAAAAGGAAATTCGTATGCTCGCGACACTCCTCGCTTCACTTCTCTTTATATTGCTGCTTTCCATGATCACTTTGTATGGCTATCGCGCTTATGTGCGGCCAGGCCGGATTTACGACCGTGTAGGCGGCGCTACTGAATCGATTCGCGAGCCGGGCACCAGTTCGCGCGACCGGATGATGCGCGTCTTCGAACAAATTGGCGACAAAATTCCGCTAAGTGCGAGCGAGCAGACCGTCACGCGCCGCGACCTGACCATGGCCGGCTACCGCTCCGACACGGCGGTTGGGGTTTTTAACGGCGCAAAAGTGATTGCGGCGGTCGCGGCAATGTTGTTCGCGCTCCTCATCCGCAATTCGCTTTCCGACGCGACGATGGTTCGCATGGTGATCCTGATCGGCTTTACAGGTTTCGGCTACTATGCACCTACCCTCGGCCTGGAAAAGCTGGTGAAGCAGCGCCAGATGAAACTACGCCTCTCTCTGCCGGACGCTGTGGACATGCTGGTGATCTCCGTCGAAGCCGGGCTGGGGCTGGATCAGGCGCTGCAGTACGTCAGCCGTGAAATTACCGAGGGGCATCCGGAGCTGGCCGACGAACTGAACCTGGTCGGATACGAAATGCGCGCAGGTAAGAGACGGGCGGAATCGCTCCGCAATCTTGCCGTGCGCACCGGGGAATCCGAAATCCGCAAGCTGGTGGCGATTCTCACGCAGAGCGACCGGTTTGGCACCAGTATGGGAGAAAGCCTCCGCACCCACTCCGATTTTATGCGCCTGCGGCGCAAGCAGGACGCTGAAGAGCGCGCGGCCAAGATCGGTGTCAAGCTTGTTTTCCCGATTTTCCTTTTTATATTGCCGTCGATGATGCTGGTTGCGGCCGGCCCCGCGCTGTTAAAGATATTTACGGACTTGTTCCCGATGATGCAGAATTTCGGGAAGTGAGAGCAAACGAGAGAGAGGGCAACCGAAGATGAAATCGCAGTGGATGAGTTACATCATGTTGTTTTTCAGCCTGTTTTCGCTGGCATTGCTTGTATACCGGCGGCGCAGTCGTAAGACCCGTAGTTAAAGGGCCGTGGTTGAAAGGCCGAGGCCGAGAGGCCGCGGCTGGCAGGTAAAGTCGAAATCGACAGATTTTTCCGGCGGCGGAGCGCAGCGCTGGCCGGGATCACGCAGTAAAACGCTGCAAATGGCTGCGCGGCAACAAAGTAAATGAGAACAGTACAAAACGAAAAAGGAGAAACGATAATATGGGCGGAACTTTAATGCAGGCGGGATTGTGGGTGGCTGCGGGGTTGTTGCTGACCCTGCTGATCGTTCGCCGCGGCAAGCGCAAAGCGCGCGGCTAAGCGAGGGGTCGTGCAGATCCGGCAGACAAGCTGGAATCCCGATGACAAACTGGAAAGCTATACAAAACGGTGACGGCGGCTGGGCGTACAGCCGGGGCTGTTCGTGGACTGAACCAACTGTGTTCGCTCTGCTCGCCCAGTCCGCTGCTGCCCCGGATCGTGAAAGTTTCCAGAGAGGCATCAGATTTCTGAGTTCGATCGCGCGCCCGGATGGCGGCTGGAGCCCGCAGCCAGGCGTGGAAGAGAGCACGTGGGTAACGGCGCTGGCGGTGTTGTTGCCGGAGGGTGCAGTCACTGAGCAACAACGCCGCAACGCGATCGGGTGGTTGAAAACGCGGTCCGGCCGTGAATCGGGCTGGCGCTACAGGCTTCAGCAGCGCCTCGTCGGTAACAAAGATGATTTTCCGGAAGGCTGGCCGTGGTTTCCTGGAGCGGCCGCATGGGTGATCCCCACGTCATTGGGAATTCTCGCATTTGAGAAGGCTTTGCGCCAGAACCAGGCGGCGCCAGGCGAACTGCGGGAGCGCATCGAGGCAGGCAGAAAGTACCTGCTGGAACACATGTGCGCCGATGGTGGCTGGAATCATGGATCGAACCGCGCACTGGGCCGGGACGGCGATTCCTATCCGGAGACAACAGGCATTGCGTTGCTGGCGCTCAACGGTGTGGCCTCGGCTCAGATCGAGCGCGCGAAGGCCATGGCACGAAAGCATCTCGCCTCATGCCGGGCGGCCGAAGGTATCGCGTGGCTGCGCATGGGCCTGGCCGCGCACGGAGAAACTGTTGCGCCGGCAGCCGATCCGCAATGCCGGACGAATATGGACGAAGCGCTGATGACGCTGGCGCGGGCGCAGCGGAATCCGCTTCTGACGTAGGAGACATACGAGTATGAGCCAATATCCTTTTGACTGGCCGGCGCGTGCACCCATTACGATTCCGAGGCACGCGCGTTGAGTATGACCAGACGCCGGGCACTGATCACGATAGCGGCCGGCACAGCGCTGACTCGCTGCAGCCGCTCTGTAACAAAGTTTCCCGTCAGCAACGTTTCGATCGTGAAAGCGCCAGGCTACACGATGGATGTCTACGATACTGTCTATCGCATGGTGTCCGATCACAAACTCAATGTCCGCGGCAAACGCATCGTGCTCAAACCGAATCTGGTGGAGTACGATGGCGACACGGTCATCAACACGCACCCGATGGTCGTCCACGCGGCCTATGAAGCCTTCCTGAAACTCGGGGCTGCCGACGTCCGCATAGCCGAAGGCCCGGGACACCGGCGCGGCACGCTCGATCTCGCCGACGCCGCCGGCTACTTCAGCACAATCGCGAAATTCGAAGACTCGTTCACCGATCTGAATACAGACGCCGTGGCGAAGCGCGTAATTCCCAATCCGCTTTCGAAGCTGGATTCACTTTATCTGCCGCACACGGTGCTCGATTGCGATCTGCTGGTTTCCGTGGCGAAGATGAAGACGCACCACTGGGCCGGCGCAACGCTCTCCATGAAGAATCTGTTCGGCCTGGTTCCAGGCGGCGTTTACGGCTGGCCGAAGAACGTGCTGCACTGGTCCGGAATTCCCGAATCCATCGTCGACCTGCATCACCTGTTTCCTAAGCAATTCGCCATCGTGGACGGCATTGTGGGAATGGAAGGCAACGGCCCGATTCAGGGCACGCCGAAAGCCGCCGGAGTCCTGGTTGCCGGCCGCGACCCGGCCGCGGTGGATGCCACTTGCTGCCGCGTGATGGGGATCGATCCCAGGCAGATTGAATATCTGCGACTGGCGCGCGGGGCAGAGAATCTCGGCGAATCCGCATTCCGGCAGACCGGTGAAAATATTCGCTCGGTCCGAACGGACTTCGCGCTGGTGGACCAGTGGAAACAGATCCGCGCCGCGGCCTAGCCTCTACATTTTTCACAGACCCATACGCGGCAGGCGGTTGACTCCGGTGTGGCACAGGCTTCAGCCTGTGGGGCCGTATGAAATACGGCTGGACGCGCGACGATAGTCGCGCCCTGTCCCATCGGATATCGTAATCAGTAATGATCCCGGGAATCCGCATCGGTCAGACTTCCGACACAAATCGAATTCTCTCTCTGTACGAAAGCCTCGGATACCGCCAGGGTATCGCGCGAGACGATACCGTCTGGATCGCAGAGGCATCAGGCGAACCCATCGGTATCGTCAGAATCGCGCCCGAGTTCGGCGTGCTTGTCCTGCGCGGCATGCGCGTGGCGGAGCCCTGGCGTCGCCGTGGGCTCGGCACGCAAATGTTGCGTGTAGTGGATACCTGGGTCGACGGCCGGGATTGTTACTGCGTCCCCTACTCTCATCTCCCGAGCTTCTACGGTCAGATCGGCTTTAAAGAAATCACGCGCGAATCCGCGCCGCCATTCCTCGCCGCGCGCCTGAACGACTACCAACAACGGGGTCTTAAGGTGATCCTCATGGCGCGCCTCAACTTCAAAAAATAATCCCTTGCATCGATCTACTATTCCATAGTAGTATCAGTCAGGAGATAGTAGCGCGTGCCTCAGCCCAAACTCAGCAAACTCGAACTACAGATTCTGGAAGCTCTCTGGACCCACGGAAAAGCGTCCATCCGCGAAATCCAGGAATCATTCCCGGAACCCCGGCCTGCCTACACAACAATCCAGACAACTGTCTATCGCCTCGAAGGAAAAAAGGCGCTGCAGCGTGTGCGAAAAATCAGCAACGCCGATATTTTTGAGCCGCTGGTCGCCCGCGATGTGACGCGGCACAAGCTCCTCGACGAAATTCTCAGCTTCTTCGGCGGGAAAGCGCAGCCCATGATGGCGCAGCTGGCCGAAGCCGGAAAGCTGACCCTCGACGACGTCCGTGAACTGGAAAAAACCATCAAAAAGCTGGATAAGGAACAGAAGAGCGGGAAGGAGTCCAGGAAATGATCGCCGAACTGACGAATCACCTCTGGCAATCGACGCTTTTCGCGCTCGCGGTGGTCCTGTTGACCATCGCATTCCGCACAAATCGCGCGCAGCTTCGCTACTGGTTGTGGTTCGGCGCGTCGCTCAAGTTTTTCCTGCCGTTCGCATTACTGATGAGTTTGGGGAGCCATCTGAATTGGGCGCCGGAGGCGAAAAAAATCGCGACGCCGGTTGTATCCCTCGCCATGGACCAGATCGCCAGACCATTTCCCCCTGATTGGCAGATGAAAACCGCATCTTTCGTTCCCGCCAGTCGCACACCCATCGCGTGGCTTCAAGTCGCGATCTTCGGTATCTGGACGATTGGGTTCGCCATAATTGCCGTCATACGATTTCGCGGCTGGCTGCAGGTTCGCGCCGCAGTGCGCTCCAGTATTCCATTGCAGCTTCCGGTTGCGCCTGAGGTTGACGCGCGTTTATCGCCAGG
>Ga0182024_10025080_pt1 | contig 10554 bp, 12 predicted proteins | sample P32metaG_FD_120480 | JGI IMG/M metagenome (GOLD analysis project Ga0182024, IMG submission 120480) | Permafrost microbial communities from Stordalen Mire, Sweden - P3-2 metaG (Illumina Assembly) | ecosystem: Environmental > Terrestrial > Soil > Wetlands > Permafrost | place: Sweden: Stordalen...
CAGTGCGCATGGACTATGACCGCGTCATCCCGCTGGTCGAGTACACGGCGCGCGCGCTGTCGCGGCTGATGGAATACTGAAGAACTTGATCTCAGTGAAACCCGCGGTGGGTTTCACGCTTCCTTCGGCAGGGTAACCCCTGCACCTTAGTATTTGGGCCTCCTGAAATCTGCGAAAAATCCAACGATTTCGCCATTGCCGGCACTGGCACGGCCGAAAATCATGCTTACGTTTTAGTTCGGTTCGGTCTCCTAAAATGAACAAGCGACACAAGCATCCTCAGGACGGAAATCCCGGTATGGATGGTGAATTCGACCCCACCGACGCTGGCACCGAGGCGGAGCATGGCGGTGACGTGGAAGCATTGCGGGCGCAGATTGCCGAAAAAGACAAGGAAATCGCCGAGCTGAAGGACAAATATCTTCGCGCGCTCGCCGACTCTGAGAATACGCGCAAGCGAATCCGTCAGCAGAGCGAGGAATCCGTGCGCATCCAACGCGAGAGCATCCTGCGCGACCTACTGCCGATAATTGACAACCTCGAGCGCGCGCTCGCAGCCGCCCGCAATGGCACCGACACCAAGACGATCGTCGACGGCGTCGAGATGACGGTGCGGGCGCTGATCGATTTCTTGCGCGCGCAAGGCGTGACGCCGCTGCAATCGGTCGGCCAGACATTCGATCCCAATCGGCACGAGGCGGTCGATCACGTGGCATCCGAGGTGCATCCGGCCAACACAGTCGTCGATGAGTTCCATCGCGGGTATCTGATCGGCGAGCGGGTCCTACGGCCGGCGCGCGTGTCGGTCGCGAAGGGAAACGGGACCGATTCGGGAAAGCGAAATGGAGGCGAAAACGACGCCTCCGACGTTGAAAATAACTGAAGCGTGATTATTTCTATCTTAACTTCTACATCAGGGGACCTTTAGGAAAATGGCAAAAGTTATCGGTATCGACCTGGGCACGACGAATAGCTGCGTCGCGATCATGGAGGGTGGCGACCCTGTAGTTATCGCCAACTCCGAAGGCAGTCGCACGACGCCGTCGGTCGTCGCATTTACGGAGGCAGGCGAGCGGCTGGTTGGTCAGATCGCCAAGCGCCAGTCGATCACCAATCCGACCAACACAGTTTTTGCAATCAAGCGGCTGATGGGCCGGCGTTTCGACGACGCCGAGGTTCAGAAGGCGACCAAGGTGCTGCCGTACAAGGTCGTGAAGGCCGACGACGGCGCTGCGTGGGTCGAAATCCGCGGCAAGAAATACAGCCCGCCGGAAATTTCGGCGTTCATCCTGCAGAAGATGAAGCAGACGGCCGAGGACTACCTTGGTGAGAAAGTCACCGAGGCCGTTATCACTGTGCCCGCGTACTTCAACGACAGCCAGCGCCAAGCGACCAAAGATGCGGGCCGTATCGCGGGACTCAACGTGCTGCGGATCATCAATGAGCCGACGGCGGCGTCGCTGGCCTACGGTCTCGACAAAAAGAAAGACGAAAAGATCGCCGTGTTCGATCTCGGCGGCGGCACTTTCGATATTTCAATTCTTGAATTGGGCGAAGGAGTCTTCGAGGTCAAATCGACCAACGGCGACACCTTCCTTGGCGGCGAAGATTTCGACCAACGCGTCATCGATTACCTGGCCGACGAGTTCCACAAGGACCAGGGATTCGATCTGCGCAAAGATCGCATGGCGCTGCAGCGGCTGAAGGAAGCCGCCGAGAAGGCCAAGACCGAACTGTCCACCGTGACCGAGACCGACATCAATCTGCCATTCATCACCGCGGATCAGTCAGGCCCCAAGCATCTCAATATCAAGCTGACGCGCGCGAAACTCGAAGCGTTATGTGCCGATCTGCTCGACCGGCTCGAGGCGCCATGCGTCACAGCATTGCGCGACGCCGGACTTAAGGCGAGCGAGATCAATGAGATCGTGCTCGTCGGCGGCATGACCCGCATGCCCGCGGTGCAGGAACGCGTGAAGCGCCTGTTCGGCAAAGAAGGGCACAAAGGCGTCAACCCGGACGAGGTCGTCGCGATCGGGGCTGCGATCCAGGCGGGCGTGCTCAAGGGCGAAGTCAAAGACGTCCTGCTGCTCGACGTGACTCCGCTGTCGCTCGGAATCGAAACGCTCGGGGGCGTGTTCACCAAGCTAATCGAAAAGAACACGACGATTCCGACGCGCAAGAGCCAGACGTTCTCGACTGCGCAGGACAATCAGACGGCGGTCACGATTCGCGTCTTCCAGGGCGAGCGTGAGATGGCGTCGGACAACAAGCTGCTCGGCCAATTCGACCTGATCGGAATTCCACCAGCGCCGCGCGGCATGCCGCAGGTTGAGGTCACGTTCGATATCGATGCGAACGGAATCGTTAACGTGCATGCGAAGGACCTCGGCACCAACAAGGAGCAGTCGATCAAGATCACCGCGTCGTCGGGACTCAACGAGGAAGAGATCAAGAAGATGGTGCGCGAGGCCGAGGCGCATGCCGCCGAGGACCATGCCCGCCGTCAGCAGGCGGAGGCGCGCAACAAGCTGGACAACCTCATCTATACGACCGAGAAGACGCTCAAGGATCACGGCGCCGAAGTTGACGAGGCCGGACGCAAGCTGGTCGAAGACGCGCTCGCGGAGGCGCGGACCAAGCTCGAGTCCAAGGACGCCGACGAGATCAATCGTGCGGCCGAGGCGCTGCAGAACGCGTCGCACAAGCTGGCCGAGGCGATGTACAGCAAAACCAAAGCTGGTGCAGGCCCGCAGCAAGGGGCAGGTCCGCAGGAAGACGCCAGCGGGCAGAGTGGCTCCCAGAGCGGAAATGGCGAAGCGAGCGCGAAAGAAGACGTAGTTGATGCGGATTATAAAGAAGTCAAAGATCAGTAGCCGACGAAGGGGCCGCATACGCGGCCCCTTCCGTATAGCATCGACAATGGCGTCGCCTCGGATGTTCGCATAGAATCTTTGCGCGATGCCGTCAGTACAGAAGCGCGACTATTACGAAGTCCTCGGCGTCAATCGTGGCTCCGGCGAAGCCGAGCTGAAGAAAGCCTACCGCAGTCTCGCGATTCAGTTTCATCCCGATCGCAATCCCGGCAACAAAGACGCCGAGGAGCGTTTCAAAGAACTCAACGAGGCCTACCAGGTTCTCTCCGATCCTGAACGGCGCGCGCAGTATGACCGCTTCGGCCATGCCGCGTTCCAGGGACCGCAGGGTGGTCCGGGCGGCTTCGGCGGCTTCGACTTCAGCCAGGGTTTCGAGGAAGTTTTCTCCGACATCTTTGGCGATTTTTTCGGCACCGGCCGCGGACGCTCGCGCTCACGCACCCGGCGCGGCGACGACCTACGCTACGATCTCGAAATTGAATTCGAGGAAGCAGCGCGCGGGATCGAGAAAGTCGTAAAGTTCCAGCGCCTCACGCAATGTGAGTCCTGCAACGGCACGCGCGCTCGCGGCGGCTCCGGTGGCGCGCAACAGTGCCCCAATTGTCGCGGCAGCGGCCAGGTGCGCACGCAGCAGGGATTCTTTTCGATCTCGACGACCTGCGGGCAATGCCGCGGCGAGGGCATGATCATTTCCGACCCGTGCCCCAAATGCCAGGGACAGGGGCGAATCCGCAAAGCCGAATCACTTGCGGTGAAGATTCCGCCGGGCGTGGACAACGGCTCGCGGCTCAAGCTGCGCAACGAGGGCGAGGCCGGCTACGGGGGAGGACCGCAAGGCGATCTTTACGTCGTAATCCACGTCAAGGAGCACGAGATGTTCGTGCGCCAGGATAATGACGTAATAATCGAGGCGCCGATCAGTTTCCCGCAAGCGGCGGTCGGCACCGAGATCGAAGTGCCGACGCTCGAAGGCAAAGTGAAGCTGAAGATTCCGTCGGGCACGCAGTCGGGAAAAATTCTGCGCCTCAAGGGCAAAGGCATCGTCGATCTTCACGGCTACGGCCGGGGCGATCAGCTGATCAAGGTGATCGTCGAAACGCCGCGCAGCCTGACCGCGCGCCAGCGCGAGCTGCTCGAAGAATTTGCCAAGCTCGACGGCAAGGCCGTCAACCATCCGCTCTCCAAGGGGTTCGTGGACAAGCTCAAGGAGATGTTCGGCTAGGTTGACGCGTGCGCCGTCGGGAGAAGGAGCATTGAAGCTATGGCCTGCAACTCGTGCGAAAGCAGCGGAAGATTCCGGGCGAGCTACTGCGATGATTGCGAGCGCTGGACTTTCCATGTCGACAAGCGCGACCTCTTGATCGCCGCGGGTCTCATGGCTGTTGCCGCGGTGATCATCCTTCAACCGGAACTGCTCGTTGCGCCCGCGGGCATCATGTTCGCGCGGCGAGCAATCGGAGCGCTCGCGTAGGCAATTCCGCGCGCTCAGCGCGGGACGTGCACCAACTCAAGTTTCAGCCCGTCGGGATCGGTGAAAAACACAGCGTAGTATCCCGGCAAGTAATCGTACTCTTTCGGCGGATCCGTAACTTTGCCGCCATTCGACGAAATTTTTGCGGCGAGCTCATCGATCTGCTGGCGGCTCTCTGCGGCAAGCGCTATCTCGCATAGGCCCACGCGATGGCGATGGAACTTGTCGGCGCGGAATTCCGGATCGGACGGCCGAATCCATAGCGAGCCGTGGTCGCCGAAATAGCCGGTGGTGACGTCGGTCTGCGCCTGATCGTAAGACATCGCCTTCGGATAGCCGATCTGCGGCATTAGCCACGAGTAGAACTTTTTCGCCGCCGCATAGTCATTGACGTTGACGATGATATGGTCGACTCCCGCGCGCATAAGCGACACCTCCGCGTAACTGACTTTATATCTGTACTAACTTTGTACGCGGCCAAGAGCGCTGAACAAAGCCGCGCGCATCACGCCGGCCGGTGGCGCGACTCGATTGAAGAGCTTGAACGCGAGTTCGCCCTGGTTCACCAGCATCCCGGCGCCGTCGGTCGCTTGCCGGCCGGCAGCAAGTGCGGGCTTGATGAACTCGGTAGGCTCCGCCGAGTAAATCAGGTCGTAGAACAAACAATCGGCGGCCGCTGAGCTGAAATCGAGGCGCGCGAATCGTCCGGTCGTAAGACCCATCGAGGTCGCATTGACGATCAATCGCGCGTCGGCCAGGAGCTCCGTATCCATCAGCACGTCCAGTCCGCGAGGCTCACCAGACGCGCGCGCGCCCTTGGCCGAGAAGCGCCGCGCGAGTGCTGCCGCGCGAGCAGGAGTGCGATTGGCGATCACGACACGACTCGCGCCCAGCCGGATGCATGCGAGGACCGACGACGCAGCGCCGCCGCCCGCGCCGATCACGACCGCAAGCCGCCCACGCAACTCGCATCCGAGATCGCGCAAGTCGCGCTCGAGGCCGCGCGCATCGGTATTGTCGCCGCGCAGCACGCCGCGCCGATTCACGACACAGTTGACCGCGCCGAGCATACGCGCCTCCCCGCTCAGGTCCTTGATCAGCCGCGCCGCCGCTTGCTTGTGCGGCACCGTCAGATTTACGCCGATGATTCCGAGCGGAGGAATCGCGCGGAGCGCCGGCGCGAGACTGCCGGCGGTGACGCGAAACGCCGCATACGTTCGACTCATGCCAAGCGCCGCATAGGCAGCGTTGTGCATCGCGGGCGATTTGGAATGTTCTATCGGATCGCCGAAAATTGCTGCGACCGCGGTGTCGCTGGTGTTTGGCAAATTGAATCAGCCGGCAATTGGATGAGCAGCGCGCTCAGCGCGCACCTCTTCCGCGGTGAATACCCAGCTATATTTCAGGCCCGCGCGCGCGAACGCTTCGACTGCGCCCTCGCCGCGCTCGACCAGCGCGATTGCCGCGATCACGTTGCCGCCAGCCTCGCGCATCGCAGTCACCGCTTGCAGACTCGAACCGCCAGTTGTGATCGTGTCGTCGATCACGGCAGTCTTGAGGCCTGACTTGAATGCGCCCTCGACCATTTGTTGCAGACCATGCTGCTTGGTTTCCTTGCGCACGAAAAAGCCGCGAACCTCGACGCCGTTGCGATGCGCCGCGGCCATCACGGCGTCCGTCACTGGCAACGCTCCCGCAGCCATGCCGCCGATTTGCTCGACGCCAGCAGCATTCACGAGTTCAAGCACCAATTCTCCGGCGAGAAACGCACCACGTGGCAGGTACAGCGTGCGTTTGCAATCGACGTAGTAGTTAGATGCGCGTCCCGACGAGAGCGTGAGTTGACGCTCGAAATACGATTCCCGGGCGAGCATCGCCAACAATTCGCTGCGTTCTTCGGATCTCATAATTGAAAGGTGATCTTAACGGATGCAGCGCGGGGCACAAGAGCGTTATAATATTGGTCGCGCTGGTGATAGCGTCAAACATGCCCCCAAGAGAACAATGGACCGCGCGTTGCGGTCCGCCGGGCACGAAAAGGAGAGATAGCGATTCGCCACGGGTCCTGCGACTCGGGCGCCACGCGATATAAGTGATTAGCAACGATTCACCCCGTGTGATCGGAACCGGCACCGCCTTACCAGCCAACTACGTCGATCAAGAACAACTGACCTCGCGCCTCCGGGAGCTTTGGGAGAAGCGCTGGTCGGATCTGCGCCGCTTTGACAAAATCCAGGGCGCGCTCGGAATCACCGGGCGTCATCTCGCGCTGCCGATCGAGGAATATCTCCCGCTCGACACCTTCGCCAAGACCAACGACGCGTGGCTGAAGGCTGCGCCCGAGATTGGAATTGCGGCCGCTGAAATCGCGCTCGAACGCGCCGGCCTGAAGGGGCGCGACGTCGATCATCTGTTCTTCGTCACCGTCACCGGCATCGCCGTGCCGAGCATCGACACTCGCGTCATCAGTGCGCTCGGGATGCGCAAGGAAATCAAGCGCACGCCAATCTTCGGGCTGGGATGCGTCGCGGGAGCAGCGGGGACTGCGCGTGCCGCCGACTACATCCGCGCGTTTCCGTCGGAAGTCGCGATGCTGCTGTCGGTCGAGTTGTGCTCGCTCACGTTGCAGCGCGAGGACCTGTCGATCGCGAACATCATCGCGTCGGGCCTCTTCGGTGATGGCGCCGCCGCGATGCTGATAGGCGGTAATGCACAGCCAAAGTCGACCGGTCCGCAGGTAGTCGCGACGCGTTCGCTCGTTTTTCCGAACACCGAAGAAATTCTCGGCTGGGAAATCGTCGACAGTGGATTCAAAATCGTCCTGTCGTCGAAACTCACCGACCTCGTCCGCGCCAACATCCTGGACGAAGTGGATTCATTCCTGGCGAAGCAAAACATCGACCGCTCGCACATCAAGCACTGGATCGCTCACGCCGGCGGGCCCAAAGTGCTCGAGACGCTGGAAGGCGCGCTCGCTCTCCCCGAGGGCGCGCTGGCGCGTTCGTGGAGCTCGCTGCAAACGGTCGGAAATCTCTCTTCGGCATCTGTGATGTTCATCCTCGACGAGCTGCTCGAGGATCACGTTGCGGCTCCTGGAGAGTACGGCATGATTATCGGGATGGGCCCCGGGTTCTCGGTCGAGCTCGTACTACTGAAGTGGTGACATCCCCGACGTGGTGATCTCGCTCCGCACTAATCTGATCATCCTCGCGATTCTGGTCGTCGAGCGAATCTTCGAACTGGATCGCGCCCGGCGCAATGCGCGCCGCGCGTTCGAGCACGGCGCGGTCGAAGTCGGGCAGGCGCATTACCGCGTGATGGTCGCGTTTCACACGCTGTTCATCGTGTCATGCGCCGTCGAAGCCACATTTTTCCCGCGCGCATTTCCGCCCATCGTCGCGTGGTTCGCGCTGTGCGCTGAAGTCGTCGCGCAGGCGCTTCGCTACTGGGCAGTCACGACGCTCGGCGATCGATGGAACACGCGAATAATAGTAAGTCCCGACCGCGCCCCCGTGACCAGCGGCCCGTATCGCTTCATGCGCCATCCGAACTACCTGGCGGTCGTGATCGAAATCGTCGCCGTGCCGATGATCGGCGGCGCGATCTTCACGGCGATCGCGTTCTCGATCGGCAACGCACTGATTCTCGCCGTGCGAATCCCGGCCGAAGAGCGCGCGATGGGCGGGCGGTACGCCGACGCACTCGGCTCGCGCCGCCGTTTTTTCCCCGGCTTGCGACACGGCTAAGGTAGTCCGGTGTTCTTCGCACCGTTCCTTGCCTTCTACGCGATCGTCTTCTTCTTCGTCCTCGCGTTCTTTTTCGTCCTGCTCGAAATTCACGTCATCAATTACGCATTCGTGGCGCTCGGTCTGCCGCCCGAGTTCGCTTTCACGGCTCTGCTCGTAAGCCTGATCGGCAGCTACATCAATATTCCCATCACGCGCGTCGCTCGCGGTCAGCCGCACCCCGCCGAGGTGGTCCGCAGTTTCGGTATTCGCTACCGGGTGCCGACTCGCTATGTGACCGACTCGACAATCGTTGCGGTGAATGTCGGCGGCGCAATCGTTCCGGTACTCATCTCGATTTACCTGCTGATGCAGATGCCCGCGATAGTCGTGCCCGCTTTGATCGGCGTCGTGATCGTAACCGCAATCGTCCATCGATTCGCGATGCCGGTGCCCGGGATGGGAATTGCGACGCCGATGCTGATTCCGCCGATCGTCGCCGCGCTATGCGGTTACTTCCTCGGCTCCTCGCAGCACCATCGCGATGCCGTCGCATTCATCAGCGGGGTGATCGGGACGCTCATCGGCGCCGACCTGCTCAATCTGCGCAAGCTGCGCGATCTGGGAGCGCCGGTCGCATCGATCGGCGGAGCCGGCACTTTCGACGGAATCTTCCTGACCGGAATCGTCGCCGTCCTGCTGGCGTGATCGCGAAAACGCTCACGCCGGTTTAAACTTCACCAGCGTGTGATCGGGCGTCACGTCGTCGAAGAAGACTTGCACCGGCATCTCGACGCTCACCTTCTCCGGCGGCGCGACGATGTTCGTTGTCATGCGCGGTCCTTCGGCCAACTCTACAATCGCCAGCACATACGGCGCGTCGGCAAACGCGCGGCTCGACGCTCGCCTGACTACGGTATAGCTGTACACCTTGCCGCGTCCGCTCACGCGCTCCCACGCGAGTTTGTCCGCGAAACATTTCGGGCATCGATCGCGCGGGTAGTAGATATACTCGCGGCACGCGCCGCATCGTTGGATCGTTAACTCGTGGCGCCGCGCCGCCTCCCAGAATGGACGGCTGGTTGGCGATGGCTTTGGAAGCGGTTTGTAATATTCGCTCATGATCTGCGCTCCAACACGAGACTTGCCTGCTCGCTCATGATTCCGCCGTTGCCGTTGACGTAGCCGAGCGCCGCATTTTTTACCTGCCGCTCGCCGCCGCGTCCCATCAACTGTCTTATCGTTTCCGTCACGTGACTCATCCCGCCCGCCAGCCCCGGCTGGCCGAACGACAGTTGCCCGCCATGGGTGTTGCACGGAAAGTCGCCCGCGTAAGTCAGGTCATGCTCCGCGACGAACGGCCCACCCTGCCCCTTCGCGCAGAAGCCCGCGTCCTCGAGGGTGACGATCACGGTGATCGTGTAGCAGTCGTACGGACACACGATGTCCATGTCCTTCGGCTGCAGTCCCGCCATTTTGAACGCGTTCTCGGCGGCCGGCTTGATCGGCGATGTAGTGATCGACGGCGCATAGGTGATCGTCGAATGGTTCGCGTACTCGCCCGCACCGAGCAGCCATATCGGCGGATGCTTCGCGCGCTTCGCCACTTCCGGCGACGCGACAATTATCGCCGCGCCGCCGCTCACCGGGCTCACGATCTCATAGAGATGTAACGGATCGACGATCATGCGCGAGTTCAGAACGTCATCGATCGTGAGCGCCTTGTCGTTGAATGTTGCCAGCGGATTCTTGAGAGCATTGGTCCGCTGATCGACCGCGACCTTCGCCATCTGCCGCGCCGTGGTGCCGTACTCATGCATATGGCGATGCGCGATCATCGCGTAGCCGCAGTTCGCGCCGATATTTCCGTAAGGCGCCTCGAATTCGCGCTGCACCGAAACGACCGGGGGGCGCTGGTCGCCGGTCTTGTTCAAATCCGCGACGATGCACAGCACCGCGCTGCACATCCCCGCGTCGATCGCCGCCGCCGCGCGCCAGATCATCCCGGCCGGACTCGCGCCACCGATATCGACCTGGTTCAGCATCCGCACGTTCAGCCCAAGCACCTCGGCCGCGCTCGCCGGATAAATCATTCCTGGATCCGAAAACGGCACGCCGACCAGGAAGCCGTCGATATCTTTTTTCTCGAGCCCGGCGTCGGCGATCGCCTCGGCCGCGACGCGCGCCATCAGGCCGAGCGCGGTCAGGTCGCCGGGTTCCTTGACCGGTTTGAGTTCTCCAATTCCAATCGCCGCGGCTTTTCCTTTCAGACTCATTGCATCGACTCCCGCGTTTGCGTTTCTCGATTACGATTACCACAAATCGCGTCCCGCGCGAGTCCGCCGTGAAGCGGTTCAATTCATCGAAAAAATCTTATAACTTTGTTCGTTCGAGGTGCTTTTAACGAAATGGCATTTATCATCTGTGACGACCACAACCTTGATGTCGAAGCCGACGGAATCGACAACCCCGTCGCGAAGCA
>Ga0182024_10025081_pt1 | contig 10554 bp, 8 predicted proteins | sample P32metaG_FD_120480 | JGI IMG/M metagenome (GOLD analysis project Ga0182024, IMG submission 120480) | Permafrost microbial communities from Stordalen Mire, Sweden - P3-2 metaG (Illumina Assembly) | ecosystem: Environmental > Terrestrial > Soil > Wetlands > Permafrost | place: Sweden: Stordalen...
CGTGCGAGCGTCGGGGTCGCCTGCGCGGACGCCAACACCGCCACGGCTGAGGAGCTCGTCGAGGGCGCCGACGCGGCAATGTATAAGTCCAAGGAGCAGGGGCACGGCCTGCCGGTCCTTGAAGCTGCAGCCACCTGACGCCAGGGGATCCGCCACCGAATCGCTGAGGTGGTCGGAGCGCAAAACGTACGGATCGACTACCGCGCCGGCGTGATCGGTCAGGGTTCTGGCAACCTTCGGCGCAATGGCCGGCAACATGAGCGCCATCGACGCAGCCTGGCTGCGCATGGATCGCCCGACGAACCTCGCGATCATCACGAGCGTCATGTGGTTTGCGCAGCCGCCGGACTGGGAGTCGCTCGAAAAGCTGCTGCGTGAGCGGCTCATCGCTCGCTTCCCTCGCTTCAGCCAGCGGGCTGTGGAGCCGCGCATTCCGCTTGGCATGCCGCAATGGGAGGAGGACCCGGACTTCGCCCTGCGGCGTCACGTGCATCGCCGCACGCTGTCCACCCCGGGCGACCAGGCCGCTCTCGAGGCATTTGTGGCGAGTCTGCAGTCCACGCCACTCAATCGCGACAAGCCGTTGTGGAGCGCCCACCTGCTCGACGGCTTCGGCGACGGCGCCGCGATCGTCTGGCGGATCCAGCACTGCATCGTCGATGGGGTTTCGCTCGCGCGCGTCCTTGAGTCCCTCGGCGATCACTCGCGCCACGCGGGCATCGTGCCTGACGTGAGGCTGCACACGCCCCGACTTCCAGGCATCGCAGGGCGCGCGGCGCCGGTGCTGCTTGCGGGTCGCACCCTCGTAGCGGTCACCGCGCGCGAGACCCGCTACGCGGTTGCGCACCCGGGCGCGATCCTTCGCGGGCGAAGCGCGCGCGCCGACCTGCGGTCGTTTGTGAAGATTGCGCGCACCGGCCCGGACACGCCGACGGCGCTGAAGGGCCCTCTGAGCGCTCGCCAGAGCACGACCTGGACGACGCCGATCTCCCTCGAGGACGTCAAGCAGATCGGGCGCCCGACAGGTGCCACCGTCAACGACGTCGCACTGGCGGCGCTCACCGGCGCCCTGCGCGAGTACCTGACCGCTCGCGACAGCCTGGTCGAGCAGATCCGTGCATACATGCCGTTCAACCTGCGCCCAGCGGGAGCATCGATCCCGCGCGAGCTCGGCAACCTGTTCGGCCTCGTCTTCCTGACCCTGCCGATCGGCGTCGCGGACCGCCGTGAGCGACTCGAGCGGGTGCAGCGAAGAATGACCGAGATCAAGCGCTCTCGTGAGGGCCGCGTCGCATTCGACGGGCTGTGTGCGATAGGAATCTCGCCGCGCGCCACCGAGCGGCTGTCGGTTGACTTCTTCTCGGCGAAGGCGAGCGTGGTCGTGTCGAACATGCCCGGGCCGGACAAGCCGATTCGCCTGGCCGGTGTCACCGTGAAGGGCATGCTCATCATGGCGCCGCGCTCGGGCAGCGTCGGGCTCGGCGTGACGATCTTCAGCTACAACGGCCGCGTGACGATCGGCGTGAGCGCCGATGCGGGTCTGATGCCCCAGCCGGGCGAGCTGCTGCGCGCGATCGTCGCCGAGCTGGCCGCGCTGCGTCGCGTTGCAGCCAGGCCGTCCCGCGCAGAGCGCGCCTGAGAAGCTGTCTCAATACCTCCGGTAGGTTCCCTGGGCCGGTCGTCCCGCGCGCGAATTGCCGTTTAGGCCTGGGGAACAGCCTCAAGGAGTGTGGCTGGCCGCCGACTGGTTAAGTTGAGATGCCAGTTCCGCACCCACAGGCAAGCCCGAGAGAAGACACGCCGCCAGCGCTGGCACCGTCGCCCTCTGTGACGGAGCCGCCGGAGGAAGAGGTCCATCGTCTCGGCGAGGCACTTGAGGCGCGAACCGAGAACGTGGTCAAAGGAACGGCCGTGCGTGCTGCGAAGGCCGGCGGCGTTCTCGTTGACCCCCTGATTCAATCCGGCTTCGATCGAATGTGCAGGGTCTCGACGGTCGCGCTGGCTAAGTGGATGGCCGGAGGGAGTCCCGAAGAGGGGCGGAAGGCAAGCCAGGAAGTTTTCCAGCATCACGGCCAGGTGGCCGCCGAGCGCGCGGCGCCGCTGAATGAGATGACGAAGCGATGCCTGCGTTGGCGCGACGCGGTAAATGAGGTGTTGCGCGACAGCGCCACGCACCTGGGCGTCTCGCCGGAGGCGCTCTCCCGGGCCCTTGCCATGGTCCAGCTCACCCTCGACGTCACCCTCGTGCGAATTTCCGAGGTCTTTGAAGCTGAGCGCCAGCGAACAGACGAGGAACTCGCGTTCATGGCAACCCACGACGCGTTGACCGGGCTACCGAACCGGACGTTGATCCTTGAGCGCACCGACCAGATGCTGGTGCGTGCGCGCCGCCACCAGACGCCCGTGGCGGCGCTGTTCATCGAGATCGACAACGTCAAGAGCGTCAACGACACGCTCGGCCACGATGCCGGTGATGAGCTCCTGCGAGCCATCGCCGAGAGGCTCGATGGCGTCGTGCGGGACACCGATGTGCTCGGTCGTGTCGGCGGCGATGAGTTCGCCGTGATCGCCGAAGAGCTGTCGCTGGCGGAAGGACCAGAGCGGATCGCCGATCGTCTGCTGCAAGCGCTTACGGAGCCGTTCGAGGTCGCCGGGGAGCAGAAGACCCGCGTGCCCATGACTGCAAGCATCGGGATCGCGATCGGCGAGCGAGCGTCCGCCGAGGAGCTCCTGCGCGACGCAGACATCGCAGTCCACCAAGCCAAATGGGACGCCGAGAACCGGTACGCCGTGTTCGAGCCCGGGATGCAGCACGCGGTCCAAAGCCGTATGGAGCTCGAGATGGCCCTGCGCGATGCACTCCCGAACGACGAGTTCTTCCTCGTCTATCAGCCCACGTTCGATCTGCGCGACATGAGCCCCACCGGGGTGGAGGCGCTACTCCGTTGGAAGCACCCGACCCGAGGGGTCGTTCAACCCAATGACTTCATCCCACTCCTGGAGGAGACCGGGCTGATCATCGGGGTCGGAAAGTGGGTCCTTCAGGAGGCCTGCCGTCAGGGTGCTAAATGGCGCGAGGCTGGACATGCGATCGGGATGGCCGTCAACGTCTCTGGGCGCCAGCTCGACAGCGACGAGTTCGTCACCAACGTCCAGGACGCCCTCTCAGATAGCGAACTGGAGGCAGACGCACTGACCCTTGAGGTCACCGAGACGACCCTCATGCGCAATACCGAGGAAACCGCCAGGCGGCTGACTGCCATCAAGGAGCTAGGGGTACGGATAGCGATCGACGACTTTGGCACCGGGTACTCCTCTCTCGCGCACCTCCAGCAGTTTCCTGTGGACGCACTCAAGATCGACCGGTCGTTCATCTCGCGGCTGAGACACAACCCTCAAGGCGAGACCGTGTTGCACACCCTCGTGCAGTTGGGCAAGGCCCTGTCGATCGAGACGGTTGCCGAGGGCATCGAGCAACAGCAGGAGCTATCCCTCCTGCAAGTAGAGCACTGCGACAGCGGCCAGGGCTTCCTCTTCGCCCGCCCCCTAGACGTAGGCGCCACCGAGACCTTCTTTGAGAACTGGGCCAAACATAGCGGCACATCCACTCCCAGCGGCACCCGCCGCTAGCCCGCTCGCGACGCTCGATTTTTGCCCACCGGCCGCCTTTGGTGGGCTACATCCGCCACGAACCCCGCATACTCCGACACTATCGCGGTGGCTCGGCCTTTGATGAGATTGGCTTTCTAGAGCCGTTTCTTGCGCTTTCTTAGACCTTTCCGGTTCCGCTTCACACGCGAGAGGTCGCAGGTTCGAAACCCGCCGCGCCCATAAAAAGGCCTGCAAATGCGGCACGGTCAATGCACCTATCCGGCGTCTGTCGGTCGCTGACAACCGAAGCTCATCCGAAGCAGCAGCGTGAGCTGCCTCCGCCGACGCGCTCGCATCGACGCGAAAGCTACGCGGCCTGACTTACTCTCTAAAGCGGCCAAACGGGACTCGAGAGCGAGCCGGGCATTGCCTCCTCTGGACGCGACGTCCTCAGCGCCCGCCAGGAACACTCACCTCGGTGAGCCGCAAAACCTCGGTCCGCAAGTCCAAGGACGGCGGTCGCGGCATGCTCGCGGTCGACCATGGCGCTCGCTGGGGGCGGGTCGTTGCCGATCGCCTTCCGCAGCAGCACACTTAGCCGCGCCGGATCCACCGCGTGCTCACCCAAGCCGTGACGCACCATCGCGCTCGTATTGTGAGCGATGTGACCTGCCCTCAGCCCATATGCGATCACCGGGCATCGGTGAGCAGCTGCCTCCAGACACGTCAGCCCGCCGGTGCAGTGCACGAGCACGCTGGCTGCCGCCAGAATGTCGGCCATGTCGTGTGAGAAGCCGAGGATCCGCACCCGCGCGAGTGCGCCGTGGCGAGCCCCGAGCGCTTCACGCGCCTTGCGGTTTTCGCCGCAGACCACGACGACCTGGACCTCTTCAATCGCCAGCGCCGCAGCGAGCGCGCCCGAAAGGTCGCCGACGCCCCACCCTCCGCCCGAGATGACGACCAGCGGCAGGTCCGGCTCTAGACCGAGCTCCAGTCGCGCCGGCGCCCGCGCTCGCGCAGCCCAATGCGTTGCCCTCAGGGGCGGCCGTACCACCCTCGATTCAGCGCCGGCAGCAATCCTCTCGATCTCGGCCATGGACTCCGTATAGCTGACAAGATGCAGATCGGCGCCCGGGTGAGCCCAGAAGTGAAGGCTCGCGAGGTCGGTGATCAGCGCGCACACGGGGACCGACAGCTCGCCACGCAGACGCATGAGGGCAAGCGGCGCGGTCACGCCCGGGTAAGTGCAGACCACCACTTCGGGGTCGTGCGTGGCGATCAACGATGCCAGGCGACGGCGACTGATCCGATGCAGGATTCGCGAGGTCAGCCAGCGGCCGGGCTTCCAGCGAACGCCCATGGAATAGAGCGTCGAATACACCGCGGGGCAGTGCGTGAGCTGCCAGCGGGTCGAGCGCTCGAGGAAGACGCGCAGCACTCCCTCCTTTGCACCAAGCCCGTTGCAGAGCGTCACATGCGCCTCGCGCGCCAAGTTCATCAGCTCCTCGCGCAAGCCCTCGGCGGCGGCGTTGTGACCGCCGCCGACCGCCGCGGACAGGATCAGTACCCGGTGCGCATCAACCGGGGTGCTGGGCGGTACATGGGATTGCGGCTCCGGGCCTGCGGCGATACGAGCCGCTCTCTGGCACGACCGGGTCGGCCTCGAGCACACCGGTGAAGATGCTGGCGGCACGGCTCGCGCCTTTACTTATGCGGGACGCGTTCAGGCAGCGGATGGACGGACGCCAAGCGGTGGGGGGCCGAGTCCTGGTGGCCCCCTCTTAGAGAACGTGCCCCAGTCGAGGAACGGGCGATCAACAGCATTGCGACTACCGCGGCGGCGAGTGCGCCGGCCTGGATCAGCGTGCTGTCGGGCACGCCATGCGGCGGGGAGATGGCCCAGCTCGTCAACGCGAGCAGCACGAACCACCGCCGCGAGGCGTCATATGCCAGCAGGGCCGCAGCCAGCACCACCAGATAATGACTCCACAACACCGGCGTGAGCAGAAGCGAGGCGACGAGGCCCGCACAGAAGAGGACGCGCTCGTCGCGTGTGCGGCGATACCGGTGGTGGACCGCGAGAAGTACGACCAAAGCGAGCGCCAACGCCCACGCCTGGGCTTCGAACATCGCGATCCCTGCGTTCATGAGGGCGCCGATCAGACCGAACCCCGACTGCGCCTCATGCGCGCCGAGCTGCGAGAGCATGCTCAAGTACTGGCTAGGGTCGATCGGCCCGAGAACGAAGCTGACGGAAAGCAGCGCAACCGTCGAGGCGCTGGCCCATGCCAAAGCCCGGTAGCGACCAGCCAACAGCAGCCACACCAGCATCGGGGCCAAGAAGAGCTTGCAGGCGATGACAGGCCCCGCCAGCACGAACAGGCCGGCGCGGCGGCGCGCGCGCCAAAGAAAGACCACGCCCGCAAAGAGCAGCGGGCTGAGCGCCCCGAGCTGCAGGCCGGTGATCGTGAATGCCGAGCAGAGCACAAGCACAGCGCGCCAAGGCCCACGGCTCGGTGCGAGCATGCACGCAGCCATCACGGCCAGCGCGGAGATCGAGAAGACGACCGCGGTGCCGAGCGCAGCCGGCAGTTCTGCCAGGAGCATGAACGGCCAGAGCGCAAAGTACGGGTAGACGAACGCGAAACCCGAGTAGACGGCCGGCGTTCCGGCAGTGGGGTACACCTGGAGGCCGTGGGCAGCAGCATCCCCTGCCCGCAGGAAGACGTCCACGTCGTAGGCAGGAGTCAGGGGCAGGAACGCCAGCGCGATCGCCGCCACCAAAAGCAGCGGGACGACTATGCGGCGCGTCAGCGTACCCCTTGATAGCGCCAACATCATCGGGCGGTCGCCAGCCAACTCAGAACGATCACGCAGCGCTTGCGGCGATCCCGCTTCACGGTCAAGCCCGAGATGGAGCTCTGATGTCTTGACCGCGTAATGTCGGCGCCTCGCACGGTCAAACAGTAGACCGAGCCCCCCGCGTCCGGCGCGTCGCGGCCTGGGATAAGTGGATTCTCACGCCGTGCGCTGAGCAACGAACTCAAGCGTTCACTAGGGTAATTTCGTGACTCGGGTCAAGCGCTTCACGGTGTCCGAGCGAGCCGTCCACTGGCTCACGGCGTCCGCGTTCTTCATCCTGCTGATCAGTGGCCTCGTCGTTGGCCGCCGCGGGACGTTTCACGACGTCATGTATTTCTTGCATCTGGCCGCGGCCGGCGTGCTTGTCTGTGGCGTGGCGCTGATCGTAGTGATCGGGAACCGGCGGGTGCTCCGAGCGACCGCGCGCGAACTGGGGAGCCTGCAAGTGGAGGACCGCGAATGGCTGAAGGCGATACCCGCTCGAGTTTTCAAGCGCACGCCGGACCCACCGGCCGCGCGCTTCAATGCCGGCCAGAAGGTCAACTTCCTCGGCGTATCCATTCTGCTCGCCGCCCTATATGTCTCGGGCGTGGACACGGTCGTCGCCGGAACCAAACACAACCTGATCTTTGCCGTCCACAAGGTCGCGACGGTAGCTCTATGCGTGCTGGTGGTAGGTCATCTCTATATGGCGCTGGTCAATCGCGCGACTCGGCCCGCGCTGCGCGGCATGCTGGACGGCAGCGTCGATCGCGAATGGGCGCGCCACCACTACCCGCGATGGGAGCCATAGCGACGATCCTGGCGCGATCACGCCCCGCCGCTCGGAGCTTGAGGTTCTGGGATTAGGGGGATGTCGCCGGCGAACGGATCTCGACAGCTGCAACAGGCCGGTGTCGAGCGAGCTTAGCCGAGGCGAAGGAGGGGTTTCCGGGAGCCGCCCCAGACTACTCGCGCACCTACTTGAGGGGATCCGTGATCGGACCGGGCAGACGTTTGTAGACGGCAAAGAAGTCACGGTCGTCGGAAACCAGGTAACGATCGGGTGACTGGTTCGGCTGGGGCTCGACCAACCTCGGGATGAGCCCGCTGTGGCGGGTGTAGGTGATCAGCGTATGCCAGTCGGGGTTGATGTCGAACTCCATCGCCCGCACGGCGCCGATGTGCTGGAGGATCTTTGCGATGCTGATCACCGTCTGGCCGTCGGCCGCGACGAATATGAGGTTGCCGCGACGATCGATGCCGACGCCCGTGCGCCACACCCGGGTGACGCCGCCGAGCGTGAACCCCCATTCCGGGCTGTTCGGATCGTCGTTCAACTCGGGGTTGAGGCGTCCGTTCCAGACGATCGGAGCGAGGCTCTGGCGCGCCCATGCGACTTCCGGTCCGGCGTTCGGGCCGCCGCTCCACTTGACGATCTCGACCCGACCGTCACGGTACCCGAGCAGCGTGGCTTTGCCGTCCTTGAGCGGCTCGTTGACGTGGCCGTTGACGTTCGAGCCGTTTTCGCCGTCTTCGTAGGTGAAGCCGCCGTTGAAGGCGGCGAGCAGGCGCCCGCGCTGGCTGTAGGGCACCATCATCGGCCCGCGGACGGCCGCGTTCGGCGGCTCGTAGCGGCCCGGGTAGTACGCGATCGCCGTGCGTGTGTGGTCGAACCAGGCCACGTAGGCGAGGAGCTCTGGATATTCCGCTTCGGGACGGAAGGTCGCCACCAGCACTGGTGGGCCGCCATCGATCGACGGCCCGGTCGGTTTCCAGATCCCTTCGCCAGGCAGCGGGCGGGCGAAGACCGGCTTGATCGGCGGTGGCCAGGCGGCCTTCGGTCGGCGCGGCCGCGCCAGGTTCAGCCCGACCGCCGGCAGGCTCTTCGGCGCCGGTCCGCCCTTCCTCGGTGCGTTCGCGCTGTAGTAGGCGTGCTCGATCTCGTCGACCAGTGAGTTACCGAACGGCACCTCGGCCCTTACCCACTCGACGCTGCGCGGCTCGAAGCGCATGCTCGTCGGCTCCAGCATCCAGATCGCGTACGAGACTATGGCCCAGCAGAATAGGCCGAGGAAGGGCGTGGCGAACAATAGGCGTCGTCGTCGTCGCCTGCGCTTGGCGGCAGCCTCGCGCCGACGCTCGCGGCGCGCCTCAAGGCGGGCGAGCGAATCCGACCCAAGCGCTGAGTCAGCCGCATCCGACGAATCGATCAGGCCGGGGCGAGGGCGGTCACCGGCCATGTCGTCAAGCACAGCCTAGCCGGCCGGGGTTGTGCGGTGGCGACTGCACGGCCAAAATCGTCCCCCGCGCCCATAAGCGCGCCATTAGCGTGTAGTGAGAATGCCCTCATCGACCTCGCTGGGACGTCTAAGGATTTGCTCACCCACTTGATGTCCACGATCGTTCACACTCGAGGCTCGTGGAAGGATGGGTCGCCGGACATGGAAGCCTCGAACGTAGCGAGATCGTCTCGGTTGCAGCGGGCGCGGCAAAGCCGCTCGATTACTCCACCGTGGGAGGATGAAAGCTCGGCTGAGGCAGGGCTCCACAATCAGGCTGACTCGCTCCATGCCGAAGTGCGCGCGATGCTGGACGAAGCGCTCGACTGGGAGCTGGGCGTCTGCGCCGGCGACAATGCTCTGACCGGACCGAAGTTCGCGCGATGAGCGTGGGGGTCGAGTCGGTCTGAGCTCCGGTTGCAGCGGCCCGCGACCAGCCTATGGCGCAGCAGCTGGCGAAAGCAGCTTGGCGTATGCCTAGCACCCTCCGCAAGGGTGGTCTTGTAGTGAAAGCGTCAGGTTGCTCCACCAAGCCTGGACGCCTTGTCATGCGACTAGGTGGGGCCGGTCGCGTTATAACCCCACAATTGAATTGTAAGAGTGCTTTCATGCACCGCTCTCCAACTAAATGGGTGAGTGCTTTCTCACTGACGGATTAGGCGACCATTATCCACGCGAGAGACACTCCCGGCTAGCTCGTATGAACAGGTCTCGCGCCACATCGCTGATCACTCGCTTGGCCGACCGCGGGCGTGCGCTGGCCTTCATTCTCGCCGTGCCCCTCGCAGCGGTGGTTGGCGCCTGCGGCTCCTCAGGACAGGGAGCAAGTGGCGCGCCTACGCCACGTGTTAGGACCGACGCCGCGACTGTGGGTGCGGCCACCAAGGCCCCCAACAGCCCTCAACTAAGCTGCGGCCCGGCGGCGCCGGCAACGCTCGCCAAGACGGCGGGTCGGGTCGCGATGCAGATCTACGCCCATGAGCTCTCAGGGTCTGGGGTCCGCGTCGATCAGCGCCAAGTGGAAAGCGACGGCCCACTGCTGAACGCTCTCGCGAGCGGAAATCTGGCTGGCGTCAGAGAAGCAGTCACGAGCCTCGTCTACTCGCACACCCATATCGTGCGCCTACGGGTCGTGCAGGCCAGCACGGTGCGAGCAGATATCGGGGGTCCGTACATCATCGCACCGGTCTCGGGCAGCCTACGCCTCCACGGTCGAACGGTTGGCAACTATCTCTTGTCGGTCCAGGACGACCTCGGTTACGTCAAGCTCGAGACGCGCTACGTCGGCCTGCCGTTGGTCCTGCAGATGGGCGCTCTGCGGATCCCGTTGGAAGGCACGCTCGCGGCTGCGCCCGCGAGCATCCCGAACCTTGGACCAGTCACCTACAGAGGCGCGAGCTACGAGGCATTCTCCTTCGAAGCGAACGCTTTCCCACAGGGCAAGTTGAGAATTTCACTCCTCGTCCCGTTACCGCGCTCGCTTGCGGCCGAGAGCTGCACCGCGATCAAGCTGTCCGAGCTGGCACACATCGCGCAGCTGGTTTGGCATCGGTACTCGCTCGTTGCCGCACCGTCGTCGGCTTACGTCAACCAGGTCAGCAGTCTCACGGGAGGGCTGAGCTACGTACGGTCAAGCACTCAGCAGTTGGCCGGCAGCACCCGACCCGGGCCAACCCGGCTTCCCAATCAGGGAACCGTCAAGTACCGCGGTGCAACCTGGCAGGTGTCGTCGTTCCTTTCGCATGGACCGGCTGGGCCGGTGCGAGTTTACGTCCTCGTGGGATAACCCCCCCCCCCCCCCCCCCCCCCCCCCCTAGAATTGCCCCCCCCCCCCCCCCCC
>Ga0182024_10025082_pt1 | contig 10553 bp, 8 predicted proteins | sample P32metaG_FD_120480 | JGI IMG/M metagenome (GOLD analysis project Ga0182024, IMG submission 120480) | Permafrost microbial communities from Stordalen Mire, Sweden - P3-2 metaG (Illumina Assembly) | ecosystem: Environmental > Terrestrial > Soil > Wetlands > Permafrost | place: Sweden: Stordalen...
GGGCCGCCGATCACACCCTCGGCCAATAAAACTGCATCGCGTTGCCCAGAGTACTCACTCCGCCTCAAGCCGAATCACTTCTTCCGGCGGATCATGTTGTGGCGTAGCCTGATACATAGAAGAATCCAGCGTGGCTGTCGTCACCATCTTGCATTGATTTCCAAAGGAGGTCTAAACAGACTCGTGTTAATCCTGAATCGGCCGCTCCTCTTCTTCATCGTGACATTTCTTCTATTGTGGCTCGCTGCCTGGATCGGCATGATTCTTCGTTCTCGGCGGAAGCAATTTTCAGAGAACATGCGCTCAGACTACAGCGTGATTGTCGGAGCGACTCTCACCTTGCTGGGTCTACTCATCGGGTTCACCTTTTCCATGGCCACCACGCGGTACGACATGCGAAAAACCCTCGAGGAAGAAGAGGCCAACGCGATTGGCACGGAATACACTCGCTTGGACTTCTTACCCGCCCAGGATTCGGCTCGTTTGCAAGTCCTGCTGCGCCACTACACCGGCTTGCGCATTCGCTTCTATACCACGCGCGACCAAACGGATTTGCAGAGGATTGAAGCCGAGACAAGCAAAATCCAAAGTCAGCTCTGGACCACCGTGGCTGGCGCGGCAAAGTTACAACCCTCCCCACTTTCGGCACTAGCCTCATCCGGAATGAACGACGTCCTGAATGCGCAAGGGTATACCCAGGCAGCCTGGTGGAATCGCATCCCCATCGCGGCATGGATCCTGATGTTTCTGATTGCAGCTCTATCGAACTTACTGCTGGGCTATGGCATGCACGCCAAGGTTACCGCGCTATCCGTGATCTTGCCGCTAGCGGTCTCCATTTCCTTCTTTCTCATTGCGGACATCGATAGCCCCCGGAGGGGCGTGATTCGGATTCAGCCGCAAAATCTGTACGCCTTGGCCGACAGCCTCAAACCGCACTAGTGCGGGCATATGTGCCCGAGCATTGACAGATGCAGTCTCCCGGGATTATCAATCTTCCCGGAATGCTAAAGATTTCCATCTCCTCCCCCTCGATCGTATTGGCCTCGTTGCTGTTGGCCCGCGTCTGTTCCGCACAGAACATCGCACCGGCCCGCGATTGGACCACCTGGGGATACGATCAGGAACGCACTGGCTGGAACAAGGGCGAAACCTCGCTTGGTAAAAGCAACGTTTCGCGGATGAGACTGCTGTGGAACACACAACTGAGCACGCCGCCCAAAGGCATAGTTCTTTCGACCCTTACGGCACCCTTGGTAGCCGAAGGCGTGAGCACGGCCCAAGGTCCCAAAAATCTGCTCTACCTGCTTGGCGCCGACGACACACTGTTCGCGCTGGACGCAGATACAGGAAAAGTATTTTGGCAGAAGACCTTCACCAATCCTGCCACTCCCGTGTGGGCCGCCACCTGGCTCTGCTCGAACACCGTGAACGACACACCAGTGATCGATAGACAACACGGAATCATTTTTCTTATCACCAGTGACGGTAAGCTGCGCGCTCTCAATTTGAGCGATGGCGCCGACCGAATGAAGCCGGCCGGTATGGTCGAACCGTTCGCCCGTGCCTGGAGCCTGAACCTCATCGACAACGTTGTTTACACCACCAGCGGCCGCGGGTGCGGCCAACTACCCGCGAGCCAGGGCGCGAAACCTCCCGTGGTGCCAGGCAGTGTCTCCGCGATGGATGTGAGCGATCTTACAGATCCAAAACTGACCCGCTTCTATACCAGCGGCACAAAATATTCCGGACCCTGGGGTCGCGGCGGTGTCACCAAGGGCCCGAACGGCACGGTCATCACGCAAACCGCGGACGGTTTCTACGACCCGGCGGCCGGTGATTTTGGCGAGACAGTCCTGAAACTGGCCCCAAAAGCGACGCGGCTGCTGGATTCATTCACGCCCTCGAACTGGCAGTTTTTGAATACCCAGGATCTTGATTTGGGTTCGGCAAGCTCAGACGTTTTTGTTTTCGAAAATCGGACGCTCATCGCTGTCGCCGGCAAAGAGGGTTTCCTCTACCTCCTCGATGCTGCTGATCTCGGCGGACGGCCAACCCACTCCACCCCCTTATACAAATCGCCGCAGCTTGGCAATGATGCTGCCGAGGGTCGAAATCCAGGGGAAGGAGTGTGGGGCTCCATCACCAGCTACGAAACCCCTGACGGCAAACGCTTCCTGTATGTGCCCATGTGGGGACCGCCTTCGAAGAATGCACCACAGTTCCCATCCAGTGGCGGCGCAGCACCCCATGGCAGCATCATGGCATTCCAGGTAGTCGCAGAGGGCGGCAAGGTATCGCTGCTTCCACAGTGGTCTTCTCCCGACATGATCGTGCCCGATCCACCCGCGGTGGCGAACGGCGTACTGTTTGTGATCCAGACCGGAGAGCAGACTATCCAGAGCCCGGCCTATGTTCATGGAACCCAGGACGAAATCAATCACAACCCCCTCTCGGCTAAGTACCGCTCCACCCCAGTCAACAATCTCGTTCTCTTCGCATTCGATGCGGAGACGGGAAAACCACTCTACTCGAGCGCAAAGATCATCCCCGATTGGGTGCATTTCAGCGAACCTGTCGTGGCGCTGGGAAAAGTCTTCGTCGTTAGCCATGACGCCCATGTCTATGCGTTCGGGCTCAAATAAATCAAAGGGAAAAAACATGCGCGGCTTCAACAGGCGGGAATTTATTGCTTCAGCACTTGCGCTGGGCAGCTCGTACGTGTGGGGAGCTTCAACCAAATCCCTCGATCCCGTCGACCCCAACATGCGCTTTGGGATCACCGGAGCCTTATGGGGTGACTGGCCCAACGGCAATTTGCGCATGTCCACTGATATGCAGCAGATCATCTCCGACACCGCACGCTTCGGGCTGCAAGGCATCGAGCCCTACGCCAGACAACTGGGAGACTTTGAATCCAGGCCACTCGCACTGAAGCAATTGTGTGAAGCTTCCGGGATCAGTTTAATCGACGTCGGAGACTTACCTCCCGCGCAACTTCGCACCAAGGCTGGTTCGAATCCCTGGATCAGCGTCGAAGGCAACTCCGAACTCATCACCGCCATGGTGACATTTGCCCGCGATTTCCTCGCCCCCTGTCGCTGCGACCATTGGAAGACCAACATGGGCAGCCGTCCCCAAGGAGGACCCAGCGACGACCAGCTCAAGATACTCGCCAACACCCTCAATGAAATCGGCCGGCAGACCATCGCCTTTGGCGTCAGGCTCGCCCCGCATCCTCATATCTGGGGACCCATGGAACGGGAGCGTGACATGCGCAAGGTCATGGAGCTCACCGATCCCAAGTACGTGTACCTCACAGCGGACACAGCGCATTTAACCCTGGGTGGTGGAGACGCCTTACAGATCATCCGCGACTACTTCCCGCGCATCGCCGAAGTGCACTTGAAAGATACCTATCCGAGGTACCGAGGCAACACCGCAACGCCAACCCAAGCCGAACACGCGAAAGCGAGCCTCTATCACAATCTCGGCGCAGGCGGCGTCGACTTCCCGGCTATCTTCAAGCTGTTACGCGATCGAAGGTTCAAAGGCTGGGTGGTCTACGATCTCGATGCGCCGCGGCCGGGCGACGGTAGCGGCAGCATCGAGGAAAATCTCGCGGTCAACATCAACTATCTGAGAAAGGTTCTGCACGTCAAACTCCCGCCACCGCCGCAACACGCCTGATTCGGATCTTCACGGCCGCTCCGGCCACGAGTGCCGGGGATACCGCCGCATCAGCTCGCGACGGACTTGCGGATACAGCCGCTCCCAAAATCCCGCGAGATCGGAAGTGGTTTGCACCGCCCGCTGATTGGGCGCCAGCAGGTGGACCACCACCGGTGTCTGCTCCGGCCCGATCCGCGGCGTTTCCCGCATACCGAAAAAGTCCTGCAGCCGGGACGCAATCCAGGGCGGCTTGCCGGGCTCGTAGTGCACTTTCGTCTGCCGCCCATTCGGCAATCGAACGCGTGCGGGAGCAATCTGCTCCAGCCTGCGCGCAATCATTGTTTGTTCGAGCAGTGAGACCAGGTTCGCCGCCGCGTTCTTCAACTCGTTGAAGCTTCGCAGCCCCATGCACAAGTCTTTCAGCGCCTGTGGAATGTCAGGCGGCTCGAAGCCGGCGAACTGAACCCGCGCCACGAATTCATCTACGGCCTCTCTATCGACGAAGCGATCGATGCCTGCTTCCAGTGCTTTCTGCGCCAGCAGCTCGGCTGCGGCCTCCGCGTCCGGGGCCGCCCCTCGCGATTCTTGAATCACCAGCTCGTCATACAGCAGAGCACTCACGGCTTCTACCCGCTCGCCCAGGCGGTTCCACTCCACGCCAGATTTCTCCCGCACATGATCCGGAAATAACTCGATCAGCCACTCCGGCTCGATGCGTGCCGTCATACGAATCAACGGCAGTGGCTTATCCTTGCGATCTTCGGCATCCACGGCCACCATGAATTCGTATTGCGGAGGGTCGCCCGCAACCTCCGCTGAGCCGCCCGCCGAGAGGAGCACCTGGTTGCCGGCGCGCCGCCGCGCCACGCGATCTGGAAACCCCGCCAGTACCGACATCAATAGCCCGTCGTCGTTGTGCTCAGTTTGCCTGGCAGGGCGAGCAATTCTGCGCAGCTGCTCTACCTGCTGCCGGGTTCTGTAATCCTGATCCGAGTCGATAGCTGCGAGCAGATCATTTTTCTCCGAGCGTGCGCCCGATCCGAGCTGCGCGGCCGCCACGCAACCATCCTCACCCACTCCGCGCTCCATAGCCGCGATCAGAATGCGCGACAGCCGCGGATGCAGTGGATACCGCGCCAGCTGATGCACTCGCTCTTCTGTGGCGCCGAGGCGGTTGAGCAGTGCCTCGGCACTTTGCCATGCGGCCTCCGGCGGGGCATCCAGCCAGTCGAGGTTGCCGATTCTCATCGCCCGCAGAGCAAGGCAAAGCTGGGAGAGATCGCTGCGTGCGATCTCCGGTGCGTCGTGTTCTGGCCGGCGCTGATAATCCTCCATCCCGTAGAGACGCACCACTCGGCCTGGCCCGGTACGTCCCGCTCGCCCAGCTCTTTGCGTTGCCGATGCCTTACTCACCCGGCCGACATGCAGCGTCGGCAGCCCTGTCCATTGGGAGTAAGTTGCAATGCGCGCCAATCCGCTATCGATGACCGCGTTTACACCCTCGACCGTCACTGAGCTTTCCGCAACATTTGTAGCCAGGATGACCTTTCGTTGTTCAGCGGGCATGATCGCGCGGTCCTGTTCGGCGGGGGACAGGTCGCCATGCAACGGCAGTACCAACAAATTAGCCCGCCGCGCGACCGCCTGGCTCTCGCGCATAGCGCGGCGAATCTCCGCGGCCCCAGGCAAAAAAGCCAGCACATCGCCGGTAGGTTCCTCGGCGATCAGCAACTCGAGCGCGTCCGTCAACTGTGCCTCGAGGCTCTTAGGGGAGTGGGGCAGATGACGGATCGAAACCTCGAACAATCGCCCCTCTGAACGTAGGACCGGACAACCGCCGAGATATTCCGCGACATGCCCCGTATCGAGCGTTGCCGACATGACGATGATCCGCAGGTCCGGCCGTGTCCGTTGCAGGCGCTTGAGTAATGCCAGCGCGAGATCGCTCTCCAGGTGGCGTTCATGGAACTCGTCGAGCACCACGGCCCCCACGCCCTTGAGCGTCGGATCGGAGAGCAGCCGTCGCGTGAGCACTCCTTCGGTAACAAATCGCACCCGGGTACGCGAGCTGACCGCCTCTTCAAACCGAACCTGGTAACCGGCCGTTTGCCCAACCGGTTCGTCCATCTCCCAGGCCACACGTCGCGCTGCCAATCGGGCAGCGATCCGCCGCGGTTCCAGTACCACCACTTCACCACTGACAATTTCAAGCAAAGCTGGCGGCACGCGGGTCGTCTTACCGGCGCCAGGGGGTGCCTCAATGACAAGGTTAGGAGAGCGCTTGAGAGACACGATCATCTCCGGCAGAATCGCGTCCACCGGAAGTACAAGTTTGCTAATCACCAATTTTCATCGAAACACGCCCCATCGCGACCGTCAACGCCGGTTTCGCCATCCGTCGCCATCTGATCTGAACGAAACGCCGCCGTCCCCTTTGTCATCACTTTCGATGGAAGTGTCACCCATCCCTTTGTCATCCCGAGCGTACCCGGATTTCCTACTTTACAGCTCTCACCAGCGCCACTTATGTGGTTCTCCCTAAAGAGAACCACACGCAGTTGACCGGAGCCGCAACTCTTGACAGGAAATCCGGGGAAGCCGAGGGTCTGCAGTTTCCCCTTCGGTCTCACAAGAAGCACAGGGAGTAGGACGGGTGCCCCAGGTTCGCCAAAGCGTACTCCGGATTTCCTGTCGAGCTTGCCTGCGTTGGCGAACTTCATGCGGCTTTCCTCAATGAAAGCCGCACACGCGGATGTTGGTGGCGCCCCGTGCAGGAAATCCGGATACCTGGGACGAAAACGACGGGGCGAAGCCCCTCCATTGCTCTTGCACGGGCTTTACCACGAACCCTTGCGACCACCACTCTCAGTGACTAAACTCCTCCCCATGAAGTTCGCGATGCCGAATACCCTCAAGCTGACCGTCGCAATCATGCTTCTTTCTCTACCGGCCGCTTCCATCCAGGCGCAGGACTGGGCAAAAACCCGCCTGGAAGCATCGCCCCGCCATCACGAATACGTAGCTCTCAAGCATGGCGATCGCACCGTTCAGGCCTTTGTCGTTTATCCAGAGGTCAAAACCAAAGCCCCCGTAGTCATCCTCATTCACGAGATCTTCGGCCTCGCCGACTGGCCGAAGGAAATGGCCGACGAGCTAGCAGCGAAGGGCTTCATCGTAGTCGCCCCCGACCTGCTCTCCGGTTTCGGACCCAACGGCGGCGGCTCCAGTGAATTCCCCAGCCAGGACGCAGCCGTAAAAGCCGTCTCCGGTCTGAATCCAGACACCGTGATGGCCGACCTCGACGCCGCAGCCGACTACGGCAAACACCTTCCCGCCGCCAACGGCAAAATCGCCGTGATTGGCTTCTGCTGGGGCGGTGGCAAATCCTTCGCCTTTGCCGCTCATCGCAAAGATCTCTCCGCCGCATTTGTCTTTTACGGCACCGCTCCAGCGGACGTGACCCCAATCGCCGCCCCCGTCTACGGCTTTTACGCAGGCAACGACGCGCGTATCGGAGCCACCATCCCGGCTACTACCGAGGCCATGAAGGCCGCCGGCAAGAAATATGAGCCCGTCACCTACGATGGCGCCGGTCACGGCTTCATGCGCGCCGGCGAGGATCCCACCAACACTGTCCCCGGAAACAAGACCGCGCGTGAGGAAGGCTTCGCCCGCCTCGTCCTGCTCCTTCAACGGATGTAAACACGAAAGGGAACAAAATGGCTAAGGTCGTCTCTGTTGAGGCGCGTACCGTACATATTCCTCTGCGCGTGGCGACTGCCTTTGCCCGTCGCAAGGTAACCTCACGTGATTACAGTCTGGTAAAAATCCGCACCGACGACGGGATCGAAGGGATAGGCCATTGCTACGCCGGCCATTCCGGGGGCAACGTAGTGACCACGGCGGTGCGCGAAATGCTGGCGCCCATGCTGATCGGCGTTGACCCTTACGCTACAGAGCTGCACTGGAAGAATATGTATCAGGAAGTGTTGCTGCATGGCCGCGTCGGCTCAGTCATGCGGGCGCTCAGCATTCTTGATACCGCGCTATGGGACAGAAATGCCAGGGCGGCCAATCTGCCCCTATACAAATATCTCGGCGCCGCCTACGAGGACACCGTTCCTGCCTATGCCAGCGGCGGCTACTACCTCGACGGCAAGACGCCCGAAATGCTGGGCGAAGAGATGGCCGGCTACGTAGCCCTCGGCCTCAACGCCGTGAAGATGAAGATCGGCCGTGGTGACCTGAAGTCAGAAGAGGCAAGGATCGCCGCGGCGCGCAAGGCCATTGGGCCGGATGTGCTGCTCATGCTGGACGCCAACAATGCCTGGTCCGATGTACCGACAGCCTTGCGCTTTATCGAGCGTTACGCGCCTTATGACCCCTATTGGGTAGAAGAGCCCTTCAACCCCGATCAGATCGACAACCACGCCAAGCTGGCAGCGGCCATCAGCATTCCCGTAGCCACCGGCGAAATCGAGGCCGGACGTTGGCGCTTCAAGGAACTGCTGGACAAGCAGGCAGCCTCCATTCTGCAACCCGACGCCCTGGTCTGCGGAGGCATCACCGAATTCCGCCGCATCGCCGCTCTAGCCGACGCTTACGGTGTCACCATATGCCCCCACTGGTTCCACGATCTGCACGCACACATGGTTGCGGCCTCGCCCAACGGCCAATTCGTCGAATACTTCCCCGACGAAAAAGTATTCAACTTCCGCGAGATTATCGACCGTCAACTAAAAGTGCATAACGGAGGCCTGGCACTCACAACCGAGCCCGGCCTGGGCTATCAATTCGACGAAAAGGCAATAGCACGCTACCAATCCGATGCCTGGAAATAAGCTGCGCTGCGAGGCTATGACAAACCCATAATCCAAGCCTTTTCCTTGCAAAGGACGACGGGTGCCCCACATCTCGCTCGTGTTTCGCGAGATGTGGGATACCACGGCCCTAAACCAGTAATTCTTCACCGGTCAAAAGGTGGAGAGTCCGCAGCCCCCTCCAACCCCAAGTAGAATGACCCCATGGACTTTGGCCTCAAAGGAAAAACCGCATTGGTGCTAGCCGGAGGTGGTGGCTTGGGCCGGGCAATAGCAGAATCGCTGGCGCGCGAAGGCGCCAACATCGCCGTAGCCGGCAAAGGAGCCGATTCCATCGCTGCCACCCAAGCAGCATTGGCGTCCATCGGCATCAAAAACCTGGGCTTGATCTGGGACCTTTCCGACCTAACCCAAATCGACGGCCACATCTCGAAAATCGAACGGGAATTGGGGCCAATCGACATCCTCGTGAACAACACCGGCGGCCCGCCGCCCACCACGGCCAGTGGTCAGGACCCCGCCCTATGGTCCAAACATTTTCAATCCATGGTGCTTTCGGTCATAGCCACCACCGACCGCGTCCTGCCCAATATGCGAGCGCGCCATTGGGGCCGCATCATCACCAGCGCTTCCTCAGGCGTGGCCGCGCCCATCCCCAATCTCGCTATCTCGAATGCACTCCGTCTCTCCCTACTCGGATGGTCCAAAACACTGTCCCGTGAAGTCGCCAAAGACGGCATTACCGTAAATGTTGTTCTGCCCGGACGCGTCGCCACCAGCCGCATAAAATTTCTAGACGAGGCCAAAGCCAAGCGCGAAGGCCGCACCCTGGAAGACGTGGAGGCCGAGAATACGGCCAGCATACCCGCCGGCCGTCTAGGCAAGCCGGAAGAATACGGCGACGTGGTAGCCTTTCTTGCCAGTGAACGCGCCGCTTATATCACCGGCTCCGTCGTCCGAGTCGATGGCGGCATGATCCCTTGTATCTGATCTCATTCATCAGGAGCGACCATCTGGGAATCACACCAGTGTTAGACGAAAAAACCACCGCAACACTCTCCGCGATAGCGACGGCAACGCTCACTACCGTGCTGTTGAAGAAAGGCCTGCGCAATGTCTGGCTGCGCGGCACCAGGCCGCTGTCTCCAGGCCAGAAGCGCCTCGTCGGCCCAGCTTTCACATTGCGTTTTGTCCCTGCGCGCGAAGATCTGGCTACGCCGGAATCCTGGAGTTCCCCAATCTCCACCCGCGCCGCGATTGAAGCGATGCCCCCTGGCTGCGTTGCCGTCGTAGACGCCATGGGCATCACCGACGCCGGTATTTTCGGAGATATCCTCTGTGCCCGCATGAAAGTGCGTGGTGTCGCTGCGCTGGTGACCGATGGCGTGGTGCGCGATGTTGCCGGCGTGCTCGACACCGGTTTGCCGGTGTGGTGCAAGGGTGTCGCCGCGCCACCATCGGTAGCCGGTTTGACGTTCGTCAATTGGCAAGAACCGATCGGCTGCGGCGGGGTAGCGGTGTTTCCAGATGATGTCATCGTGGTGGATGACGATGGAGCCGTCGTCATCCCCCGGGCGCTACTCAACGAAGTGGTGGAAGCGGCAGCCGAGCAGGAGAAGCTGGAAGCGTGGATTATGGGTGAGGTGAAGGCCGGAACGCCATTGCCCGGCCTCTACCCGCCCAATGCGGAAACCAAAGCTCGCTATGAAGCCTTCCGCAACGAAAGAACCAAAGCTTCCAAATAGATCAAATCGTCCAGGCCTTGCTGGGACGGCATGAAAGTAGCCCCGGACGGCGTGTCAGACGAATCGAAGAAACGCGTGAATCCCGCAAGGGCAGCTCAATCGACATGGATTCAGCTGCCCTCCTTCTCCGGGAACTCGTTCCACTTCTACCCATCACCCACCGCCATCCTGGGCTACTTTCGCGCCGTCCCACTGAAACTTAGTTCCCCTTGAGTGCCTGCATCGCTTGTTGCAGCTGCCGAATCGTCAGCCCAGCCGGAGTAGTCTTCTTCGCGCTGATCCATTCAGGGTCCGCGATGGCATACGCTTCGTCCAC
>Ga0182024_10025083_pt1 | contig 10553 bp, 11 predicted proteins | sample P32metaG_FD_120480 | JGI IMG/M metagenome (GOLD analysis project Ga0182024, IMG submission 120480) | Permafrost microbial communities from Stordalen Mire, Sweden - P3-2 metaG (Illumina Assembly) | ecosystem: Environmental > Terrestrial > Soil > Wetlands > Permafrost | place: Sweden: Stordalen...
ATGACGCAGTGCTGAATTCAGTCGATTGCACGGAAGATGCCGCCTCTGCCGCCGCCGAAAGCGTGCCGCACGACGATGCGGCGCCGTTTCGATTCCGCATCAGCGGGGTCGGCCGCTCGCAGCAGTCGGTCATGCAAATCGTGCTGAGGCTGGAGCAGCTAAAATTCTTTTCCCATGTACACCTGGTCCAGACCGGGCCGCAACCGATCCTTGGGCGGGATTGCGTGGGATTTCAGCTCGTTTGTGATCTGCCGAAAAACCGCGAAGGACAGGACTAATGCGCCTCAATCATCTCTTATCCGCAGGGCGGGTCAACGCCGTTGATGCTGTCGGGGCGGCAATCGCCGTGGCGGCCACGCTGGCCCTGATCTTCGGGGTGATCGGGCCCGTACGGGCTCACAATCGCCAGATCGCAGCCCATTTTCAGACTGCGGCGCGCGAGCGTCAGCGTATGGCGGTGGTGGTCACAGAGACGCGCAGCGTCGCAAAGGACGTGAGCAACATGCGCGCACAGATTGCGGCGTCGTCACTGCACATTTTAGCGCCCGACGCGCTGAACCAGCGGCTGGCCGATTTGACGGGGTTATCCGGCGCCTGCGGTCTGGCGGTTGCGGACCTCAAACCGGGATCCCGTGCCCAGGCGGCGCGTTTCACCGCCATTCCCGTGCGAATGACAGGTCGAGGGACTTATCGCAGTTGCGCCGCCTTCATTCATCTTCTTCACGAGCGGCTTCCTGACATCAGCGTTTGTTCTTTCAAGCTCACCGGAACGCCGGAGATTCCCGGCTCTGCCGGCAATTTTGATCTAAATCTCCTCTGGCTCGCGTCGCCGCAAGCGGCGCCGGCAAGTCACCTGACAACCGCCGCGCTGCCTTAGTCGCCGGGAAAATCTGCCGACACTATTCCAGCAAGCATGGGCATAACCGATGAAATTGAACACCACGCAGAAGATATATGGTTCGGTCCTGGGCATTGCGCTGTGTGCGCTGGTGCTCGACCGTGGTTTTGGCAACTCGCCACCGGCCTCTGACGCGGCCGCCATACCGACGGGGACCGATCCTGCGGTTATTGGTCCACCTTTGCGATCTCCGCAACCAGCTTCCGGCCCGGGCAGCAACGTCTTGGCGCAAGATATGGCCGCCAAGCTGCGCACGCTGCCGGCCGTTGACGCAAATTCGCAGGAAATTCGCGATGCGTTCGTGCCAACGCCGGCGTGGATTAATGGCAATGAGGCGGAGAAAACTGCGCCGAGCCTGCGAGCGACCAAATTTGAGAATTCGCATCGGCTGAAAGCAATCGTGGAATCGAAGCACGGCGGTCAGGCGTGGGTTGATGACAACCTGGTGGCCGTGGGGCAGACAATCGATGGTTTCAAATTAGCCGCGGTGGCCCCGATGCGGGCATTTTTTACGGACGGAGAAGCGGAAGCCGAGCTTCGCCTTGAAGTTCCCGATGCCCCAGGACAGCAGGCTCTGCATTCAAAATAAGCGTCAGGCATATCCCTATTTGTTAAGCCCGCCTCCCCGGAGGCCGATTCTGTCAATGAGAGGATCGTCATAACGCTAATGGTTTTTCAACGGGAGTCCGAGATGAAGCAGAAGATAAGAGCACGTCGTGGATTCAGTTTGATCGAGTTGGTGATCGTCGTGGTCATCATTGGCATTATCGCAGCCATCGCGATTCCCAAGATGAGCCGAGGCGCGGCTGGAGCGAATGATTCCGCCACAATGCAGGATCTTTCACAGATGCGCAGCGCGTGCGATCTGTTTTCCAGTGAACATGGTGGAACCTATCCGAGCACCACTCCGGCCACGTTTCTCCTGCAGTTGACGACATACACCGACATCAACGGCAATAACCAGGCGACCAAGGACGCTACACACATCTACGGTCCCTACCTCAAAGGCATTCCGAATCTGCCCGTGGGCACCAACAAAGGCCTCAATACAATCACCGCCACCGGACCCGCCGGCACCGGCGCCTTTGGATGGTACTATGACGGTCTGACGGTCTGGGTGAATGATCCCGGCACCGATACCGACGTCTCAGGCAAAGCCTACAACACGTACTAGCTCCTCCGGCAGCGTGCTTACCTTATTGCCCGGCCGCATTCATGGCCGGGCAATATCGTTGGCCACGCGCAGACCCGGTATGACGATGTCACGCAGAACCGCGCATCGAAACGCCTTTACGCTTATTGAGCTGGTGATGATGCTTTCCATCATCAGCATCCTGGCCGCGATTGCCGGTCCTCGATACGCCAACTCGCTGGCGCTCTACCGCGCGACAGCCGCGGCCCAACGAATTGCCGGCGATGTGAATCTGGCCCGTTGGCAGGCGAAAGTCTCCAGCAGCGGCCAGACGATCGTGTTCAGCGTGGCAGCGAACAATTACAGCCTGCCGGCAGTGACCGGCTTGCCGGGCCAGCCGGGAACCTACACGGTGCAGTTGTCGAGCGACCCGTACAGCGCCGTCCTGCTCACTGCCGTCTTCGGAGCGGCCTCCACGATGAGCTTCGACCGATTCGGGCAGCCCGCCTCCGGCGGGACTGTCACTGTGCGGTCCGGAGCGTTTGTGAAAACCATCAGCATTGACCCCAATACCGGGCTGGCCACAGTTCAATGAAATCCTTCCGCAGACGATCTTCTCATCTGCGCCGGCGGGCATTCACGCTCGTCGAGATGGTGATGAGCCTGGTGATTCTCTCAGTCATCCTGCCGGTGTGCGGATCGATCGTGATGATGGCGGGTCGCGCCACGACTGACGGCGCGACGCGCAACCTCGCCCAAATGCAGGCGGCGGATGCCGCCAGCCAGATGACGGATGACCTGAATGTCGCATTGAATTTCACCCAGCGAACGGCGTTGGCCGCCACGTTCACTGTGCCCGACCGGTTAAGCGCCGGAAGCCCGCAGGTGGTTTCCTATAGCTGGTCAGGCAACCCGGGCGATCCGCTGCTCAGGCAGTTCAATGGGGGCGCCAGCACGGCGCTGTTGAACGGCGTGCAAAACCTCAACCTTGCATTTACTCCCCGGCTGATGGGCCCCGCTCCTGCTGCAACCGAGCAGGCTCTGTTCTCCCACACGACAGCCTTCGGCTCGACCCATGGCAACAACCTGGATAACAATAACTGGGCCTCCCAATACTTTGTTCCCAATCTGCCGATTGGGACCAGTTCTTACACGCTGACGCGCGTGCGCTTGCTGCTCAAGAGCGGGCCGCAGAGTGCGGTGATGTCCGTGAGCTTAAGGTTCCCGGATGCACTGTTTCGGCCCACCGGCGCCATTGTCGCCCAAGCGACGGTTTACGAGTCGGCTCTGAGCAGCCAGTATGAATGGATCGATGTTCGCTTTACCGGGCTTAGCGGGCAAAACCCGCTGCAGGGACTCTGCATTGTGCTGACCAACGCGACGGGAAGCACGAATATCGGCGCGGTGCAGATCGATCAGTCGCTGTTTAGCATTCTTTCCAATGCGTACTGGTCTTCAACGGCCAATGCCGGCCAGAACTGGTCGATCGGCGCATCAACGACCACCGCAATGTGCTCCGTGTATGGGACTGTTCCTTGAGGCTCTTCAGAAGACCGCCATGCCAGCCCGCAGCAGATATCGATTCCGAGGGTTCACGATCGTGGAGGCCACGTTGTCCGTGGCCATCGTGGGGATTCTGCTGGTCGCTTCGACGGGTACTTTCGGTTCCATCGCCCGCGCACGCAAGCAGCAGATCGAGAGCCGCACGGCCTATCTCCTGGCGCAACAATTGATGGCCGAGATCATGCAGTGTTATTTCCAACAGCAGGGATCGAACCCCACCTTCGGGCCAGTCGCCGGCCAGACGCGGGCGAGCTGGAATTATGTCGATGGGTATAACGGATACGTCGCCTCTCCCCCGACATCCCAGGGCGGCGTGGCGCTGGCGGGGTATGCAGGCTGGACCGAAAGTGTCGCGGTCAGCTTCGTCAGCCCCAGTTCGCCTGGCGCGATCGCTGGCGCTCCGACGACGCTCAAGCAGATCACCGTCACCGTCACAGCTCCTTCGGGAAAAAGTTACGTTCAGGTCGCGCTGCGGTCCCAATATGGCGCATACGAGTTGATTCCCTCTTCACAGACAAACTACATCACCGGAGTTGCCGTTTCGCTGCAAGGTCCCGCGCCCGGCACAACAATCAACACCGGGGCCCATCCGTTGAATATCTCTTCATCGCAATGAGCTGCGCAAGATCAACATGCTCGCCGAATCCGCCCGCCGCCTCGCGGCGGCGCGGCTCCGCATACATCCTTGTCATGGGAATTACCCTGATCGTCACGGTGCTCGGGCTCGGGGCGCTGACGCTCTCCCGCGTCTCTGGCAAAGCGGTCGGCGAGGGAAATGACTGGGAGGCGGCGGGCGATCTGGCGTTCGCGGCCACGGAACATGCGATTTCCTACATCAACGCCGCTGCCGCGGCTTCTCCTTCGACTTGGCGGGCCGCCTATACAAGCCGGCAGACGGCCTTCACACAACCGATGGGGAGGGGAACATTCAGTTGGGCTCTGAAGGATGAAGTGGACGGCAATCTGTCCGCAGACTATCTGCGCCCGTTTCGCATCTACGGCATCGGCGTTGTTGGCAGCGTGACGCGCGTTTACAGCGTGCAAGTCATACCGGCCGGCTCGCCGCTGGATGTGCTTCGAACTGCTCTTCATTCCAGCAGCACAGTTACGCTCACGGGAAACGCGCAGGCCGTAAACGGACCGATTTCGAGCAACTCCACCGTGAGTCTTTCTGGAACTGTGAACGGCGCCATCGAGGCCCTGGCCACCACGGGAGGTGCCGCGGGCACGCAGACCATCACCGCGCCCGCGCCGGCCAAGACGATGCCATCAACGACGATCTTCAGCGATCTTTCCCAGAACGCGACGGTAATCAATTACAACTCGCTCCCCGGCGGCGGGACCATTCAGAATTGCCTGCTCTCCTCAGCATCTAATCCGTACGGAACGCCCAATCCAAACGGAATCTATTACATCGCGCTGCCCGGGAACCAAACCCTGACAATTACCAATTGCCGCATCGTCGGCACGTTGCTGATTTCCGCGCCAAGCGCGGACAAGGTCAACATTCAAGGCCCGGTTGAATGGGAGGCCGGCAGCGCAGGATATCCCATTCTGATCGTCTCCGGCTCAAATTGTCAGGTCACTATTGCGGGCAACCCCACCTGGCTGAGCGAGAGCCAGGCGGGGGTCAATTTTGATCCGCCAGGCACGCCCTATCAGGGGCAAAGTGACAATGACATGGCCGATGACTATCCGCCACAATATCGTGGCATCATTCATGTTATGGGCGGCAGCTCCAGCTCGGTTCAGTTAAATGCCAACGCCTACATCTGGGGAACTCTTATCGCGGATTGTCCTGTCAAGACCACCGCTCAATGCACGCTGGTTCAGAACCCCGCCATTTACGCCAATCCGCCGCTCGGCTATGCCACAGGCAATGCAATGGCTGAAGTGCCGGGCAGCTGGCGATGGGACACTTTGCCGTAGTGCCGCAAGAGATTCCCTTATCATGGTCTTAACAGGTTCTGTAAGCCGATAGATTGAGAACGTATTAGTTTCGTTTTCGACAGGATGCATAGGCGCATGACAACCAGAACCATCCTCATCGCAGACGACGAACCACATTTGATTCACATTCTGTCCTATAATCTAAAAAGGACAGGGGCGGTGGTACACGTGGCGACGAATGGAGAGCAATGCGTCGAGCTCGCCAAAATAGTGCTCCCGGATCTCATTATTTCTGACTATCAAATGCCGCTTCTGGACGGCCTGGCGGCAGCGATTCAGTTGCGCGCCGATTCCCGAACGGCCAATATTCCAGTTTTGATGCTCACTGCGCGAGGACACCGCCTCACCGCTGCGCAACTGGCACAGACTCAGATTCGGGCGGTGCTTCCCAAGCCATTTAGCGCGCGTCAATTGCTGGCTAAAATCAACGAGCTCCTTGTTGCCCCCGTCGGGGTCACCGCGGCATGACGACTACCTCTCCGGCAACCTCACCCGCGCCTTTTCGCAGGGAAATGCAGCGGCGGATCGCCGAACTCTGCATTGTCTGCTGGTCCGTTGACCTGGACATGACCCTCGCGGAGTCCGCCGGGATTGACCCGGAACTGAGCGCGGCGGTACTGGCCGCGGCACGCAATTGCCGCCTTCAGAACAAAGCGGTCCTCCGCATGTCGCATGACGGTTTGGAATTGCTCGCGCTTCCTCTTCCCGACGGCGTGGTGGTGGCCGATCTGGCACATCGCCGCGCTGCGCCGTTTTCACGGGATGCATTGATTCAGGTCCTGAAGAACTACCACGCCGATCTCCAGCGCGCCGCGACCGATCACTCCGCAATTGATGGGTTCAATGCAAACCTTTCCCAGTCGTATGAGGAAGTGAACCTTCTCTTCCGAATGGCCAGATCTCTGACCAGCTCTGAGGATGCAGCTCAGATTGTCCAGACATTGAGCAACGAGCTGCGGGAGGTGTTGGGCTATCGCTGGCTGGCAGTCGTCTTCCAGGGAAGCGAACTCGTATTGGAGCCGTTGCGGGGCGCGATTCACCACTCGGGAGAGCTGCCGTGCGAGCAAGCCGAGTTCCGCGCCCATTGCACGGCTATCGACCCGGCCACTGCCGACAGAGTTTTATCGCCGACCGCAAATGCCCTTGCGGTCACGTCTGGATCTGAAGTCATCGCTGAAAGACTGATGGACGACGAAACCCTGATCGGTGTCATTTTCGCCGGCAATCGCCAGGGCACAGATCCCGACGTGAGCAGTGGAGAGCTGCAGTTCACTGAGGCGGCCGCCAGTTTTCTCGGGCTGTTCCATCAAAACGCCTTCCGCTTCGCCGAGCAGCGACGGCTGTTCTTCGGAACGCTCAATACACTGACTGCCGCGGTCGATGCGAAGGATCCCTACACCCGCGGCCATTCCGAACGCGTCGCTCTCCTGGCCTCCCAGTTGGCCGCGAAGCTTGGGCTCACGCCGAAAATGGCGGAGGCGATTCGCATTGCCGGTCTGCTCCATGATATTGGCAAGATAGGTGTGCCCGAAGCGGTCCTGAGAAAGCCCGCCCGGCTGACAGCCGAAGAGTTTGACCTGATCAAACAGCACCCGGCGATCGGGCATCGGATTCTCCAGGGCCTCTCGTCCCTGAGTTTCCAATTGCCCGGTGTTCTTCATCACCATGAGCGCTGGGACGGCCGGGGATATCCCCACAAACTGCGCGGTGAAGCGATTCCAATGGTGGCCCGCATCCTTGCATTCGCGGATACATTTGATGCGATGAGTTCCAATCGTTCCTATCGCAGCGCCATCCCACGCGCTGGCGTTTTGGCGGAAATCCGCAAATCTTCGGGCACACAATTTGACCCTGATATGGTTGAGCAGTTCCTCGTCCTGGATTTTACGGAATTCGACAAATTACTCGCAGCATCGGCCGCCAATGCGCTGCCCGGGCATGCCACGGCGGCGTAGACATTGATCTGCAAACGAACGATTCCAAAGGACGGTACTGCAATGTTCCTCAGAGTCTCCAGGCCGCACGAAGAGCAGGAAGTGCTGCTCAACGTCGATCAAATCACCAAGATTGTCGTGTCGTACGTCGTCGGCAGCGAGCCCAATTTTACAAAGACATCCCTGCAGGACGGATCGCACAATGCCCAGGCTCGGCGGGTGTATCAGGTGCATGTGGGCGCTGAAGTGGTTCGGGTCGTCAGCAAGCCCGAGGATCCGGTCGTGAGGGTTCTGGAAGAATTGTATCGCAATTCGCTGAAGCAATAACACGCCGTAGCGCGCCCGGCGGAGCTGGACCACTTCCGGCGGCGCGGGGAATAATCGTGCCAGATCTTCAGCGGACCAAAAAAGGTCTTCTGAAACAATATACCACTCCCAATCACCGATGATGCGATTACCAACCATGCTCCAGCATTTCGGTCGCTCAATCCAGGACACTAAATGACCTTGCGCGATCACGCGCTTCGCAAAATCGTTTAGCCGCTGCCCCGAGGGGCAGCATTTAGATTGCACGAGCGCGTAATCGCGCACGTTCATTTGGGACTCCGATCATGAGGTGCGGCAGATGAAATACCTGACCAGGCTGTCAGCGGAATGCAATGCTGCCAAGCCTTTTGGCTCCGCTGGACGTTGCCAAATGGGCAAAGGTTTTGCTCGCTGCGTATTGTCACTGGCGGCGGCGCTATCTGTCGCCGCAATGCTGGCATCCGCGGCTAATGCCGGCACTTCTTGCTCAGTGCCGGCAACAAATGCTTCCGATGCGACGAGCGTTGTCTCCCCGCCGGATGATCTTGACGCCCAGGAGCGGGAATTGCTGCGCCAGCGCCAGGAGATTGACAAGAAGCTGGCGGACATCGCGGCGCGTCGCAAGGGCGCTTCGGCCGCCTCGCAGCCGGCGTCGGGGCCGAATGCGACTTCGCCCGCGCCGGGCCCGGAAACCGCGGCCGCGGGGAGTCCAGCCACCCAACCTTCGGTGGCGACCGCTCCGGATTGGTACAACGTTCACGGCCAAACCACGATCATCACTCAAAAGCACGATACTTTTCGTTCCCCTTATTCCGGCCCGGACAGTCTGCCGCGCGACGAAGGGATCAAGACTTCCGTGACTGCCACGCTGGATTTGGGTTTGCGGATGCCGTGGGAGGGAGGGGAGGTCTATTTTGATCCTGAAGTGAGCGGCGGCGAAGGATTCGGCGGGGTGGAGGGAATCGCCGCCTTCCCCAATGGCGACATCTCGCATGTTGGAAAACCCGAACCCGAACCCTACGTCGCCCGACTTTTTTACAAGCAGACATTCGGCCAGGGCGGCGACACGGAGAAGCTCGCCGAAGGTCCCAACCAATTGGCCGTGACGTCCGATGTTTCGCGTTTCACGTTGATTCTCGGCAAGTTCAGCGCGGTCGACTACTTCCAGCAGAGCGCGTATGCCAATGACCCGCGCGCCCAATTCATGAGCGAGGCGCTGTTTACCGATGGCGCGTGGGATTACCCCGCCGACACCCGCGGCTACACCGAAGGCGCGGTCGTGGAGCTGAATCAAGCCAATTGGGCATTGCGATACGGCGCCTTGGCCATGCCGAAAACCGCCAATGGCAGCACGTTTGATTCGCGCATTCCCAAGGCGCTGGGCCACATTCTTGAACTGGAGGAGCGATACAAGCTCCTCTTCGGACGCCCCGGCGCGCTCCGTTTCATGGTTTTCGCCAACGCCGCCCACATGGGCAATTACGGCGAAGCAACCGCCATCGCGCAGCGACTGGGAGGCACTCCAGACGTTGCCCGAACCCGCAGCTTCACCGTGAAGTACGGATTCGGCCTCACGCTCGATCAGGAACTGACCGACGATCTGGGCGCATTCGCGCGGCTGGGCTGGAATGACGGCCACACCGAAACCTTCGCCTTCACGGCGATTGATCGCAGCCTTGCGGTCGGCCTGAGTCTCAAGGGAACCAAATGGGACCGCGCCCAGGACGTGGTGGGCCTTGCGTTTGTCCTTGATGGCCTGGCTCACGACCATCGCGAGTATCTCGCGGCGGGAGGACTCGATTTCGATATTGGAGACGGCCAACTGCCGCACTACGCCCTGGAAGAGGTCATCGAAGCGTACTATCGATTCAAGCTCAGTGAGAATGTCTGGATCACCCCCGATTTCCAACTGGTCGATCACCCCGCCTACAACGCCGACCGGGGCCCGGTGATCATCGGCGGAATTCGCGCGCATGCGGAGTTTTGATCCGGAGACGACATCGCTTCGAATCCATTTCACTATGAAATGAATCACCGCAGGCGGCGTTTCACTTTGCAACCTCATCGGATTCGCGGACTATATCGTTCCCCTATCCACGGCCTGTCAGAGGCAGTGGAACCCCTCTTTATGCGGTAAGACGCAATCGGGATTAATCGGTTGATACCACGGGCCGATGGTCGCGGCATGCGACACAAGTATCCAAAACTTATTCCGGTTTTTCGTCGAACGCCCCGGCGCGGCATGGCGATGGTCTATTTGCTGGTCTCAATTACGGCGATGGTCGGCTTCTGCTCTCTGGCGGTGGACGTGGGACGCGTGCAAGCCGCCAAGACGGAGTTGCGCACCCTCTCGACTCTTATGCTCATGCCAATGGCGACGACGTCAGCAGCGGGAGTCCCCAGTCGGATGCTTACGACTGGAACGCGACCGCATCGCCGCCGTCCGAGCACGGCATGTCGAGCATCAACGCGCCCCACAACGCCATCATCGGGGTCTTCCTCGACGCCAATGTGCCTGACAGCGATGGGGCCATCCCTGCCAACCTCGATTTCAGCACCCAGACCGAGCGGGACTACACCACCATCAGCCCGCTGTTGCGCCAGACGTTCTACGTCGGCAACGGCCACACGAGTTTCGGGGGAGCAGCAGACGATCGTGGCGCCCCCGGCGCCACCCGATTGTTCTTGGGAACCATGGACGGGCATGAATGGTCCAATAATGTCGGCGGGTACAACGCGACAGTAGTTCAGTCCAACACGAGCCTCGTGC
>Ga0182024_10025084_pt1 | contig 10552 bp, 7 predicted proteins | sample P32metaG_FD_120480 | JGI IMG/M metagenome (GOLD analysis project Ga0182024, IMG submission 120480) | Permafrost microbial communities from Stordalen Mire, Sweden - P3-2 metaG (Illumina Assembly) | ecosystem: Environmental > Terrestrial > Soil > Wetlands > Permafrost | place: Sweden: Stordalen...
CCGATCTTCGAATTCACCGAAGTTTTTTCGCGTCCCCTCGGCGAGAGCACGGACATCGTCAGCAAGGAGATGTACAGCTTCGTCGATCGCGGCGGCGAAGAGGTTACGCTTCGCCCCGAGAACACGGCCGGCGTGGTCCGCGCGGTGATCTCGAACGGCCTCACCCAAAATCTGCCGCTGAATTTTTTCTATAGCGGCCCGATGTTTCGGTACGAGCGGCCGCAGAAGGGCCGCTTCCGACAGTTCCATCAGATCGGCGCCGAGTTGATCGGAGTGGCGTCGCCCCAAGGCGACGTCGAAACGATCGCGCTCGGCGCCGATATTCTCGACGCACTCGGAATCCTTGGCCATTGCACGCTCGAACTGAACACGCTCGGCGACACCGAAAGCCGCAACGCCTATCGCACGGCGCTCGTGGGATATTACGCGGCGCATCGCGACGCGCTCTCCGAGGACAGCATGCGCCGGCTCGACCGTAATCCGCTCCGCATCCTCGATTCGAAGAATGAGGGCGACAAGCGAATCAATGCGGGGGCGCCGGACTTCACGCGCTATCTCACGTCCGACGCCCGCGATTTCTTTGGCAAGGTCCGCAGCGGACTCGATGCGCTCGGGATCGCCTATCGTTTGAATTCGCGTCTCGTGCGCGGCCTGGATTATTACTGCCACACCGCGTTCGAATTCGTTACCGAATCGCTCGGTGCGCAAGGCACCGTCCTCGCCGGCGGACGCTACGATGGCCTGATGAAGCTCATGGGCGGCCCGGATACGCCTGGTGTGGGTTGGGCCGCCGGGATCGAGCGACTGGCTTCGCTGATCGTGGAGCCATCGGCGCCGTCGCGTCCCGTCGCCATCGTTCCCCTGGGCGAGGCGGGCGAAGCCAAGGCCACGGTTCTGGCGCACGATCTCCGTCGCGCCGGTTTTGCCGTCGATCTCGCCTATTCCGGCAATGTCTCGCGGCGCATGAAGCGCGCCAACAAGATCAACGCCCGGGCAGCCATCATTCTGGGCGAAGACGAATTGGCGCGCGAGACCGCGATGCTGCGCGACCTCGATAGCGGCGCTCAGACTGAAGTGCCGTTCGCGCAGCTTCGTGATCGTCTCGCACCTTTTTTCCGCTAACGTGGAAACGGCCATGCCGCATATTGTCGCGGGCCAAGTCGCGATTCGGAGATAACCGGTGACGATGCCGAAGGGCTTGTCGGCGCGGCTCGACAAGCTCGCCGAGCGCCATCGCGAATTGAGCGCGCAACTCGGCGATCCTAACCTTCCGAGCGGCGATATCGCCAAGTTGTCAAAGGAATATAGCGATCTTACCCCGATGGTCGAAGCGGTAGACGCGCTGCGCAAAGCGGAGCGCGAACGAGCGGAACTGGCCGCCCTTTCCGGTGGCGACGACGCCGAAATGCGGAACCTCGCTCAGAGCGAGCTTAATGTCCTCGACGCGACGCTCCCGGAATTGGAACAGCGCATCAAACTCATGCTGTTGCCGAAGGACGAGGCCGACGAGCGAAATGCCATCCTCGAAGTCCGGGCCGGCACTGGAGGCGAGGAAGCGGCGTTGTTCGCCGCCGAACTGTTTCGCATGTATCAGCGCTACGCCGCGTTCAAGGGCTGGCGATTCGAAATCATGGAGGTGTCGGAAACCGGCATCGGCGGCTTCAAGGAAGCCATCGGCTCGATCGTCGGTCGCGGCGTGTTCGAGCGATTGAAATTCGAGTCGGGCGTCCATCGCGTGCAACGCGTGCCGGCAACCGAAGGAAGCGGCCGCGTCCACACCTCGGCCGCCACCGTGGCGGTATTGCCTGAGGCGGAGGAGGTCGACGTCAAGATCGAGGACAAGGATTTGCGGATCGACGTGTTTCGTTCGAGCGGCCCCGGCGGCCAGTCGGTCAACACCACGGACAGCGCGGTCCGCATCACCCATCTTCCCACCGGATTGGTGGTGTCGCAGCAGGACGAGAAATCGCAGCACAAGAACAAAGCCAAGGCGATGAAGGTCTTGCGGGCGCGGCTCTATGAGCGTCAGCGCCAGCAGCACGCCGACGAACGCGCCGCCTCGCGGAAGAGCCAAGTCGGCTCGGGCGACCGCTCGGAGCGCATCCGCACGTATAATTTTCCGCAAGGACGCGTGAGCGACCACCGCATCAATCTCACGCTCTACAAGATCGACAAGGTGATTGGAGGCGAAGCGCTCGACGAGATCATCGATCCCTTGATCGCGGAGGATCAGATCGAGCGTCTCGCGGCCGAGGAATGAGGGCGGCCGACTTACTGAAGCATGCGGCGACGCGCCTCGCCGCCGGGCGGCTCGACGGGCCGCGCCGCGAGGCGCGCCTGCTTCTGGCGTTGGCGCTCGATTGCGATGCCTCCGACTTGCTCGACGGCGCCGGCCGCGCGATCACCGTCGGCGATGCGTCGCGTTTCGAGGCTCTGGTTACGCGGCGTCTTCGGTACGAACCCTATTCGCGAATCGCGGGCAGACGCGAATTTTGGAGCTTGGAATTCGCGCTTTCGCCCGACACGCTCGACCCGCGCCCCGACAGCGAGACCCTGATCGAGTCGGCTCTGACGATAATTCCAGACCGGGCGGCGCCTCTCCGGATTCTCGATCTCGGCACCGGGAGCGGCGCGCTCCTCTTGGCGCTTTTATCGGAACTGCCGAGCGCGTGGGGCGTCGGCATCGATATCGCACTCGACGCGGCGCGAACGGCGCGACGGAACGCGGCGGCCCTCGGGTTAAGCGCCCGCGCCCATTTTATCGCGGGCGACTGGGGCGCGGCCCTGCGCTGGCAAGCGGATGTGATTCTCGCCAATCCGCCCTATATTAGAACGCAGGAACTTGACCATCTCGCTCCAGAGGTCACGCTGTACGATCCGAGGCGCGCCCTTGACGGCGGTTCCGACGGATTGCAGGCGTATAGGGGGATCGCGGCTGTCTGCCACGAATCGCTTCGCCCTGGCGGGTGCCTTGTGCTGGAGATCGGAGCGGGCCGGGCGCGTGACGTCCAAGCGATCATGGTTAAGGCCGGCTTTGGCCTGGTGACGAGCCGGTGCGATCTGGGGGGCATCGAGCGGTGCTTGGTTTTTTCCTCGTGGCAAACGGCGAATTAGTGAGGCGATTCAATAAAAAACAGTTGGAATTTGGACCTTTTCTGTCTAGTCTGTGTTTCCGATGAGAAGGAGCCATGGGCTCCGCGCCCTGAGGCGACGGTCACATTCCCCTACCGAAATGAAGTTGTCCGCCGCGTGCGGGCCCGAAGCGGGGATTCATCGAGAGAAGCACATAATCGATAATGTCTTACCGTGATTTCAGAAGTGGCATGAGGCCGGGCCAAAACAAGCGTTCGCGAAATCGCAACAATGGCGGCGGCGGCGGCCCACCGAACACCAACAGCAATGGCAACCGTCCTCGTTTGCCGCAGCGTATGCAGACCTTCGACAGCAGCGGGCCTAGCGTGAAGATTCGCGGCAACGCCTATCAGGTCTTCGAACGCTATGTGGCGCTGGCGCGGGAGGCGGCGACGTCCGGCGATCGAATCGCCGCCGAAAATCTCTATCAGCACGCCGAGCATTATTTTCGGATCGTGAATGCGGACGGTCAGGGCAACCCGATGGGCGCGCCACGACCGATGACGCCCGCCGATACGGAAATGACAGGCATGGAGATGGGGGATACCGAGTCCGGCCGCGAAAACGAAGGGTCGCAATCGGATGAGCCGCCTCCGAGCGAGCCGGAAATGCCGCAGGGCTGATCGAGGCCCTTTTCCGGTCGCTTCAAGATAGACGTTCCGCCGACGGCGTCTTGCGCGCGCGACGAACGACACCATATCCTCGCTGACGGCAGGCAAGTCGCCTTGATGGGATTGCCATGCCGGTCATCCGAGGACCGCGATGGATTTCGAAAAATATACCGAGCGCTCTAAAGGGCTGGTTCAAGCGGCGCAGACGCTGGCCCAGCGGCGCGGCAATCAGCAGCTCACGCCCGATCATTTGCTGAAGGTTCTGATCGACGACAAGGAAGGCCTTGCCGCTAATCTGATCCGCGCCGCCGGCGGGGACCCGAACCGGGTTCGCGACGCGGCCGACGCCGCGCTCGACAAGCTGCCGAAGGTCCAGGGCGGCAGCGGCCAGGTTTATCTGTCCTCCGAAATCGCGCGCGTGTTCGAGGAAGCGGAAAAAATTGCGGAGAAGGCAGGCGATTCCTTCATTACCGCCGAACGCCTGTTGCTGGCGCTGACGCTGGCCAAGGACAGTGCCGCGGCGCAGGCGCTCGCCAATGCCGGCATCAACGCGCAGAATCTCAATCGCGCCATCGAGGAAATCCGCAAGGGCCGGCGGGCCGATTCGGCATCGGCCGAGCAGGGCTATGACGCGCTGAAGAAATATGCCCGCGACCTGACGGAGGCGGCGCGCGAAGGCAAGCTCGATCCGGTGATCGGTCGAGATGAGGAGATTCGCCGCACCGTCCAGGTGCTGTCGCGCCGGACCAAGAACAATCCCGTGCTGATCGGGGAACCCGGCGTCGGCAAGACCGCGATCGTCGAAGGCCTGGCGCTGCGTATCGCGCATGGCGACGTGCCCGAGTCGCTCAAGGAGAAGCGCCTCTTGGCGCTCGATCTCGCCGCGATGATCGCGGGCGCGAAGTTCCGCGGCGAGTTCGAGGAGCGCCTCAAGGCGGTGCTGGCGGAAATCACCGCGGCGCAAGGCGAGATCATCGTCTTCATCGACGAGCTGCACACGCTGGTCGGCGCCGGCAAGGCCGAAGGCACGATGGACGCCTCCAATATGTTGAAGCCGGCCCTGGCGCGCGGCGAGCTGCATTGCGTCGGCGCCACCACGCTCGACGAATATCAAAAGCACATCGAGAAAGACGCGGCGCTGGCGCGGCGCTTTCAGCCCATCTTCGTCGGCGAGCCTTCGGTCGAGGATACGATTTCGATCCTGCGCGGCATCAAGGAAAAATACGAGGTGCATCACGGCGTCCGCATCACCGACGCCGCGATCGTCGCCGCCGCCACGCTGTCGAATCGCTACATCACCGACCGGTTCCTACCGGACAAGGCCATCGATCTCATGGACGAGGCGGCGGCGCGGTTGCGCATGGAAGCCGAATCGAAACCCGAGGAAATCGACGAGATCGACCGGCGCGTGATCCAGCTCAAGATCGAGCGCGAGGCCCTGAAAAAAGAAAGCGACCCGGCCTCGCGCGACCGGCTGCAGCGGCTCGAGGGCGAGTTGACGGAAGCCGAGAAGAAGTCGGCCGATCTCACCGGGCAATGGCGCGCCGAGAAGGAGAAGCTCGCGGGCGCGCAGAAGCTCAAGGAGAAGCTCGACCAGGCCCGGATCGAATTGGAGCAGACGCAGCGCAAAGGGGATTGGGCACGCGCTGGCGAACTGACCTATGGCGTCATTCCCGATCTGGAAAAGAAGCTGACGGAAGCCGAAGCGAGCGAAAGCCACCGCATGATCGACGAAGCGGTGACGGCGCAGCACATCGCCGGCGTGGTGTCGCGCTGGACCGGCATCCCCGTCGACAAGATGCTGGAAGGCGAGCGCGCGAAGCTTCTCCAGATGGAGGAGAATCTCAAACGCCGCGTCATCGGCCAGGACGAGGCCGTGATCGCCGTTTCGAACGCGATCCGCCGTGCCCGCGCGGGCCTGCAGGACCCGAACCGGCCGATCGGCTCGTTCCTGTTCCTCGGCCCCACCGGCGTCGGCAAGACCGAGCTGGCGAAGGCCTTGGCGGAATTCCTCTTCGACGATGAAGGCGCGATGATCCGCGTCGACATGTCGGAATATATGGAGAAGCATTCGGTGGCGCGGCTCATCGGCGCGCCGCCGGGCTATGTCGGGTATGACGAAGGCGGCGCGCTCACCGAAGCGGTGCGCCGCCGGCCCTATCAGGTCATCCTCTTCGATGAAGTGGAAAAAGCGCATCCGGACGTGTTCAACGTCCTGCTCCAGGTCCTCGATGACGGCCGCCTGACCGACGGGCAGGGCCGCCGGGTCGATTTCAAAAACACGCTGATCGTGCTGACCTCGAATCTCGGGAGCGAGATTCTGGCGGCGTTGCCCGAAGGCGGCAACATGGTGCGCGCCCGCGACCAGGTCATGGATTTGGTGCGCGGCGCGTTCCGGCCCGAATTCCTCAACCGACTCGATGAAATCCTGCTGTTCCGGCGCCTGTCGCGCGACGACATGAAAGGCATCGTCGATATCCAGCTTCACCGACTGCAGAAGCTGCTCGACGATCGCAAGATCGCGCTCGACATCGACGACAAGGCGCGCGCCTGGCTCGCCGAGACCGGATACGATCCGGTCTATGGCGCGAGGCCGCTGAAACGGGTGATCCAGCGCACGCTGCAGAATCCGCTCGCGGAAATGGTGCTGTCGGGCCGCGTCGTCGATGGCGAGATCGTGCATGTGACGACCGGCGAGGGCGGCCTCGCCATCGCCGGCCACGTCGCCCAGGCCGCGGAGTAAAGGCTAACGCGGCAGGGCGGCGAACGGATCGACCGCCGGCACGCCGAGCGGCCGGAAGTCCCGGAGATTGCGTGTCAGCACCGTAAAGCGGCGGTGCGCGGCGGTCGCCGCGATCACGATGTCGGCGAATCCCGGCGCGCGGCCCTGACCGCGCGCCAGATCCGAAAGCCTTCCCGCAATGTGCGCGACGGCGATGTCGAAGATCAGAATGCGATCGGCGTAAAGATGCAGCAGCGTCTCCAGCCACGCCGAGAGATCGACAGCCTTTCTGGTGGCACGGTCGCGTCGCGCCTTGGCAATGCCGGCCTCGATCTCGGCCACCGTCACGACCGAGAGATAAAGCGCTTCGGAACGGACCTCCATCCACCGAACAAGTTGGGGGTGCGCGGTTTTCATCGGCGCGCCGGCGGAAATGACATTGGTATCGACCAGATACATCGATCAGGGATCGACGGCTCGCAGCGCCTTGCGACCTCGCTTGGGCAGGTCTCTTGGCCCGATCGGAGCGGCCATCAAAACCTGCCCGAATGACGGCACCTTCGACAGCCGTTCGTATTCCGCGACACCGAGAATGACGGCTTCCGGTTTGCCGTGCCGCGTGATGAGGGCGGGCCGGCCCTCCACCGCGTCATCGACCAGGGCCGACAATCCCGCCTTGGCATCGCGAAGCTGAATCTTGCGCATCGACCTCTTCTCCTTCGCCTTTAAGACCACTGTAGTCATTTCGCTGATACAGCACAACGCTTGCGCGGGTTCGTGCGTCTTTCGACGGGGCGCTTCTCGCACGCTCAAGATCAGGAACAAAATCGCGACAATCTAGCAAACTTCTCCTCACCCTGAGCGCGACGCCGCCCAGGGCGGCGGAGCAGTCGAAGGGCGCCCACGCGGTTTTGCCCGCGGGAATAGTCCTGTGTTAGGGTTCCCCGCCTGTTGCGGGGGAAGAAATGGGCGAGCAATTCACCCCCACCCGTCAAGCCGCTACGCGTCTTGACTCCCCAGCGACCCAACGGGAGCGACCCGTACGGGTCGCTCCCCTCGAGTGGGAGGGAAGAAATGAGGCGCGCAAGCGCATCAGTTCGGGTGGGGGGCAATGCGCGGGCAAGACTAGGCGGCGATGACCGAGACGCGGAAGCTCGCGGCGATTCTTGCGTCCGATGTCGTCGGCTATTCGCGGCTGACCGCGGCCGACGAGGATTTGACGCTGGCGCGGCTGCGGGCGCTCCGCAGCGATCTGATCGATCCCATCATCTCGGTCCATCGCGGGCGCGTGGTGAAGCGCACCGGCGACGGCTCCCTGGTCGAGTTCCGCAGCGTCGTCGATGCGGTGCGCTGCGCCATCGAGGTGCAGAACGGCATGGTCGAGCGCAATGCCGGGGTGCCGCCCGAGCGCCGCATCGAGTTCCGCATCGGGATTCATTTGGGCGATGTGGTCGAGGAGAGCGACGGCGACCTGATGGGCGATGGGGTCAACATCGCCGCGCGATTGGAAGGCGTCGCGAAGCCCGGCACGATCTGTCTTTCCGAGCAGGCCTATTGGCAAGTCAAGTCGCGGCTCGATCTTGAGGTCAGCGATCTCGGCGAGACGCAACTCAAGAACATTGCCGATCCGGTGCGGGTCTATTCCCTGCAGGTCGGCCTCCCGGCGCGCGCGAAGCCGCCGGCACCGCTACAAAATCGATCCGCCACTCCGGCGAAATCCCCCGGTCCAGCCGGGGGAGAAGTCCATCGCGCCGACGCGGTGTCTGTCGCCGGCATGGACCCCGGCTTCCGCCGGGGTGGGAAAAGAGTTCTCATGATCACGCTCGCCGGAATCGCGGTGCTGCTCTTGATCGCGGCCGTCGGCGCCTGGTATTTCCTTGGTGGCCCGAAACCGGCGGTCGTGGTCGCGAACGCGCCCGCGCATCTGTCGATCGTGGTGCTGCCCTTCACCAATCTCTCGAACGACCCGAGCCAGGATTATTTCGCCGACGGCATCACGGAAAATCTTACCACCGATTTGTCGCGCATCCGCAATTCGTTCGTGATCGCCCGCAACACGGCCTTCACCTTCAAGGGCAAGAACATCGACGCCAAGGAGATCGGCAAGGAGCTTGGCGTCCGCTACGTCCTGGAAGGCTCGGTGCAGCGCGACGGCAACCGCGTGCGGGTGAATGCGCAGCTCATCGACGCCGAATCGGGTTCGCATCTCTGGGCCGACCGCTTCGAGGACGACCTTGCCGATTTGTTCAAGCTCCAAGACGACGTCGTCGCGCGCCTCGCCAACGCGCTCGGGTACGAACTAATTAGCGCCGAAGCCGCAAAGAGCGCGCACTCAACCAACCCCGATGCCATCGATCTGACGATGCAGGGGTGGGCTGCTGTGAACGGCGCGTTGGCCTCCAAGCCAACGAAAGAGGAGTTCCAGCGCCAGCGCGAAATATTCGAGCAAGCACTCAGGGCAGACCCGGCAAATGTCGATGCCCTGATCGGTATCGCTTTTGTTGACGCCTACGAGTTTGGCATAGGAATGGAGCCGGAGACTCACCGCGAGAAAAGTGCTGCAAACTATCTCGCTCGTGCCCTCGCGCTCGATTCTCAAAGTGCTGGCGTGCATAATGCGATGGCATTCTTGCAGTTCTACCAGAAACAATTGAATGAATCGGTGAGCGAGGCGAAAAAGGCCATCGAACTCGATCCCAATCTTGCGTTTGCGTAGGCTCAACTCGCCGCGAGCCAAGCGTCGCTCGTAGAAGGCGAGGGCGCATTAGTTAATATCGATCGCGCTTTGCGCTTAAGTCCTCACGATCCGAATGTCCCATTCTGGCACTTCGTAAAAGGAAAGGCGCTTTTCTTTACGCATCGTTACGGCGAGGCGGTGGCCGAACTTCGGGAGGCAGAGAGGAGCGGCTTTCCGGTCTTCATCGCACCCGTCTTTCTGGCATCAGCTTTAGCGCTGAACGATCAGCCGGAAGCGGCGACGACCGCTCTCTCGCGCGCTAGAGCGATGGAGCCGAAGGTCACGATTTCCTGGCTGAAGAAGCTGGTGAGTTATCCCGAGATTGTCTACGCCGGTCTGCGCAAGGCCGGGCTGCCGGAGGATGAGGGGCCGCGGCTCAGCATCGTGGTGCTGCCGTTCGAGAATATCGGCGATCCGGGCCAGGACTACATCGCCGACGCGATCACCGAGGAACTGACCACGGCGCTGTCGAAACTGCGCGACAGTTTTGTTATCGCGCGCACCACGGCGATGACCTACAAGGGCAAGCCTATCGACGTGAAGCAGATCGGCAAGGATTTGGGCGTCCGCTATGTCCTCGAAGGCTCGGCGCAGCGCGGCGGCGACCGCGTGCGGGTAACGGCGCAGCTCATCGACGCCGAAACCGGCGCGCATCTCTGGGCCGATCAGTTCGACCAGACCCGCGCCGAACTCCTCGACATGCAGGAAGAGATCGTCACGCGCCTCGGCCGCGCGCTCGATCTACAATTGAGCGCGGCGGACATCGTTCGCACCCAGAATCAGCGCCCCGGCAACCTCGATGCCGAAGACCTTGCGCTGCGTTGCCGCTCGGAGTGGGACCAATTCTTCTACGATGCCGCAAAACAGCAAGAGGCCTTCGGTTTGTGCGAACAAGCGCTCAAGCTCGACGAGCGCAACGTGACCGCCTTGGGAATCCTGGCGTGGCGATCGATAGAACCCGTCATTCAACTCAAGAGCGCCGATCCAGCGTCCGCGATCCACAGCGCGGACGAATTGGTTTCGCGAGCTCTTGAAATCAACCCCAATGACTTCATGGCGCACTACGTGAAAGCATGGGTCTTCGGCGCACAAGGTCGATTCGACGAAGAACTGGTCGAAGCCGAGCGCAGCCTCACGTCGAACCCGAACTTCGTCACGGCTTACGCGGCGGAGTGCCATGCGAACAATTATTTGGGCCGCTCCGAGAACGGCATCGCCTGTGCCGACAAAGCCATGCGGCTGAGCCCCCACGACCCCATCACAAGCACGTTCCTTCTCTTTAAGGGTTTCGCTCAGCTTCAGCTTGATCGTTACGATCAGTCAGTCGATTCAATGCGGACGGCCTTGGCG
>Ga0182024_10025085_pt1 | contig 10552 bp, 9 predicted proteins | sample P32metaG_FD_120480 | JGI IMG/M metagenome (GOLD analysis project Ga0182024, IMG submission 120480) | Permafrost microbial communities from Stordalen Mire, Sweden - P3-2 metaG (Illumina Assembly) | ecosystem: Environmental > Terrestrial > Soil > Wetlands > Permafrost | place: Sweden: Stordalen...
AGAGCGCGCAGTGCCCGAACATCGGCGAGTGCTGGAACCAGAAGTCGGCGACGTTCATGATGCTGGGGAACCTTTGCACGCGGCGGTGCGGGTTCTGCGCGGTGCCTAAGGGGAAGCCGGAGCCGATCGATTTCGATGAGCCGCGGCGAGTAGCTTATGCGGTAGCGCAACTTGGGCTGGCGCATGCCGTGATCACGAGCGTGAACCGCGATGACGATAATGTAGGGGCGGCGCGGGCGTTTGTCAGTGTGATCGAAGAGATTCGGATGCAGGCTCCGGGGTGCCGGGTGGAGGTGCTGACGCCTGATTTTCAAGGCGTCGAGGATGCGCTGCGGCTGGTAGTGGCGGCGCGGCCGGAGATTTTGAATCACAATATCGAGACCGTGCCTCGGCTGTATCGCGTGGCGAAGAGTGGTGGGCGCTATGAGCGGTCTTTAGGATTTCTGGCGAAGGCTAAGGCGATCGCGGCGGAGACCGGGGAGCGCATTGTGACCAAGACGGGCATCATCGTCGGGATGGGCGAGGAGATGCATGAACTGCTGACGGTGTTTCGGGATCTGGCGGACCGCAACGTGGATATCCTGACGATTGGGCAGTATCTGCGGCCTTCGCGGGACCATCTGGTGATGTCGCGGTACTACACGCCGGAGGAGTTTGCTTTCTTGAAGCATGAGGCGATGGGGATGGGCTTCAAGCATGTGGAGAGCGGGCCGCTGGTGCGGAGCAGCTACCATGCGCAGGAGCAGGCTGAGTCTACCGGGTTGGCTTAGGAGGTTGCATGGCTATCGTGTATCCGTTGATGCCAAAAGAGCAGGCGCGCGAGGTGCGATGCGCTATTCGACGGGTGTTTCTTGAAGTCTGGGACCCGATCCGGATTGGTGACGAGCCGAATGCTCAGGATGAATATGACGGCTACATCGGTCGCGTCTTTGAACTGCTCGTGACGGGCGGGAGCGACAAGGAGATCATCGAGCATCTTCTGTGGGCTACAGAACGCATGGGGATGGATGGGAGCAGAGCAAGTCTGCAAACTGTGACTGCTGCACTCCGCCAGATTGATTTGAGCGTAAAGCGGGCCGCTAGTGCGGGGTAGCTATCATGCGCGGGAGCAGGCTGAGTCTACTGGGTTGGCTTAGTTAAGAGCGGTCTTGTGCACCGTGGTAGATATGAAGGACCTCTACAGTTTGCTCGATTGTGCGATAGACGATGATGTAGGGAAGGCGCGGCAGGACGAATTCCCGGGTTGCAGGAAGTGTTCCGGGTCGACCTCGTTCGGGAAGATCGCGAAGAGAGCGAACGGCGTTATATAGGACGTGGATGGTGGATTCCGCGAAGGAGGGATGGTGCTCGCGGAGATAGGAGTAGATGGATCCCAGATTTTCGGCGGCTTCCGGGGTCCAGCGCAGTTGCATCTAGCGGCGAATCATCTTATCGAAGCGCGCGTCCATCTCTTGCTCCTCGATAAAGTTTCCAGCGTCTGCCTGGGCGAGACCACGCTGAACCGCTTCACGGAAGCGACGGTCGCCATCGAGTAGGTGCAGGGCTGCATCGATGACCAGTTGCTCAGGGTTCTTTCCTTCGTGCTGAGCTATCTGGTGGAGGTGTGCTTCCTGTTCGGGAGTGAGATGAAGCTCCATAGGTAAAAGGTAGATAGCGGGGGGGCGGGCTGTCAATTAGTATTCGGTCTGACGTAAAGGATGATGTCCTAAGTGGATACAAGAAGAAGAACGCCAGATTGGAGAGCGGGCCGCTGGTTCGGAGCAGCTACCATGCGCAGGAGCGGGCGGAGTCTATCGGGTTGGCTTAGGCGTCGTTTCCAGCTTCCCGGACTGTTCGTTGGTGAACAGTGGAGTTGCGAATCTGGGCAGTTCTTCATTTTGGCGCTGGTCAGCGTACTAGAAGAATCAATGACTTATGGAGTGCGCGCAACGGCTGTTAGCGTGCATATTGTCTGCGCGGATACGACTACGTCGTTTGGAGTGACGCCATGGCCACGCTGCTTCAGGATCTTCGCTACGCGCTGCGGCAACTGCTGAAGAGCCCGGGATTCACCCTGACGGCGGTGATCTCGCTGACGTTGGGGATTGGGGCGACGACGGCGGTCTTCAGCGTGGTGTATGCGGTGCTGATGAACCCGTATCCTTATGCGGCGCCGGACCGCATGGTGCACATGCGGCTGAAGGACAAGAGTGGACAGGAAGAGGGCTTCGGGTTGACTGGAGCGCAGTTTCAGGTGATACGGCGCTCGCCGGTGGTGGAGAGCGCGTTTATGGAGGATGGCTGGAGCCTGACGGTTACGGGTCACGACCTGCCCGAGGATGTGGCTGGGGTGTATATGACCTCGAACTCTTTCAACCATCTGGGTGTGCCGGTGGCGCTGGGACGGGGGCTGATTCCTGCTGACGCGATCGATGGGCAGGACCCGCAGCCGGTGGTGGTGCTGGGGTACATGTTCTGGCAGCGGCATTTCAACTCCGACCCGGCGGTGTTGGGCCGTACGCTGCAACTGGTGCGCAAGAACTACACGATCGTCGGGGTCGCGGCGCCGCGATTTACCTGGGAGGACGGAGACGTCTACCTCCCCATCAAGGTGACGCAGGACCCGGTGGCGGCACATTATGTTGGATTGCGGCTGAAGCCGGGCGTGACCCACGAGGCGGCCGTTGCTGCTCTATCGCCGCTGATTATGCAGTTCGCCAAGGAGACGCCGAAACATTTTCCGGCCGCAGGATTTGAGTTCAAGCTTGTGGGGTTGAATGAGGATTTTGTTCATCGGCTGGGAGGGACGCTCTATCTGCTGTTCGGCGCGGTTGCGTTTCTGCTGGCGATCGGGTGTGGGAATGTTTCGATCCTGATGCTGGCGCGGGGTACGACGCGGCAACACGAGCTGGCGGTGCGGATGGCGATTGGGGCTACGCGGCGGCGGATCGTACGGCAACTGCTGACCGAGGCGATGATGCTGTCGGTGGCAGGTGCGGCGTTGGGCGTGCTGCTGGCGTATCGGAGCCTGTCGATTATTGTGTCGCTGCTGCCGGAGTATTCGTTTCCGCATGAGGCGGCGATCACGATCAATGTGCCGGTGCTGGTGTTCAGCGTGTTGGTTGCGCTGCTGACGGGGCTGGTGTTTGGGCTATGGCCGGCGCTGCAGCTTTCGCGGCCGGATGTGGGTCAGGTGATGCAGTCGGGTACGCGGAGGATCACGGGAAGCCTGAGCGGGCGCGGGATGAACAATACCCTGATCGCGGGGCAGATTGCTTTGACGCTGGTGATGCTGGCGGGCGCGGGTGCGGCGATACAGGGCTTTCTGCGGCTGATGCATACGCCGCTGGGATATGACCCGCACAATGTGATGTCTGTGGGGATTCCGGTGCATGAAGGGGCCTACTCGACGTTGGCTGCGCGGACGGCATATTTTGAGCAGCTTCTCACCAAGGTGGCGGCGGTGCCGGGCGTGACGATGACGGCTCTCTCCACCAACGCGACACCGCCGTCGAATGGATGGGGGACCAACGTGGAGTTTCTGGGCAAGCCGGCGAGCGACGAGCAAAAAGTTCGCGTCAACTTTGTGAGCCCCTCGTACTTTCAGTTGCTGCGGATTCCGAAGATGCAGGGGCGCATCTGGGATGATACGGAGGACAGGAACGGCGCGCATTTAGCGGTGATCAACGAGACCATGGCGCATCGTTATTTTCCAAGTGGTGATGCGTTGGGGCACTCGTTGAAGGTGCCGCAGATGAAGGACGAGCCTCCGTATACCCTGGCGGCGCCGGGGTCCGACGGGTGGCTGGAGATTGTGGGCGTGGTTGCGGATAAACGCGATGATGGGCTAATGAAGCCGATTCTTCCTGAGGCGTTTGTGCCTTACACGCTGTCGATGCACATGTGGACACAGATTCTGGTGCGGTCGGAGGTGCCTCCGCTGTCGCTGCTGCATGCGGTTGGAGCGCAGGTAAATTCGATCGACCCGGACCAGCAGGTGAGCGGACATGTGCAGGACCTCGAACACTGGATCACGAGTCAGCAGGAGTGGGAGCAGCAGCACCTGGTGGCTTGGCTGTTCGGCGCGTTTGCCGTGCTGGCGCTGTCGCTGGCGGCGGTGGGACTGTACAGCGTTGTCTCTTACACGGTGGCGCAGAGGACGAATGAGTTTGGCATTCGCATGGCGCTGGGGGCACAACGCGAGCATGTGCTGAAGATTGTTTTTGTGTCGACTTTGGTGAGCGTGGGAAGCGGCATCGCAGCGGGACTGGTGCTGATCATCGCTCTCAGTCGCGTGCTGGCGCATTGGTCGGAGCAAAGCTCGCGCGATCCGCTGATTTTGATTGCGGCGACGGTGGTGCTGTGCGTGGTGGCGGCGATTGCCTGCGCGGTGCCGGCTCGACGCGCTTCGCTGGTCGATCCGGCTACGGCGCTGCGGTATTGATCGAAGAGGTGCAAGATATGTCCTGCCGGACGGGCCCACTGCGCTCGGCCACCCCGGTTCGAGCGGCCACTTCGTGGCGTGTGTACCTGTCTAGGTGGAATGAGTCGCATCGGCCCTCCCGTTGGTCGGGATCATCATTTTCCGACCAACGGGAGGACCACCATCGCTTGTCCCGGCGAGTCAAGGTATACCCGCCACGAAGTGGCTCCTAAGAGATTAGTTGACAAAAGTATCTCGCTTGCGTCTTAATCTACTAAAGGATTAGGAGGGATGGGAATTTGACTACGCCACGCAAGACGAATCAGCCGCTGACGCCGTTGGAGCTGGAGATTATGCAGGTGCTTTGGGAGACGGGGCCATGCACCGTATCCGAAGTGCAGCCGAAGTTGAAGGCGCAGCTTGCGTACACTACGGTGCAGACGATGCTCAATGTGCTGCTGCGCAAGAGCAAGGTGAAACGCGTGCAGGAGGGGCGGGCGTTTCGCTATCGCCCAACGGTGAGCCGGGAGCGGGCGAATGGAAGCGCGTTGCACGACATGGTGAAACGGATGTTCGGCGGCTCCAGCGAGGCGCTGCTGATGGCGATGGTGGATGCGCGGCAGATTGGTGCGGAAGAGTTGGAGCGGGTGGCGAAGAGGCTGGCGGCGGCGGAACGAGATACAGAGGAGGACAAATGATGGAGCGCGCGGTGATCGAATATATCGCAAATGCTTTGTGGCAGGTTCCCTTGCTCGCAGGTGGCGCGTGGTTGTTTGTGTGGGCGGTGAAGCCGGGGCCACGTATGCAGTACGGGGTATGGCTGGCGGTGCTGGGACTGGCGGTAGCGCTGCCGGTGCATGGCATGGGATCGGCTGGTGGCTTCGCGATGCAGGAGGGGCAGGTCGGCGTTGGCCCGGACGTGGGCACAGTCTTTGCTCCGGGATTCGCTCCAGTTTTGGCTCCAGCTTTTGCTCCCGTTGCCGGTACAGTTTTGGATTCGCGGGAGCAGGAGTTGGAGAGCGGCGACTTGGATAGGCCGCTGGTGAAGAAGCCTGCGGTGCGAAGGGGTTGGCTGGCGATTGCGCCTCGGGTGCGCCACGTGTGTCTGGCCGCAACGGCTGTGCACTGGCTGGTGGGAGTGTATGGGGCTGCTGTTCTCTTTGGGATGCTTCGTGTGGCGCGGGCGTGGCGGACGGCGCGGCGGCTGGTGCAGGATTCGCGGGAGACGACGGTCTGCGTGTGCGAGATGGCATACCTGGAGGGGTATGGGGAGCGGCTCGGTGTGAGGCTGCCGCGGCTGCGTGAGTCGTGCGCGGTTTCGAGTCCGATGATCGTGGGGCTGGTGGCGCCGGTGCTGCTGTTGCCCGAAGGGTTTGGGCGGCACACGGAGGGTGAGGTGAGGGCGGCGCTGTGCCACGAGCTGGCGCATGTGAAGCGGCGGGACTATCTGGTGAACCTGGTCTGCCAGGTAGTGGCGCTGCCGGTGGTGTGGCATCCGGTGACGTATGGGGTGCAGCAGAGGATTCGCAGGACGCGCGAGATGGTGTGCGATGCGATGGCGGCGCGGGAGATGCCGTCGGAGATTTCTTACGCGAGGTGCCTGCTGGCGATGGCGCGCAGCATGCTTGGAGGCACGAGCATGGTGGAGCAGGCGGAAGGGCTTGGGTTGTTCGGCAACAACATACTGGAGGAACGCGTGATGAGACTGATGGAGACGAAGACGGCGATGAGTGTGCGGGCGAAGCTGGCGCGTGCGGCGAGTGGAGCGACGATGATGATTGCCGCGACCGCGATGGCGGCGATGTTCCATGTTGTTCCGACGATGGCGGAGCAGAACACGGCCGCGGCTCCGCGGAGTGCGCCGGTTGCGTCGGGGGTGTCGTCGCCTGGTCCTCAGACTGCTCCTGTTGCTCCGTCCGCTCCTATCGCTCCGGCTGCACCTAAGGCTCCTGCTGCCCCCGCCGCCCCCGCCGCTCCTATTGCTCCGTCTGAGCTTGAGAGCCCTGTAGTTCTTGCTCCACTTGCACCTGTTGCTCCGTTTGCTCCTGCTGCACCGGCTGCTCTTGTTGCGCCACTTGCTCCTCTTGCTCCGCTTGCGCCGGTTGCTGCACCGACAGCGCCCGGACAGGATGATAAAGGGAACGCTCCACGGCGGAAGGGAATCCGTGTGTATCGGGAAAAGGATGCGGATGGAAATTCGTTTGTGATCGTCAATGGAGAGCGGCGGGAGCTTACGCAGGAAGAGAAGAACGAGGTCGATAAAGCTGTTGCTGAGGCCAAGGCGCAGATCGATAACCCTGAGTTCAAGAAGCAGATGGCCGATGCGCAGAGACAGGTTGCGGAGGCGACTGCAAAGATCAACAGCCCTGAGTTCAAAAAACAGATAGAGGACGCGGTGCAGCAAAGCCGTGCGGCACAGGAGTATCTCGACAGCGCCGAGTTCAAAAAGCAGATGGAGGATGCGCACCGACAGATGGCTGAGGCGACTGCAAAGATCAATAGCCCTGAGTTCAAAAAACAGATAGAGGACGCGGTGCGGCAGAGCCGCTCGGCAAAGGCTTATCGCGACAGCCCTGAGTTCAAGAAGCAGATGGAGGATGCGCAGAGGCAGGTGGCGGAGGCAACGGCGAAGATCAATAGCCCTGAGTTCAAAAAGCAGATGGAAGACGCGAGTAGACAGGTGGCCGAGGCGACGGCAAAGATTAATAGCCCTGAGTTCAAAAAGCAGATAGAGAATGCGCGGAAGCAGAGCGCGGAGATGAAGGAGTTGGATATGCGGAAGATGCAACAGCAGATCCAGGAGGCAATGGCGCACTTTAACAGCGCCGAGTTTCAACAACAGATGAAGGCCTTTCAGGAAAAGGTTCAGAGTGGGGAGATTCAGCGCCAGATCGATGAGGCGATGCGGAAGCTCAACGAGACAAAGAGCCACGCCGACGAGACACCAGCAAAATAAATACAGCATTGGCAAGCCCAGGTCGAGCCACCCATGACATTGCTTGTGGGTGGCTTTTGCCGTCTTGGCGTACCCTAATTGCGATGGAGGGTTTGGGTATGGGGCAGGCGGAGGCAGTGTCGGGGCTGGGGCTGAGTGAGTTGGCGCCGCGGGTGGTGCAGTCGGAGATTCGCGCGATGAGCGTGGAGTGCGACCGGATGGGTGGTGTAAATCTGGCGCAGGGGATCTGCGATACCGAGGTGCCGGAGGTGGTGGCCGAGGGAGCGATCGCGGCGATTCGTGCGGGGTTGAATATCTATACGCGGCTGGATGGTATTGCGCGGCTGCGGGCGGCGATTGCGGCGAAGGTGCAGCGGACGCTGGGGATTACCGCCGATCCGGAGCGCGAGGTTCTGGTGACGAGCGGAGCTACGGGGGCGTTTCATGCGGCGGCGATGGCGCTGCTGAATCCGGGCGATGAGGTGCTGGTGTTTGAGCCGTTTTATGGGTACCACGTGAATACGCTGAAGTCGCTGCGCGTGGTGCCGGTGGTGGTTGCGCTGGAGGTCCCGGACTGGCGGCTGGATCTCGATGCGGTGCGGGCGGCGATTACGCCGAGGACGAGGGCGGTGGTGGTGAATACGCCGGCGAACCCTTGTGGCAAGGTGTTTACGCGCAAGGAGTTGGAGGGGCTGGCGGAGATAGCGCAGGAGTTCGAACTGTTCTGTTTGACCGATGAGATTTATGAGCACTTTGTTTATGGCGACGCGAAACATGTGAGTCCGGCGGCAATTCCGGGGATGCGGGAGCGGACGATTTTGATGTCGGGGTTCTCGAAGACGTTTTCGGTGACGGGGTGGAGGGTGGGATATCTGATCGCCGATGCGCGGTGGGTCGGGTCGATTGGGTATTTTCACGATTTGACGTATGTGTGTGCGCCGGCTCCGCTGCAGCAAGGGTGCGCGGATGGAGTGGAGCGGCTAGGCGCGGAGTTTTATGCGGGGCTGGCGCGGGAGCATGAGGCGAAGCGCACGATGATTGTGGACGCGCTGCGGGCTGCGGGGATGACGCCGTATGTGCCCGATGGTGCTTACTATGTTCTGGCTTCGGCGGCGAATTTGCCGGGGACGACGGCTGCGGAAAAAGCGCGCGCGCTGCTGGCGAAGACGGGAGTGGCTTCGGTGGCGGGGTCGGCGTTCTTCAGGCCGGGGATGGGTGAGGATCTGCTGCGGTTTTGCTTCGCGAAAAAGGACAAGGATTTGGTGGAGGCTTGCAGAAGGCTGCGGGCGCTGAACTCGTCCGCGAGTCTATAGGATGAAGCTGTATGCCGCCTTTTTCTGAAGTGACGCGGATTGAAGCCGCGATCAAGAATAAAAATGCGAAGGAGCTGGAGTGGTCGCTCTGGTACTGCCGGATGCGGCAGGCGGTGCCCTCTGCTCGGCCGGCGGACTTGAAGTATTGGAGTGGGATCGAGGCGCTGGTGAAGGAGACGCTGGCGCCGCCAGTGGCGGCTAAGGTTTATCCGACGCGGAAGAAGAAGCCGAATCGTGGGTTGGGGCTGGGACCAGTGGATGAGGCTGCGGGAGACGAGGAAGGCTAGTTTGCTGCTCCTGGGAACGATTTTTCTAGAAGACCTGTCCTGCCGGACGGGCCCACTGCGCGTGGAGCGGCCACTTCGTGGCGTGTATACCGGTCTGGGCAGGATAAGCGGCATAGGTCCTCCCGTTGGTCGGAAAAGGATGATCCCGACCAACGGGAGGACCAAAGCAGCTTATTTCGCAAAGACAAGTTAAAAAGGCGTGCAAACGCCCGCCCCACGCGCAGTGGGCCCGTCCGGCAGGACATGAGCCCGAGAGGATTTATACCCGTCCGGCAAACTCGCGGTTCTCCGTCGAGACTTTGACCTTCTCGCCTTCTTTGATGAAGGGGGGAACGCGTATCTCCAAACCGGTCTCCAGCCTGGCTAGCTTGGTGCCACTGCCGCCGGAGAAGTCGCCGCGCGCCGATGGCTCCGCGTAGACAACGTTCAGTTCAACGAACATTGGCAGCTGTAAACCGATGGGATTGCCGTTGTATTTGTGCAACTGGAGCAATGCGCCCTCAACCAACAGTTCCAGCGAATCTCCGACCATTGCCCCGTCGAGGGTAAGGGTCTCGTAGCTCTCCTGATCCAGAAAGTGAGAGCCATCGCCGTCGCTGTACAGATAGGAGGCCGGGACTAGCTGGAGGTCCGGTTCCTTAAATTTGTCGTTGGCCTTGAATGTCTTTTCAAAGACCGCGCTCGTGAGAAGGTTGCGCATCTTCAGGCGCACCAAAGTTTGGCCGCCGCGAGCGGTGGGGGTGGTGATGTCTGAATCCAGACAGGCGAACGGAGCATTTTCGAACTCGAACAAAGTCTTGCGCTTGATATTGATCGCTTCCATCAGTACGGCCATGAATCAAGTATAAGGGGAAGGGCCCGTCGAATAAGATTGGAGGAAAACAAGCAACAACAGAGGCGAATACGGGGGACTCTCCACTCCGCCACGCGATAAAGCCGCGCGGCTCCGGCCGAGATGACGCTTCTTTGTAGTTTTTGGACAGGTTTCAAGAGCCTTGCGACTTTTCCCCTGGCTCGCCTCGCGCGGTTGGGTGCGTCTCTGTAAAATATCGATTGCACCAGAGGAGACACGCAATGGCATCGGCAATGGCAGGGATTGAAGCGTTGAAGGGTACGCACCAGCAGCTGAAGGCGAAGATGGAGAGCACGGTGGAGGACTTCCGTGGGTATCTGCTTTCGGCGCGGACGGGGCGGGCGAATGTGCATATGCTCGACCACATCAAGGTGGACTACTACGGGACGGATACGCCGGTGGCGCAGATGGGGCAGGTGAGTACGCCGGAGCCGACGCTGATTCTGGTGCAGCCTTACGATGCGGCGATGGTGTCGGCGATCGAGAAGGCGATTCGGACGTCGGGGACGGGGCTGAATCCGATGACCGATGGGAAGGTGATCCGGGTGCCGGTGCCGCCGATGACCGAGGAGCGGCGCAAGGATGTGGTGAAACAGCTGAACAAGACGCTGGAGGACCATAAGACGGCGATCCGGAATGTTCGGCGGGATGGGAATGAGCACATCAGGAAGGCCGCGAAGGACAAGCTGATCTCCGCCGATGATGAGAAGCGGGCGAGCGAAGAGGTGCAACAGTTGACCGACGTGGAGATCAAGCGGATCG
>Ga0182024_10025086_pt1 | contig 10552 bp, 11 predicted proteins | sample P32metaG_FD_120480 | JGI IMG/M metagenome (GOLD analysis project Ga0182024, IMG submission 120480) | Permafrost microbial communities from Stordalen Mire, Sweden - P3-2 metaG (Illumina Assembly) | ecosystem: Environmental > Terrestrial > Soil > Wetlands > Permafrost | place: Sweden: Stordalen...
CCAGACCGGCAACCGAAACCGCTTCGCCAGTCCGCAGGAACGCCCCGGCAATGGCCACCACGCGCTCGCTGCCTACAAGGCCGTCGCTGACCAGGAGGCCCTCAGAACGCGCACCCGCGACGGTGACCTTGCGCCGCTCGAGCTTGTTGTCCGCGCCGACGATCAATACATAGCTGCCCTGCTCGTCACCGAGTACGGCGGTCTGCGGCAGAATGACGCCGTCGCTGCTACCGACGCGAATATCAGCGCGCGCGAATGCGCCCGGGCGCAGATCCTGATCCTCGGCGGGCAATGCAATGCGCACCGAGCCCTGCCGCGTGGTCGGATCGATGATCGCACCGATCTGCCATATCGTCCCGGTAAATGGGTGCGCGACGCCCTCGAGACGGACCTCGGCCTGCTCACCGACGGTGAGCCGCGGCACATCCTGTTCGGCCACCTGACCGCGCATTTCAATCTGGCCGTTGCGAGCCAGCCGGAACAGCACCGTCGAGCCGGGCACGGCGATCTGTCCCACCTCGGCGGTACGCGTGAGGACGATTCCGTCGGTCGGAGCCAGGATCGTCGTGTGCGCGAGTTTGTTGCGTGCATCCGCCAGTTGCGCTTCAGCGGCTTTGACCTTGGCCTGAGCGGTCGCAGCGCTGGTGCGCCGGCGCTCGTTTTCTTCCATCGAAAACAGATCGGCGCCGCGTTGCGCGCGGGCCCATTCGGCCTCGGCCACCGCCGCGTTGGCCTTCACCTCATCGAGCGAGGCCTCGGCGCTGTGAACCTGCGACTCCGCTGTGATCGGGTTCAATCGCGCTAATACCTGGTCCTGCCGTACCCGGTCGCCGGCTTCAACCAGGACCTCTGAAATCCGGCTCGCATCACCTTCGTTCCCGATCGGCATGTCGTTACGCGCGCTGATCAGGCCGGTCAAGGACACCGTCGCATTGACCTTGCCCAGTGAGGGGATGACGACGGTGACTAGCGGCGGCACGGTGGCGTCCTTGTTCTGCGCGGCCGCGGCTGAATGGGAGCGTGTCAATAGCCATCCCAACACAACGAAAGCCAGGATCAGCGTAGCGCCAACACCCAAGAACATTCGCCAGCGCGGCGCCGACTCGCCCGAAGGCGGCTCAGCCGGTGCAACTGATTGATTCATCAGGACTTTTCCTAGGGTACTAACCGCGCAGTTTGAAGGGGGTTATTCGGCTGCGCAAATCATTTCGATTTGCCAGCGCGCGTGGCGGAAACTCCCTCGCTGCCTTCTGGCCATTAAGACCCCGGAGGCACGCGGGAGGTTTCAGAAAATCATTCTGTAATCAGTCGGTCATAAGACGAGCGAGTGGACGTTACTACTTTAGCTGTCCGCCAACTCGACCCAGGTCGGGGCATGATCGCTGGCCTTTTCCCAGCCACGCACATCCCGATCCACCCCCGCGCCGCGCAGACGAACGGCTGCCGCGGGGCTCAACAACAGATGATCGATGCGCAGCCCGGCATTCCTGCCGTAGGCGTCTCGAAAATAATCCCAGAATGTATAGATGGTCTCGCCCGGATGTGTCGACCGCAGTGCATCGATCCAGCCTTTCGCCAGCAGGCGCTGGAAGGCTTGGCGCACTTCCGGTCGAAATAATGCATCATCGACCCAGCGCTCCGGCTTGTAGACGTCAAGCTCGGTTGGAATAATGTTGTAGTCGCCGGCCAGTACGACTGGCTTGCCGATTGCTAAAAGATCGTCCGCGTGGGCGATGAATCGCTCGATCCACTTCAGCTTATAGTCGAACTTTGGGCCCGGGGCCGGATTGCCGTTCGGCAAATAGAGATTTCCGATCAGCACGTCGCCGACGGTGGCTTCGATGTAACGGCTGTGAATGTCGTCCGGATCGCCCGGGAGGGCGCGCCTGCTCTCAAGCGGCTCTACGCCATGCGCCAGGATTGCGACCCCATTCCAGCTCTTCTGTCCATGCCAGATGACTCCATAGCCGGCATCCCGAATCGGGCCCTCGGGGAATTTCTCCTGCGGGGCCTTTAGTTCCTGCAGACAGACGACATCAGGAGCACAGCTGCCGAGCCAGCGCAGCAGGGCGATCAGGCGCGCATTGATGCTGTTGACATTGAAAGTCGCAATTTTCATACGCGACGGACTGTACAACGGACCGGCCGGTGCCACTACACCAGCGCCGGTCGCGCTAGACGGGTCGGAGCCGCTTCGACGGGCGCGGGGGAGGTGGCGTTACTCGGCGCCCCGTGGCTCGTAGGAGAACTTCTGCCCAGCGATCGCTGCCGAATACATCAGTCCGCCCTTGGCGACAGTGAACACCGCCATGCCGTTGTGGTAGACCCCATGCGTAGTCGCGTCGCGGTCTTCCGCACTCGCTCCGGCGCTGGCGCCATTGGTAGCAGCATCGGCATTAGCACCGGCAGTAATGGCCACGACGCTGGCATCGGCACCGAACGCGAAGCTGCCAGACTCGAACTCATCCAGTGCACGCTTGTCCTCAAAGAAGATGATCTCGCTGTACGCCTTGCCACCGGCCTGGAAGCCTATGCTGAGCTGCCCCATTTTAGTGTCACCGACGTATCGGCCATGAACGTAGACACGACCTTTGCCGTATGCACCGCCTACTGCCAACGCGCCGGAACCGATACTCGGAAACACCGCATATGCATAGCTCTTGCTAAAGAACCCGGCGCTTGCCCCGGCGTGTCTGAAAATGGCGGTGGCCTCCTGGAAGGTGGTGGCTTGCGCGACCCCCATCGGCAGGCAGAACAGCGTGATCGCGGCAACGGTGACTCGCGTAAACATTGTCATGAGAATCCTTTAAATTCGGTGTGATCAGCGTAGAGAAATCGTACGCCACGTCTGTAGGACATTGTAGCAATGCATACGTGACCGGCGGTAAACCGCGGCGGCCCATGCCGCGTTGATTACCTCGGTTGCGTCGCGTCTCTGATTGGCGACGTGGCACTTGGCTGCGGGCCTATTGTAGGTCGGCGCCGATTGTCTGGGCTGGGTGAAACGTCTTTACTATGCCAAGGTCGAACTTCGGACACTACCGCCCGACTGGCCCGATAGGGACGGTCGGCCATCAGGAATGAAGATACCGCGTGAACGTGCGAAATTTATCGGTTCTGCTGGTCGAAGATTCGCAGTTGCTTGCCGATCGCCTGCGTGAGGCGATCCTGGCGGTCCCTGGTATACAGCTGGTGGGCACGGTAGATACCGAGGCGGCGGCCGTGAGGCTACTGAAGCAACGGGCGGTGGATGTGGTTTTTCTGGATCTGCACTTGCGGGGGGGCACCGGATTCGGCGTGTTGCGCGCCATCAACAGCGGCGAAGCGGGCAATGCAATTGCCATCGTACTTACGAATCATGATCTTGGGGAATATCGCCGCGCCGCCGCGGCCCTCGGGGCTCGCCACTTTCTCGATAAGCTGCGGGACTTCGATCGTCTGCCAGAGCTGCTGCAGCAAATTGACGCCGAGACCGCTGAACTGCGCGCGGACGATGGCGCTGCGCAAACGGACGGCAAGTCGCTGCGGATCAACTGCGCGTAGCGAGCCGTCAGACGCAACTAGTCGTCGACCGGATCCTCCATGGCGCGTTGCCTGGAGCGCGCGAAACCCCGTCGGCCGCCCTGGAAGAACTGCAGGAAGGCGAGCGCCTCAGCGCTGGCGTATTGACCGGTAGCTACTGCTTCGGCAGCGATCTCCCTCAAATTGCCAACGGGCACGTCGAGCGTGCGAAATGCCCGTTTGAGCTCGGCCAGCACTGCCCGCTTCAGGCCGCGCCGCCGCAAGCCCACAAGATTCAGCCCAATGAGTGCATTGCGTTCCGTCGCCAGCGTGAACGGCGCGATGTCGCGCGAAATGCGCGCCCCGCCACCGATCATCGTGCCCTCGCCGATCCGGCAGAACTGATGAATCACGGCGCCGCCACCCAGAAAGGCGCGATCGCCGACCTGGACATGGCCGGCCAGCAGCGCCGCATTCGCAATCACAACGCGTTCGCCGATGCGGCAATCATGCGCGATGTGGCAGGCCGCCATAAGAAAGCAATCGGCGCCAATCTCGGTAGCCTCACCAGCCTTCGTGGCACGGCTGATCGTCACGTGCTCGCGAATGACCGTGCGTGCGCCGATGCGCACTTTGGAGGGCGTACCGGTATTGAAGCTTAGATCCTGCGGGTCGCCGCCGACGACCGCGAAAGGATGCACGGTAACTGCGTCGCCGAGTTCACAGTACCGACTGATCAAGGCGTGGCCGTGAATGACGCAATCGGCGCCAAGCCGCGCACCATCCTGGATGAGAGCACTTGGGTGAATCTGCATGTGTGGCAAGAATCCAGTGGGTCAGTATGATTTGCGCGAGCGGCAATAAACCACCGCCAAGCGGCCGGCTAGTAGGCGAGCATCCGCTCGCTCGCAATGACGAGCATTATCGCAATCATCAGGCGCGTCAGGGAGGCAGGTAGCCGAATTGCGAGCCGCGAGGCTACCAGCACGCCTGGAATCGATCCGAGCAGTAGCCACACGAGCACGGACAGATTGATGTGTCCAAGGGCCGCATGGCCCAGGGCGGCAATCAGTGTCACCGGCAGCGCGTGTGCAATGTCGGTCGCCACCAGGCGGTCCGGTGTCAGGCGGCGAGGGTATAGACAAAAGAGCGCCACGGTGCCGAGTGCGCCCGCGCCAACGGACGTCAGCGTCACTCCGGCGCCGACCAGCAGTCCGGCGGCCACGGTCAGCGGAACCTTGTACCGTTGGGCGCGCGTCAGCCACGCAGCGTTGGTTTTGATTGCCAGGCGCTGCAATGAGCCTTGCAGCAGCAGGCCCACGGCCGTCACGATCAGCATCACCGCGAGACAGCGCGGAATGAAATGCTCGACGATGCTCGGCGTGCGACGCACGAGCCAGAACCAGACAATCACGGCCCCGGCACCGGGGAGGCTGCCGATCGCAAGCCGCCCGACGATCCGCCAGTCGACCCTATGGCTGTAGCCGAACGATGCGGTAGCGGCGAGCTTGGTGGTCGCGGAGAACACCAGGTCGGTACCAACGGCGACCGCCGGGGACTGACCAAAAAGCAACATCAGAATCGGTGTCATCAGAGAGCCGCCCCCGACCCCGGTGAGCCCGACCATGACGCCGACCAGCAGACCCGCGGCGGTGTATAGAAGGCGGATAGACATGCTGCTTAGTGTACGCAGCCGGACAGAGCTTGCGTCCCCGTATTGACCCGCCTTGGTGGGACCGGGGCGTCGACCGGCGGGACGAACCCGCCCGCTGCGCATGGACGTTTCCCGGGTCGGTGCGGTCTCATATCCCGACTGAAATCAACCGGAGGCACTCATGAAGAAATTTCAATACTCGCAAATGCGCGCCCTGGTGCTGGGCTTAGTGGGGGTATGGGCAATCTTACCGGTTGCCGCGCAGCAGACCTCGGATTCGCAGTCGCGCCGGGACGGTCAGCACGATTTCGACTTCAATGTGGGAACCTGGAATACCCACATACGGCGGCTGCAGCAGCCCCTGAGCGGATCGAATTCCTCGGTCGTGCTCAACGGAACCGTGACGGTTCGAAAGGTCTGGGACGGGCGCGCTGAGTTGGAGGAGATCAAAGCTGACGGTACCACAGGACATTTGGAGGGCCTGACCTTATTCCTATACAACCCCGAATCGCATCAATGGAGCCAGACCTTTGCCAACAGCCTGAACGCCAGCCTGAACCCGCCGGTGATCGGCGACTTCAAGGACGGACGCGGTGAATTGTTTGGTCAGGAGACCAGCGGCGGCCGAACGATTCTGGTGCGCGCCCTCTGGTCGGACATCAAGCCCGATTCACACCACTTCGAACAGTCATTTTCCAACGACGGCGGCAGAACCTGGGAACCCAATTTCATCGCGACACTGACCCGCGCCCGCTAGCGGAGCCCGTCCGTATCAGTTCCTACGGCTTGTTGCCTTCCTCCGTGAGACGATCCAATGAAGTGTCAAGTTTTCTCAAGCGGATCCTGCGTTATAAATCGATGCCGCAGAACCCCGAGATTGAACACCGCATAATAGCCGATCAATATCCCAAAGATTGCCAACGTGAGCGGGCTGCGCTGATATTGGTCAAACGGATTCATGGGCGTTGCGGACGCCCGCGGTGCCAGATAGATCGCCATGAATCGAAACGCAATCCGGGCGATGAACAGTGCGCTGACGATCAGGCCGATGTAGGTGTGCGGTGTATAGAATTCACCCTGAGAGGTCGCTTCGAACTTCGTATGGCGCAGGCCAATGAAGCCAAGAGCGACACCCCCGACGGCCCCGCCGGCCAGGGCTGCGAGCAGCGTCGCATTCGTGAGGGAAGCAACCAACACCAGGGCGCCGATGATGGCAAACACTGCAACGCGGAGCCAAAGCCGCGCTCGACGGACCGGTTGACGCCCGATGCTGCGTCGTGCGCGCCGGTAGATCGACCAGCCGATGAGTAGACTGACCAGCAGTGGGGTAATGACCTGACTATCCAAGCGCGACTCTCCTCATGCAGCTACCGCGACGACCGCGCCTTCCTTCATAAGGCGCCTGATCAATACGACTTTACCGGCATCTGTCAGCGATCCGGGTAGTTCCCCGACGCGGAACGACGGCGTGTCAAGTGCGAAGCGCAGCGACGGTGCCGCAGCCGCCGGCAATACAACGCGTCGAGCATTGCATAGCAGCGTTACGCGGTGGGGTTGCTCGGTGAGCCGGTAGATCAAGCCTTGTCGCCCGCCGACACGGCTCTCGAGCGTCAGAACTGCAGCAGCCTGCAGCGTCGCGCGCTGGCCCGATAGTATCGCCGGGCGCTCGGCGATAAATCGCTCAGCCATCGAGCCAAGGACGTGCTGCGGTCTGGCCTGGCGTTCAATTCGTGCCAGCAATTCCTTCAGGGTATTGTCCAACAGCGACGCCGCGACATCTCCGCTCAGGTAGCCGCGCGGCAGACTGACCCTGAATGCTGGATCCCGCATTGCCACATCGGCGATGGTCTCCAGCAGCAACTCGGCCCAGGTTCCGACCAGTGCACCCAGACTGACATGAACAGACGCCTCATCGGTGGAGCGGGCGTCGTGCGGAATACCTCGTGGGCAGTAGAAGAGATCGCCCTGCCGCAATGTGAATTCCATGCTGGGAGCGGATGGCGGCGTCTTCCAGAAGAACCGCTGTCCGGGCAACGGCAGCTGGACGGCCGATGGGTAGGTGCGCCAGCGCTTCGAGCCTTCCAGCTGCAGGATGAAGACGTCGTGCGTGTCGTGGTGGGTGTTGAAACCTTGCGCCCCCGGCGGGGTGAAGTAGACATTGGTCTGAAAAGCGCAACTGAATTGCTGCTCCAAGCCGCGACATAACCGCGCCAGCGATGGCACTTTGTCTTGCAGCTGACGCAGCGAAACCGTCGCTCCCTCTGCAATCAGCCGCTGGACCTGCACAGCATCGATCCGATCATCCACCGGTGCATAGTCTTCTGTGGATAGATTACGGGCGTGGTCTACGACCACCACATCATCGCTGCTCAGTTGCGTCGCGGTAAGGATCTCATCGAGCAAGTTCAGCGGCAGGAGATCTCCATAGTGTCCAGGACTGTCGCGATTGATGACCAGTGGTTCGCGTTCGTAGTAGCGGGCATAGAATGTCGCCAGCCCGATGGGCTGCAATAGATGCGGCACTGGCGCTTCTAAATCGAGCATGCTGAACCAGCGTCAGAATTTCTCTTTGGCCGTCGACGGACCGTGAGATCCGCGCCTTCCCTTCCATTCGCGCATCGCGATGGGCTCGGAACGCTCCAGGCCACGGAACCCGATGCCGGTCGCGGCCAATGACGATGCCGGCGGTTCCAGGCGGGTCGAGACGATGTCATCGTCCGAAAGATCGAGCGGTATTGTCGGGTTCGGTTCTGTCATGAAGCCTCTGTGTCCGCGGCTTGTTGCCACCCAGGGAGATCTGACGAAATGATAACCAACGACCCATTCGACCTACAGCGATTTGTCGCGGCGCAAGACGGGATCATCGAACGGGCACTGATGGAACTGCGTCAGGGTCACAAGCGCAGCCACTGGATGTGGTTCATATTCCCCCAGATTCTGGGCCTTGGCAGCAGCATTAACGCGCAAACTTTTGGCATTTCCTCCAGGGAGGAAGCGTCGGCCTATCTGCGGCATCCACTGCTTGGATTGAGGCTGCGGGAGTGTATCCGCCTGATCATGCAGGTCGATGCTCGCCCGCTGCGACAGATCCTCGGCACACCGGACGATCTGAAGTTCAGATCCTCGATGACTCTGTTCGCGCACGCCACCGCCGACAATCAGCTCTTCATCGAGGCGCTAAAGAAATACTGCGACTCCGAATTTGACCGAGCGACGCTCGAACGCCTGTAGTAATATTCGGGGCTGCTTGAAAACAATCGCTTGGAAGATCCGCCCAAGAGCGGGCACCAGGGGGAGCTGAGATGCTGCGAAACGCTGTTCCGGTGGCGCTAGTTTTTGCGGCGTCCATGGCTGTGGCGCAGACGGATTCCCAGAATGTAGATTGGCCCACTTACATGGGCAATTGGGACGGCAGCAAGTACAAGCCGCTGGACCAGATCAACGCTTCCAACTTCAATAACCTGGAAATCGTGTGGCGGTTCAAGACCGACCACATTGGCAATCGTCCTGAATTCAAGCTGGAGGGCACGCCGCTGGAAGTATCCGGCGTAGTTTACGCCACCGCCGGCTCGCGACGTGGAGTGATCGCGCTCGATGCCCTGACGGGCGAACTGCTTTGGGTGCATGGCGAGCATGAGGGTGCGCGCGGCGCCGCTGCACCCAGGCAACTGTCGGGCCGTGGTCTTTCGTATTGGAGTGACGGCACAGAAGCTCGAATTCTGTACGTGACGCCAGGCTATTTTCTGATTGCCCTCGACGCCAAAACCGGACAGCGCATCAGCTCGTTCGGCGACAACGGCGCGGTGGATCTGAAACAGGACGATGATCAGAAAATAGCACCGGACCTGACCACCGGTGAAATCGGCTGGCAGTCGGCGCCAACTGTGGCCGGCGACATGATTCTGGTTGGTTCGGCGTTCCGCGAAGGTTTCACGCCGGCAAGCCATCGCAATAACAAGGGCTCAGCGCGCGCCTATGACGTGCGCACGGGCCGCAAGGTGTGGGAGTTTCACACCATCCCGCAAAAAGGCGAGCCGGGTTACGAGACTTGGCTCAAGGGCTCGGCGGAATACACGGGCAACACCGGTATCTGGACGGAAATCACGGCAGATCCTGAAGCCGGACTGGCTTATCTGCCGATCGAGTCGCCGACATCGGATTTCTATGGCGGCACACGTCCGGGCAACGGCCTGTACGGCAACAGCCTGGTGGCGGTCGATCTCAAGACCGGCAAGATGAAATGGTACTTCCAGACCATACACCACGAAGTCTGGGACTATGATCTGTCCTCGGCGCCGTTGTTGATCGACATCAATGTCGGTGGCAAGCCCATCAAGGCCGTCGCCGAGCCCACCAAACAGGGGTATCTGTTCGTCTTTGACCGCATCACCGGCAAACCGGTCTGGCCAATCGTGGAACGCCCGGTGCCAAAGGGCAACGTACCGGGTGAATGGTATGCACCCACTCAGCCATTCCCGACCAAGCCGGCCCCCTATACGCGTACCGGAGTTACGCCGGACGTGTTGATCGATTTCACCCCTGAGATGCACCAGCAGGCCCTGGAGCTGGTGAAGAACTACCAGCTCGGACCAATTTTCACGCCACCGACCATGAGCGAAAAGCCCGGCCCGCTGGGCACGCTGATGCTCGGACCAGCCAATGGCGGCACCAATTGGCCCGGGGGGTCGTTCAATCCCGAGAATCACACTGTCTACGTCTACGCTTGCAACTCGTGCTTCGAATCCATCGGGCTGGTTCCGCCACCACCCGAGCTGTCCGATCTACCCTATGTCGTAGGTGTCGCCGGTAGGAAGCCCAATATGATCAATGCCGCAGGCACCAATCAGGGCGCCGATGCACCATTAGCCACCTGGAAACCCCCTTCGGCCGGTGCCGATGGCGATGAGGGATTCAAACCGCTGACGGTCGATGGCCTGTCGATCATCAAGCCACCTTACAGCACCATCAGCGCCATCGACCTCGATACCGGTGAGATCAAATGGCAGGTACCGCACGGCGAGACTCCAGACTACGTCCGTAACAACCCAGCGTTGAAGGGCATGAACGTCCCGCGCACCGGACAAACCGGATTCAACATTGGAACCCTGGTCACCAAGAGCCTGGTCATTGCGGGGGACGGCATGGTCACGACCACGGCGGATCATCCCCGCGGCGCAATGCTGCGCGCATACGATCAGGCTAGCGGCAAGGAAGTAGGCGCAGTCTGGATGCCGGCACAGCAGAGTGGTTCGCCGATGACTTTCATGCGCAATGGCAAGCAATACATCATCGTCGCTGTCAGCGGCGGTAACTATTCGGGTGAATATATCTGCTACTCGCTGCCGGCGCATGAATAAAGCCGTGCGAGACCTGCTCGTCGTCCCAGTGGCAGTGGCG
>Ga0182024_10025087_pt1 | contig 10552 bp, 11 predicted proteins | sample P32metaG_FD_120480 | JGI IMG/M metagenome (GOLD analysis project Ga0182024, IMG submission 120480) | Permafrost microbial communities from Stordalen Mire, Sweden - P3-2 metaG (Illumina Assembly) | ecosystem: Environmental > Terrestrial > Soil > Wetlands > Permafrost | place: Sweden: Stordalen...
AACTCCGCGCAAGAATGAAAGATGATAGCCGCGCTTCGGCACGAGTGCGTTTACGGTAGCCTGTGCCTCGCCATAACAGAAACCGCGCGTTCCGTCCCCCAGCAAGGCTTCCCGTAAATGGGGGCAAGCCTCGTTGAGCATCAAGGAATCAAGTCATCAGAGCTTCCGTGAAGTCTCGGAAACTATTCCTGGGCTCAAGTCGCAGGTCAAGCGTGGAGTTTCCCTCAGGAGGAAAAATCCACCGATGCGGGCGGGATCGGTCAGGCGCTCATGGCCCGAGCTGGTGGCGCTCAGGGCGATCCTGCTCAACGTGCTCTTCAAGCAAGCGAACGCGCAAACCCTGACGGCGGATGCAACGGCTGATCGACCAGGCCGACTGATACCACTGATACCGTTTTACGCGGAAATCCAGCGAATAAGGAAAACTATAGAAACTGTAGCCGAAGATCGGATTCGCTTGTAACCCGCACAAACGCAGGGTATTATGACGGAAGTGTAGGCATCACAACCAGATAGCAGCAACGGCGGTAATAGAATCCCTCCCTCTCCGCCAGTTCATACAATCCCAACCACTTAGCCCCCACTGAACCGTGAAAGCTCCAGGGTCAAAATTGCTTTCTAGTGTCCCAATCAGTGTCCGATTGAATCTGTCCTGCCTCGGAGATGCGGTCTTCCAGCGCCGTCATTACCTTGCGAACGTCGGCGGCGGTTTCGATGTAATACATCGCCGTCCAGATTCAAGCCGTCGCGACTGCCGCAAAAAACTTTTGAGCCACTGAGGCCAAGCTATAATCGCTCGCCTGGAGGTCCTTGCTTGATTCGACAGACGCTACTCGCGATGTTTTTAGGAGGCTACTTGGTCGCGATCACAACCGTGACCCTAGCGCAGTCTGAACACTTTTCTTTGAATGCGGAGCAAGCGCAAGCCGAGGCCGTGCGCTTTCTTGCGGACCTTGTACGAATTGACACCCAAGATCCTCCCGGCAATGAATCGAAGGTCGCGCACTATCTCGAAGGGGTGCTGAAGAGCGAAGGCATCGAATCGGAAATCCTTGAACCCGTGGCGGGCCGCGCCAGCATTGTTGCGCGGCTCAAGAGCAACGGAAAAAAACGCCCGTTACTGATCATGGGACACGAGGATGTTGTTCCTGTCGATCGATCCCACTGGACTGTTGACCCGTTTGCTGGCAGCGAGCATGACGGCGTGATCTACGGTCGGGGGGCATCGGACGACAAGGCGATGGTGGCAGCTAATCTGGAGGTCTTCCTGCAGTTGAAGCGCATGAAGGTGCCGCTTGAGAGAGACGTCATTGTCCGGTCCTGGGGTCGAAGCGGGTCAATCCATGGCTGTCGCTCCCGACCCACAGAACACCCGATCGATCTTCGATGATCGCAGTCGGGCGCGGACTGACTCCTGGTCCCGCTGTCCGGTAGAAGGTGTATTGTCCTGTCTTGCGGTCAACGCGGTTGAGCGCGTCAATCGCGCCAATCCACAGGATTCCTTCGCGATCCTCATAGATGCCATTCACCATCGTCCCGCTCAGGCTGTTGGGGTTACCGGGCTCGTGCTTGAATTTCTCAAAGAGCGGCGGCCTCGTGGAAAATCGGTTAGGCGCCATCATGTGCATGCCCGCCCAAATGTTTCCTTCGCGATCCTGAAACAGGGTAGCCACATTGTCTTCGGCGAGACTATCCGGGTTCGCGGGATCATTACGGTAGCGGATAAACTTCCGCCCCTGCCGGTCAAATTTGAGGAGGCCATCGCCCAGAGTTGCAAACCACAGAGTCCCGTCCCGGTCTTCGAGCGTCGCCATCACCCCGGTCGGGAGCGCGGCAGAAAGGTGATCCTCATGAAACGAATAATGAGTAAGCGTATTCGTCTTTCGATCGAAGACCGCCCACCCGCCTCCTGTGCCCTGGACGATCCAGAACACGCCGAAGCTGTCCTCATAGAACGACATCTCGTAAAGGTTCTGCAACGGAACGTGGAGGGTGACCTTCCCCGTATCCCGATCGAATGCATCCAGCCCTTGGCTGGTGCCAACCCAGAACGTCCCCTGCCTGTCTTCGCCGGTTGCTCTGATCTCGTCACTGCTCAGGCTAAAGGGATTCTTCGGATCGTGACGATAGCGGATGGTCTGTCCGGTCGAGGGATCGAATCGGAAGAGGCCCCTGAAGGTTGACAGCCACAACATACCCGGGTGGTCCTGGCTGATGTTGGTGACCGGAACTGTTTCGCCTTGCGCGTCCGCGGTGTCGATGCGGTAGTGAGTAAATGTCTCGGTAACTGGATTTAATTTATCCAGGAATTCATCGCATCCAATCCACAGCGAGCCGGAACGATCTTTGAACAGGGAGGAAATGTAGACCCCGCTCAGACTGTTCTTGCGCCCGGGCTCGTGCTTGAACACTTTGAACTTGTAGCCATCGTACCGGTTCAGCCCATACTGTGAACCAAACCACATGAAGCCCTGATCGTCCTGCACAATCTGAGTTACTCTCGTTTGTGATAACCCCTCGTCGGTGGAGAGTCGTGTGAAACGGATACCTTTGCCGTCGACCACAGGCAGAGTAACTACCCGAGGGTTCACACGCGCCTGTGGCACCACTCCGACATTGTTGGGCTGGTTCTCGAGGCGGCCCACTCCGTCTCGGGCCATCCCGAATGTGGCATCACACAAGAGCGCGACAAGGGCGCAGCAGACAACCAAGTGCAACATAGCGGCATACTCAAATCCCAGGTGGGTTGAGGTGCCCCACGTCGAGTCCGCCTGAATGGGAATGAGAGACTGGTCAGACCAAGGCTGGACCCACCATGGTCCGCTCTTCCCATACACAACAACCTGTTGACCGGCACGGGCGCCCTCAACACGCCCTGCGATGACATCAACTCTTTCTCGGCCCCCTTGTGCCGCTGGTGGGATCTTGGTGAATTCAATGGTAGGTCCGGTGTTACCTTGCCGCGCATGGCAACCACTCAACAGCATATAGAAGACCAGTGAGAGAGAGCGTTCCCACCTTGGGCTGGTACGGCTTCGCAGCCTCACTGCCGAGCTTCTCGCGACAATTCCCTGACACATTTAGGATGCCTCCTTCGACGCGTGAGCCTCCAGCACAGAGGAGATCCAGCGAAGAAGGTTAGCGCGTACTTCGGCACGGTTGACCTCATTGAGCATTTCGTGCCTTCCGCCCGGATAGAAGTCATGTGAGAGGTTTTGAACGCCGACGGCGCGGTAGCGCTCGATCAGGATACGAAGTCCTTCCAGCCGCTGGCCGACCGGATCATCACTCCCCGCACACAGGTAGATGGGCAGGTCGCTCCGTATGTTGGAGACTGGCAGCGTCGGCAAGAATGGAGGAGGCGGCCAAAAAGACTCGGTCGACGAAGGCCGAAGGGCGCCGAAACACGACGGATCATTCATAAAGGCATCGACAACCGCCGTCTCCCGGCTCAACCAATCGAAAGGTGTCCGCGCGGGCTGGAAGGCTCGGTTCAGGATGTTCTCTTCTCCTTGAGGCGCCGATTTTGCAAGTTGCACCAGTCCATCCAGCGCACCGGAACCAGAGAGGGCGAGGCCGGGCGATGACACGGCTGTGATCGATCGCGTACAGTTGCGCCGCAAACGATCCCATGCTGTGCCCCAGCAAGATACGCGGTTTCCCAGATTCTCCTTCTTCGCGATCAGGGTCAGTTGAAACATATCCTGGGCAAGCAGGCAGAAGCCGCCATCCCCAAAATCCCCCAAGGCTTTGGGCGAAGGTGCGGTGCGGCCATGGCCGCGGTGGTCGTTACCATCGACAACTACGCCTGACTCCACCAAGAGTTCGATCAGACCGTCATATCGGCCGATGTGCTCGCCCATGCCATCTGCGATCTGGACGACTCCACGAGCGAGTCCGCAGGTATCCCACCGGACACACGCGATGCGCAAGCCATCAGTACTGCTGAATTGAAACTGATAGGAAGGCGTCCTTGGGGCAGAAGCTGGCAACATCGCGACCTCTCCGCGCTTTTATCAGTCCTCACAGTTGCAGAAGAGCAGCCATTCACAAGTCATTGGAAAAACAGAGACACTTCACGACGCGGCACTGGCAACTGGTTGGCCAATGCCAAATCGCTTGGCAGGGGACGATTCAGACCGCTGGGGCACCGATGAAACTGGTTTCATCCCGCAATCGTCCACGCTGGATTTACAACTCTGCCGCCATCCTCTGAGCGTCGGCAGCGCTTTACGATCGGCACACGGTATCCAAAGGAGGCCCACCGCAGAACCGCGGTTTTGCCGAAAGGCAGGTTTCATTATGCAAAGTCACTACTGTCCGGTTGAGGACATTCGGCACCGGCGTAAGCCATAGACATTATTACGCTTAACCGTCTGTTTGATTTTTTTCGATTTGAATTGACCACAGCCCATTTGGGCCTTCCATGCTCCAATCAGGCGGCGCGAAATAATGGAGCATGAATACCGATCGAACCGTCTTCTCTCAGTTGATGGACCATTTGCCCACTTATGAATTCCAAAAATGTGTCGATCGTTATTCCGGAGATTACAGATCCCGAAGCTTGTCATGCCGCGACCAGTTTCTCGCCATAGCCTTTGCGCATTTGACTTATCGCGAGAGCCTTCGCGACATCGAGACTTGCTTACGGTCCTTTAGGGGCAAGCTTTACCACAGGGGCTTCCGCAGCACGATCGCTCGTTCGACACTGGGCGATGCCAATGAATCTCGCGACTGGCGGATATATGCGGACTTTGCGCAAACGCTGATCGCGATCGCACGGCCGTTGTATGCTCACGACCCCATCGGAGTGGAACTGAATCAGGGTTTGTACGCGCTGGATTCAACCACAATTGACCTCTGCCTTTCCTTGTTTCCCTGGGCCAAGTTTCGCCAGCACAAGGTAGCAGTGAAAATGCACACCCTGCTGGACTTGCATGGCAATATCCCCACGTTACCTCATTCACCTTCTCCCGCACCTGCTGGCTGCGTAACGGTTTTAGGTATCGCATCGTCGATTCCATGTCCGAATGACCGAGCCACTGCTGGACGGTCCGGAGATCGACAGATTGAGTTGTAAGTCTGCTCTTCAACTTTGCATCAGCAGTCGCGCTTCCCCGCAGGTACCGTGCCAGTTCTCGTAGATGTAAAATTCACTGCCTACCATTCGCGTCTTTCGGCACCAGTTCTATATCTATAGACTTCTGCTCGCCCCCTTTGGGGGAGAGGGCCGGGGTGAGGGGGTCTTGTACTCATTTACGCGAGACTCACTAGTCTTAACGTGCGCTCACTCTTTGGGCATGGCGGGCGCATCCAATGCGCCTGCGGCGGTGTATTCGATGGGTACAACCCGATAACGGTAAACCATGCCGTGATCTCCCACAACGTATGCTCGATCGCGCGTCGGCAGGCTGAACGCATTCGGTTCGACGGGGAATTTGAATTCGCGTGACGTCCAGCGTTGTCCGCCATCGGTGCTAAAATAGAGCTCGCGGCCATTAAAACTCCATCCGACTCCCGGATCCGCAAATAGGAACGTCGAGCCTTGAATCGCTGCACCTGGGTTCCAGGTAGCGCCGCCATCGGTGGTTTTGTAAAGCGGGCCGCCATGGCTGCCCTTGCGGATGAATCCGGTGTCCGCGTCGAGAAAGAAAACGTCGCTCACATAGCCGTGACCGGGTAGAGCATCTGTAACTTTCAGCACCCAAGTGGCGCCTCCGTCGTTGGTCTTGCCTACGACTGCGATATCGCTTTGATCGATCCAGGCGACGGCGTAGCCGGTGGTCGCGGTTGGAAAATGAAGCCTGGACCAATTGCATTCAACGTTTCGAGGCAAGCCATCCACCTGGATCTTGGCCGAACACTGGTTAACCTCATTCCAGGTGTGTCCTCCATTGGTAGTGTGCCGGATTGAGGCGCCTCCTGAGATAGAGACACCATTCTTTTCCGATGTGAAGACATAGTCGATGGTGTAATGGTCTATCGTTGCGCCAGCGACCCACATCTGGCCGTTGGTGGTGTGAAGAAGATCGCCGTAGCCCTGGCGCACCCAACCGTGGGTGGCATCAAGAAAGAAAAATTTGGTCGGAGCAGTTTCCTTGCCTTGCGGATCGCCCCATTGAACACTCCAATGTTCGCCACCGTCCTGCGTGTTGAGGATGACGCCTGCACCGCTACCCGTCCCGCCGCTCACCCAGCCGGTCTGCGCAGAGGCGAAGTAGACTGAGTTCAAGCTGATGTCCTCAGTATAGTTCACGTGTTCCCAGATGCCTTTGTACCGGGGCTTAGCCTGTGCGGCCGGGGTGGGCTGCCTAGCAGGGCGCTGCGCAGGCGTGCTTTGCGGGCGAGGAGTCTGCGCCGACAGCGAGAGAACCGAAGACAAGAGGGTGGTAATGACTGCTGACACCAGCACGGCCGCTAACGCCAGCGCGACACTTGCCGCGGGCCGTCGCATCCTCCAAATCCAATTCCGACGTTGCTGCGCGTTCTTCATAATCGCTTCCTCCAGAAAACTGATTTGTACACGAGACTCTTCAATCCATCTTGTACCTGATAACGCGAAAACGCACGAGCAAATGGCTCACGCTTGACGAAATTATTTTTGCTGTAGGGTGGTGCAGGTGATGGTTGTAGGGTAACGACTCGTCTTATGCAGCGTGTATTGATCGGGACATGTTGGTTCTCCTCGCGAAAGAAAATCCACCAAGTATGCCCCTTGTCTTTCCACAACCCCGCGCGATAATGTCGCAACGTTATGCCCCTTCATGCGCGTGAAAGCCCATCCTTTCTGAACTGTCGTCAAGGCCCTTGCTAAACAGGGAAGGTCCACGATGGAAGGATCAGCGGCACGCTCTACGCTCCCATTACGAAGAACGGACCTCGGCATGTAGGAGGATCAGGATTATTCCGGTAGCCGTGGATTGACGAGGGCGGGTAGCCGGGTGCTGCGGGAGTCCTGTTAACGAGAGGTTAGCGACCGGCCGGTGGTGGAGCCGAATGCGGCCGGTATCAACGTTGGCGCACGAGAAATGTTTGTAGCTGATTCATAGAATGTGGTAGCGGTATCGGTACGACCGAGATTTCGGGCACAGATCAATCCGGAACCGCTTGCGAAAGGGTCTAATCGACCCAATTACGATCCGCATGAGCGCTCCTATTGCACTAGACGGTAGAGATCCACGCCGCCGTTATAGTTGGGCACATAGATTTGGCCTCCGTCAACCACCGGAGGATCAAACTTGTTGAACAGAAACGTGATCGCAAAGCGTTGTGAGTCCCATAGAACTTTTAGCGAACCATCGGCAGCGAGGTGCACGGCGTCATAGACGAGCAATCGTCCATTTACCACCTGGGCATTTGCGTCTCCGTAGGGGATCGTACAGACGAGGATCGCCGAGTTGGGATCTGCTCCATTGCTTGATCCGGAACAAAATCCGCCAGGCATTCCCCCAGGTGGATTCCCTCGTACGTTCGCGCTCGCGAATTCGTTACTTTGCGCGATGTACGTTAGCTTTCCCGTCGAACTGACGCCCCATTTATGCAATTGTGAATTCTCGCCCCAGGCGAAAATAGTCCACGATTGCAGGACCGGATCAAAAAACTGTACCGGTGTCATGTGGAGATGTGCCGTGTCGCCCCATGGAAGGAAGTTCAATGAGCGGGGATCTGTTGGACAAGGATCAACCGGCCCCGGACTCATGGTCAGCCAGACAGGTGACGCCGCGAGTTTAGCGCAGTTCACTTTAGGGTTTGCGAGGTCGGCAAGAGTTGTCCCGCCGAGGCTGGCCGTCTTGATTGGATAAGCGATTCCGTCCTTTCCGGTAGCTACGCAAACGCCGATGGAGAAGAGGCAGGCAGGCCCAGCCGAGCCCCAATCTTCGTCTGACCAATTACCGGAGGCCATCTCCGGAAACACCAGCACGATGGGAGTGCCTTGGTCGCCGATCATTTCCAACCGTTTAGCATTCTTGAGCGCAATGTTCATGCCGCTGCCAACGGGCTTAACAGCTTCTGACGGAGAGCTCACTCCGGCCAGTTTCTCAGCTGGCGCTGTCGCTTGTCCGCTTCTGACAAGATCAGTCCATGGTGTCCAGTGGTCTACCACATGCAGACTGGCCGGAGCTCCTCCTGAAGAAGGCGTGTAGTTCAATTTGAGGAATGACTCTCCCCACTGAGTCGCACCGTCGAAGTCCCCATTGCCCGTGAGTACGTAGAGCGAGCCTTGCGGATCTGCAGCTGCACCTTGCCCTGCCATCCATACGCCAGCACCCTCGCCCGCGGTCATCGCCAACATCGCGCTTACCTTGTTGCTCGCCACATCGAAGGCAAAGCAATAGCCGGCAGCAACTCCCGCTTGAGTTTCGAAGATCGTCCCCGAACACCCAAACACCGTTTTCACACCGTTGACGTTCGTCTCCACGAGAGAAGATCGCTGCTTACGCATCGTCGCGTTGAAGTCTTGGGTTCCACTCTTCCCCTGGATCAGCACCGGTGGAACTACTTGAGTTCCATCCGCGACTTTCAGCACGAACATAAAGTAACGCCCCGTTTGGGGGTTGCCGGTTTTATCTGGTGAAACCCAGCAAACCTGGTAGAGGCGCTGCGTGTCCGCGTCGATGACCCCAGTTGAGAGGCATCCCCAGAATTGATTGATTTGATGGCTGTCAATCCTTTGTGATCCAGTTATTGGCATTCCCAGCGTAACCTGCCAGATGCCGGAGCCATCATGTGCGTCGACTCCACGCACTCCGTCGGCCATCGACGGAAGTACCATGACATCCTGGATTCCGCGCGCGGTCTTTACATTCGGCAAGATGAGAGGCTGCGCTTCCATACCCCGCGCATCCCCGATAACTGGAATAATCGTCGCCCGCACAATCCCCTTGGATTCCACTGAAGCTTGCGTGAGTATTGTCTCGTGCTGATTCCAGCCGCTTCTTGAATTATCCCCAGAGCGGGTGAGCCACGGCACAAAGATTGATTGGGACACGCAGCTCTCAGCGACTGCGAACAGAAATGTGCAGATGAGCAGGCATAAGTGACAGGGTTTCATGTGTCCTCCTATCAGGCAGTCACAACACAAGAATCGGAAAATCCATTAAGCTGAGCAGCGCTTCATCCTCACGGCTAACAATACGCGGACCTATCGCGGACCGCTGCAGATGGTTCCCACAGAACCCAGCTAGTGACGCAGGCTCGTCTCGACCGATACTCCCGACCCAAAATCTGTCGGCGGCCGCCGCGAACGACAGCCGCCGCCCAAAACAGCCGACCCGCTCACTTCCATACGGAGGGAGGAACAATGATGTCATCGGCGGGCACAAGCGTGTTCACCGAAACGTGCGGCCAAGTCAGGGTAGCAAAATTCAGCAGCACTATTTGGGAGTACTGAATCTGTGTGAACGAAACCGTGATCTGGCGCTCCTTGTCCAAATCAAACGGCGGTGTCACGCAGAACCTCGGCACGTGCTGACCAGGAACGCTCCGTTTGGCTTTAATCAAGAACGGCGGGTTACCCACCCTATAGGGGCCCACCTTAATAACCTCTTCGACGGTTTCAATCCAGAAGACGGCAGTCATCTGCAAGACCTGAGCGTTGGGTGCGGGGGGTGGGACCGCGGCCTTACCCAGCAGGAATGCGATGTTGTCGGTTCCGCCGCCGAAAAGCCCAACCGAAGGCGGCGGGGCGGTGGAAACGAAGATGGTGGTGGTGCTGATGATGTTCTGCTTGCTAATGTGCGCCCGCAGCAGACTGTTGGGATCGTCCAGCATCGCCTGAGTGATGGTGCCGCGTGTGATGAACGGGCCCAGATCCTGAGGGATTCTCGGTGTGTTCGGATTGCTGGCGGTCTGGCTGGCGAACTTGATTTTAGTGGCAGGGTTTGCCGTTAAGAACGGCGTAATGTCCACTGCGGCGATCGCCGGTGGCCCGGGCTTCGCGGGATCGACGAGCCCTTGAGCCTCGATGGTCGTGCCGTGGGGAATGGAGGCCATACGCGTAACCGTCTCCCCCAGCTGCGGCACCGTGGTTGAGGGCACGTGAATCCAAATTCCGGGCTCGACGTGGATACCGACACTTTCACCGTGGATCGTAATGTCGTTGATACTCTGTAGATAGGGAACCCCGTTGAGGAAAGCGTCTGGCTGCGCCGCCGTCCCGCGGTTCGGAACCGAGCCCAGGCTTGGCGAGAACGAGAGGGTCTCGGAGGTGAGGTTCAATTCCAAAATGTTGTCGCGGGGAGGTGGGGGTGGGGGAACTGGATTCGGGAGTGGTGTTGGCGTAGCGGTACTATCGGGCCGAAAGATGGTGTTGAAGCCGTTTCCGACCCAATCTCCAACGAATGCGGAGAGTGGACCGAGCGGCGGTGGTGGTGTGGGTGGGACTGGCTTAGTATGATCCGGGCGAAGTTGCCCGAACACGAAGTCACTGGGGAGCTTGATGGATGCTCTGGGGTTCGTGTCGCTCATTTGTAATTCTCCTTCTTAGTGCACGGTTCGATTCCTCAGCAAAGGTTTATGGGACGCCGAAGATTGTTATGTACGTCAATGCTGC
>Ga0182024_10025088_pt1 | contig 10551 bp, 2 predicted proteins | sample P32metaG_FD_120480 | JGI IMG/M metagenome (GOLD analysis project Ga0182024, IMG submission 120480) | Permafrost microbial communities from Stordalen Mire, Sweden - P3-2 metaG (Illumina Assembly) | ecosystem: Environmental > Terrestrial > Soil > Wetlands > Permafrost | place: Sweden: Stordalen...
CATCCGCTCGATTGCGGAAACCAGGTCGCCCCGCCTCGCGTAAATCCACGCCGCCCTCCCCTCCAGCTCCCGCGGCAATGCATCCCCGTACACCGCGGGCGCGCAAGCCTCCACCGCCTCGTCAAATCGCCCGGCGTCAGACAGAAGCACCGCCCGCATGTCATGGAAATCAAACACGCGCGGACTGAGCGCAATCGCCCGGTCAAGCGCCTCCAGCCGCTTGTCGAGTTCCTTCGCCGGAATGCTCTGCGCAAGGCAATACCATGAGCGCGCCTCGCCCGGACGCGCCACGGTCAATTCCTGCGCCAGTTCCCTTACCCGCTCCCCTCCCCCGATCTCCGCCATCCACGCGCTCAGCCGCGTCCACGCCCAATTGTAACCGGGGTCGAGCCGGATCGCAGTCTCCATGTGCCGGATCGCCTCGTCCCGGCGCCCTTCGCGCCAGAGGATCACCGCCAGGTTCCCGTGATTGTGCGCGTCCAGCGGCGCCGCGGCGATGGCCTGCTCGATCACCTCCCGCGCCTCCTTGATCTCCCCTTTTCGCACCAGCACATCCGCCAGCATCCGGCTCGCGTCGCCCAGCGCCGGGCTGATCTGGAGCGCCCGGCGCAAGGGCGGGACCTCCTCGTCCCGCTCCCGCCGCGCCCGCCGGATGAGGGCAAGGTCCAGCCACAGGCGCGGCAGGAGCGGGAACCGCTCGACGGCCTGCTGCGCCAGCGCCAGCGCCTCATCCAGTTGCCCCATGTCCAGGAGTTGCCGCGCCAGCGCGGACCAGGCGTGCCACAGGTCCGGCCGCGCCGCATACGCCTCGCGGAGCGTCGCCAGCAGTTCCGGCGGATCGAGTACCGGGAATGCCGCGTTCCGGTACGAGATCAGCCCGTCGCCGAATACCACCTGCCGCGTCAGCTCCCCCTGGATGAAACGCAACGAATCCCGCTTGATCTCAAACGTATCGCTCGCATCCAGCAGCGTCTTCTGCGCGGACCCATAATCGACGGAAAACTCCACCGCGTGCCGGCAATCCGCCCGGGCCTCGGCGAGATTCCCCGCCCGGTACTGCGCGAAGCCGCGCACGCCGTGGGACGACGCGCTCCGCGGATCAATCAACATCGCCGCGTTCGCATTGAGCATCGCCTCCGCGTGCCGTCCCTGTTCCGCAAGGCACGCCGCCAGCTCCCGCAACACCCACGCGTCGTTGGGGTCCAGCTCGAGCGTCTTCCGGATCACCGGCTCGCACGCCGCCGCCCCCTCGCCGCGCGCCCACTCGATCCAGAGCCGGTGCAGCGGCACATGATGCGGAAAGCGCTCGCTCATCGCGCGCAGATGCTCGAGCGCCGACGCCCGCCCTTCCACTTCCGCGATCAGCCGTACCATCGCGTTCTGGGCATCGCCGGAGAGCGGCTCGACATCGAGAATCTCCCTCCAAAGCGCCAGCGAGCGCGCGTGATCGCACGCATACCCCGCCAGCGCCGCCGCCGCGCGCAGCCATGCCGTCCGCGCCACCCTCTTCTCCGCCGCCCCCAGCAGCGCCTCGCCACGCTCCCCATTCCCGTACCGCGCGAACGCATCCGCCGCGAACAGAAGCAACTCCCCATCCTCCGGTCGCGCAAGCAGCGCCGCCTCCAGCCGCTCGAAGGCCTCCGTCGTCAGCCCCAGCACCGTCAGCGCCCAGAAGAGCAGGCGCACCGGATGGCCCGATTTCTGCCCGAACTTCTCCTCCCGCCGCCGCAGCCACTCAATCGCCGCGTCCGTCTGCCGCACGTGCCGCGCCGCGATGAAGTAAGAGCGCGAAAACGACTCCGCCTTCTCGTGGGAACATGCCGCGAGGCGGTACAGGCCCGTTGCCTTCTCGAACTCCCGCTCGTTCCACAGCAGGTCGCCGTATTGCGAGAGGCTCTCCGCCTCCGTCGGCCGGCGCCGCAGCGCCGCCAGCGCATGCAGCCGCGCCCCCGCCATCTCCCGCGCATCCTGCCGCAACTCCTGAGCCCATTCCCGCCAGAAGAGCGTCTCCTGCGTCTTCCCCAGGATCAGCCCGTGCAAAAATTCCCGCTGCTCCGCCTGCCGCCCCATCTGGCGGAGCAGGAAGAGCTTTTGCCAAAGGAACGCGCCGCATGCGGGATACAACTGCAACAGCGCCTCGATCGCCTCCAGATTCCGGTGCAGGCTTCCGTCATAAACGGCAAGCTGCTGCCGGGCGCAAATCGTCAGCCGATGCGCCCCGTCCAGCCCCTCCATCTCCTCGAGCGCCTGCTGCGCCGCCGCCCGGTCGTGCGCAAGTAGCGACCGCTGGACGCGATAAAAGCTGTCGTAGAACTCCTTGTCCGGAAACTCGATCCCCTCCAGACGCCCCCCCTCGGCAGCCGGCGCCAGCACCATGCCGCGCGGCCCGAACGGCGCATTCGCTGCCAGGAACCCCGCCACGCCCACCTCCCCGTGGATCCGCTGGTACGGGTCGCGAATCATCAGCGTCTCCCGCACCGGGTCATAGCCGATGACCGCCTGCATGTGCCCCGTGGTCGCCGCGCGCGTCGTCAGCGTAAAGGGCAGCCCGCGGTCCAGCAGCGCCACCGCCGTCTCCCACGTGATACGGAACTCCCGGACCGCGTACCCGTTCCGCTCCGCCCAATCCCGGTCCACATGATCCGGCGTGCCGTCATAGCAAATCTCCGCGGCCAGCGCCAGGTGATCCACCGGCATCTTCCAGAACCCGCTCAGCGCGCTGAGTGTCGCCGGCACGCACGTCATGTGATGCTGCCGGACAAAACCAACATCCAGGCGCACCCGCCGCTGCCCGGCTCCCGGCGCGGAAAGCCGCTCCGCGAATTGATTGTAAAACGGGTCGCCAACCTCCCGCGCACATGCCGCCGCCTCCGCGAATTCCCCGCAATGGTAATGCCCATCCGCCTTCCGGGCCGCCAGCCACTTCTTCATCCCCTCGTCCGCCATCGGGTACCACGCCTCCGTCTGGCGAAACGATGCCAGCGACTCCCGGTGCAGCCCCAGCTCGATCTCGAGGACTCCCAATTGCGACGCCACCGCGCCGCTCTCGAGGTGTTTCAGCGCATCCATCATCAACGCCCGCGCCTCTCCGTCCCGTCCGAGCAACTGGAGATAGTTCGCCGCCGTCTGTACCGCCGTCCGGTACCAGGGCCGCAGCCGGAGCGCTTCGTTCGCCAGCGCCAGCGCATCCTCGAGCGCATCCTGCTTTTCCAATACGTGCGCCCGCTCGAGCAGCAGCCACGAGGGTGTCGCCCCGTATTGCTCCGCTTCCGCCATGCACTTCTCCGCGTTCTCGAAGTCCCGGAAGTCCCCCAGCACATGCCCGCGCAACGCGAGCAAATCCCCCATCCGCCGTTCCGATCCCGCCGGAAACTTCGGCAGCCGGTCCAGGAACCGCAACGCCGAATAGGACCCGTGGAAAGTCATCACGTCGTACCCCTTGAAAAACGCCGCCTCGGGGTCCATGCGATCCGCGGCCCAGGCCATCGAGTGGAAAAGCCGCCCCATCCGCCATGACCCCAGGTTCGCCGCCAGCCGCCCCGCCAGCACCAGCGCCGGCGCGCCGCGCCATTGCTCGATGGGCGCCACCTCGCAGACCCGTGCGTAGGCCTGCATATATATCCCCTGCTCGAACAGCGCAGTGACCTCCGCCACGATTTCCGGGGGGATTACGAGCCCTGCAGCCCTCTTGACAAAAAACATCGCGCGAAGGCTTCTAGGCGCTTTTTTTTCGAAGCGCAAATCGAATCCCCCCCTGGGACCGCCACTCTCCCGAGTGGCTCCAAAAAAACCCGCCGAAGGCGCCATCCTTATTCCGCACTCCGAAATCCGCATTCCGCATTCGCCCCCCGGCTGCTATCCCCTAATACCTCCCAAGTGCCCAAGCCGCCCCCCCACCTCCCCAAGGCCCTGCTGCTGCTCGCCGCCGTCATCCTCGCCTACCAGCCCGCATGGCACGCCGGTTTCATCTGGGACGATGACAAGTACGTCACCGCCAACCCATTGCTCACCGCCCCGGACGGCCTCTGGCGCATCTGGTTCTCTTTCGATTCGCCCTCGCAATACTTCCCGCTCGTTTACACCACCTTCCGCGCCGGGCACGCCCTCTGGGGTCTGGATCCTGCCGGGTACCATTGGGTCAACATCCTCCTCCACGCGGTCAATGCCCTGCTCCTCTGGCGCTTGCTGGATCGCCTCGATATCCCCGGCGCGTGGCTCGCCGCCGCGATCTTCGCCCTCCATCCCGTCCAGGTGGAATCCGTCGCATGGATCACCGAACTCAAGAACGTCCAGATGGGCTTTTTCTTCCTCCTCTCCCTCATGGCATGGACCGCATGGATGCGCCGGGAAACCGCCCGCCCGTGGCTCTTCTACCTCCTCTCCCTGCTCGCATACGCCCTGGCACTGTGCAGTAAAACCACCGCCTGCACCCTGCCGGTCGCGCTGCTCCTCATGGCATGGTTGCGCGGTAAACGCATCGGGTGGCGCCAGGCCGTCGAGGTGGTTCCGTTCGTCGCCCTCGGCATCTGCATGGGCCTGCTCACCATCTGGTGGGAGCGCTTCCATCAGGGCACTCAGGGGAGGCTCTTCACCATGAGCTTTCCAGACCGCCTTTTCGTCGCCGCCCATGCCGTCTGGTTCTACCTCGGCAAACTCTTCTGGCCCGCGAATCTCCTCTTCAGCTACCCCCGCTGGCCCCTCCCCGCCGCATGGGGATGGCTCGTCGCGCTCGCCATTCTCTGCGCAGCCGCATTGGTTGCGCGGCGCTTCCGCGGCTGGAGCATCTCCATTGCCCTCGCCTTCTTCATCGCAACCCTTGGCCCGATCCTCGGTTTCTTCATGCTCTACACCTTCCGGTACACCTTTGTCGCGGACCATTACCAATACCTGGCCTGCATCGGGCCCATCGCCCTGGTCTCCGCCGGCTTCGAAACATGGCGGCGCCAGACCATCGCCCGGCACGCACTCTGGCCACCCCTCCTCCGCGCCATGCTCCTGGCCACGCTCTGGGTGCTGACGTGGCGACAGGCCGCGATCTACCACGACCCGGAGACCCTCTGGCGCGCCACCATTGCCGGCAACCCCGGCTCCGTTCTCGCCCACAATGACCTCGCCGAATTTTACCTCAACCAGGGCCGAGTCGGCGAAGCCCTCGCCGAATCCCGCGAGGCGCTGCGCATCGATCCCAATCTGCCCGAAGCCCACGGCAACATCGGCAACGCCCTCCTCCGGCAGAACCATCCGGCGGAAGCCATCACCGAATTCCGCGAAGCCCTCCGCCTCGATCCCAGCCTCGCCAAAGGCTACTACGACCTCGGCCTCGCGATGTATGCAACCGGCAATCCCGCCGACGCCATCACCCAGTTCGCCAACACCATCCGCATCGATCCCTCCTTCACCACCGCCTACTACGACCTCGCCGTAGTCCAGTTCCAGCAAGGCCAGTCCGCCGAGGCCGTCGCGAACCTCGAGACAGCCCTTGATCTCGACCCCGGCAACACACTGGCCCAGGGAAAACTGGCATGGATCCTCGCCGCCGCCCCGCAACTCTCCGTACGCAACGGCCCCAGAGCCGTCCAACTGGCCACCCAGGCGGCGCAGGCCACCGGCAACACCAACCCCGCCATCCTCCGCACCCTGGCCGCCGCCTATGCCCAGGACGGCCAATACTCCGACGCCATCCGCACCGCCCAACGCGCCCTCGAACTATCCCAAAACATCCCCGCCCTGGCCAGCGCCTTGCGCCGCGAACTCCAGCTCTACGAAGCCGGGAAGCCGTATGATGAGGATCATTGACGCGGCGCTGGAGCGATTATTTGCCATGCCATTTTTTTGCAACTGTTTCTGTTTACATCGATCATTTATCGTTACGATTCGCCCTCACAAATTCCGACGTACGAAACCGATGTTTACCCGCTTCCGCAACACGATCCTTTCATTTGCGCTGGCGGGCATGGCGGCTACCGTTTTTGCGGGCCGGCAAGGCCCCATGAATCTCAGCGCGTTCCAGACGCCTCTCTACACCGTCGATGGCGACGGCTTTGTCCGCCACAACGGCGACGGCTACAGCAATCGCTCCCTCTACTGCAATCATATCTACGCCGCCGTCCTCGCCGGGGACAAGCCGTGCGTGCTGCTCGGCAGCGGCAAAGATATCCTGGGCAATATGATGTTCGCATTGGTCAGGGATGGCCAGGGTAAGTGGCTCCAGGATGCCTCGGACATTACTTCCACTTATCGCCCCGGCCGCATGGAATGGGTTATCAAGGATGCCGCGTGGGGCTCGACCATTATTTATCTCGAGGCCGTCCCATCGGCGAATGGACCGGGCCTCGCGACGCACCTCCGCGCGGAGAATGCCCTGCCGGGCGACAAGCTCGTCTGGGCCAGCGGCGGCGCGCATGCCGTGAAACAGAGCATCCTCTGGGAGTACGACATGATTAGTCAAAAGACGGACCTGATGCATCGCGACTTCGTTCCGGGAGATTGCAAGGATAATGCCGTCCATGTCACCACTCAGTCATGGACGCTGGCTCCTACGGCGAATGCCGGGGCGCCTGTCGCAACGGGCAGTTGCAGCGCCGCCGCCTCCCTGGGAGTGGCCGATGCGAGCGCGTGGAGGGACATCGGGACGTTCCTGGCAAGCAAGGGAACGGGCCAGCCGGTCGCGCGCGGGGTGATGCCGCTGGTCTCGAACCAGGACGTCTATTGGTCATTGCTGGGTCCCGGCGCGGATGATGCGCGGGCGCCGGCCGAGGTTTTCGCCGCAGGCATGAAGCGGGAGGAAGCGATCGAGCACCAGGTGGTGCTGGACACGCCCGACCCGTGGCTCAATGCGGCGGCCGGCGCGTCCTCGAACGTCGTGGACGCCTGCTTTCGCGACCATGTCTATACCCACTCCGGGATGCGATGGGCAAAGGCGTTGCTAGGCTGGCGGACCGTTTTCGGCGGCACCGTCTTTGGCTCGCATGAGAATGTCAAGGAAGACGCAAAGCGCTTTATCTCCAAACAAATAACCCATTCCACTTACAGCACGCCCAAGGCCGACCCGAGCACGGAACTAAGCAGCCAGGCCCCTGATTCCCGCGTGTTCGGCCTCGGCCGCATCGATTTTGATAACCCGCATCATTACGACATGCAGAGCCAGTTCTTCGATCAAATCGAGCACGCCTGGCAATGGACCGGCGATCCCGACCTGGGGAAACTCCTCCGTCCCGCCCTCGAGTTGCATTGCCAATATCTCAAGGATTGTTTCGACCCCGACGGCCTCGGCATCTACGAAAGCTATGCCAATACATGGCCCACCGATGACCAATGGTACAATGGCGGCGGCACCTCGGAGGAGACTGCCTATGCGTATCATGCCGAGGAAACCGCTCTCTTACTGGCGCGGCAGGCCGGAGATATCCAGGCCATCAGCCGCCATGCGGCGGCGGTCGCGCGCATACGGCGGGGATTCTATCATCTCCTCTGGTCGCCACAAACCGGCCATCCCGGCGCTTACCGCGAGCAGACCGGCCTCAAGCGCCTCCACGAAAGCGCCTGGCTTAACTCGATCTACTGTCCCATCGATGCCGGTTTGCTTACCCCCGAGCAGGCAGCCGAGGCCCTGCAATATACCGAGACGAGCCTGCAACGCGTCCCCATGCCATATGGAGGGGAACAATGCTGGCCCTCCAATTGGGTCCCCTCCATCTGGTCCGTCCGCGAGATGTGGAGCGGCGATAACTACCAGCTCGCGCTCGCCTATTTCCAGACCGGCCTGCCGGATGACGGCTGGAAAATCCTCCGCGGCACATTCCCGCAGCAATTGCTCTTCGGCCCCGTCCCCGGCGACATGGGCCACCCCGCGGGCGGGACGGATTTCAATGATTGCAACAGCATGTTCGCCCGCGCGGTGGTCGAGGGGTTGTTCGGGTACCGGCCGGATTATCCCAATGCCAGCGTGGATGTGGAGCCGCAGTTCCCCGCCGCATGGAATCATGCGTCCATCACCACCCCGGATATGTCCATGACTTATACGCGCGATGGGACGACCACCCATTTCAAACTCACCCTAGCCAAAGCCGGCCGGCTCCAGATCAAGCTGCCAATATCCACCCACGCTGTTACCGGCCTGACGGTAAATGGCCGGCCGGCAACGGTGCGGATGGAGCCGGGTTTTGGCCGCAGCCTTGTAAACATCACCTTGCCTCCCACGGATTCCGCCGATGTTATCCTTACCTCCTCGGATACTCTTCCCACAGCTCCCGCGGAGAACCTCCTGGGCGATGCCGGCGACCGGGTAACCCTCCGCGTGCCGGGCGGCCAGATCACGGAATTCACCGACCCGGAAGGCGTGCTGGCCGGCGCCAAAGTGACCAACGGCGAAATCAACGCCACGTTGACGGCGAACGCCGGGTACCATGTCGTCTTCGCAATGACGGCAGTGGGCAACACCTGGCAGCGGCGCATGTTCAAGGTCCATGTTACCGGCGCGAAAGCAGATGATGCGGCTGCCGAGAAGACTGATGTAGGTATTCCCGGGAATGCCCGCTGGGACCAGGTCCCCATGCAATCGGCAATGAACGGAGATATCCGCGCCATTTACAAACAGCAATATCTCTCACCCCGCCCGAACACCTGCTCGCTCCGCCTGGCCACGGATGGATACTCCACGTGGCAGATGGTGCTTGCGAAGAACCATGCGCCCCCGGACATTACGCTGGATAACATCAAGTCCCTGGACGATGGAAGGGGCGATATCTCCGCCGGAGGCGTTCCATTCCAGTGGGCGGGCGGTGCGAATAACATCGCCTTTACCTCCACCTGGGATAACTGGCCCCGCAAGATCGACGTGCCCGTAAACAAGACCGGCGACGCCGTATGGTTCCTCCTTTGCGGAACCACCAACCCCATGGAAGTTCGGATCGCCAATGCCGAATTGCGCATGAATTATGCCGATGGCGTCGTTGAGAAACTCCCGATCGTCCCCCCGTTCAATTTCTGGACCCTCTGCCCGCTGGGTGGCGTGGACTATGACTATCCCCGCGACGGATTCTCCCTGCCGAAGGCGCCTCCAACCACCGTCCAGCTTGGCAACAACTGCCGCGCCACGGTCCTCGGCTGGCGCCTGCGCCCAGGCGTCCCGCTCACCAGCGTCACGCTCGAGACCCAATCCCAGGAAGTCGTCATCGGCCTCATGGGCGTCACCGTGATGGGCCATTTATAGCGCGGCGCGCCCGACCGCGAGCCTGTTGCCATCCACGGGGAAATCTGGCAGATTCACCTTTCCGCCCCCATATCCCAGCATGCATCCCCTCGGACTCGACATCCTCGACCTCGCTGTCGTCATTTTTTTCCTCCTCGGGGTAATCGGCTTGGGCTGGTGGGCGTCCCGCGGCGTCAAGCAGGAGAAGGATTTCTATCTCGGCGGACGCAAGCTAGGGCGCACGCTCCAGTTTTTCCTCAGCTTCGGCAATATGACCGACTCCTCCGGCGCGCCGACCACAGCCGCCGAGGTCTTCCGGCAGGGGGCCGGCGGCATGTGGATCAGCCTTCAGACGCTCTTCATCACGCCGTTCTATTGGTTCTCCGCCAATTGGTTTCGGCGCGTCCGGTTGCTGACGATGGGGGATCTGTTTGTCGAGCGCTTCAATAGCAAAGGGCTCGCGCTGGCCTATGTCTTGTTCAATGTCTATGTCAGCCTGCTTCTCCTCGCCTTTGGCAATGTGGTCTCCTATAAAGTAGCCTCCGCCATGATGGCAAAACCGGTGGCGGATTACTCGCCCGTGGAGCGTCAAATGGTGGATGACTATAACGAATATGCCAGCCTCAAGGATGCCTTTGCCGCGGACACGCTGACTCCGCCCCAGAAACAACGCTATGAGAAACTCGACAGCATGGTGAAGCTGGGTCAGGTCAATTCCTTTGTTACCGCCGTCAAGCCGCTGCCATTTTACGTCACTTATACGCTCATCGTCGCCATTTACATCGGCCTGGGTGGATTGAAGGCCGCCGCCGTCACCGACGCGCTGCAAGGGTTGCTGACCTTTGTCTTTACCCTCCTGCTCATCCCGATGGGCCTCCACAGAATCGGCGGATTCCACGGCATGCATCAGGCCGTCCCGGAGTTCATGTTCCGCGTTTTCGGAACAGTAGCAGCCAGCGATTACGCATGGTATTCCATATTCGCCATCGCCTTTACCAGCATGGTGCAAATTTTTGGGACCATCACCCAGATGTCCATGGCCGGCTCCGCCATTAATGAAAACGCGGCACGGTTCGGCCTCATTACAGGCGCTTTCACCAAACGCCTCGTCATCATCGCATGGATGCTCTGCGGCTTGATTGCCGTCGCACTCTTCCACCATGTGGCCGATCCCGAAAACGTCTGGGGCATCATGGCCAAGAGCCTCCTTGTCCCCGGCCTGATGGGACTGATGCTCTCTGGGATGTTACTCGGCCATATGCCGACGGTCGGCTCCAATGCCATCGCGGTCGCCGGCCTGATCGCGCGCAATATTTACGAACCGCTGATAAAGGGAAAATCCGAGAAGCATTATCTCATCG
>Ga0182024_10025089_pt1 | contig 10551 bp, 10 predicted proteins | sample P32metaG_FD_120480 | JGI IMG/M metagenome (GOLD analysis project Ga0182024, IMG submission 120480) | Permafrost microbial communities from Stordalen Mire, Sweden - P3-2 metaG (Illumina Assembly) | ecosystem: Environmental > Terrestrial > Soil > Wetlands > Permafrost | place: Sweden: Stordalen...
AGGGCACGACTTTAGTCGTGCCGTAAATGATTGAGAATACGTCGGGCTGCCACGAATGGCCGGTTTAACTGCGCTCCCCTCGCTAAGTGCCTGCGACTTTCCGTGAAGAAAGTCGCATACGCTATCCCAAATAACTGCCCATGATGCGGCCATTCGTGGTTTAGCCCCTGAGGTACGTCTTTCCCACCCGGTCTCGAGTTTTTCCGCAGCCTGTAAAGCCCCTACCCTTCAACGGGCTAAAGCCCGTACCCTTCAGTCAAGCCCCTAATCTGCAGCCGTTTCGGTGGGCTTGGTGGTGTGCGACTCCATTACGGCGTGCAGCACTGTGCTGTACCGTCCCAAAGTGCCCGAAGTAAATAGTGTATCCTCCGCCGGCAAAATCAACGCATGGCGCCCGGCATCTTCGCCAATTTGCACCAGCGATGATTGCACATGGACGTCGTTGCCGGCCATCAGCTCCATGCGCGAGACCTGGTAGCCGGGCACCAGCCGCTGGATCTCATCAAGGATGGCGAAGGGATCGAAGGGGCTGAGCTTCGGTTCCAGGTTTTGCGCCGCCAGCCAGACGCTATGGCGGTCCGCCTCGCCGGATTGCGCGCCGCGAGTCTGCCCCATGTCCGCGTGCACTCCGCGGCCAAAGGGGACCAGCTTTTTAGGATTGGCTCCCATGGTGTCGGCAAGGCGCACGATCAGCTCGAAGTCGGTGCGAACACCCGCCCGGTCGCCAGCCTTCTTCACCAGTTGCTGGTCGCCGTAGGTGTTGGTGACGGTCCCGGCCTTCTCATAGAGATTGGCCGTGGGCAGCACCACGTCGGCGAGCAGCGCTGTCTCGGTCAAGAACATGTCCTGCACGATGACGAAAGCATTCTTGAGCGCCGCCGGGTCGATGCCGTAGCGGGAGACAGGGTTGGACCCGACCACATAAAGCGCAGCCAAGTCGCCGCGGGCCGCAGCATCGAACATCTCCACCAGGTCCATGCCCGGAGCCTGGGGAAGCGCATCGCCGTACTCCTCGGCAAAGGCGCCACCCTGGGCCACTGGAACATAGCCGGGCAGCAGGTTGGGGAGTAATCCCATATCCGCAGCGCCGCGGGAGTTGACGTAATCGCCCAGGCAGGCGAAGCGGGCGTTGGGCAGCACCAGGCCGAAGTTCACCAGCGCTTCCATGTCGCGGCCGCGGTACTCGGAACCAAAGACGATGAGCAGGGTTGGCTCGGCGCGCACGGCTTCACGAAACTTCTCCGCCGCGTCCCCAAACTCGCCGGCCGCATCTTCACCGGCGAGGAAGCGCACGGCATTGGCGTAGCCATCCTGGGGGATGGTCAGCGACTCGTGCGCCTGCCGCTCCAGCTTGATGCCGGCATGGTTCACGATGTAGATGCGGGCGTTGTGGTGGCGTACGTTGGTGCGCAGGTTCCAGGCCAGGAGAGGATGCTGCTCGGTAGGATCGTTGCCCAGCAGCAGAATCGCCGGGGCGGTCCCGGTCTCACGCAGGGAAGCGGCTCGGTCCTGGTGGCCGGAGAGGGCGCGGGCGAAGGCGGTATAGTCGGCGGTGCGGTGATGATCGATATTGTTCGTTCCCAGCACGGTACGGGCAAACTTCTGCAGCAGATAGTTTTCTTCGTTGGTGGTGCGGTTGGAGCCAATCACGCCGATGGCCGCGCCACCCCGGCTTTCGCGGATCTCGCGCAGTCTTCTGCCGGCGTGTTGCAGTGCCTGCTCCCAACTGACTTCGGCTAACTTGCCGTCTGCCTGGCGGAGCAGTGGTTTGGTCAGCCGGTCGGTGCGGTTGGCAAAGTCGAAGGCGTAGCGCCCCTTGATGCACAGGAAGTCGCCGTTGATGCCGCTCTTGTCGCGGTTGTCGCCGCGCAGGATCTCTGAACCGCTATCGACACTGCGCACGCCCAACGTAGTCTTGCATCCATCAGCGCAATGGGTGCAGACGGTGGAGACGTGGTTCATCTCCCAGGGACGCGTTTTATAGCGATAGGCGCCTGAGGTGAGGGCTCCCACCGGGCAGACGTCGATGCACATGCCGCACTCTTCGCAGTCCAGGTGATCGCCCTTGTTGGGGGCGATGGTGCTGGTTACGCCGCGGTTCTGCACCCCCAGAGCCCAGACGTCCATGCCTTCGCCGCAGGTGCGCACGCAGCGGTAGCAGAGGATGCAGCGGGGGCGGTCGAAAAAGACCACCGGGGACCACTGCTGCTCTTCACGGTGCTGCTTGGCCTCGATGTAAAGCGACTCGGGCGCGCCGTACTTGAAGGTCATGTCCTGCAGTTCGCACTCGCCCCCGGCATCGCAGACCGGGCAGTCGAGGGGATGATTGCCCAGCAGCAGCTCGATGGTGGCTTTGCGGGCTTGCGTGATCTCATCATTATCGGTGTGGACCACCATGCCCTCGGCCACCGGGGTGGTGCACGCGGTCTGCAGCTTTGGCACCTTTTCCAGGCGCACCAGGCACATGCGGCAGGCGGCCTGCAGCGAGAGCCCCGGGTAGTAACAGAACTGTGGAATTGCGATGCTCGCCTCACGGCAGGCTTCAATCAGCAGCGTGCCAGCAGGTGCGGTCAGCTTCTTGCCATCGACGGTAAAGGTTACGTCAGCCATGGGTTCCTGTCTTTGTCTGTTGGGAAAGGCTCAAGCGCCGGCCAGGGCCGCTTCCGGCTGGTGCGCGAACGGACACGGCTTGCCGTCCAGGTGGTCCTCAAACTCCTGGCGAAACTTGTCCACGAAGGCGATGGTGGGCATGGCCGCCGCGTCGCCCAATGGGCAGAAGGTACGGCCCAACATATTCTGCGCGAGGTAGCGAATGTTGTCGATGTCCTTGGCTACGCCACCGCCGGCGTGGAAGCGAGTAAGGGTCTTCTTCAGCCAGTCGGTGCCTTCCCGGCAGGGGATGCACCATCCGCAGCTCTCGTGCTGGTAGAACTTCATGGTGCGCAGGGCAAACTCGACCATGCAGACGGTGTCGTCCAGGATCACGACGCCGCCGGAGCCAAGCATACTGCCCGCTTTGCCCACCTGGTCGAAGTCCATGCCGATATCGATCTCCTTCGGCAGCAGGGCCGGCGTGGACGATCCGCCGGGGACGACGGCCTTCAGTTTGCGGCCATTGGGGATGCCGCCACCCACCTCGTAGATCATCTTCTTGAGGTTGTAGCCCATAGGCAGCTCGTAGACGCCGGGCCGCTCCACGTCGCCGCTGAGACAGAAGAGGCGCGTGCCGCCATTTCGCTCCGAGCCCATCTTGGCGTACTCCGCCGCGCCGACGCGGAAAATATGGGGTACCGTGGCCAGCGTCTCCGCGTTATTAATGACGGTCGGGCCGCCATACAGGCCTACGACTGCGGGGAAGGGAGGCCGGATACGCGGGATGCCACGCTTGCCTTCGAGCGATTCCATCAGCGCCGACTCTTCGCCAACCTCATAGGCGCCGGCGCCGGTGTGGGAGATGATGTCGAAATCCAGATCGCTGCCGAAGATCTTCTTGCCCAGAAAGCCCTTGGCGTAGGCGTCGTCGATGGCTTGCTCCATGATCTTGAGCAGGTAGCGATACTCGCCGCGCAGATAGATAAAGCCGGTCTTGGCGCCGATGGCCAGCCCGGCGATGATCACTCCTTCAATCACCGAGTGGGGATCGTGCTCGAAGATCAACCGGTCTTTGCAGGTGCCGGGCTCGCTCTCGTCTCCGTTCACCAGGACGTACTTTGGCTTTGCGGACTGCTTGGGCACGAAAGACCACTTCAGGCCGGTAGGGAAGCCGGCGCCACCCCGGCCACGGAGGTTGGAGGCTTTCATCTCGGTGATGATTCCCTCCGCGCCCAGCGCGATGGCCTTGCGCGTGGCGGTGTATCCGTCCAGCTCGAGATACCTGTCGATGGAGGTCGCGCCCTTGCCGAAGCGGTAGGAGACCAACTTCACTTCATCTGGATGGGAGACTAGATAAGCCAAGGTTTTCTCCGAGTACTTACGCCGTGAATCGTTCCAGGGAAGGATTGAAACTGCAGATCCCTCCACTACGCTTCGCTTCGGTCGGGATGACAAAGGTTAAGTCACGTGTCCAGCATACCTTCGCAGCCCAAAGTGAGAACCGCAGATCCGTCCACTACGCTACGCTCTGTCGAAAATCATTGCCCTCAGCGGCTAAAGCCGCATCAGTTCCGCTTGCCGCATGTACGGGCTGAAGCCCGTACCCTTCAGCCTATTTTCATGGACTTGGGTGGGCCCATGGGCCCATCAAACACTCCGGTTGGGATGACAATTCATTTTTGGTATTTGCTTTTGCTAATTACTTCTTCTTGTTCTTCTTGAAAAGCCTCCAGCTAGCGTGAAGCCGCTTTCGCGCGGTAGTCGTCCAGAACCTTGTCCATCGACTCCGGGGTCAGATTTTCGTGGAAGTCATAATTTATCTGGACCGCCGGAGCCCAGCTGCAGGCGCCGATGCACTCCACTTCTTCCAGCGAAAAAAGCTTATCGGGCGTGGTTTCCTTGTTGCCGATGCCTAAACGCTCTTTGCAATGAGCGAACAGCTCATTGCCGCCACGCAGCATGCAGCTGATGTTGGTGCATACCTGTACATGATACTTGCCCGCCGGCTCAGTATGCAGCAGGGAGTAATAGCTGATGACATCCCGCACATCGAGTTCCGTGATCTGGATCCTGGCGGCCACTTCGCTGATCACCTGGCCGGAAAGATAACCGACCTCATCCTGCGCGTAGAGCAGCATGGGGATCAGCGCCGACCGGCGCAGCGGATAGAGCGTCACCATGCGGTCGAAGCGCGCCGCCAAGGCTGGACTGAAGATGGTCTTTATCTCTGTGCTCATGGTTTGATCTAAGAAATCCCCGATGCTCTCGTCGCATGGACGAGTTGTTCCATCCAGTCAATGGCTGCTGTATCCAGCGGCTTCTCGCCGTCCGGGAAGGTAAGGGCGCCGTCTTTCTCGATCTGAAACTCGCCCCACGTTTCCTGCTCCGGTTGGATCAAGCGCCAAGTCGAGGCCCCGGTCTGAGGACGAAAGCAAATGATCAGTGAGCAGTCCCCATGCTTCACCCACGCCCGGTTAGAGAGGGTCGTCACCACGTATTCCTCGCCACTGAGGCTGGCCGCATGCGCATAAACCCGCAGCATGGTAACCAGGGACTCCCAGATTTGCGAGCGCACCTGGATAGGTTCCATTGCGAGAGCCCAGCCTCATTGCTCACCTGTCTATTTCGCCGAGCACAATATCGATGGAACCGATGACCGCAACCACGTCGGCCAACAAGCGCCCGACGCACATGGTCTCCAGCGCCTGCAGGGAAGCAAAAGTAGGGTTGCGCATGTGCACGCGGTAGGGCTTTGCGGTGCCATCGCTGACCACGAAGTAACCCATTTCCCCACGAGGAGACTCGATCGCCTGGTAGACCTGGCCCGCGGGAACAGCAAACCCCTCGGTCACAATCTTAAAGTGATAGATGAGGGATTCCATCTGCGTCTTCATCTTTTCCCGGTCCGGCAAAACCACCTTGGGGGCGTTGGCCTTCAACGGTCCCTGCGGCATCCCGTCCAGTGCCTGCTGGCAGATCTTAACCGATTCCCGCATCTCCTCGACGCGCAACCGGTAACGGGTCCAAACATCGCCGACATCGGAGACGGGCACTTTGAATTGGAACTTCTCGTAGCCTGAGTAAGGCATGTCACGGCGCAGGTCCCAGTCGACCCCGCTGGCGCGCAACGGGGGCCCGGTGACTCCCAGGGCAATGGCATCGGCGCCGCTGAGGTAGCCCACGCCCTTTAACCGGCTCATCCAGATGGGATTTCCATTGAGCAGATTTTCGTACTCGTCGATTCTTTCCGGCATTATCTTGAGCAGGTTCTGCACTCGCTCATGGAAATTGACTGGCGGCTCCAGGGCAATGCCGCCCACGCGGAAATAGGAACCCATCATGCGCTGGCCGCTGACATCCTCAAAAATCTTGAGGATCTCTTCCCGCTCGCGAAAGGTGTAAAGGAAGAGAGTCAGGGCGCCGATGTCCATGGCGTGGGTGCCCAGCCAGACGAGGTGTGACTGGAGCCGGGTCAGCTCGTTCAGCAGCACGCGCAGGAACTGTGCCCGGGGCGGAATCTCGAGCTGCAGCAGCTTCTCCACCGCCAGGCAATAACAGAGGTTGTTGGACATCGGGCTGAGATAGTCGATGCGGTCGGTGAGCGGAACCACCTGCTGATAAAACTTCGCCTCGCAGGTCTTCTCGATGCCGGTATGCAGAAAGCCGATGTCGGGAACCAGGCGCAACACCGTCTCGCCGTCGATCTCCAGCACCAGGCGGAGTACGCCGTGGGTGGAGGGGTGCTGCGGCCCCATGTTCAGGACCATGGTGCGATCCTTGGAGCCTTCTTCCACGCGCGGTTCGATCAGCGGCGAAATGGCGAAATCCGCGGCGTCCATTAGCGGTAGCCCTCCACCGGATAGTCCTTGCGCAAGGGATGACCTTCCCACTCGTCGGGCAACATGATGCGGCGCAGGTTGGGATGTCCGCCGAAGCGTACACCGAAAAGATCCCAGACCTCGCGCTCATAGAAATTCGCCGATGGCCACTCCGGGGTGATGCTGGCTACTTCGGTATCCAGGCTATCCACCATGACGCAGAGGCGCACCCGCTGCTTGAGGCTGTGGGAAAGGATGTGGTAGGTGACCTGAAAGCGCGGTTCGCTGGGGTACCAGTCCACGCAGGTCACGTCCACCAGGAAGTTATATCCGGCTTTCTGCAGCGTACGGCAGACCGGACGGATGTCATCGCGCTCGATCCAGAGGGTCAATTCGTCGCAGTCGAAGCGGGCATTGGTGATGCAGGAAGGCTTGACGGCCAGCAGGGCAGCGATGGCGTGATTCTGCGCATGCGCTTGCAGAACAGAGTCCCTCTCGCCGGGAGCGTCCATTAGAGGTCCGCCCTGTCGGAGGACCAGTCCAGAATTCCCTTTTTCAGAACATAGAAGAAGCCGACCAGCACGAAGCCCAGGTAGACCACCATCTCCCAGAAGCCAAACAAGCGGGAGCCGACCAGCTTGGGCAGCTCGCGGTATACCACGGCCCAAGGCAGCACGAAGACTACTTCCACGTCGAAGAGGATGAAGAGCATGGCGACCATATAAAAGCGGACGGAGAAACGGCCGCGGGCATCGCCTTCCGCCTCGATGCCGCACTCATAGGCGGCCAGCTTGACCACGGTATTCCGGTGCCGCCCGATGAACCAGGAAGCAGTGACGATTACCGCTCCAAAACCCACGGCCACAATGATCTGCATCAGGAGCGGCAGGTAGTTCCAAAAGTAATCAGGCGTCTGCATTGGGGGACTCGAGCCGCGAGGCTCTGTCTCGACTGTAAGTTTTCGCCTTCCTGGAGTCAAGCCAACGCTTAGAGCCCGGCGGTAAGGGCATGGTTATAATGGCAAACCCTCGTTTCCAATATTTCCCACGGTGCGCGCTCAAGATCCTTGCCTTCTGGCCGATAGTCCACGCATGAGGTGGAACCATGCTCAAATTTCGTAGCGCCCCATCGCCGGAGGATTTTAGTCGATCCGTAGACCAGCCATCGCAGCGCGGCTTCGCGCCGGCAACCGAACCGCGAACCTTCCAGGAGGCGCGGCATTCAGGGTTCCTGAACAAGATGGGTCCGTCGGGGGAACCACAGCCGTTCGTTCGCCGCGCGCTCTCCCCGGCCGATGGCCGTGCAATCGAGATCCTGGGCCACGCGATTGAATACCTCGCTGACGAATATTCCGTAGACACTACACCCAAGGGACCTCTCGGGAGCGCCGATCCGCGCGTCGAAGCAATCCAGATTCTCAAGTCACTCAACCGCGCTGTCTATTATTCCGGCGCCGAGGTCCAACCGGCCTTGCGGCGTATCAAGCGGTGGGTTTTGGGTACGCGGACTACCTGACAAGAAGACCAGTGCGGAGCGGCCGGTGATACTCTCCCTCTATGTATTTCGTTCTCAACGGCCAATCGCGTGACTTTCCGCAATTGGCAGCCCCGGCCCATCTCCAGGACTTGATCGCTGACCTCGGACTCAAGGGCGACCGGGTGGCCATCGAACACAATGGCAATATTGTTCCGCGGGGGGAATGGGCCAATACCAGCCTGGCCGATGGCGACCGGCTGGAGATTGTGCACTTTGTCGGCGGCGGCCGTGCGGGTGGGTCCTCTCTGGAATGAGCCGCTTCTTCCTATGGAAGTACCGTAGCCGCTGGTGCAACGCCGCCGGCCTGCTGCTCGTCATCGCCTGCTTCGCCACCACAGCCTTCACCCGGCGAACCGTAGGGCAAGAGACTGCGGCCCAGGCCTCTCCGCCGGCGACGGCGAGCGCAGACCGCCCCGACGATGATAGCGGCCCGACTTTCACCGTTTCTGATCTGCCGGAGGGACGGCCCCTCCGCATCGTCGTTTACGGCGACATGCGTTTTACCGATCCGAGCAATACCACCGATACCCACCCAGGCGTGCGCAAATGGCTGGCGCAAAAGGTTGCCGAAGAGCGGCCGGACTTCATGCTGCTCACCGGCGATATGCCCTTTCATGGCGCCGACCCGGCAGACTGGAAGATCTACAACGAAGAAACGGCGGCATGGGCTCAGGAGCGGCTGCGCATCTATCCCACGATCGGCAACCATGAGGGGCTTCCAGATCCCCGCCAGGGCCTGGCAAACTACTTTGCCGCTTACCCACAGATCGATCATCACGAGTGGTACTCAGTGAAACTGGGAAACATCTATCTCATCACCCTCGATACCAGCACTTTTCTCAATGTCGGATGGGAACAACGCCGATGGCTCGAGTCACAACTCGCCCATCTTCCGCCGTCGGTGGACTTTGTTTTTTTTCTCTTCCACCTGCCGATGATCGCCGACCTGCAGACTGCCTTCATGCTCGGCATCCCCGACCCATCCACACTCGGCCTGCGTCATTATCTCGAAGCCCAGGCAGCCGCATCCCACGCCAAGTTCGCTGTCTTCACCGGCCATATTCACAACTACGAGCGTTTTGAGTTGAACGGCATCACCCACGTGATCACCGGCGGTGGGGGCGCCCGTCCCTATCCCATCTTTATTCGGGGCGATCAGGATTTGTATCGCGCCCGCACCTATCCCAACTTCAACTATGTCGTCATCACCCTGGAGGGTAAGCACGCCGACGCGAAAATGTACCGCGTGGTCGATCCCGACGCGGCACAGAGGTCGGTGGAAGTGATGGATAGCTTCACGCTCGATGCGAAGTAGGCGCGTGCCAGGAGCGGATGCTGGTGGAGGGGAACTGCAGATCCCTCGGCTGCCCCGGATTTCCTGTCGAGCTTGGTGGGGTCAGCGAACTTCATGCGGCTTCCTTCAATGAAAGCCGCACACGTGGTCATCTTTGGTGCCGGGTAGTAGGACGGGTGCCCCACGTTCGCCCCAGCGTACGTGGGAAGAATAAAAAAAGGGGCGAAGCCCCAACGATTGCTTTTGCCGTAGCAAAACGGAAAAGCCTACTGGACGGGACAGAAGCAACGTTCAAATCAATTTGTCATCCCGCCTGCCCCGGCGTGCCGTGGGACCGAAGCGTAGTGGAGGGATTTGCAGTTCTCTCCACCGGCATCCGCTCTGAACAGAAACATCACCCTAACCTTTGTCATCCCGACCGAAGTGGTCATGGGCCTGCGGCCCACCCAAGGAGATGAAAACACCTGCTGTCCAGTAACCGCTCTCTTGGAAGCGTCGCCCTCCCCTTTGTCATCCCGAGACCGTCTCCTTACCCGGGAATAAACGGTGGGTTAAGAGCGGGGAATTGGCGCTGATGCCAGTACGGGTAGGGCACACTTGTCTTGCTGGCAGCATCGAGCTTGGCTACTTGCCCCGGGGTGAGGTTCCAATCGGCCGCCGCCAGATTCTGGCGCAACTGGGTCTCATCGCGCGCGCCGATAATGACGGTCGAGACCGTCGGACGTTGCAGCAGCCAGTTCAGCGCCACCTGCGGGACCGGTTTGCCAGTCTCTTTCGCCACCTCATCCAACGCGTCGACCACTTTGTAAAGATATTCGTCCTCAACCTGCGGACCATTGGCAGCCGTTTTGTGCAACCGGCTTCCCGCCGGCAGAGGGTGTCCGCGCCGGATTTTTCCTGTCAACCGTCCCCAGCCAAGTGGACTCCATATGATCGCGCCCACACCCTGATCGATCCCCAGCGGCATCAATTCCTGCTCGTAGTCGCGGCCAATCACCGAGTAGTAGACCTGGTGCGCCACATAGCGCGCCCACCCATACCTGTCAGCCACAGCCAGCGACTTCATCAGATGCCAGCCGGAAAAATTGGAGCACGCGATGTAACGTACTTTCCCGCTGCGCACCAGAGTGTTCAAGGTGTCAAGCGTCTCCTCTACCGGTGTAAAAGCGTCAAATCCATGGAGGTGGTAGATGTCGATGTAGTCCGTCGCCAGGCGCCTGAGGCTCGCCTCGCAGGCATGCACCAGATGGTGACGCGAGGAGCCGAGATCGTTTGGCCCGTCGCCCATGGGGAAGGTGGCCTTGGTCGATA
>Ga0182024_10025090_pt1 | contig 10551 bp, 7 predicted proteins | sample P32metaG_FD_120480 | JGI IMG/M metagenome (GOLD analysis project Ga0182024, IMG submission 120480) | Permafrost microbial communities from Stordalen Mire, Sweden - P3-2 metaG (Illumina Assembly) | ecosystem: Environmental > Terrestrial > Soil > Wetlands > Permafrost | place: Sweden: Stordalen...
ACGACGGATGGAGCTGGCCATTCGGCTGGCCGACCGACTCATCGAAGGTGCTGATCGATCGCGGTTTTCGCGGAACGGAGCTACAGCAGGCGTTGCGCGATCAGATGGCGCGCGAACTACGCGTGGCCAGCCTTACCGAGCAGTTGCCCGACTCTAACAACCGCATCGTGCCCGCCTGGGACCAGCTCGATGCCATCGGCATTCCCCAGCCTCGCATCAACTACCGTGTCGATCGATACGCGCAGGATGGCTTAGCCAGCGCGCGCGCCGTGCATGACAAGATATTCGACGCCATCGGTGTGACCTTCCGCGCGCACTCCGGCGTGTTCCAGTCCGCGGGACACATCATTGGAACGTATCGAATGGGCACCGACCCGAAGCATTCTGTGGTCGACGCGGACCTGCGAGCTCACGATCATCCAAATCTCTTCCTGCTTGGAAGCGGCGTCTTCCCGACGACCGGAACTGCAAATCCGACGCTGACCATTGCCGCGCTGGCGCTGCGTGCGGCCGCGACGATGCGGAAGCAACTGGCGGGATAGAATCGAGTTTCGCGTTCCTACGGGCCGATTTGGTACGTTTTGAGATCGCTCGCTACGTCAATCGGACCATCGTACTCACTTCGCACGATCGCCAGGGATTGTGCAAGCTCGCCCTCGATGGGCGGCATAAGATGCGACAACAGCAGCCTCTTGGCGCCGCTCTGCCGCGCCGAGTAACCAATCGCAGAAGGCTTTGCGTGTAAATTTCCATGCGGTACGTCACGCTCGGGTAAGGCAAAATCGTGAACGAGCATCGAACAGTTCTTGGCAAGCGCGATGAACGATGCGGTCGATGCGGAGATGTCACCCGAGAAGACAACCGACTCGGTGCCGCACTCAACGCGAAATGCCACCGAAGGCATCATTCCGTGCGGGACGGCAACCGCGTAGACGGACACGTCGAGATCTTCGAGTACTCGATCGACGGGAATGCTGTGGATCGCCAGCTCGGAGACATCACTCGGCGTCTCATGCACGGTGATCCCGAAGCCCTCGAACGTGTTCATATAACGCCAAGCACCGCGGGGTCCAAACAACAGGCGAACGAACTCTCTCACTCCTGGTTGGGGTGAAGCGTTTTCGGGGGCGGCGTCGTTACCGGGGCGACCAGTTGGTCCGGTTATGGCGATCGGTCTCTTGCGGTCCCGCATATAGAGGTGCATGATGACCGCCGGTAAGTCCGATGTATGGTCGATGTGTAAGTGACTCAGCAGAATCTGCTCGAGGGACGAAATATCGAGACCGCTTCGTCCAATGCGCTCGAAGGTTCCACCGCCGGCATCGACGAGAAGCCGCGGCTTCCCGTCGATTGAGAGCAAATACCCGGCCGAGACTCGCGTTGGATCCGCGATCGGGCCGCCGCTGCCGAGCACGGTGAGCGATAACCTCGAGCTCAAGAGGTGTAACCGTTGCCGTCGATAGACGCTCCGCTGATTTCATGGGCGCTCCCAAAATCCGGCGAGCCCGACGCTCGAGCCTCATTTTCCACGTTGCTCGCCGGGGTTCGGGTTGTGCGGGTAGTGCGCCTTCCGGCAGACTCGCTGGGCTGTCAGGTACTAGGGCGCCAGCGATTCCTTAGCGCCTGCTCTTCGGTCATCGCTTCCCCCTCAGACATGAGGTTCTCGACTGCATCCGCACCCATGGCCGAGCGCAGCACGGCAAGGACTCGATCGTACTCCTCTTGTCCGACGTAGTCGCGCGCCGATCCCATCGCAGCGATGCGAGCGTCGACGAAGCCCAAGATCCGTGCAGCGTGCGCATATGATTGTGTCCGCTGCGCGATTTGCGGCCGCAACGCGGCAATCGCCCCGATGCGCTGAAGAGCCCACGCGGCGACGACGGTCAAGGGCTCCCCACGCACGAGGTCTAGGATCTCGCTTGCGTATTCGTTGGCTTCGCCATACCGATCCAGTGAGACGAGATATCCCGATGCACTTGCGAGAATGTGGTTGGTTACGGCAGGGTGGTTGAACTCTCGGGCAACCGCAAGTGCATCCGTCGCATGCCTAAGTGCCAGCTCGACATTGCCGGCACGAAACTCGTACTCACCGAGATCGGAAGCCACCGAGACGATACCGAGCTTCGCATCCATCGCCTCATAGATCGGCAGGGCCTCGGCAAGATAGTCACGAGCGGCGGCGATGTCACCCATACTACAGCTGGCAGACCCGAGGCAACGCAGCCCGAAAGCGACGAGCCTGCGATCGTCCAATCTGCGCGCGATTGCCAGGGCTTCTTGTAGCGTCGCCTGGGCCTCTGCGACGCGCCCAAGAGCTCCGAGCGCAAGGCCCGCGACAGTCTGCGCACTGGCGATTCCGCGCGAGTCGCCGGCGACCCGGTAGTGCTTGGTCGCGCTTTCGCTGCTCGCGAGCGCAACTGCATATTCGTGAAGCCGGACAGCGATCATTGCCTCCGCGTGACTAAGCTTTGCGAGCACCTTGACCGGAACTCGTTCATCAACCAGGTCGAATGCCGAGCGGATCCAATCCCGACCCTCCAAGGCAGCAATGCCGGACCAGGTTAACCGCAGCACTCCGACGAGTCGTTGCCCCAAGGCAACGTCATGGCGCTCAGCTAACGCCCACTGCAGCGCAGCTCGCCAGTCGTCGAGTTCACGCTGGGCTAGCGCATTGAAGACGTCCGAAGGCTCGGGCGAGTACTCGAGCCGTTCGGCCAGGTCGAGGCACGCGCGCGCGTAACGTCGCGCCACGGCCTCTTGTTCGCCGCGCACCGCGAGCTTCTCGCCCGCATACTTCCGGAACGACTCCAGTAGTCGAAAGCGTGGCTCGCCGCTTTCGAAATCGGTCGCCACCATCGATTTGTCGACCAGCGACGACAGCATGTCAAACACATCGAGATCGACGCTTCCCTCATCCGCGCAAACGGCCGTAGCGGAATCCAGGGTACAACTGCCGGCGAAGATCGAGAGGCGCTCGAAGAGCCGCTGCTCCGGCGCGGAAAGCAAGTCGTAACTCCAATCGATCGTCGCCCGCATGGTCTGTTGCCGGGCCGGGGCCGTGCGCTCGCCGCTGGCGAGAATCCGAAAGCGATCTTCGAGCCTCTCCGCAAGCGCTACAACCGATAGCGAGTTTATTCGAGCGGCGGCCAGTTCGATCGCCAGCGGAATGCCGTCCAGGCGCCGGCAGAGCTCGGCCACAGCCGGTGCATTTGCGTCGGTGAGGACGAATCGGTGATCGATGGCGCGCGCGCGATCGCTAAAGAGTTCGATCGCTCCATACATCGCGGCATCGGTCGCGGCCAGCCGCGCTGCGGCTTCGCGGGACGGCGTACTTAATGATGGCAGCCGGTAGGTATGCTCGCCGGCTGCGCGCAATGGCTCGCGGCTCGTAGCAAGGATCCGAAGGCGCGGGCAGCGGGCCAGCAGGGTTTGAGCAACCGTGGCGGCTTGCCCTATGACGTGCTCGCAGTTGTCGAGGGCGAGCAACAGCGTCCTATCCTTCAGATACTCGAGCAGCGTCTCAAGCGGCGAACGATTGGGCGCTTCTTGCACGCGCAGCGTCGACGCGATCGCTGCCGCCACCAATGAAGGGTCGCTCAGTGGCGAGAGTCCGACAAACGATACGGCACCGGCATCTCCCAACGCGGTCGCGACCTGCAGCGCGGTCTGGGTCTTGCCGATGCCGCCGCTTCCCGTGAGGGTGACGAGCCGATGCTCGCGTACGAGCGACGCGATCTCGCGCAACTCGGCCTCGCGCCCAACGAAGCTCGCCAACGAGAGCGGCAGGTTCGATGCGGGTTTGTCGGGCCAAGGGCCAACGAGGACCGCGGCTTTCGCGCCTTCTCGCAGCAATACCCATCGCGCCGCTGCCACCTCCAGTTCCCGGCGTTGCGCGTCGCTAAGCGCCAGCGCGCCGGCCAACAGCGCGAGCGTTCCGCGCTGCGGGATGCGTCGATAGCCGCGCTCCAGCGCGCTAATTCCGTGGGAGCTCATCCCGGCGCGCTCGGCGAGGGCCTCCTGTGAGAGTCCCGCGGCGAGCCGGTAGCTCCTCAAGAGCGTTCCAAAATCAGGCGATCCCTGCGCTCGGCTCTCGCTTTCCACGCTATTCGGTCAGGTTCGGGCCGAGCCCGGAGGTACCCGCGGAAGCCGATCGCCCGAAGTTGTACGAGTGGTTGTGCCTTCCAGCGATCACCATTTTGCGTCAGGATCGTGCAATGAAATTAATCGCACTCGTCGTCGCCATGCTTGCGCTTGCGGCCTGCAACGGCGGCGACTCCGGAGTGCCGGCGACGATCAGCCAATCGGTCTCGGAAACGCGCCCGATCCCGCATTGGCAAGCGCAGAACCTCGCGCACCGGGCCTGTCCCGACGTCCCACCAGGCCAGGTGCAATGCCAAGCCCTGATCTTAAACAATGGCCCTCAAGATAAAGAGCCGGGATGGGGCCCGCGAGATATCGAGACGGCCCACAATCTCCCTTCGTCGACCAGAGGCTCAGGAGAGATCGTTGCGATCGTCGATGCTTACGACAACCCCGACGTCGCCTCTGACCTTGCGGTATACCGCAGCCATTACGGTCTGCCGAAGGCGAAGTTCTACAAGTATAATCAAGACGGGCAGCAGAGCCATTATCCCAAACCCAACGCGAACTGGGGCTTTGAGATCGATCTCGACGTCGATATGGTCTCGGCCAGCTGTCCGAACTGCACGATCTACCTGATCGAGGCGAACGGATTTTTTCACAGTACGGATATTGCTAAGGCTGAAATGGAGGCCGTGAAACTTGGCGCGAACGTCGTCAACAACAGCTTTGAATGCTCCGCGAACTGCTTTGCGCCCGAAGCTTTCGGAGCGCCGGGCGTAACGTACGTCGCTTCCGCCGGCGACAGCGCTTACTTTGCCGCCGAACCAAGTAGATTCGGTAGCGTCGTCTCTGTGGGGGGCACTCTGCTTTCGAGACGCGGGTCGATTTATAGTGAGGTCGTTTGGCCCGACACGGGCGGCGGTTGCGCGCCGGACGTCACCAAACCGTCGTGGCAACACGATCCCAGCTGCTCCGGGCGGACGGCCAACGACGTCGCGGCCGTCGCTTGGGCCGCCGCGGAGTATGACAGCTACAGTTACAACGGCTGGCTCACCGCCGGCGGGACGAGCATCGCCTCGCCGATTGTCGCCGGCGCCTTTGCGCTTGCGGGCAACGCCACCAAACAAGACGGCGGCAAAACCTTCTGGACGTTGTCGGACAAGAAGCGCCAGGAGGATCTGCACGTCATCAGTAGCGGCAGCAACGGCTGCCCCCGTCGCTTACGGGGCAGCTACCTCTGCACCGCCGGTACCGATAAGTTCGGAACCTACTCCGGCCCAACCGGCTGGGGCACGCCCAACGGCATCGGTGCACTGTGAACGCAACGCTTCGCGCATCGATCGTGCTCCTCGCTGGAATGTTCGCGGGATGCTCCAACACTACGCCGGGTCCGCGAGCGTTGCCACTGGTTTCATCCGGAGCTACCCAATCCTTCACGCGTCAATCGGGCGGCTCCGTTCAGTTCGCCTACGTGGTTAACGTGGGCTCCAACAGTGTTTCCGCCTATTCTATCGATGCGGCCAGCGGTGCGCTGACGCAAGTGAAGGGCTCGCCATTTGGCGCAGGCACCGCGCCAAATGGAATAGCCGTCGATTGGACGGGCAAATTTGCATATGTCCCAAACTCGCGCGCCAACAACATTTCCGCCTATTCCATCGTCGCCACCAGCGGCGTCCTCAACAAAGTGAAGGGGTCGCCATTTGGCGCAGGCACCGGTCCCGTCGCAGTGGCAGCCGATCCTGCAGGCAGCTTCCTCTACGTCGTCAGCAACGGCTCGAACAATGTTTCCGCCTATGCGATCGACGCAAGCAGCGGCGCTCTGACAACGGTAAAGGGATCACCGTTTAGGGCCGGCGTGCGGCCCAACGCCGTAGCAGTCGATCCTGCCGGCAAGTTCGCGTATATCTCAAACTCCGGCTCCAACGACGTATCCGCCTACTCCATCGATGCGACAAGTGGCGCACTGACGCCGGTAAAAGGGTCGCCGTTTCGGACGGGGAGCGAGCCCTTTAGCGTAACCGTGAATCCCACGGGTAGGTTCGCCTACGTGGCTACGCCCGGCTCCGACAATATCTACGGCTACGCCATCAACGCGGGCAGGGGCGCACTTACGCCGCTTGCGGGATCACCGTTTGCCGATCCGGGCTCGAGCAGCCCTCTGGAAGTTGTAATCGCCCCTTCGGGCAGGTTCGCCTTCGTGCCCAACGGTTTTGAAGCCGGCGGTTTTCCCTGGAATGTTTCGGCTTACACCATCGACTCGACGAGAGGCACGCTGACGCCGGTGCCGGGCTCGCCGTTTGTGGATCCGGGCTCGCTTCCCTATAGTGGGGCGGTCGATTCTACGAGCAGGTTCGCATATATTACGAACGCTCGCTCTAACACTGTTTCCGCCTATACCATTGCCGCGAGTGGGGCGCTGAGGAAAGTGAAGGGGTCGCCGTTTAAGACGGGCAGCGTACCTTTTGCGATATCCGTGTGCCGCGTCTCGGCCGGCAAATGCATTCCACCGCCGTTGTGAAGGAGCACTTGAAGATGATCTCAGCTCGTATAGGAGCAACGCCGCGTCTTCTAAGCGGGATCGCGGCTTCATGTCTCGTTGCCGCCTGCAGTGGCAGCTGGACATCGGCCTCGTATCAACCTCTCGGCACGAGCGTCTCTTCGGCGGGGGTGCCCGACGCGCGGTGCCCAGGTGAGGAAGTCTTTGGCTACACCGGCCAAGCGCAGCAATTCACTGTGCCGAAGTGTGCAACAAGCGTCTACGTGCAAGCATATGGGGCGGCGGGCGCCTATGCCGCAAACGGCGGTGCGGTTAGCGCAACCATCCCGGTTACGCCGGGCGAGACGCTGATGGTTACCGTCGGTAGTCAAGGGTCCGTCGCAAAGGGCGGGGGTTTCAACGGCGGTGGCAGAGGCGCCAAAAACAAGACGTCGCAAGACGGCGCTAGTGGCGGCGGCGCGACTGACGTCCGCCGGGGTGGCAATCGTCTGGCGCAACGCGTCGTCGTGGCCGGCGGAGGCGGTTCCGGAAGCGGGGGCGGCTACGGCGGTGCCGGCGGGGCCGGCGGAGGCATCCCGGACGGTGGCGCCGGCATAGATCCGGGTTGCAATTCCGGTAATCCCACCAGCGGTGGCGGCGGTACGCAAACCTCGGGAGGCTCCGGAGGAAGCAAGAAAAACGGCGGTTCGTTAGGCAAAGGCGGCGGCGGCATGGGCAGCTGCGTGCGCGATCAGTCCGGTTACGTTCGCCACTGGAGCGCCGGCGGCGGCGGAGGCTATTATGGCGGAGGTGGCGGCGCGAATGGCGGCGACGGTGGTGGGGGCTCGGGTTACGCGGAGCCATCCGCGACTAACGTATCGTCGCAAAGCGGCGTGAATAGCGACAACGGATCGCCCATTATCTGTTGGGGATACAGCGGCGGAGAGTGCGGATCGGGGCATGAGTTCGCCTACGTCCTCAACTCTCTCGACGACAATGTCTCCGCCTATGCGATCGACGCGAACAACGGCGCACTGACGCCGGTGCCGGGGTCTCCGTTTGGGACGGGCTCCTATCCCGACGCGATCGCTATCGACCCTTCCGGCAAGTTCGCCTACGTGGCCAACGCTGCTACCGAGACCGTTTCTGGCTATACCGTCGACGCGAACAACGGCAGACTGACGCAGGTGGCAGGGTCGCCGTTTAAGACCGGCGTCGATCCCGTCGGCGTGGCAGTTACGAGTAAGTTCGCCTATGTGGTTAACCTTAGTTCTAACAATATTTACGGTTATTCTATCGATGCAAAAAGTGGCGCGTTAACGGCGCTGGCGGGATCCCCGTTCGTGGCGGGCACGCAGCCCGAAAGCGTGGTAATCGATCCTCTAGGCAAGTTCGTTTATGTGGCAAACTCTTACTCCGCCGACGTTTCCGGCTTTGCGATCGACGCGGCCAGTGGAGCGTTGAAGAACGTGAAGGGATCGCCATTTGGCGCGGGGAGCCTTCCCGACGCGGTCGTAGTCGATCCTACGGGCAAGTTTGCCTATGTGACCGACTACAACTCCAACAATGTTTTCGCCTACACGATTAACGCGGCCAGCGGTGAGTTGAAGAACGTGAAAGGATCGCCGTTTAGCACGGGGAGCTTTCCCGACGCGGTGGCAGTCGATCCTACCGGCAAGTTCGCCTATGCGGTCAACGAAGGCACGTACCCCAGCTACACTAGCACCGTTTCCGCTTACACGATCGGCGCCGGCGGCGTGTTGGAGAACGTGAAAGGATCGCCATTTGCCGCCGTTATCGGAGCCTCTAGCGTGGCAATCGATAATACGGGCACGTTCGCTTATGTGGTCAACGCCGGTACCAATAATGTTTCTGCCTATACTGTAAACGCGACAAGCGGCGCGTTAAAGCCGGTGAAGGGATCGCCGTTTGTTGCGGGCTACGATCCTCACGGCATCGCCACATGCCGCGTCAAGGCAGGTAGATGCATTCCGCCACCATTATAGCCGTCGGTGTCCGATGTTTAGGCGCCGATTTGGTACTCTTTGAGATCGCTTGCCACTTCAATAGGACCATCGTACGCACGTCGCACGATCGCTAGAGAATCTGTAAGATCGCTCTCGATGGGCGGCATAAGATGCGACAACAGCAGCCTTTTTGCAGCACTCTGCTGCGCGGTGTAACCAACTGCAGAAGGCTTGGCGTGGTCGACGCGAAATGCCACCGAAGGCATCATTCCGTGGGGGGCGGCAACAGCGTAGACGGACACGTCGAGATCTTCGAGTACTCGATCGACGGGAATGCTGTGGATCGCCAGTTCGGAGACATCACTCGGCGTCTCACGTACGGTGATCCCGAAGCCCTCGAGCGTGTTCATATAACGCCAGGCGCCGCGGGGTCCGAACAACAGGCGAACGGACTCACGACCCTGCCCTCTCCTCCAGAAAAACCCACCAGCAACAGCGGCTTCGCCGAAGCGAAGCCGCTGCGTAGCGAGGCTACCCCTAGAACTGCACCGCGACGCCAAACGGTGACACGAGGTTTACAAACGTGCTCTTAAGCGTGCAGGGTACGCGGAGCCGATACGACGTAACCGTGCCGTTGGTGATGTTCGGAACGTAAATCCACTTTTGCCTCGCAGAGGTCGCTGGGAAAGTCGGATCGTCGAGGCTGACGCCCGGATTCACGCAGACCGGCGTGGCCCCTCCTCCACGGGCGGACGCGCAGGTCCCTAGTGTAAACGCCTTGATCTGGCATCTCCAGAGCGCGTCATTCGGATAGTTCGTGTCTGCGCTCGTCGTCGTCCAAACGTAGCTGTTGGCGGTCGTTGTTCCTTGCTGGATTGCCGTGCCTTCTGTGGCCGCAGAATGAGGTAGGGCCCACACAATACCCGGGGGGCCGATTCCTGGCGGAAGTCCTGGGCTGAGCACCTGCGAAGTCACTGTGTCCCTGTTCGCATTGAAGATGCTGGCCGACAAGCCGTAATAGATGCTTGGGCCGCTCGGCGAGTCGTAGTTCGGGCTCGTGAACGACACGTTGCACGGGTTCAGTCCGAAGAGGTTTGCCTGAAACCCGACGATGTAGTACTTCGTTGAGGAGACGACCGTCTCGCTCGTCTGGAGGATGGTACCCGATGTCGAGGTTCCGAACGGTCCGTAGTGCACGATGCCGTATGGATTAGAGATGCCGGGACCGCACGCGCCCGTTCCGTTATAAGTGATGACGCCGGCCGGTGCCTGGTTCCAAGAACCCAGGGGCAACGTGTATGCCGTAATGGTGTTATTGCCGGCGTTCGACACCCACAAATATTGCGTGCAGATGCCGGTCGTGTTGCACGGCAGGTCGGTGCCGACCGAGACCGCGACCGGACCGTTGAGCTGTGACTTGGGACCGGTGAGAATCCCGTAGGGCAGGATCGCGGATCCAGTCGAGAATTCGTTGTAGACCATGACGCCGTTTAACGACGGATCGGCAACGTAGAGTGCGCCTGGTGGAAGCACAATATTCATCTTTGCCCGCGCCTGGATGGCGCGCGCCTGTGCAGCAGCGGAGCCAATCTTGAAGCTTCGGCCGTTGAACACGATCGTGCCGCCAGAGGCCTCGATGCGCCCCGTCTGTCCAATCGAACCGGCCGGAAGGCTCTGTGAGCTGGGCGAAGAGCCCGAGCATCCCGCGAGCAGTACGGCGCAAAAGACAAACGCCGACGCATAACAAGCTAAAGGTGCAACTCGCATCGTTTCTAACCTCTCTCTCCGAAGACCGTGTATCGCTTCGGAATGGATTTTGCGTGGGGTTCGGGCCCCTTATCGGCCTAAGATGCGCCTTCTTGCTGGGCTTGTCAAACCGATCGGCGGCTCCCCTCGCCGGTATGCAACTAGGCCCGCACGGCAGCCGTGCTCCTGAGGATGATATCTGTGACGGTGGCTTCCGGGAGATTCGCTCCTTCGCACTCCAGCAGCTCTCGCTCTTCGCGGCTCAGACCGGCTTCGAGC
>Ga0182024_10025091_pt1 | contig 10550 bp, 8 predicted proteins | sample P32metaG_FD_120480 | JGI IMG/M metagenome (GOLD analysis project Ga0182024, IMG submission 120480) | Permafrost microbial communities from Stordalen Mire, Sweden - P3-2 metaG (Illumina Assembly) | ecosystem: Environmental > Terrestrial > Soil > Wetlands > Permafrost | place: Sweden: Stordalen...
CGTCGCCCCTCGACCTCGACAAGGCAGAGCCGGCAGGAACCGAACGCCTCCAGGTTGTCGCTGGCGCAAAGTTTTGGCACCTCGACGCCGGCCTGGGCCGCTGCGCGCATGACCGATGTGCCGGCCGGAACAGTGACCGGCTTGCCGTCGATCTCAAGCGTTACGAGTGTCTCGGAAATCCGCTTTGGCGTCCCGTAATCGGCTTCTCGAATCAGCGCCATGATTGGGTCTCCTGGGTCTGGTTGGGCCTGTATGCCGACGGGGGAGGCGCCGGTTTGTCGAAATCCTCCGGAAAGTGTCGGATTGCGCTCTGCACGGGGAATGGAATTAGTCCGCCGAGAGCGCAGAGCGAACCGTCGGTCAACACTTCGCACAAATCACCGAGCAGCTCGAGATTTTTCACCCGATCCTGGTTGGCGACGATCTTGTCAATCACCTCGACGCCGCGCGTCGAGCCGACACGGCAGGGCGTGCACTTGCCGCAGCTTTCAACCGCGCAGAACTCCATCGCGAAGCGCGCTTGGTGCGCCAGATCCACGGTGTCGTCAAACACCACGATTCCGCCGTGCCCCAGCATTCCCTTGCGCTCCGCGAAAGCTTCATAGTCAAGCGGCGTATCAAGCAGAGACTCAGGAAAATAGGCGCCCAGCGGCCCGCCTGCCTGAACTGCCCGCAGCGGACGCCCGGAAGCGGTGCCGCCGCCGAAATCGTAAATCGCCTCCCGCAACGTGAGGCCGAACGCCTTTTCGACCAGTCCTCCGTACTTGATGTTTCCCGCAAGTTGAATCGTCAGCGTGCCGCGGGATTTGCCCATCCCGAAATCGCGGTAATAGTGTGCGCCCTTGTCGAGGATGATCGGCACGGTCGCAAGCGAGATCACGTTGTTGACCACGGTAGGCTGTCCGAACAAACCCTTGATGGCAGGAAGCGGAGGTTTGAAGCGGATCTGGCCGCGCTTGCCTTCGAGACTCTCCAACAGAGACGTTTCCTCGCCGCAAATGTAGGCGCCTGCGCCCATCCGCGGCTCGAGATCGAATCTTTTTCCGCTACCCGCGACATTCTCTCCCAGGTAACCCTTGTCGTAGGCGATGGCGATTGCACGCTGAAGCTGCCGAAAGGCGTGGGGATATTCGGAGCGGAGGTATATGTAACCGCTCGTCGCGCCGACGGCGAATCCGGCAATCGTCATGCCCTCGATGAGTACGAACGGATCGCCTTCCATGATCATGCGATCAGCGTAGGTGCCGCTGTCGCCTTCATCGGCGTTGCAAACGATGTATTTTTGGTCGGCCGCGGTGTTCAGGACCGTGCGCCATTTGATTCCGGTCGGGAAGCCAGCGCCCCCGCGCCCGCGGAGCCCCGAGTTGGTCACTTCTTCAACGATCGCCTGCGGCGTGAGGGTCAGCGCGCGCTCAAGTCCCCGATAGCCGCCGTGGCCCACGTAATCGGAAAGTGAAAGGGGATCGGTGATGCCGCAGCGCGCAAATGTCAGGCGCTCCTGCTTCTTGAGGTAGGGAATCTCTTCGGTAACTCCGAGGTGAAGGCGATGCGGTTTGGCATCGAGGAAACCGGCATCAAACAGCCCCGGCACCTGTTCCGCCGTCACGGGGCCGTAGGCGATCCGGCCGCGAGACGTTTCGATCTCGACGAGCGGTTCGAGCCAGAACATACCGCGCGAGCCATTGCGGACCACCGATGCATCCAGACGTCTGTATGCAATTTGTTCGGCCATCGCTTTGGCAACGGCTTCGGCGCCGACTGAAAGCGCCGCCGCGTCGCCAGGCACGTAGATTTTCGAGCTCATGAGTGCCTCTTGGCGTCGTCAATTAGGAAATCGGCGACATCGGAAGACACCCGGCCATAGAGCTTCCCATCGAGCATGACCGCAGGAGACAGGGCGCAATTCCCTAGGCAGTACACCGCTTCCACTGTGAAACTTCGATCCTCGGTAGTCGCGCCCAGTTTGACTCCCAGGCGATTTTCGACGTGCCGGATCATTTTCTCGCAGCCCATTGATTGACAAGCCTCGGCGCGGCACAATTTCAGGACATGTCGACCGGCGGGATCGTGCCGAAAATCGTGGTAGAAGCTGACAACGCCGTGCACCTCAGCGTGGGATAAATTCAGGGCGCTGGCGACAAGCGGAATCGCAGCCTTGTCAACGTATCCGAATTCATCCTGCAAAGCGTGGAGGATGGGCAGCAGTGCGCCGGGGAGGCGCTCCAATTCCTGAATGCGCGCTAAACCACGATCCGCGTCCCAGCCTTGGCTAGTGCTCATGCGAACTTGCCTCTAACTCCGTACCAGTCACGGACATATAAGCCGTGCGAACTTCGAGCGCCCAGGAATCAACGCCAATTCTAGCACAGCAGGGTAAGGCTCATTGGGATTTTGTCGTGCCTGCGAATAATACCCGGCGGAGGCATATTCGGCAGACTACGGGTAACCTTCTTCGGTCCGATTGAGATTTTAGAGTGGACACACTGGCCCGTTGTAGCTCAAATTAAGGAAGCAGGCGAGGCGTTGGACGCTTCTGGGGAGAGAAAGATGAAGCAGAGTACATTTCTATTTGTGGCAATACTTTTTCTTGCGGCTAGTGCCGGAGCACAGGCCAGCTTAGACAATTCTCTACCGCTTGCACCTGCTCCTTCTCAAGTTGGGGCCGCTGTCGGTCCCAGTGCGCCGTCGCTGTTCGCAATGGATGCCGCGCCGCTCCCGGCTGCGGCGAACAGCGGACTCGGTGCGTCTGCTTCCAGCGCGCTCGGTTCGAATTCAACCGATCAGCAGCAACCGAGCGTTTACGGTGTTTTTCAGAACTTCAACTGGCAGGCAACCGCCGGATACACTTTCTTCCGTTTCTACATTCTGCCTCACGTGACCAGCAACATGAACGGGATCAATCTGGGCATGGTGTATTACCCCGGAGGAAAATGGTACGCGGCGGACGGTGAGTTCGTGGGCGCGTGGGGATCTGTAGGTGGGGTGTCCACAAAGTACGTCCAGGCGATGGGCGGAGGGCGGGCTCGCTGGGCGGCCCCGCGCGGGATCGAGGTTTGGGGTCACGGTATGGTCGGCGGATCGCACTTTTTGCCGCAGACAGCGTTCGGCAGCCAGACTTCGTTTGCCTACGAAATCGGCGGTGGAGTCGACCTCAACCTGCATCAACGGCGGATCGCATACCGCGTGAGCGCGAACATGGTCGGCACACACTATTTCGGAACGTATCAATACAGTCCTAATATTTCCGCCGGCGTCGTCGTCAAATTCTAACCAGCAACGAGAGCCTCATTCCTGGGTTCGTTCCCGGCCGAAACACCGATTGTGCGCGCGACCGCTAGTTGGCCATCCTTGGTGGCCTACGCAACCGGCCCAGGAGCGCACGAGCTTCGGGGAGTCCCATGGCCCAAGTTCCAACGAGATAGATAATTCCATACGAGCCCAAGACAAGTAGCGCGAAACGAATCGGCCCGTGACTTCCGCCGAAGCGGTGAATCGCCCAGCCGGCAGCTGCCGCTACAAGAGCCGTTCCCCAGAGCTTTGCAAGGTACCCGGCAGGAAGCCCGGTGGGGCCGATTCGGCGATTCAGGGTTCGCCGCAAAAGGTGGAGCTCGACCCAGGAAGCGATCCCGGCGGAGATGGTCAGACCGGCAACGCCCCATCGAGGTTCAATCCCAAGCAGACGCGGCAGCGGGAGAGCGCACAGGTAGCCGAGAACAGTCGTCAAGACGACGCGCACGATGGCAAACCGCAAGGGCGTGCGCGTATCGCGCAAGGCGTAGTAGGTTGATGAATAGAGCCGGCCGAGCGTGGATGCCAGCAGGCCGACCGTAGCTCCTGCGAGAATGCCCCAAACATACGTTACGTCATTCTGCGTGAACCGGCCTGTTCGATAGATCGCTCCGACAATCACATCACCCAGGATCAGGAACGCAGCCACAGAGGGCACCACAAAAAACGCAATTTGGCGCAGCCCTGAATTGAGACGCTTGCACAAAACATCGGCGATCTCGGTGTCGCTGCCAATTGTTCCTGACATTTGCGGCAGTTCGGCGGCCGAAACCGACATACCGAAAAGGCTGACGGGGAGCAGGTAGAGCGCCTGCGCATTAGCTAGCGCGGACACTGCACCGGTCGGAAGCCAGCTTGCAAGGAACGTATCGACGTAAGCGCTAATTTGCACAACGCCGCGGCTGATGAAAACCGGAAAGAAATTGCGGATCACCGTCCTGACGTGGTCGGTGCGAGATTGCAACGAAAGACGAAGGCCGCCCAGAAGCCGCAAGACGACGGGTAACTGGATTCCCAGCTGCAGTGCGCAGCCCACCACGGAACCCCATGCGAGAATCACCGCAAGCGGATGCTCGGCGTGACGGCTCCCCCAGCCCCACATCGTTGCGACCATCGCCGCGTTCCAGATCACCGGTGCCGTGTAGGACAGGAAAAAACGCCCGTGGCTATTGAGAATCCCGAGGCACCACGCGGAAAGAACAAGCAATCCGACGCCCGGGAAAAGTATGCGCACGATTCGAATCGCAAGGGCGCGGGTCTCGCCGTGAAATCCGGGTGCGATTGCGTCGATCAGGTAGGGCGTCGCGAAAACTCCGATCAGCACGAGAATGGAAGTCGTCAGCGCCAGCAAACTTGCGATCGCGCCCGCCGTGCGCCGGGCTTCCTCATCGTCCTTGCGCGCTAGCAAGTTGGCGTACACGGGAATGAACGATGCCGAGAGCACCCCTTCACCGAAGAGATTCTGCAGGATATTGGGAATGCGGAGTGCGGCCTTAAACGCATCGGCGGCGTCGGACAGGCCGAAATAGTGCGCGAACACGCGGTCGCGGACAAGACCCGCGACGCGGCTTAGGAAAATCCCGGCGGCGACGAGGTAGGCATAGCGTTTTGAGTCGCGCGTCTTGGCGTTGCTTGCGTCGGAGTTTGTCACGAGCGGGATGACGCCGGACCGCACTTATGTTGGGGCCAATTCATGGCAATCGGTTCACGGGCGAGGATAGCATGGGAAACTGGGGCCAAAACGACTGCCCTGGCTCTAGCGTGTCCATGCGGAAACGCCGGTGGCGGGGACGTAATCGCCCGGATATTCGATCGCATCTGGCGTCACGGCCGTCAGTTTCGACAGTGACGCCGGCACGCAGACGACCGATCGTCACCGTTCCAGCGATGGTCTGGGAGGCCAGAAGCACGAGCGTTGCACCAGGATATCGGTCGCAGCATCGAAGCCCTCCAAGGGAACTGGAAAAGGGAGCGATGCTTAGCAAGCGACCAGGCGTGAATTCGCAGAAGTACGCAAAAGGGGCCAGCGACGTACGCCCCGCGAGAACCGATAACGGGTGCACTTTCAGGTACTTGCCGCAAAGGAAGTCCTGGAGAGCCGCTTGGGATGGGCAAAGTGCGCCTGGCTTCGCATTTCTGGAACCCAATGCCGAGTCTGTGCATCCAAATGAGAGGACGTCTGTGCATATCTATGCCAGTTGAATCTGCGCGGCGTCCAGCCAGAGGGGTTTGGCGCCTATGCTCAATTCTCTCTGGACAACCCTTGCCCTCGCTGGAGCCAAGAAAAAAATGCGCATTCGTGCAACAAGATCGCTCGCAGCGCTCGCAGCCCTTCTTCTGGTATCACCTGTTTTTGCCGCCAAGAACGCCTCCGGCACCAATTCAACCACCTTCTCGGTGCGTGCAGTCACCACCGTTGGACAAACTCAGTTGAACCCCGGCGAGTATACGTTGCAGGCTGTCGACGGCCAGAATGAGCTCGACATCCTACAACGCGGCAAACTGATCGGAAAAGCCGCCTGCCACTGAATTCAACTTTCGGCGAAGCCTCAGGCATCGGAAGTATTGTCGGACCAGGGTAAGGTGACGCAGGTGAATTTCAAAGGCGACGTGCAGGCCGTCCAAATCGACTAGGCGCACGTGGGCCGAAAAAGGCGGGCTGTGGCACGCCTTTTTCGGCTGAGAATGCAGTTCGATTCAGGCGCTACTCGAGATACGTCGCAAGCCAGCCGAGGAATGTGCTGTACCAAAGCCCGCTGTTCTGCGGCTTCAAGATCCAGTGGCCTTCGTCGGGGAAAACCATCAGCTTCGATGGAACGCCTTCCCGTTGAAGCGCCGTGAAGAATTCGAGGCTCTGCGTATAGGGCACGCGGAAGTCGAGCTCGCCGGCGATCACAAGCGTCGGTGTCTTGTACTTTCCGAGCGCACTTGCGAATTCGCTCGCCGACCATCTCTTGTAAAGCTCTGGATTTGACCAAGGCGCTCCGCCCATCTCCCACTCAGGGAACCACACCTCCTCGGTGCCTCCGTACATGCTGAATTGATCCCAGGGTCCGGCGTGGCTGATGAGGCATTTGAACCGACCCGTGTGCGTGGCAATCCAGTCGACCATGTATCCGCCGTAAGAACCGCCTGCGGCAGCCATACGGGACCCATCGATGAACGGATACTTCGCGATCGCCGCGTCTACGCCTTTCATCAAGTCTTCATAGACTTTGCCGCCCCAATCCCGGCTGATCTGTTCGGTGAATTTGTAGCCGTACCCAAACGATCCGCGAGGATTAATCATGAGCACGACATACCCTGCCGCCGCCATGACCTCCGGGTTCCAGCGATAGCCCCAATCGTCATCCCATTCGCCCTGCGGCCCACCGTGAATCAGGAGCAGCAGGGGATATTTCTTTGATGGATCGAATTGAGGTGGGCGAAGCAGCAGACCTTCGACCTGTGTTTTTTCCGCGCCCTCGAACCAGAGGAGTTCCGCACGCGGAAGGTCGAGTTGTGAGAGCAGCGCGCCGTTCTGGTGAGTCAGCTGGCGGACGCCTGTTCCGTCGGAATTCGCGGTGAAGATTTCGGCGGGCATCGCGATGTTGGTGCGCGTGAACGCGAGCGTGTGGCCGTCGCGGCTGATATCGAAGTCGGCGTTGAAACTATCGCCCAGGACGATTGCGGGCGAACTCCCGGCGCTTGCGGCGATGGAGTAGATCGGCATCTGGGCTTTGTCTTCCGATTGGAAATAGATCGTCTTGCTGTCGGCCGACCATGCCGCTGAATTTACATTGCGGTCGAAACTCTCCGTCAGGTTCCTGGCTTTGCCGCTCTCGCGATCGTACAGCATCAGCCGCCAGCGATCGCTTTCGTATCCGGCCTGCAACTGAGCCCGGTAAGCGATCCATCTTCCGTCGGGCGAATAGGCTGGACCCCAGTCGTCTCCGGGATTGGATGTGATGCGCTTGGGTTGCGCACTCCCGTCGACGGGAACCGTGAAAAGATCGCCGTTGGTGCTTAGGGCTTCATCTTTGTCGGTGTTTGCAGTGAAACAGAGCTCCAAGCTGTCGGGCGAAAAGCCGATTGCTTCTGCGCCATCCAGGCTGAACGGAGGCACGTCGAAGTCCGCACCGGGTGTGAGGTCGTGCGGCGCCCCGCCGCCGGCTGCCACGACGAATAGGTGGCTGCGCTTGCCATCCGACCACGAGTTCCAGTGCCGGAACAGAAGCTTCTCGTACACGTGAGCCTTTACCTTGCTCTTATCTTTCGCGGCGTCCCGAGCAGCGTTGCAGGCTTCGTCTTTGCAATCGGGATAAACGCTCGACGTGAACGAGATCCATTTTCCGTCGGGTGACCATAGTTCATTATCCGCCCCGCCGGAAAGGGACGTGACCTTGGCTGGTGTGCCCCCGTCCGCCGCGACTGTATAGACCTGCGGCGTACCATCGCGGGACGACAGAAACGAGAGACTCTTGCCGTCCGGCGCCCAGCGCGCTCGCTCGTCGCTGCCGCCCAGAGTCAATTGACGGGCCTTGCCATCCGACACAGCTACGATCCATACGTTCTTGACGAGGTGGTTGGCCTCGAGGTCCGGGGTCGCGACTCCGTAGGCGACCCATTTGCCGTTCGGCGAAATTTGCGGGTCGCTAAGGCGGTGCATCGAAATCAGATCGTTGAACGTGACCGCGCGCTTTTGTTGCGCTTGCGCGCCACAACCAGGCGCAGTCACCGACGCGCCGATCACGGCCACCAGTAAGAATCCACTTAGGACGGTGAGCCGTGCGACGTTTTTGCGCGTGATCCAAGTCATGCTGCCTCCCTGCGAGTTGAGAGAACACGGGGCCGTAGAGCGATGTGCCTCAAGGCGCCAGGGGGCGAAGAATCTCGTCCAGGACGTCCGGGCGGTTCGGCACGCGTTGCAAATGGGAATATTTCATCCCGTCGTGGTAATCGATTGAATGAGTTTCCGCCTCGGCGCTGTTTGTGACGGTCAACTGCACCGGTGAAGTGGCGGACGCGGCAACGGCGTCCTTCAAGGCTGCTGGCGAAAACGGTTTGCCGCCGACCTGAGTGATTTTCATCCCTGGTCCCAGGCCCGCGCGGTATGAAGGTCCGTCGTACAAGACTTCGTCAATGACTCCTTCATCCGACGCAGTCAGCCCGATCGAGTTCATCAGAGTCACTTTTTTTCTGATCGCGTCACGGATGGTCTCGATCTCGTTGGGCTGATCACTGTAGGTAAGTTGCCACCCACTGTTTTGCAGCGCCTCTTGGGGAGTCTTGGGCGCGATGGAATCGAGTCGAGTGCGCAGGAACGTCGCCCAATCATATGGCGCCACCCCGTTGAGGCCGGCTACAACGTCCTCAAACGTATAAGGCTTCAGAGCGGGCTCGCCTCCCGGTCCGCCATAAAATGACAGACAGAAGTCGTTCATGGATTTCTTGTCTTTCGTCAACCGACGCACCGTCGTGTCCACATCGAGCCACAGAAACTCCCCTTCATCGTAAAAGTCCACTTCGCGTCGCCAGTTCGTCCAGTCGTCATCGGCGTCGTAGAGGACAACCGCGGAATCAGCGGTGTCCTGGAGCGGGCGCCAGTTGCGTCCCGGCTCGTGATCGTAGAAGGCCGCCAGACGGGCGATCGCCTCATGCTCTTGCTCCTGATTCAATAGACCGCTGCGCGCGGACAGCACGTCGCCCCAATACTCGGTCAGCCCTTCGTAGACCCAAAGGAGATCGTCTCTCATCGGCTGGTGGTAATCGGTCGTCGCGAGATCGGCCGGGCGCCGGTACTTGCCGTTCCAGGAATGGACAAATTCGTGCGGAAGCAAATCGGCGGTCGCCGTGCGGTACGCCTGGTCAATCACGCTTTTCTCATAGATGCGGTCGTCGCTTGATTCGTGATGTTCAAGGCCGAAGTGCGCTACGTCGTCGCTCAGCGTAAGCAGGAAATGGTAGTCGCGATAGTGACGAGCGCCGAACAGCGCGCCCGTTTCGGCGATCAGCTGGCGGTAGTGCGCCTCGGTTTCCGGCGGCATCTCAAGCGCGGCAGCGCTGTCTGCCGCGATATCAATTTCGTGCGTCGGACTTTGGCCCGGCGTGAGCTGAATCACCCGGAAGTATCGCCCGGTCAGCACAGGTGAATCAACGAGGGTACTGAGCGGAACGGGCGCGAAGTTGATCGTGTCGCCGTCCTGCTTGGCGCCGGGCAGCGCCGTTCCGAATTTCCATCCGGCAGGCAGCTTCAGGCTCGGGAGGTAGGTGAGATCTTTGGAGGCGTAACCCTGCGGATAGAGCACCGCCTGATTCCAGCTCAAGTTGTTGAGATTGCCAGTCGAAGAGGCGCCGGAGGAGTAGCCGGCCCCGACACCTGAAATCAGAAAATCAAAGCTCACATCAAGCGTTGTGACACCCGGCGGTATCTCGAGATGAAATTCAAACATATCGAGCAGGTCGCGCCGCCAGGGAATTGCTTTGCGACCGGCCATGAATTTCAGGCCGGCGATGTTGTTGATCGGACCGTCCGGCATGTGCTCACCCGGAATCCATTGGGGGTAATAGAGCACGAGCGGTCCTGGCTGCACAGGAATCGTGAGGTGCGTATGCAGAATTCTCTGCGGAGCGCGTGTTTCGTCAACCTCCACGCGAATGACGCCGGGCCGCGTCGACGCAAAGAGCGCCGCACCCGGGACGACTGAGAATGCTGCCAGAAACACGCACCACACGGCGCGCTTGCACACAAATTCTGTCATCCTTCCCCCTTGGCTGATCTCTTTGAAACAGGTGTCGGTTGCAGAAAGTCTCCAACGTTTGTTCTTGAGTGACTTAGCTGGATTTTGGATGTATTCACCAAGCTCTATCCTATTTCACCGGAGGCCAAACGCAAAGCGTGGAGCCCGGGCTTTTGAGCCGGGCCCCCTTGTTGGCTGCTTGCGCAACCTGCCATGGCGTCTGGTACTACCCGTCTGCCTCGACTGTAGTAAGTTTCGAATGATGCCTATAGACGATAGGAATCGGGTTGCGGAGCTCCCGTTCGAGGCTCGAGCCAGCCTCGAATTGGCGGAGCTTCGGCAAATGAATTCCAGGCTCACCGCGCTATTGAACGCCTCGAAGTTGAACTGCATCGTTGCCACAAATCCGGATGGCTTGATTACGCTTTTCAGTGCCGGCGCGGAACGGATGCTGGGCTTTACCGCCGAGGAAATGGTCGGCAAGCAAAGTCCGGCGATTTTTCACGTGGCATCGGAAATTGAACTCCGCGGCCGGATCTTGAG
>Ga0182024_10025092_pt1 | contig 10550 bp, 6 predicted proteins | sample P32metaG_FD_120480 | JGI IMG/M metagenome (GOLD analysis project Ga0182024, IMG submission 120480) | Permafrost microbial communities from Stordalen Mire, Sweden - P3-2 metaG (Illumina Assembly) | ecosystem: Environmental > Terrestrial > Soil > Wetlands > Permafrost | place: Sweden: Stordalen...
CGAGATCATCGAGATTCAGCACCTCGGGCTGTGCAAGCTGCGGACGATGACCGAGCACAACGACAACCCGCGCCAGGCGATGCGGCCGTTCGACCGCTCGCGCGACGGGTTTGTGCTGGGCGAGGGCTCGGCGTTCGTGGTGATCGAGGAGATGTCCCACGCGATGGCGCGGGGAGCGAAGATTTACGCGGAGATCATGGGCCACGGGCGGACCGCGGAAGCCCATCACCCGACGGACCCGCACCCGGACGGGATCGGGTACAAATCGGCGCTGAGGCGGGCGTTCCGCAACGCGCGGATGCACCCCGAGGAGATCGATTACATCAACGCGCACGGATCGGCCACGCCGAAGAACGACCCGATCGAGACGAGCGCGATCAAGGAGGTATTCGGCTCCCACGCGCGGCGGCTGGCCGTGAGCGGGACCAAGGCCATGACGGGGCACATGATGGGGGCGTCCGGGGCGGTGGAATCGGTCATCACAATCCTCGCGGTGAAAAACCAGGAGATGCCGCCGACGATCAACCTGACCGATCCGGACGAGGGCTGCGACCTGGACTACGTGAAGCAGGCGCGGCCCTACCCGATCCGCGCGGCCATTAATTTAAACGCGGGATTTGGCGGTCGTTATGCATGCCTGATCTTCAAGCCCTTTGATCCCGCGTAATGGAATTTTTCGTCATCTCAGCGCTGGCGGCCGCCGTATTCAATGCCGGCCTGGCGATCCTGGTGGTGAGACGGGATTTCAAGTCCATGCTGCACCGCGCGTACATCCGGTGGGCGATATCGTTGACGATCTGGAACGCCGCCGCGCCAATCCTTGCGCAGCAGACGACGCTCGAGGGCGGATTCTTCTGGGTAAAGGTGCTGCAACTGGGGGTGATCTTCATCCCGATATCCATGCTGGACGTCTGCCTGCAACTGACCAATTCCCCGCGCGGGAAGGGGATCATGTGGCTGTACATCGCGCATTGCGCGATTGCATGTTCGCTGTGGGGGAATCTCTTCGTGGCGAATATCAAGATGACCCCGTTCGGGTACTGGACGGTGGGGGGGCCGGCCTTCCACGTCTTCATGACGCTCTACATCATCGAGACGGCATGGCTGATGGCGGCGCTGTACAGGAAGAGGACAACAGCGCCGGCGGCGCAGCGCGCGGGCCTGACGGCGCTGGTGGTGGGCGTGTACGTGCTATGGGCGTGCGGCACCAACGATCTGCTCTCGATCATGGGGATGAAGGTTTACCCGATCATCCACCTGCCGTTTGTGCCGCTGGGGAACCTGGCGGCGAATTTCTACGCCGTCTTCGTGGCCTACAGCGTCCTCCAGCACGAGCTGCTGGATATCCATATCACGATGAGCAAGGCCGCGGCTCGGCTGGTGCGGCTGAGCTTTGTCTTCGTCATCGCGCTGGTGCTGCTGCTGGCGGTGTGGATGGTGGCGCCGCATGCGCTGACGGCGATTTCCTTCGTGATCTCGCTCGCGGTGGTGCTGGTGACGACCAGCATGGCATCGATCCTCTTTCCCAGGCTCTTCGGCAGCGGGGCGGACCTGATCGAGCGGCGGATCCTGGGAGACCGGTTCGAGTACCACGACCGGATCCGCGCGTTCATCGCCTCGGTGCAGGAATCCGGCGACGCGGAGCAATTGCTCGAGGGGCTGGATGATTTGCTGACGAAGGTCGTGCGCGTCTCCGGGTACCAACTGGTAATGATCGAGGACAGCAGCCGGAAGTTTACCGTGCTCCAGGAATACCCCGAGCAGGCGGCGCCGTACGTGCCCGTGCTCGGCCCAGACTCGCCGCTCCTGATTTACTTCCGCCTCAGCGGCGCGGAGCAGCTTGCGCTCAACCTCCCCTCGGAGGAACGCTTCTCCGCGCAGGAAGCGGAGGCGCGGACCTGCCTCGCGGAGACGGGAGCGGAGTTCTGCTTTCCATTCATGGTCTCGACGGAGCCCTTCGGCATCCTGTTCCTCAAGGAGCGGGCGGAAGGCAAACGCTACACCGCGACGGATATCAACCTGCTGGGGATGCTCGCGAAGAACCTGAGCCTGGCGCTGAACCAGATTCGTCTCAAAAACCAGATTTTGCAGGCGCAAGAATCGGAACTCCTCGGCAGGATGTCGCGCGGCATGGCGCACGATATGAACAACCTTGTGACTCCGGTCCAGACCCTCATGCAATTGATCGCCGAAGGAATCCCCGTCGAGAGCCTGCGCGATGAATTGCTCCCGCTGGCCATGCGGAGCATCGACACGCTGCGCGAGTACATCCGCGAGGCGCTTTTCTTCTCCGAAAACGCGCGGGCGGACTTCAAGCTGGGCCGCCTGGACATGATCCTCGCGGAAGCGGTGCAGATCGTGGCGCCGCGGTGTGAGGCAAAGGGGATCAAGATCGACCTTCAAGCCGCCATGGAGGCGCCGGTGGAGATGGACAAGTCGCTGATCAAACGCACCATCTCGAACGTGCTCGGCAACGCCATCGACGCCTCGGCGAGCGGGACGGAAATCCGCGTGGAACTCACGACGCTCGAGAAAACCGAGCCGGATCGCGATTGGTACCGCGTCCGGATCATCGACCAGGGAGAAGGAATCCCGGCGGACAATCTCCAGCGGATATTCACGCCCTATTTCACGACGAAAAATCGCGGCGACCAGCAGCGTGGCTTCGGGCTCGGCCTTTCGATCTGCCGGAAGGTGGTGCAGATTCACGGCGGATCGCTCAAGCTCACCAGTGTGCCGAAGAAGGGGACGACCGTTTTCATTGACCTGCCGGATCATCAACTCAGGACGCCCGCGCCCCTGCTGGAGACCGTGTCATGAGGACGCTCCTGATCTTGAGCAAGCTCCGGGCCTTCCCGGCCGCCATCGAGGCCGCGGCGGATTTCTCGAAGTATCAACTGATCGTCAAGGAAGACCTGCGGGCCGCGGAGTCGCTGCTCTCGCGCGGCGCCATCGACGCGATCCTTCTGGACCTGGAACTGACCGACGTGCATGCGATCCGCCTCATCGAGCAGGTGCGCCAGGCGGCGCTGGACACGCCGCTGGTGGTGGTGACGACGGGCAAGCAGTGGGAATGGGAGGAGGATGCGTTTCTGCTCGGAGTCTCCCACGTGATCACGAAACCGGTGCGCGCAAAGCTGCTCAATCATCTGCTGGACCGGATTTTCCAGGAGGCGCCGCCGACGCCGCGCCCGGACATCGCGGTGGGCTCGCCGGCGGGCGCGGGCCGTTCGCCCGCATGGGGCAGCGGCCATTTCAATGCGCTCGAGGCGCTGCGGAATTTCTCGGGCGTCCTCACGCACTCGCTCGAGCCGCAGGCGCTTTTGCGGGAGTTCCTCCTGCTGCTGCGGGAGGTGATCGGGGTAAACCGCGCGGTGATCTTCCTGCGCAATCCCTCGAGCATCTTCGGCACCCAGGCGTCCGAACACGAGGACCGCTGGCTGCGCTCCGCCTGCGCGATAGGGCTCGAGCAATCCTTCCTCGAGCACTTCGCGCTCAACTTGAAGACCGGCATTGGAGCCTTTCTCAGGAAGCATGGCAGAATCCTCAAGAACACCGGGGCCGACGTGCAGGGCAACCGGGAGATGGCGCGGGAATTTGAAATGGTCGGGTGCACGGTGGCGATCCCCATCCTGGACCGCGAGACGCTGCTGGGCGTCGCCGTGCTCGACGAGCGCCTGACAGGCGACCCATACGAGAATGAGGAACTCTCGCTGCTCTTCCACATGCTCGAGGAGGTCGGCCTCGCGATCCGCAATTCCTGGCTCCACGACCAATTGCAGACGAGCCACTCGATGCTCACGGACATCCTCGCAAATCTCGGGACCGCGTGCGTGGTCATCGGCAACTCGCTGGCCGTGCTGCACTCCAACGCCTCCGCGCGGCGCATCCTGCTCGCGGAGACCCCGGACAAGGCGCAACTGGAATTCTCCGACCTGCCGCAGGAGCTGGGGAGCAAGGTCTTCACGGTAATGAAGACCAACATCTCCGTGCCCTCCTTCAAGTACCAGTTCCCGACGCTGCCGGAGCAGAATTACCTGGTGGCGATCTCCCCCTTCCAGACCCATAAGGCCGCGAGCGCGGATGCGGCGTTGCTGATTATTGAAAACATCACCTCCATCGAGCGGGCGAAAAAGCTCGAGGTCGAGGCATCCAACCTGCGGCTCATCACTACGATGGCCGAGCACCTGGCCCATGAGATCGGCAATTCCGTGGTGCCGCTCTCGACCCACCAGCAATTGCTCGACTCCGGGATGAATGACGCGGAGTTCCGCGTCTCACTCTCCGAGGCCCTCGGGGCGGGCGTGAAACGGATCACGCGGCTCGCCAACCAGATGATGTTCCTCGCGCGCGGGAAGACCGATTTCGGAGACCAAATCCGCGTGTCCGAGTTGATCGACGAAGCCTTCCGCGAGGCGTATTTGTATCACAATGGGAAGGCGCCGGATTTTGGAATCTCCGAAGGCATGGAGAAGCTGACCATCGCCGGCGATCACAAGGCGTTGCGGCATGCCTTCTCCGAGGTGCTGCTCAATGCGCTGCAAGCAACGCAGGGGGAGAGTAAAAAAATCGCCGTCAGCGTGAGCAGCGTCGGGGCAAACGGACACCGCGGCGTCAATGTCGAGATCCGCGACGGCGGCGGCGGTTTCTCGGCCGAGGCGGCGAAGCGGGGTTCCGAGCCGTTTTTCTCGACGCGCAACGTGGGGCTTGGCCTTGGGCTGACCGTGACGCGGAAAATTATCGAGGATCACAGCGGCCGCGTGGAGATCGCGAACCCCACCGCCAAGGGGTCCGGGGTCGTCCGGATCATGCTGCCGCTCAGCGACCAGAATTGACGAAGCGGTCCCGGAAGGGAAAGCCGGTTACCCCCCGGAGGGGTCTCACGCCAGCGTAAATACCAGCATCCGCTGATCCCTTGGGCACCATTTCCCAATCAGCTCCGTCTTCAGCCCCGCCACTCCCGCGAGAAACGTAATCTCCTCAATCGAATAGTGAAACGGGTCCCGGTCATAGTAGGTCACCGCCTTTGTCACCTCGTGCGTGATCGGCTCCAGGTGCCCCGATTCCGGCGCCTGGAAAAACGTGGAAAAAAACTGCCCCTTCGGCGCCATCACCTTCCGCGCCTCGATCAGGCACCGTACAATGTGATTCCCGAAGAGGTGGGTAAACAAGGACGCCGCGAGGATATAATCAAACCGCATCTCAAACCGGCTCATCTCAAACGCGTCATTCACCATCAGGTTCGCATTTTTGCCGGTTAGCCCCGCCTGCTCGATCTCCCACCGTCCGGCATCGATGAGCGACGCATTGATATCCATCCCGCAGTAATTCCCCGCATCCATGTAACGCAGAAAGTGGATTCCAGCACGCAGCGCCCCGCACCCGATATCGCAAAGCCTCTGTTCCGGCGTCAGCCCCCGCGCCTTGAGAAATTCGAATTGCGCCTGCCCCACCTCCTCCCAGAGCGCCCCCACAAAGTGCCGGTGCTCCCCCTTCTCGATCTGTTCCTTCGTCAACTCCTTGTGATACGCGTTCACATTCTTCATCGCCGCGCTGATCCGCTTCGGCGCCGCCGCCGCGTCCGGCTTCTTCCCATTCGACGTGGACGCTTTCCTGGTTTTCTTGCTCTTGAACCACATCCGCTTTAGCGAATGCCAAAGCCACCCCCCTCGCAAGGTTTAAATCTGCTCCGCCACCCGCTCTCCCATCCATTCCGCCCCGTCCGCCGCCGGCGGGCCGCCCGCCTTCCGCAGCACCACCACCTCGTCCCCGCTCCCGATCACCGCCTCCATCTCGAGCGGAAATCCAAACTCCCGCCGCATCCCCAGGAACATCTCCACGATCTCCGCCTGCGTCCACACGTGGAAATGGATATTCGTCTGCTCCGCCACGCATTTCTCCACGTACTCCCGGATCGCCTCGTCCCCCCCGGCCACCTCCCGCACCCGCCGCGCCCAATCCTCGTAGTGCTCCCGGTCCGACCACTCCGGCCCCCTGAGGTAATCCTCACGGATGTGCGCGAACGGCGTCACCTCCCTCTTGAGGTCGAACGTGAACCGCTTGTCCGGGATCGCCATGAAAACGATTCCCCCCGGCTTCGTCACCCGCAGAAAATTCTTCACCGTCGCAATCGGGTTGCGCGTGTGTTCCAGCATGTGATTCGCGATCACGAAATCCACCGACCCGTCCGCGATGCTTCGCAGCGTCTCCCCGTCATCGACGATATCCACCGTGACCTGCGGCTGGTCCGCCACATTCTTGTAATACTCCCGCACCTCTTCGGTCGATAACCGGTCCACGTATTTCGCCTTCGCCCCTTCGTACAGCGGCAGCGGCCGGTGCAACCCCCCGATCTCGACCCCCTCCCCGCGCAGGTAACGCCTCGACGCAAACTCCCGCACATGTTTCGCGATGTGCCTCCACTCATCCCTTTCCCGCCGGTAACGCTCCTCCCGCTCCTTCTGCCGCGCGGCTTGCTCGGCCGCCTTCCGGCGTTTTGCAGGGGAGGGGAATAGGGACATGAATCCGGAGGGTTCCTGGCGCAAGGCTATACCCCCTGCCCGGCACAGCGGCAATAGGATATAGCAGGCCGGACCGGACCGCGGTTTTGGCGGCTCAAATCTCCAGGCCCACCCCCGGCGTCGGGCAGATGACCTCGCCGTCCGGCAGGGCGGTCTTCAGGCTCTCCTGGAACCATGCGACGGCCGCGGGGTCGCCGTGGACCAGCAGCACTTTTTTCGGCTTCAGCCGGCGGATGTAGTCAAGGATGCTTTCCCGGGGGGCGTGTCCGCTGAAGCTGAATTGCTCGACCGCGCAGCGGATGGGCCGGGGGCCGGGGTCGCCATCGAGCGCCAGGACCGCCCCGGGGGCCGCGCTCCGGATGCGTCCGGCGGGCGATTCCGGGTCCGCGTAGCCGACGAAGAACAGGGAGTGCTCCGGGCTCGAGAGAATCCGCTGGGCAAAGGTGTGCGAGAGGGTCTTTTCCGTCATCATCCCGCTCGAGAGCGCGTAGATGCGCCCGGGCTTGATCGGCGCGTCGTGCGCGCCGCGTCCCGCGAGGATGAAGGGCGCGGCGTTATCGAGAATCTGCATTTCCGGGCGCAGCCGGGGCGCCGAGTGCGCCAGGCTGTCGTACGCCTCCGTCAGCTTGGCCCCGAGGCCGCCGATATAGATCGGGCAACTGGGAATCTGCCCGCGGCGGCGGAAATCGTGCAGCATTACGAGAAGTTCCTGGGTTTTACCGAGTGCAAAGAGCGGCATCACCACCGCCCCTCCCCGCTCGAATGCGGCGCAGATGGCGCCGGCCAGCCGCTTTTCCTCGCCGGCCCGGGTGAAGCCGGCCGGGCTTTCGTAATCGCCCCGGGTGGTTTCGATGATGAGGACATCGACGCCCTCCTCGGGAAACCGCGCGCCGCGGGAGATCGTCTGATCCTCGAAATTCACATCCCCGGTGTAAAAGACCGACCGCCCTTCCGCGCGAAAGAGAACTCCCGCCGCGCCGAGGACGTGGCCCGCGTCGAAGAACTCGAAGGTCACCTCTTCGCCCCCCGCCGAACGGTCTCCGTCCAGGGCGAAGGCCCGGTGGAGGGGGATTCGCCGCCACTGGCGGACGCTCACATCCACCTCGCGGTGAGTAAAAAGCGGATATTCGAGCAGGCCGTTCTCCTCCCGCTGGCGGCTCATGACATTGACGGAATTATGGAGCATGATCTCCCCCAGCGCCGCCGTCGCTTCCGTGGTAAAGACAGGCGCGTCCGGATGCCACCGGGTCAGAATGGGCAGGGAACCGATGTGATCGTGATGGGCATGGGAGAGGAAAATAGCCTCCGCCGGCGGGCGCCCCCGGAGCTTTGCCAGGTCCGGGAGGGCTTCCTCGCCCTCGCGCTTGGGATGCATGCCGGAGTCGAGGATGACGGTGTGGCCCGCGAGGGTGAGGGCATAGCAATTTGCCCCGATTTCCACGTGGCGCGTGAGGTTTAGGAACTCCATGCGCTTTTTTGTGATTTTTGGTAACTCTTTTGCTCTGACGGTGTCATTATACTCATATCATGCTGACCCCGCTCCATCCGCGTCAGTGGGACCTTCAAAAGGCCGCGCATCTGCTGAACCGGGCCGGTTTTGGCGGAACCCCGGACGAAATCAAGGCGTTTTGCGAGTTGGGCATCGATAAGGCGGTCCAAGTGGTACTCGATGGACCGGACGATGCCACGCAATTTCCGAAGCCGGCATGGGCGCAGCCGAAGAATCTGCTCGAGATGCGCCAGCAGATGATGGACCTGACGCTGGACCAAAAGAAGGCGATGCAGCAGCAGTTGCAGAAGCAGTACCGGCTCGATGACCTGGACCTGATCACCTGGTGGCTCAACCGGATGCGCTTCTCGCCCAATCCCTACCGGGAGAAGCTGACCCTCTTCTGGCACGGGCACTTTGCCACCAGCGTGGCCAAAGTGCGCGACAGCTACCTGATGTGGCAGCAAAACGAGATGCTGCGCGAGCATGCGTTCGGGAATTTCGGGCTGATGGTCAAGGCAATCTCCCGCGACCCGGCGATGCTGATCTGGCTCGATACGCGGGTGAGCCAGAAGGATCATCCGAATGAGAACTTTGCCCGCGAGGTGATGGAGTTGTTTACCCTGGGCATCGGCAATTACACGGAGAACGACGTCCAGCAGGGGGCCCGGGCCTTTACCGGGTACCGGATCGATCCCCGGGACGAGACCTTCCGCTATGCGCGCTTCCAGCATGACGACGGGGTCAAACAGTTCCTTGGGAAAAGCGGGCCGTTCACCGGGGATGACGTCATTGATATCATCCTCGATCAGCCGGCGTGCGCGAAGTACATCGCGAAGAAAATCTGGACCTTCTACGCGTATGAGGACCCGAGCCCCGATCTGGTCGAGGCCCTGGGGTCGAACTTCCGGGGGACCAGCTACGAGATTCGCCCGCTGCTGAATACGATCTTCCGCAGCGGGGAGTTTTACTCGCCGGACGCGGTGCGGACGCAGATCAAGTCACCGGTGCAATGGGTCGTGCAGACGAGCAAGGTTCTCGGGACGCCCATGGCGCGCCCGATGGTGACGGTGAACGCGCTGCGCGAGCTGGGGCAGATCCCGTTCGCGCCGCCCAATGTCAAGGGATGGGACGGCGGAAGGGCGTGGATCACCACTTCCACGCTTCTTTACCGGTACAACATGGCGAATTTTGCGGTGGGCAACGGGCCGCTGCACATCGAGCGGGTGCGCAAGGTGGCGGGCGGGGATAACGCCGCCGCCCCCAATGCGTATGACGTGCAGAACTACAACGGCCCTGATCTCGCGAAGGTGATCCCGCAGGAGGTGCGCAGCGACCCCAAACGCATGGTCGATTATCTCTGCTTCCGCCTTTACCAAGACCCGCTGACGCCGCGGGACACGGAGACATTCGTCAAGTACGTCTCCGATCACGGGCCAAACCCGACCGACGATACCCTGCGGGAACTGCTCCACCTGATGATGAGCACGCCGCAATACCAGCTTACCTAACCCGAGAAAAAATTACCGGCCAAAATCATGAGCGACCAGGACGACCATATCATCGAACCACACACTTCCACGCTCCATACGCGACGCGAGTTCCTGCGCACGTCGATGCTGGGCGCGGCCGTGTCCTTTAGCGTGCCGGTCTTTCTCCAGAAGACCTTCTTTACGATGGACGCCATGGCGGCGGATGCCGCGGTCCAGACGATAAACGGCAAGGATGGCCCCATCCTCATCGTTCTCCAGCTCGCGGGGGGCAACGACGGGATGAATACGGTCATCCCATATGCCGACGACGCCTATTACCGGGCGCGGCCGGTCATCGGCATCCCGAAGAACAAGGTCATCCCCCTCAACGATTATGCCGGGCTCAATCCCCAGCTCGCCGGCCTCAAAAGCCTCTTCGACGAGGGGCACCTGGCCGTGCTCCAGGGGGTTGGCTATCCGAATCCCAACCGGTCTCATTTCCGCTCGACGGAAATCTGGCAGACGGCGTCGGACGCCGACAAAGCCGAGCCATACGGCTGGCTGGGCCGCTACTTTGACAGTTGCTGCAAGGGTGCCGACCCGACCGTGGGAGTCGCCATCGGCAATCAGGTGCCGCAATCCTTCGCCGCCGCGGAACCGACCGGGGTGTCCTTCTCCCGGCCGGAACAATACAGGTGGCTCAATGGCGGGAACAACGCCGAGTCCGAGACGATTTACCGTCAAATGAACGCGCCGGAAATGGACCCGGCGATGCTGGATGAGAATGACGGCGGCTCCGTGGATTCGCTGGCCGGGTCCGCCGCGCCCTCCCACAGGGAGTCGAACCTCGAGTTCTTGCAGCGGACGGCGCTCGATGCGCAGATGAGTTCCGATAAGGTGCTGGAAATTGCCAAAAAATATCCTGCGAGCGTCTCGTATCCGCGGACGGCGCTGGGGGACAGCCTCAGCCTGGTGGGGCGGATGATCGCGGGGGGGCTGGCAACGCGGGTCTATTACGTGAGCCAGGGGGGGTATGACACGCATGTCAATGAGTTGCCCACCCATACG